>Ga0335078_10001098_pt1 | contig 41140 bp, 35 predicted proteins | sample Lox_Sample_32_FD_206711 | JGI IMG/M metagenome (GOLD analysis project Ga0335078, IMG submission 206711) | Soil microbial communities from Loxahatchee National Wildlife Refuge, Florida, United States - Lox_Sample_3.2 | ecosystem: Environmental > Terrestrial > Soil > Wetlands | place: USA...
CTGGCGTCGAGCTGGCCGGTGGCTGCCAGGTCATCGGGTACCCCTTGCCTGATGTGGCGTGCGAGACGCAGCAAAGACTGCAGCGGCAGACCCTGCGCCTTGAATTCAAGATCGTAGTCGGGAGAATCGATCAGGCTCGCGATGCTCCCGCTGACCTTGATCGCTCCTTCTCCTACCGGGGCCGCGCAGGCGATCTCTGCCAGGCTGGAATTTACCGAGCTGTATCGGGCGCTGCAGTGCGTGGCCATCCGCATATCGCCACCGCCGACAACGTCGTAACGGCGAAAGTCGTCGGCAGAAGCGCTCGCGTCGATGCCGAGATCGGCCGGCGTTCCAGAGAGAGTTGCCGACAACTCGCCGCTTCCTCTCCAACCCTGATCGGAGCCTCGCAGGAGCGTTGTCAATTGGCCGAACTGCACTCCGCTCCAGAGCAACGTGAAGTTGAGAGGCGTGTCACGCAGAGTGGAAGCCCTTTGCCAGGATCCATCGACTCGGATCAGCCCGGTGTCCGTGAGGTTGAGGTCAGTCCTCATGGGCTGGGCCTTGAGCCGCATACTCCAACCGTTTTCCGAATCCTGCCATAAGGAAAAATCCGCATCCATGAGCGCGTAGGGCTTTTTTTCCGCCGCAAACTTAAAGTTGATGCGTCCGCGGCTGGCCTCCACGTATGGAAATCCGGGGCGCTGCTCGGTTTTTGCTTTGACAGTGGGAGCGATCGGAATTTTCTCCGCTCGCTCCAGTAGATTCTCCAGGTTCCAATGGCCTTCTGGATTGCGAACCAGATTCAAGCTGGGTTCGGTGAGGCTGAGGCTGGAGATTTCCAGGCGCCCATGCAGCAACGGAGTCAGGCGGAACAGCGCCGTGACTTCTGCGGCGCGCAGCATGGGTTCGGCCCCGTACGTGGGGTCGTCTTCGACTACGAAATCATTGAGATCAAAGCCGGGCTGCGGCAGCAGGCGCACGCTGACTGAAGCCACTTCCACTGGCCGGCCGAGCGCCAGGCTGATCGAGCTGACGATGCGAGTCCGCAGCCGGTTCGCCCCCGGTCGCACGACAAACAGAGTGATCAGCAGTAGGCTTGCTGCCGCGATCACAACGCGCCTGGAACGAAGAAACTTCACCGTACAACCTTGAACGTACGACGCCAGCGGGTCTCGTCGAAAAAGTGAATGATCTTGTGCACCACGTTGCCCACGCGCTCGCCCACTCCGGTCTCCAGGTACTCATTGGGGGCCGTCTCGAACGACCAGTAAATAAACATCGGCCGGCCGATCACGTTCTCCTGCGGGATGAATCCCCAATAGCGGCTGTCGTAACTTACGTCGCGGTTATCGCCCATGGCAAAATAATGCCCTTCGGGCACGACAATGTCGTCACCCTGCATATCCTGCTTCATGGTCATCTGCCATTCGGGATTCACATTGTTGAAGTCGGATGGAGCTACCGCTGGAAAATTGTCGCGATAGGGATTGATCTCTCCCGCGCCCTCGTGAATGACGTAAGGCTCGTCGAGTTTCTGGCCGTTACGGTACACCACTCCATCGCGCAGATGAATGCGGTCTCCCGGCGTGCCCAGAATGCGTTTGACCACATACAGGCCGGGTTCCACAGGCGACAGAAACACCACAATGTCGCCGTCGCGAATCTGCCGGTAGGGCATGAGCGGGCCCATCCAGCGCGTACGCGGTGCGAACTGCTCGCGGTTCACGAACACATGGTCGCCGATCAGCAACGTGTTCTCCATCGAGCTGGAGGGAATCTCGAAGGCCTGCACGATGAAGGTGATGATGAAAAGTCCAGTTACCAGCACTGCCGCCAGCGACGCCAGAAACTCGACTGTGGTCTCCCGCGGTTTTTCCGGTTCGATGTTTTCTTTCTTGGCCACGAAACCTCTTCCTTATTTGATTAGTCGAAACGTGCGATCCCAGCGGGTGATCCGAAATAAGTGCGTGAGCACATAGACGAAATGATAAAGTCTATCACCCGGCCTGGAAGCGGCTGGCATTTCGTCGTTCGCCCCGCCCACGGACCAGTAAATCAACAAAGGCCGCCCGATGATATTTTCTCGCGGAACAAACCCCCAATAGCGGCTGTCAGAACTTACATCCCGGTTGTCTCCCATAACGAAATAGAAACCCTGAGGGATGATGAGCTGTTTGTCCTCCACCCATTTTCTCATTTGTCCCGCCCAACTCGCCGATTCTCCGGGGTCATAAGTGAGTTGGGGGAAGTCGTCACGGTAGGGATCGGGGTGCGAAGAGGTGTGGCGCGCGTAGGGCTCGGTCAACGGATCTCCATTGACATAAACTTCGCCCTTGATCAGGCGCACGCGGTCTCCCGGCACGCCCACCACCCGCTTCACGAAGTGCTGTCTTGGGTCCACCGGGTAGTGAAAAACTACAATGTCCCCGCGCCGCACCTGACGGTAGGGAATGAAGTGGTCCCAGAACGTACCGCCCCCGTAGCGCAGCTTATCTACCAGCAGGTAGTCGCCGATCAACAGGGTGTTCTCCATCGATTCGGAAGGAATCTGGAAGGCCTGGACCACGAACGTTATCACGAAAACTGCAATCACTACGGTTGTCAACAATGATTGCAGCGAGGCCAGCCAGTCCAGTCCCGGTTGTTGATCGGCCTCCGTCATACATGAGAAGAGGTGCGCGTGCGGTTTGGCACCTTCCCTCCCGAGTCGTCTTGCGACTCCAGGTGCTCCAGCAGTTGCCGGGCCGCGCCTTGCTCGGCATTTTTCTTCGTAGAGCCCTCGGCTCGTCCCACAAATTCGGCCGCACGCCGGTCGGCGGAAGATTGCAGCCGCACCTCGACGGTAAAAGTCTTGCTGTGCTCGGGACCCTGCTCCTTCACCAGCACGTAAGTAGGCTGCAGCCGGCCGATCGCCTGCAGCTTCTCCTGCAGCGCAGACTTGTAATCGGTAAGCGGCAGGCTACTGCCGCTGCGCGCGACCTCTTCTAACTCTGGGGCGACGATATGTTGCAATACCACCCGCCGCGCCGCTTCGAGTCTGCCGTCTTCGTAGATCGCTCCCAGGATGGCCTCTAAAGCATCCACCAGCAGAGCGGTTTTATTCCGCCCTCCGCTTTTCTCTTCGCCTCGTCCCAGATGCAGGTAATGCCCGAGTTCGAGGCGCTGCGCTACCCTGATGAGATGCTTCTCGCTGACCAGGTGGGCGCGCAGCTTGGAAAGCTCACCCTCGCGAAAATGGGGAAAACGATGAAAAAGCTCCTCCGCGGTGACAAGCCCCAGAACCGCATCACCGAGAAACTCCAGTTGCTCGTTATCGCCGACGCGGACGGTTGAGGGCTGAGCCGATTCCAGTTCCCGCGCCTGGGAAGTGTGGGTGAGCGCCTGTTCCAGCAGTTCCGGCCTGCCGAATCGATAACCCAGAGCCTGCTCCAGGTCCGCTATGTTTCGTGACTTCATGTCTTCAACTGAACGCCGCCCGGCCCACGCGGTGGCCACCGCGATGCCCAGCCGCAATGCGGGAACACGTCTTTCTCGGCCAAAGCCCAACTAGTGCGAAGGTGGCGGAGCCGTCGCCGGAGCATTGCTGGCCGGTGGTTTGGCGGCCGGCGCTGGTGCGGCGCCTCCGGTCAGCTGAACCAAGCGGTCACGTTCCCGGCGCGCCAGGCTTCCGGAGGTGGTGTTTTCCTGCGTCAAATCCACGGCGTGGTTGGCTTCTTTCAGCGCATCGGGATACCGTCCCTGTTTATCCAATGCGATGGCCAGGCGAAGCACTACCACTGGATCAGGCTGCGCAGGGTAGGCGTCGATCGACTTGCGGAAATAACCCTCCGCATCGGTATATTTTTCCTCGCTGAAAGCGATTGTCCCCAGAACCGAGTATGCGGAGGAACGCAAAAAGCCTTTATAGGCGTCGATCTTGTCCTGCGGCGTTCCCGCCGGAATCGGCAAGTCGGTGTCAGTGGTTTGCAGAGAGTGTTGGGCCTCTTTCTCCGCCTCTGCCCAGCGCTGGTCTTTATCCAAATCCGTGTCCCGCGTACGCTCTGCCATCACCTCCGCGGAACCGATCAGGGCTTCGGGATCGTCCGGATCGATTTTCAGCTCCTTCTGCGCCATCTCATACATCTTGTCGGCATTGTTGGCATTCTGATAGGCGTGCATGGCCGCCCGGTACAGCAACCCGCGCAGCTCGCTGTCGGGGAACTTGGCGGAAAAATCATCCGCCGCCTTTTCCATTGCCGCACCGTCATTGGGGTTGGCCATCGCCGCCTTATAGGCGTCGAATTCCGCCTGCGTCTTGGCTTGCGGCGGTCGTTTGGCCGCTGGCGTGGAAGGCGCGGCTCCCTGCGCTGTTGAACTTGACTGCCCCGCGGGCGGATTTTGCTGGGCAGGCGTTGCCTGCCCCACTGCAAGACTCGCCACGGCCACGGTCAGGAACATCAAGGCTGCTCGCTTCATGCTCTCTCCTTCGACTCCGTTTCTGGCATTCGCTCTCAAGAATACGGATGTGAATCAATCTTTGGTGCCCTGCGGATGGGGCGGCTCATACGGCTGCTGCAATCCCCGCTCGGCGGCGGCCTTGGCTTCCGGCAAGGCCTCTCCCGCGGTCAGCGCGGCGCGATAATGATCCAGCGCGGCTGCCCGGTCCTCCTGCAAATCAAAGATTCGCCCGAGGTAAATATGAGACCACGCCACCACTTTCGCTTCGTGGGCGACTCCCAAAGCCTGTTCGAAATAATTTCGAGCTCCGGGCAGGTCCCGGTTCATGGTGGCGACCTGCGCCAGAATGAAAAGCGCGCGTCCCGGGTCTTCGCTCTTGGTATCCAGCGCCTGCTGGGCCAGTTTCTTGGCGCTATCTGCATCCCCTGTGGAAAGCTTCTGTTCCGCTGCGATCAGCAATTTTGGCTGTACCGGCCGCGACAAGTGCAGCAGTTCCGGGTCGGCGTTCTTGGCGAATTGCACCTGCGCTGCGCGCTTGTGCTCCTTGCTTACGTCGATACCCGCGAGAATATCGCTGAACGCATTCCGTAACCCGGTAGGACTCTTTTCAAACTGGACCAGCGTCTCGTAGAAATACGGCGTCAATATATAGCCTTGCGCCACCGATTGCGTCACTGCCTGTTGCCGCTCCGCTTCCGGGGTCTTTGCCGTTCCGATCAAGCGCGCTTCAATGGCTCGTATAAAGCATTCCGTGACCAGAAGGGAGACGTCAATCTTAAAGCCCTCGTCCATTGGCGCCTTCCTCACATCCACCAGCAACGGCGTCAGGCGTTGCATGGCTTGCGGATACTTCAGCGCCAGCGGATCCAACAGGTAGTGAAGATAGGTGTGCCGGATCTGCTCAGTCTTCAGGGTCGGGTCGGTCCCGGGAGAAAATACCAGAAAGTAATCCGTTCCATAGTTGCGCGCATTGGTTTGTCCCGGCGCGCCCATGGGGTCGAGATACACCGTAAAGCTGCGCCCCAGAAATCCCGCCGAAGGGATCTTTAAGTAAATTTCCGTATCAAAGAGAACCTTGGAAAGCGGATCGTGGTAGCGCCCTAGCAAGGCAGAATACGCATACTGATGCCGCAACCAGATGGCGTGCAGGCCGGCTACATCGTAGAACTTTTGCAGAATGGGCACGACCCCTGAGATTGCTCCTGCATCCGGGGGTAGATCGGCATCTTTCACCTTCAAGGCAAAAGTCGGCGGGGCATCAAGGCACAGAGCGAGCGAAATATACTGCGCTAAGTTGTGGGCGCTATCCGATTGCTCGTGCTCGTGATAGAACTGGCAGAGGATCGCAGTCTCCTCTTTGGCCTGGTCGTAAGTCTGTGTCGCCTTCGCGATCTCGTCCCGCATTTGTATCCGCAGCGGATCGGAAGAGCTCAAGTCCGCGTCGTAGCCGCAGGCATTCATCGCACTCAGCACGGTAAACAGTGTCTCGCTGGTTTCCAGGGCCACTTTGCCTGAAGTTTGCGCTGCGCACACTGGCAACGCCAGCCCGAGCAAGGCGACAACCAGCGCAGTTCTCAACCTGTAAACCAGGGAAAAGCCTCCTGACCAGCGGGCGGGATGTGACGGTTCAGTTGTCAGTTTAAGGGGTTATGCCCGGAGGGTCAAACGCAGAGAAGCGCTTCTGGCTGCTAGCTCCTGGCCAAGGCTGGTAACCAAAAGCCAGAAGCGCCTACCCTTTCACACTCACCTTGGAAAACGACAACACGGCTTTTCCTGCGGTAGGCCGGCCCATGAAGGTCGCCGGACGAAACGTGGTAAAGATGAGCATGTTCTTCACCTGCGGCGGCAGCTCTTTCGGTTCCTCCGGATTCGAGAGCACGCGGTAGTCCTCCACACGCCCGTTGGAATCGACATAAGCTTCAATCACCAGCGAATCGCCTTTGATCGAGCTCAACGCATTTCCAAACGCCGACTGTTCCAGCTGCGGAGCGGTGTTCAGGGTGAGAGGCACGTCGGGTTGCCCGGCCTGCAAGGGCAGCGCCAGCACTCCCATCAGGAATCCGAACGTAACCACGGCGCTGGCCAGGCCCGCGGCAACTGGGACCATGAAGGCGTTGAAGGCATGTTCCAGTCGCAGGCGCAAACCAATGGAGTAAGGCAGCCGGGACTGCGCCAGTCCCCGTGAAACCGCCAAACGCAACCTCAGCTCGAGGTCATGCGGGGCCTTTCGCTTTCCCACGCTCGCCAGCAACTGCTGCGTCCGGCGGAGTGAGGCGTATTGTCCGCGGCAACCGCCACAACCATCCAGATGCGCGCTGAGCGCAATCATCTGCGCTCCCGTGAGCACGCCATCAAGATACGGCGAAAACAGCGGTTTAGCTTGCAAGCACTTCATAGCGCCGCCTCGATTTCTTCTCCTCCAAAACCGGTCCCGGCACGTGCTTTGGTTTCGCCCTCCATCGGCTCCAGACCGATCTCCGGGCCAGCCACGCGGGCGTATGCCGCCAAACGCTGCCGCAGTGCCTCGCGCCCACGAGTCAATCGCGACTTTACCGTTCCCAGTGAAACCTGCGTGATCTCTGCGATTTCTTCGTACGACATTTCTTCCAGATCGCGCAGCACGACCGCGGTGCGAAACGGCTCCGGAACCAGGCGCAGCTCGCCCTCGACCTTTGCCCGGATCTCTTCGTGCGCCACGTGATCGAAAGGCGATTCCTTGGCATCGATCAGAGAGTCTTTCAAAGCGCCTGCGAACTCGGGAGGCGCACCGGTTCCTACCGGTTCGATCGAGGTCTCCCGCGATTTGTGACGGAACCACCAGCGCCGCCGGTTGGCAGCTTCGTGCAGCGCGATGCGGTAAATCCAGGTCTTCAGGCTGGACTGGCCGTGGAAGTGTTTAATGCCGCGAAAAACTTTGAGGAAAACTTCCTGTGTGGTGTCCGCAGCGTCCGCCGGATCGGCCACCATGCGATAAACCAGGCTGTAGATCGGCTGGTGGAACTCCCCGATCAGCCACACGTAAGCCTCTTCCGACCCAGCCTGCAGTTCGGCGACGATGGCCGCTTCCTGACTGCGGATACCTATCGCGCTCGCGAGATCAGCCAACGTGGTTACTCCCGCCACCGCTCTCATGGCGCAACTTCCATTATAAGTTCTTTTCCCACCGGCGGCTGCCCGGAAAATACCCACCCGCAATGTTACTGCCGGGCTTATAAGGCCTTTCTCCTAATAGACTCCGCACCACCTGCCTAAGTTCCCTGCGGATAGAGCTTTGTTTTCAAGGGCCTGGCCACGCCGGCGATATTACTGTGGAGGCTGGGTGGGGGGTGGCGGAGTTTGCCCGGCGGGAGCCGCATTGGGCTGAGCAGCGGGTTTCGGAGGAGTCTTCTTGCTCTTGACTGTCGACTTTTTGGCCGGCGGTTTTTTCTCCGGCTCTGTGTCGTCGACAATTGTCTTCTTGACTGGTGCCGGTGTCGCCGCCGCTGCTTGTGCGTTTTGCAGCTCGACGCGCAGTTTAGCTACTTCGTTTTCTTTGTTCGTGGCCAGGGTTTCCATGCGGTCGGCAACCGCGTGTCGCGACCTTTCTAAAGCGCTGAAATCGTTCTGCAGAGACTGAAATTCGTCGCGCGACCCGAAGGCACCCGCAGATTCCACCACCGAAGCAAAAACGTCATATAACGCGTCCAGATTGCGGTAAAGCTTGAACGTCGCCCCGAGATCCTCCGGTGAATTCCGCAGCTGGCCGACCATCTCCGGCAATGCATTCTGCAAATTCCGCTGGATCGAATCGGCATCGGCCTGGCTGCCGCGTTTGGTATTGGCATCCGTCTTCCACTTTTCAATCCGCAGCTTCGCCAGATCCAGCTGCACCGCCTGCGAAGTCTGCTCCAACTGTGAGAGCAGGAGGTTGAGCTCACTGACCGAGGAGTAGGGAACCGGCGCCGCAGCCGCCGGTGGAGAATTGGAGGGAGCAACTTGCGCCGCGACAACCGCGAACAGCACGATAGGAACGCCCAATCCCGCTTTAGCAATGAAATCGGTTCTCATGACCCGGCTTCGCTCAGGATACCCATTTTGAATCGATTCGTAAAACCGCCGCCGGGAATCACATCCGATGTTTGACTATCACCACCCGGTAGGCGAGAATTGCTTTGTCCCACCACCGTGGGCCTGTGGCGCAGCTGGGAGCGCGCTTCCATGGCATGGAAGAGGTCGTCGGTTCGATCCCGACCAGGTCCACCAAATCCCTCCACCATCGAGTTTTCGTTCCGCATGAGCTATTTCGCTTTATTTTCCGCATTACTAACTAAGAGCGGGAGTTGTCGAGCAGCGGTTCTCGGCAGCCCGAGGGCGGGGAGCACCGCGCCGTCCTGCGTCCGTCCGAAGGGCAACTCCCGCCACAAAACCCGCAAACCAGCGCCATCCTCAATTAATTGTCGATCTGCCCCGGTGCAGTAACTCACACTTTGTTCGTTGCCGCTGGATTTCTTCTACCCGCGCGGCGCCGTCAAACCGCGGCGACGCATGGTCGCGCAGTTGCTCCCATTCCGGAAGACACTTTTGAAACCAGGATTCAGCCTGCTGACAAAAGGTGGCCTTCTGCTCTGCGGACATCGCCGGCGTCGCCGCCAGCCCCACATTCGCCTTACCCATCCAGAACTGGTCCGATGCCACTTCGTATCCCACCATCGACTGCGGATTCTCTGTGCCGGGCAGCTTGTCCATCACGTCATAGGACCTGCGCAATTGTTCCAGCGCAGCCGGGAACTTGTTCATGCGAGTCAGAATCTGTCCGATGTGGCCAAGCGCCCGTCCCCGGTCCTGCTGAAGCTGCATGTTGGCGGGGTCCGCTGCGGCCAGCTCCTCAAACGACGATAGGGCGGCGCGCTCATGACTGAGGGCCTCGTTCAAGTCAGTCAGCGCCAGCAGGCCGCCCATGGCGTATTCGTCATAAGCCAACATGCGACGGAAATCCGCATTGTTCGGATCAGCCGCCAGTAGTCCTTCTTTGATCGCAATGGCTTTCCCGTAGAACGCCAGGGCTTGGTCACGGCCGCTGGGTTCGTCTTCCAGAATTCCAGCAGTTCGGCTGTAGCTCAGCCCCAGGATCCGCCGCACATGCAGGTCCTCAGGATTCTCCGTGCTCAACTGCTCCAGCGTCGCCGCTCCCTGGCGGAGATTTTCCAGTCCACCCAGGCGGTCACCACCAATCGCCGCCAGCTTGTACCCGTGGTCCATTTGATAGCTGGCCAGCAGCAGCCGATTGGCAGCATCATTCGGGCCGGAGCGATAGACTGCCTGGGCCGCCTCCATCTCCTTGCGCGAGTTTTCCATCGCTCCCTGGGGATCTCCCATAGTCCAAAGCAGGTCGCTCAACTTGCTGTAGTCTGGTGTCAACTCACGGCGCAAATCAATATTTCCCGGATCCGCTGCCGCCAGCGCCTCCAGGATCGCGAGGGCCTTGCGGTAGCTCTCCGCCGCTCCCGCCGAGTCGCCCAAATTGGCCTGCCGCGGTTGCCCCTGAACGTCCCCGATCCGTTCATAGGCAGCCGCTAATTCACGCTGCAATGACGGATCCCCCTTGGCTTCCTGATTCAAACTATCGAGATATTCGAGCGCACGCGTGACCAGCAGCTTTCGCGCCGGAGTAGATCCCGGAAGGTCTTTGATCGAATCGTGAACTTCGAACATCAACGAGTTCGCCAGCCGTCGCACATCGTTGAAGCGGCGTTCCGCGCGTTTGCGGTTTACTTCTGCGATGTGTGCTTCGTGCAGCGTGACAGTCATACCAGTCAGCAAAGCAAGCCCAACCATTGCGCTGGCGAACAGTCCAACCTTGTGCCGCCGCGTGAATTTTGCCGCCAAGTACGACCAGGCGTCGCCTCTCGCTGCCACCGGCAATCCGGTCAGATGCCGGCGCACGTCCTCGGACAGCAGTTCTACCGAGCTGTAGCGGCGCTGTGGCTCTTTGCGCAGCGCCTTCAGCATAATGTTGTCCAGATCGCCAGACAGCCGCCGTCGCAACTTTGCGGGAGAGCCTTCTCGCACCCGGCTCACCAAGTCCGCAGAGGCGGATTTATTCCCCAAGTCGAAGAGGACGGCGCTGCTGGGCTTGCGGGGTTCTTCCTCGCAGACTGCCCGTGCCAGTTCGTGAGCATTGCCAGCCTCCGCCGAGTAGGGCGATCGCCCGGTCAACAGGCGGTAGAGCACGACTCCCAGTGAATACACGTCGGAAGCCGTCGTGATCGGTTGTCCCAGGATCTGCTCGGGGCTGGCATATTCGGGCGTCATCGACCGCACCAGCGTGGTTTCAGAGCCGCCTGACGAATCGAGCAGTTTGGCGATGCCAAAATCCAGCAGCTTGGGTGTGCCATCCTCCGTCACCAGAATATTGCTGGGTTTGATGTCGCGGTGAATCACCAGCCGCTGGTGGGCGAACTGCACGGCGGCGCAAACCTGCCGGAAGATTTGCAGGCGCTGGGTGACCGAAAGCTGTTGCGCATCGCAGTACTCGTCGATCGGAGTTCCCTCAATCAGCTCCATCACCAGGTAGGGAATATCCTCGTCGGTCGTGCCGCCATCCAGCAGGTGTGCGATGTTGGGATGGTCGAGTGAAGCCAGAATCTGCCGCTCGTGGCGAAAACGTTCCACCACGAAGGCCGTGTCATATCCGCCGCGTACCAGCTTCACCGCTACTTCCTTCTCGTACTGCCCGTCCGCCCGCGTGGCGCGATAAACCTCGCCCATGCCTCCATACCCAATCTTCTCGACGATTTGATATACGCCGATGCGCTGGCCCGCGCGCGAACTGGAGGGTTCGGCATCGAGCAAGTCGACTGCGGGTGTTTGCAGGAATCCGGTGCCGGCGCGCTCATGAGAAGCCAGCAGGGAATCGACTTCACGGCGAAGCTCGGCATCAGAGGCGCAAGCGCGATCCAGGTAGGAACCACGTTCTCCTGGATCAAGCGCCACTGCCCCGTCGAGAAGTTCTTTGATCTGCTGCCAGCGCTCGGGGTTCATTCCGAAGCGCTCCGGTCAAGTTCGCGGAAAAGCCAGGCTCGTGCTGTGACCCAGTCGCGTTTCACCGTGGCAGGAGAGATGCCGAGAACCTCCGACGTATCCTCGATAGTCAATCCGGCAAAAAACTTGAGCTCGACCACGCGGCTTTGTTGTGGGTCCATCGTGGCCAGAGTTTTCAGGGCATCGTCGAGGGCCACGACGTCGACATCGACCTCTTGTGCCCGGTCGGTCGCGTCGTCCAACGTAAGCCGGCACATTCCGCCGCCGCGCTTGTCGGCCCGGTGGCGGCGCGCATGGTCCACCAGGATCTGCCGCATGACCATTGCTGCCACGCCAAAAAAATGAGCACGATTTTGCCACTGCGGCGCACCCGATCCGGCTAAACGGAGATAGGCTTCATGCACGAGCGCCGTGCTTTGCAGAGTGTGGCTGCTGCGTTCGCGCTTTAGATAATGCTGCGCCAGGCGACGCAGTTCCGCGTAGACCAACGGCATCAACTCTTGGAGTGCCTGCCGGTCTCCCTCCCTCCAGCGCACAAGCAGCTGGGTAACCGGACTGGAGGATTCACGATGCAAGTTTGACACGCCCCGGCGCCGTGGGGACGGCGCAATTAGCGGGGAGCATATCGAGTCTTTGTCTAGGTGTCAATATGCTGAAAATACATCACTTAAACCTGCAAAATCGGGAGGGTAGTCTCCAGATTTGCCTTCGCAGGTTTGCTGGGCGAACTTTGCGCCGCCTTGGCACACTTTGCGGTTAGGAGCTTTTGAGCCTGCGCGATCGGGCTAAATGTTTTAACCGCGAAGGCCGCCAAGAAAGGCCGCAAGAAGGCAAAGAATATCGAAATCAGGACACCAGCCAATCAAGAACCCGGTTGACGGCGGTGACCGACTTTCGCGATAATGCTTCCCTCATGTCGTCCCGCCGATTTACTTTCGCCCTGTTTCAACGCTACTGGTTTACGGGTAGCGGCCGGGGCGAGGCGCGTATTTTCGGGATGACATTGTAAATCCTGGCGAGAACGCCGAGTTTGGAAGTCCCGCAGCCGCGACTCAAAAAGTCGCGGCTTTTGCTTTAGGCCGAATAATTTCAGGAGACCAGAGCCATGATCATCAATATGAGCGAGCAAGCTACCAAGGAAGAAATCAACCATGTGGTCGAGCGGGTAAGAGAAGCCGGGTATCAGGCGCACATTACGCAGGGAGAAATGCGCACGATCGTCGCAGCCGTGGGCAGCGGCGGGCGGCGGCACGAACTGGAGGCGCTGGCCGCGGCGGCCGGTGTCGCCGACGTGGTGGCGATCTCCGATCCCTTCAAGCTGGTAAGCCGCCAGGCAATGCCGCGGCGTACCGTGGTCGACGTGGGCGGGGTGCGAATCGGAGACGGCAGCCTGGTGGTCATTGCCGGTCCGTGTTCGGTCGAATCGCGCGAGCAGTTGTTCTCCACCGCCAAGGCAATCAAAGCCGCCGGCGCTCAGCTCTTGCGCGGCGGTGCATACAAACCGCGTACCTCGCCCTATGACTTCCAGGGTTTAGGAGTCGAAGCGCTGCACTTGCTCCGCGAAGTTCAGCAGGAGCTGGGCCTGCCCGTCGTGACTGAGGTCATGAGCACGGAAGATGTGGACGTCATCTGCGAACATGTCGATATGCTGCAGGTTGGAGCCCGCAACATGCAGAATTTTGCCCTGCTGCGCCGCCTCGCCGTGATCGAGAAACCGATCCTGCTGAAGCGGGGTCCCTCCGCCAGTGTCAAAGAATGGCTGCTGGCCGCGGAATATCTCCTGTCGGGCGGCAACCGCAACGTAGTGCTCTGTGAGCGCGGAATCAAAACCTTCGAAACTGAAACCCGCAACACGTTGGACCTCGCATCTGTAGCGCTGGCGCGCGAGATGACGCATTTGCCCGTGATCGTAGACCCCTCGCACGGCACCGGCCGCCGTAGCCTGATTGCTCCCTTGTCACGTGCCGCCGCCGCTCTCGGAGCCGACGGTCTCTTGGTTGAGGTGCATCCCTGTCCTGAGCGCGCTTTGTCCGATGGACCGCAATCGCTCGATTTCGACGGTTTCCGTCACATGATGAATCAGCTGGCCGAGCCGATGCGTCCCTTGAATATTTGCGCAGGAGCGGCCTAAACCGAGCCCGCGTAGCGGCAGAGCCTGTCCTGAGCGGAACCAAGGGATGTTCTCGCCTGCCCAGGCTTACCAACGGCGTACGACCGATGGCGTTCCACCGGCTGGACCCGTTTGTAAAGACCTTTGTAAAGATTTGATTAGGAACTGCCGATAACTACCGCGGTCGCTAATACCTTAGGCCGGCTGCATTTACCCCCTGCCAGCGATTTGTTGGATTAGAAAGCTGTCCTGATCGCAGGGCAGTTTAGCAGCGTGGATGGAATCCGTCGCCGTACCATTCGCCCATATTAGAAGCAGCATACCGACGCAGGAGAGATGAAAGATGATTTCCCTGAAGAAGTACCTGGATATGGCAGTCGACGGGCCGCCGACCATCGAACCTGAATCAAGTGGACCACTAGATTTGGTCCTGGAATCCTATCGGGCCGTGCTCCGCGCCATGGGAAATAGCGGCTTACGAGCCTGTCCGGCAGTCGGTTCGGAGCTGCAACAGAATCTGGCCGGCTTGCAGAACAGGCTATCTGGTAACGTTACCCCGAAGCTGGTCCAGGAGACCCAGAAGCAGGTCGAAGAACAGCTGCAGCAGTGGGGAGGCCGTTCCTCCGAATATTTCAAGGCCAAGGCCAACGAAGTGAAAGAGCTGCTGATCGTCCTGGCCCGCACCGCCGAATCCGTGGGCGAACGTGATCAGCGCTACGCCAACCACTTCAGCCAATTCACTACCCGTCTTCAGACTATCGCCGACCTCGAGGATCTGACTCAGGTTCGCGCCTCGCTGGTCAAGGGTGCCGGCGAGCTGAAAACTTACGTCGATCAGATGGCGCTCGACAGTCACCAGTCGGTGGCTCAGCTACGCGCCGAGGTCTCCACATATGAAACCAAGCTCAAGGCGGCGGAAGAACTGGCTTTGCGGGATGAACTGACCGGCCTGGCCAACCGCCGCAACGTCGAGGAGCGGCTGGAATGGCGCATTCAACATCAGCAGAGTTTTTGCGTCGTCGTGCTCGACCTCAACCGCTTCAAACAGGTCAACGATACTTACGGCCACCTGGCTGGTGATAGTCTTCTGAAACAATTTTCTCAGGAGTTGCGCTCCAATCTGCGCGGCTCGGATCTCGCCGGGCGCTGGGGCGGGGATGAGTTCATTGTGGTTCTGGACTGCGATCTGGTCGGGGCCAAGTCCCAGATCGAGCGCATGCAGAAATGGGTGTTCGGTGAGTATACGATTCAGCCTGGCCCTGGCAAGGCGGACCTCAAGGTCCAAGTCGAAGCATCCATCGGTGTGGCGCAATGGCAGACCGGCGAGACGATCCAGCAGGTGATCGAACGCGCCGATGGCGCCATGTACAAAGATAAGAGACTGGCCCGTGCCGCCGGAGCCTGAATGTAGTCGCGGTTTTTTCGACATCGCCTAGCGCGTGGCTGACCGCGCCAGTGCTAAGCTACAGGCTCAGGCCTCATCTCCCGATGCTCGGATACTTGCGACGGCCGGCGCTCCTGCTCACTGCATTCCTATTCTTTGCGCTCCCTCTGTCATTCGCCAGGGCTGCTGCGGTCCGCAACGGACCCGCTTGGACAATACGCTGGCAACCGCAACAATTGCTGAACGGCTCGGCAGTGGAGTTTCAGGTGGCCTCGCCGTCCCGCTTGGAGTCGCTCTCCGGAAAATGGCTCGAGCACGAAGTGTTCTTTTCTTTCGACCCGCGCAGCCACTGCTGGTTCGGCATCGCCGGAGTCAGCCTCGAAACGCCGCCCGGGAGATATCCGCTGCTGCTCGATGGAAAAACCCAGGCGGGCAAGACGCTCTCCTGGCAACGCTCAATCGTTGTGGGGAAGGCTCGCTATCGCCGCATCGTCATCAGCGTTCCCAAACGCTTCACCGAGCCCAATCCCGAGCAACTCCAGGAGATCAAAGCAGACCAGACTCTCAAGCACGACGTATTCTCGCGCGGTCTCACCGAAAAAGAGTGGTCAGGTCCATTTCTTCCACCCGTGGATGCCCCGATTTCGGACGTCTTCGGAACCACCCGCACCGTGAACGGCCAGACGCAGAGCGTCCATCAGGGCCTTGACTATGGCGTGTCCCAGGGAACTTCCGTGGCAGCCCTCAATCGCGGCACCGTCCTGCTCGCCCGTCCGTTATTCTTCGAAGGGAATTGCGTCGTGCTCGATCATGGGCAGGGGTTGCTCACCATCTACATGCATCTGTCGCAGTTTGAAGTCAAGGAAGGCGACCAGGTTGCTCGCGGCCAGGAGATTGCCTTGAGCGGTGGCACCGGCCGCGCCACCGGACCGCATTTGCATATCGCCGTACGCTGGCAGGGAATCTATCTGAATCCCGCGACTCTGTTGGCGCTGAAGCTGCCGTAGACGGCACTTTATATTGTTGTCATTCCGAGGAGCGATCGGCGAGGAGTCTGCAGTTTCAGCAGTTCTTTATCCAGTCGCCGATGATAGCTGGGTCTCACCAGCTTCCACCGCGATGCCGTCACGAAATGTCACCGTCCTCCCCGAAATCGCCGGGACGCGATCCCCGGGCACCAAAATCCCAACCAGGTTCAAGGGATCGGCGGCAGAAATCGTGATCTTCTCCCCGCTCGGCGCCATTTTGCGGGTTGCGCGCAGCGATTCCACAGCGACCGGTAAAGCGAACTGCTCGCCCAGGAAACCATCCACAAAACGGCCGCCCCGGATTTCGCCGCGGTCCTCAAGCCGGCGGAAGGCCATCTGCAATTCGCGCCATTTGGGCAAGTTGGTTTCACGCGCCAGCAGATCACGAAACACGATGCCGTAGCGCTTGAGCAGCATCCAGCAGGTTGCTTCCACGGCCCGGGTTCGCTCGACGGCATGATCGGTGTACAGCACCGCCCAGCGCCCCGAGCTGTGCCGCGGCCGAGCCGTGCGGCCGCTCCCCTGTCCGGCGCGCCGTTTGGGGTCGATCAGCGAACGCAGATTGTCGAAGCCGTCGGCGGTCACTACTCCGGCGGCCACCAGCTCCCACAAAGCCGTCTCCACCTCAGCCTTGAGTTTTCCCGTGCCGCGTACGATGTCGGCAAAGAACGACGCGCCTCGCTGCCGCAGAAGGCCAAGCACCTGCCGAGCATTCTCGCTTAAGCCGCGCGCCTCCGGCTGCTCGATGTCAGGATGGTGGGGCGTCATCCAGTCAGCCTCTTCCCGCACAAAGAAAGTAATGGGTGCGACGCTGGTGGGAATCACTCGCCGCTTTCCCGCAACTGAATCCTCGAGAGTCGCAGGATGCGGCGACAGACGTCCCCAGCCGACGGCGCCGGTCAGGCAGAGTTGGTCGAGCCACGCCGGATCATAATTGGCAATCCGGCGGACCAGAATTTGCCGTTCCCAGGCATTCGCGGGAATTTCAAAACCCTGCAGCTGCCGCAAAACCTCAAGCGTGGCACGCTCGCCCACCACCTGTGTGCTGGGAGCCAGATGTTGCCAGCGCAACAACCAGCGCATGAACTGCGCTGCCGTGACCGGCTCAACCTGCTTGCGCAGGGTTGCGACAGTCAATCGATGAATCCGCGCCAACAGCCGCCGCTCGCACCATTCCGGCTGAGCGTGACCCGTGAAATTCCCCCGCAGGATCGTCCCGCTCGCCTCCATGCGCAATAGTGCTTTGTCGATTTCCGCCGCTGGCAGACCCAGCAGGGAACCAAGCCGTTCCGCTGTTACCGGGCCCAGATGCGCCATCCAACCGGTGACCATCGCAAGCAAGGCATCGTCGCGTGATGGAACTGTTCCCTCAACTTCGGCTACAGCACGGTCGAGTGCAGCATCAGGAAACAACAACTGGAAGGCTTTGACGCGCTCTGCCGCAACCCAGTAATTCCGTCCATTGCTGAAAGCAGTAGTCGCCCTGCCGTCTCCAACCAGTCTTTGAAAGTTGGCAGACCACTGTGCGGTGGCAGCGCCCACGTGGAGACAGCCGCCCTCGGCTGTCTGCTCGGGCGCAGCCGACCGCGGCTGTTCCCGCGTGGGCACCGCCATCAACGTGTGCAGCACATCATGCAGTTCATCGGCGTCGCGCACGTCCGGCCAGGCTTCTTCGCGAACTTGTGCAATCGCTGCCGGATCGAGCTTGCCCACTTCCTCCAGCACGGACTCGGGCAGAATCCGCCGCATCTCCACCGCCCGCGCGCGGCGTTCTTCGAGGGGAGCATCGTCGAGATAGGCGTAGGGATTTGCGTTGAGAATCTCGTGCGAGAACTGCGACGGCACTGGCGTATCCACAGCCACGCAACGAATCCGGCCCTCATCCATTCCTCGCAGCAGATTTTTCAGCCCGTCCAGATCCATGGCCTCGGTGAGCACATCTTTCATCACTTCTTTCACCAGAGGATGATCGGGAATCTGAATGTCGCCCACGATATTTTCCTGGCAGGCAGCAACGTCAGGGAAAACCGAAGCCAGCAAATCATCGGAGCGCATGCGCTGAATCTGCGGCGGCACTTTCTTGCCGCCTTGAAAGCGCAACAACGCCAGCGCCCGATTGGCATCCCATCGCCAGCGCGTCCCAAAAAATGGCGAAGCCAACGCCGCTTGCTCCAGGATCGGCTGCACGGTTTCGGCATTCAAGAAATGAAACACATCGGCGAGCGGAAAGCTGTGCTGCTCGGCCAGCGCGATGTTCAACCCATTGTCTGTGGCCGCCGCCTGCAACTCGAAGTTAAAACTTCGGCAGAAACGCTTGCGCAGGGCCAGTCCCCAAGCCTTGTTGATCCGGCCGCCGAAAGGCGCGTGGATCACCAGCTGCATCCCGCCGCCTTCGTCGAAGAAGCGCTCGGCAATTACTGTCTGCTGCGTCGGTACCGCTCCCAGCACGGCGCGGCCCTGCACGATGTATTCGGTAATCTGTTCCGCCGCGGAAACATCCAGTCCGCACTCGGCCTTCAGCCATGCGATCGCCTCGGCCACTTCCGGCTGGCTTGGCGACATTCCAACCGGCGAAGTGTTCGCCAACATGTCGCTGACCCTCTGCCGAAGATCAGCAACCTGGAGAGAGAGCTCTTCGGTTCGAGCCGGAGCCTCACCCAGCCAGAACGGAACCGTGGGTGGCGCGCCATGTGCGTCCTCCACCAGCACTCGCCCCGACTTGCCCTCGACGCGACGAATGCGCCATGACGTATTTCCCAGCAGCACAATGTCATCGCGATTGCTCTCTACCGCAAAGTCTTCGTCCAGGGTTCCAACCACGGTTCCTTCCGGCTCGGCGACCACGGTGAACAACGCCGTCTCCGGAATGGCCCCGCCACTGGTGATCGCCGCCAGCCGGCTGCCACGGCGCGCGCGCAGTTTATGGTTGATGCGGTCGCGATGAATGTAAGCTCCGTATCGTCCACGGCGCGCGGCGATGCCCTCGGACAGCATCTCCAGAATTGCTTCGTAGGTTTCGCGCGAGAGATTGCGATAGGGGTAAGCCCGCTTTACCAGCTGGAATAATTCATCTTCGTCCCACCCGCCATTTCCCTCCTCAGAATACGTGGGGACAGCCACCGTCGTCTGCTTGCCCTGAGCGAAGTCGAAGGGTCCGGTTGAGCGCAGCTCGACAGCTCTTGGCGCAGCCGCCGCGCACGCCGCCACAAGCTGCTGCGCCAGAATATCCAGCGGCGACTCGGGAATCATCAGCCGGTCGAGATCACCCTGCCGTATCGCCCGCACCAGCGCCGCGCACTCCACCAGTTCATCGCGCGTAGTGGCAAACAGCCGCCCTTTCGGAACCGCACCGCGCCAGTGCCCGGAGCGGCCAACCCGCTGCAGCGTGACCGCAATCGCCCGCGGCGAGCTGATTTGCGCCACCAGATCGACGGTTCCAATATCTATACCCAATTCCAGCGATGCAGTCGCCACCAGCACCTTGACCTGACCGTCTTTCAGTTTCTTCTCCGCAGCCAGCCGCAGCTTGCGCGACAAGCTGCCGTGGTGCGCGGCAACGTTATCCGGGCCCAGCCTCTCGGCCAGATGATGCGCCACGCGCTCCGACAGCCGGCGCGTATTGACGAACACCAGCGTGGAGCGATTCTGCTCAACCAGCTGTACCAGCCGGTCGTAGATCTCGTCCCACATTTCGTTGGTGGCGATGGGGCCGAGCGGGCTGCCCGGTACTTCGACGGCCAGATCCAGTTGCCGCTTATGACCAATGTCGACAATGACCGGCTCCGGCCGTCCACTGCCCGACAGGAAGCGGGCCACCTCCTCGATCGGTTTCTGCGTAGCCGACAGGCCGATGCGCACCAGGCCAGGTTTCCTTGTCATTCCGAGGAGCGCGAGCGCCGGGGAATCTGCAGTTTCTTCCGGGGCGGCAGAGTGCGGATTCTTCCCTTGGCTCGGGTTGACATCGAAGAAAGAGGCCTGACGTGATGCCAATGTCTGCTGCCGCAACTCCTCCAGTCTTTCGAGCGACAGCGCAAGATGCGCTCCGCGCTTGTCGTCGGCGACTGCATGAATTTCGTCGACGATGACCGTCTCTACATTGCGCAGAATCGCCCGGCTCTTTTCCGCGGTGAGCAGGATGTACAGCGATTCGGGAGTGGTGACCAGAATGTGCGGAGGATTTTTCAGCATCGCCCGGCGTTCATGCATCAGGGTGTCGCCGGTCCGCACCGCGGTGCGAATCTGCGGCATCAGCAAGCCGCGCGCGCCCGCCATCTGCAAAATCTCGCCGAGCGGAACTTCCAGGTTCTTCTGAATATCGTTGCCCAGTGCCTTGAGCGGCGAGACGTAAAGAACCTCGGTCCGATCCTGCAGATCTCCGGCCAGAGCCTTGCGCACCAGGCGGTCAATGCAAGCCAGAAATGCAGCCAGAGTTTTGCCCGATCCGGTCGGCGCCGAAATCAACGTGGTATGCCCCGACAGGATGTGTGGCCATCCCTGCTCCTGCGGCTCGGTCGGCGTGCCAAACCGCTGCACGAACCAATCCCGAACCAGCGGGTGAGCCCAGGCGAGAGAGGGAGGAAACGACATTACGAATATTTTACTGGAATCTGCGATCTTCGTAAAACGTTCGCCTAGGAGGTGGGGCATCGGCCACCCGACCGCCATCTCAGCGGTGTTATTCTCAAACTGCTGGTCAGTTGAGCCGAGAAGTGGCACAACCTCAAGGGAGTAAAGCGAATGTCTGACATTCCCGTATGGGGCCCCATTCTTGCGGTGCTTTTTGAGTTGACGTCGAGCGACGAAATCCTACGGGTGCTGAATCTGGCTGGCTTCACTGGGTTTAACTTGAACCAACAGGATAACTACAGCCATAACACTCGCAAACGCGCTTACAACCAAATCGCTAGTGCTCAATTCTCCCATTTGTCTGAGGATCAGCAATGGATGCGGGCCGGGGCCTTATGTAGGGAACTGAATCAAAGGGGCCCAGAAATAAGGGACCGTCTTGCTACCGTGTTGGGGGGCGTTAATTGGAGGTTCGATGGTAAGCAATTTTCCAAAACCGACGAACCCGCACACACTAAGCCCGCATTTTTCACAGCGGGCGAGGCGCACGACGCGTACGTACACATTAGGGATATACTTCAAACAGCCAAGAGTGAGCTTCTAATTATTGACCCATGGGCGCGCGGCCGCCTTTATCAACTTGTTGCGACCGTCGATAACCTAAAGAAATGTAGGATTCTCGGCGGCCCAAAAGGGCAAGCAGATTTTATACAGGAAGCGGAAGCATTCGCGAAACAGCACGCGAACCCCTCCCTCGAAATTCGCAGTTCGACGGAATTCCACGACCGTTTAGTTATAGTCGATCATACGAAGGTCTATATGTTCGGTGCTTCAATCGAGGATGCTGGGGATCGTGCATTTGCCATCCTTCCCATTGAGAGTCAGGACCTCGCGCGTTTTGTGATTGAATACGCAGAGAAGGTCTGGGGAGCCGCACCCCAGCTCTTTCCTAGGAGGTGAGTATGGTTGTGCCGAAATCAACCCGAAGCAGGCCCATTGCGTGTGCGAAGAAGCCACCAAAGGTGTTGACCGGTCACCCAAGTGATCTTTCGTTGGATAGCTTGTCGGGCCAAGCGCTTATCAACGCCCTTCGTGGTTCTTGCAAGGGCAAGACCTCTCTGGCGGCTGCCCGCGAACGTGAACACAAGTGGGATGAGCGGGCTTGGGGCCAAAAGCGAAAAGTCAGAGCCGGAGAAACGAACCCCTGAAGCTGGAGGCCGAAATGCTCCGGAACTTCGCACCGCCGCACAGCCGAGGGCGGCTGTCCCCACGTAAATCACAGCCGAATCGCCGACAGCCGATAGCCGAAAGTCTCAATGCTAGAATCCGGCAATGTCCAAATCGCAATCCGCGAAAGCTCGCGCCCGCAAAATCAAGCTGCTCCTCTTCGACGTAGACGGAGTCCTCACCGACGGAAAGCTTTTCGTCTTCCCCGCTCCCGCCGGAATTCAGCAATCCACGCAGGATCACGCCGCTCGTCTTGCCGGACAAGGAGGGTTTGGCCTGGTGAGCCAGTCGCTGATCGAAGCCAAAGGTTTTCATGCGCACGACGGCACCGCGATTTCACTCGCCCGCTTGGGCGGCATAAGGACCGGCCTGATCACCAAACGCATCTCGGAAACGGTCGCACTCCGCGCCCGAGATCTGAAGCTCGATCATGTCCACCAGGGAATTCACGACAAGTTGACCGTCTTCCAAGAAATCTTGCAGCAGGAGAGAATTCATGCCGGCGCCGCTGCCTTTGTCGGAGACGACGTGATTGACCTTCCGGTTATGCGGAACGGCGGTTTCGCCGTCGCGGTTGCCAATGCTCGCGCTGAAGTAAAGCGCGATGCGCACTACATCACCCCACACGCCGGCGGCGATGGAGCGCTGCGGGATGCGGTCGAGTACATCCTGAAGGCACAAGGAAAGTGGAAGCGGGTCCTCAGCGAGTACATCCGCCACAGAAGCCCGAAGGTTGGGTCTTAGCCATCAGCTCTTGGCCGTTAGCCAGTGAGCCCAGGTACAAGCTATCAGCCAGCAGCGAAGAGCAAAAGGCAAAAAAACCCATCGGCCGTCTGCTTGGGGCGTGCTCGGGTCGACAACCGATGGGCTTTACCATTCCTCCTTACTCACCCTGTGTTTTCAGGAGTATTTGTAACGATTTAACCCTATGTAAGATAAAAGTTGCGTAAGTGTATTGTAAAGTTTTGTAAATTATTCCCTCTCCGGAAATTCGCTCATTCCGGGATCGCCGGCGGACGTGTCGCCATCAGCTGCGTGAACCGGGCATCGGTTCGCAATCCCTCGAACTCCGGGTCCTTATAAACGTCGTCGATCTGCTTATAGCCCTCTTCCATGGCCTTTCTCAGATACTCCAGCGAGCGGTCGCTATCACCCTGCTTGGCAAACAGCTTAGCCAGAACGTACTCAAAATGCGCGCGATCTTCCGGAGACGACATTTGGGCCGAGATGCCGGAATGTGAGCTGCGCTCAAAGACCGTGGGATCCAACTGGACTGCCTGACTATAGGCGTGTGTGGCCTCCTCGAATTCTTTCTTGGAGAAGTAGGCTGCCCCTAAATTACTGAAAAAAGACGCAGATTCCGGCTCAATCTGAATCGCACGCTGGTATTCCTTGATGGCATTCTTGTATTTCTTGCCCAGATAGTAGATCACCCCAAGATTGTTGAGGGCGTCCGGAGATTGACGGTCGAGGTGGATGGCCCGCTCGAAATGCTTCCGGGCTTCGGGGTAGCGCTGCGACAAGAGTTCTGTAATCCCCAGCTTATTCCACAGGCGGCTATCCTTCGGTGTCTTGGACAGGGCGGCGTTGTAGTAATCCATTGCATCCAGAAAATCCTTTTCCGTCCGCAGCTGGTCGGCTTGCGCTTCCAGTTCCTGAGAAGAAGCGGCCTGCGAAGGCAGTTCAACGCGCCGCATGGGCGGTTCTACAACCTGGGCTAGCTGGGAAGAGGATTGGGCTTGCGAGGGCGTGATTGCCAACAGCGGCAAGAAGGTCAGCAAGCTCACCAAGAAGCTACGCATAAGCTTACCTCCTGAAGCGTAAGGTCAGGCGAACGGCCTCACGCCTAGGTCAACCCGCATGGTGGAGTCCGCTCAGCGAGGACTCGTTCCATCATCGGTCGTCTTCGGCGGAGGGTTAGACGATTTGTCGTCTTTAAAGATACCCGCAATTCTGCCAAACAGACCCTTTTTCTTCTTAGACTCCGCGGAAGGTGAATTCGGATCGTCCGCATCAGCGGTTTGTCCACTCGCCCCCGGAGGCTTGGGAACATTCACCGCCTGCGCGCCCCCAGCTGGAGGTGGCACTGCCTTGTCTCCTCCCAGTCCAAACATTCTGGAGAAGAATCCCTTGATGCCGGTGCCCTGGTCGCAGGTCGTGGTCGGCTCCGTTCCCACGATAAACGCTGCCGAATAGGTTTCCGGGCAGGAAGGCGTCGCCAGCAGGTTGGTGCCCTTGTCCAGTTGTACGTCTACAACTCCCGCAGGCTGGGTGAAGGGCCGAACGTCGGAATACTCCGGCAGCTCGACCGCCTTCTTCATGAACTCCGCCCAGATGGGTGCCGCGGTCTGAGCGCCGCTGAGGCGGATGTCGCTGTAGTCGTCGAATCCCACCCATACGATGCAGAGCAGGTTGCTGGTATAACCGGCGAACCAGCCATCGTGCGAGGTCCCGGTTTTTCCGGCGGCCGGGGCTGTGAAGCCGCGCTGGCGAACCTCGTACGCCGTTCCGAAGTTCATTACTCCTTCCATCATGTTCGTCATGACGTAGGCCACCCGGGGATCCATTACCGGCCGCTGGTCCGTCTTCAGATCAAGCACCATATCTCCCGCGGCGTTGCGCACCGAATTTACCAGGATGGGAGAAATGCGAACTCCCGAATTGGCGAACACCGTATAAGCTGCAGCCATATCGATGGGTGTGGCGTCATATGCACCCAGCGCCATGGCCGGAGTCGGCTTTACCGACGTGATGCCGGCAGCTTTGGCCAGGTCCGCGACCTTGTCGTATCCCACCTCCTGCGCCAGTTGTACGGTGGCGTTGTTCAGCGACATGGCCAGCGCATATCGCGCCGTTACGTCGCCGTGATATTCCTCTTTGTAATTTCGCGGTTCGTAAATCTGGTCGCCATAAGCGAATGTCGTGGGCTGGTCCTCGACCATGGAAGCCGGCGTGAATACGGGATTGCTGCCGCTGATCGCTGTATTCATCGCCGCAGCATATACGAAGGGTTTAAAGATGGAACCTGTAGGACGTCGCGCCACAGCATGGTCCAACTGGCTGAAGCCGTAATTCCTGCCGCCCACCAACGCCAGCAGCGCTCCGGTATGAGGATCCATCGCCACCAGCGCAACCTGAGCCTGCGGACCAGGTTCGACCTGGGTTTCGTACTTATTCTTGCCGACTTTGATCCGCTTCGTACGCCGCTTGGTGATCTGGTCGTCTACCAGCTTCATGCCCGCATCGACCGCCTGCGCCGCGGCCTTCTGCAGATCGGGATCGAGAGTAGTGTAGATGCGATAGGAGTGCTCGTTTAATTCCCGCTCATTAAACCGGCTGCTCAAAGTGTCACGAACCAGGTCGACGAAGTAGGGCGCATCGCTGGCTTCTACGTTAGGCGGCGCCAGCTTAAGCGCCGTGGCCTTCGCCTTATCCGCCTGCGCCCGGGTGATGGCATGGGTCTCGACCATGCTCTCCAGCACCAGATTGCGGCGGTCCAGCGCGCGCTCCGGATGTCGATAGGGAGACAGATAGCTGGGCCGCTGGATCAGACCCGCCAGCAACGCGGCTTCCGGCAAAGTAATGTCTTTTAAATCTTTGTTGAAGTAAGCGTGCGCCGCCTCTCCGAATCCGCTGATGGTGAAAGAACCGCGCTGCCCCAGATCCACCCAGTTGGCGTAATACTCGAAGATCTGTTGCTTGCTGAGTTTTTGCTCCAGCTCCTCCGCGATCAGGATCTCCGTCAGTTTGCGGCGGATGGTCTTTTGCGGAGTCAGAAAAAATCCCCGCGAAAGCTGCATGGTCAGCGTTGAGCCGCCTTGTTCGTGACGCTCGTGCATGAAGTCCACCCATGCGGCCTCGCCCATGCGAACGAAGTTTACCCCGCCGTGCTGGAAGAAGCGGCGGTCTTCGATGGCCAGCACCGCGTCTACCATGACCTTGGGAATGTCATCGTATTTGACCAGTTGCCGCTTTGCCCTCTGCTCGACATCGAAGGCGGTGACGATTTGCGGTTCCAGTTCATAGGCCCGCAGATCGCCGGACTTGCCGGTAATGCTGGCGACCTGCCCGCCCTGGATTCGGATCGTCGCGGCCTCGGGGCTGTGGTAGGACTCAGGCCCCGGCGTGACTTCAATTCCACCATTCAGCAGACGGTATGTGCCCATCGGCGCGCCGCTGTTCTCCAGGTAGCCAGCGTGTTGCAACTGCGCGGCGATTTCGCGCGCCGTAATCGGCTCCCCCAGCTTGACCACCCGGGGCGTGGCATAGATCTTGGCGGAGTTGCTGAATACCGCCCCGCGAAAACGCTCATCGATGATGCGATCGTAGCGGATATAGAAATAGGAGAAGGCCGCGCTCAGAACCACGCCCAGAACGACGAAGGAAAGAAACGCCAGCCGGAGCACGGGATCGCGAGAGACACCTGCGCTTCCGTTCTCTTTACTGGCCTTCCTTTTCGGAATCTTCAGTTTAATGGCCACGGTGAATTGGCGGAGTCTCCCCTCGCGCGCTGAAAACGAAGTCGCCGCACTAGCGGTGAGATGATGCGGAACCTTTGCGCGTTATCCAGAGCAGGAGCCGCGCCGCAAACTGCAGGTCACGCCAGGCCGGTTTTTACAGCCGCGCGGAAATCTGCCGTCCTGCGAACTCCACCCATCATTCTAAATCACAGCCGATTCGCAAGCGATCAGAAGGGACTCTTGTTCTCGGTAGAGGCGGTAAAGTGCAGATCCACAGGATAACCGGGAAAATCCAGATGGACATCGTAGGGCGCATCGATGCTCAACGAGCCTACCCCGGTCGTGCCGTGGCGTTGCACCTTGATCTGGTCTTTACTGATCGGGATCTGCAGATCTTGCGCTTTCTTGAAGATCATCTGTTGGATTTCAGCTTCCGGCTTGCTGGTGTAGGTTTCGAGCGTGGCTTCGGTACTGATCGTATCCCGGAATTCGTAGTTGGCGTAATAGACGGGAACCAACTCCGCTGCCAGATAAACCACAGCGACGATAACTCCAAGGCCGAGAATTAACTTGATCGTACCCATTCTGCGCGCTCCGAACTTCCGGCGCGCCCAGTCTCAGTGCGCCGGCCGCAAAGACCTGAAATAGTCTGCTATTGCGGCGATGCTAACATCGTGTACCTGCCGAGTCGAGCGCTGAACCACCTCGACAGTACCTTCGGTAACTTTTTTCCCCACCGTAACACGAAAGGGTATGCCCACCAGGTCAGCATCTTTGAACTTTACCCCTGGCCTTTCGTCACGGTCGTCGAGTAACACGTCGAAACCTTCGCTCTCCAGGCGGCGAGTGATTTCCAGGGCGCTGCTTAGCAGGCTCTCATCCTTGACGTTGACAGGCGTAACGACGATCTCAAACGGCGCAATCTGCGGCGGCAGCCAAAAGCCGTTCTCGTCGTTGCTCTGCTCAATCGCCGCAGTCAGAATGCGCTCGATACCGATCCCGTAACTGCCCATGATGACCGTCACTTCCTTACCGTTGCGGTCAAGTACCCGCGCTCCCATCGACTCGGAGTATTTGTAGCCGAGCTTAAAAATATGGCCGATCTCTACCGCGGTATCGATGCGCAGCGGGCCGCTGCAGTTCGGGCAGGCCTCGCCGGCGGCAACGCTACGCAAATCGGCGTAGGCCGTCGCCTGAAACTCCTTGCCCGGGGTCAGATTCTTCAGGTGATAGTCCTCTTTATTCGCTCCAGCGATCAAATTCTTTCGACCCTCCAGCGCTCGGTCGACCAGCAAGACAGGACGCGACGTCTCCTTGATCTCGGATGCCCACTCGATGCCGGCGGGCCCCAGAAATCCTGCAGGAGAACCAAAAAGCTGCCTGATCTCGCCTTCCTCCATGGGGCGCGTCGGTCTTCCGCCAAGAGCTGCGGCGAACTTGGCTTCATTCAGTTGATGATCGCCGCGCATCAGCACGACCACGCCGCGCAACCCAGGCTTGCCCGTCTTCGGATCTTTCTCCTCCGCCATGTAAGCCAGGGTCTTGATCTTGTTCTTCGGCGAGACACCTAGGAACCGCGCCACCTCTTCAATCGTCTTCTGGCCCGGCGTGTGAACCAGCAAAGGCTTGCCATCGCCCTCGGCCCCCAGGTCTTGCACCGCTTCCAGCTTTGAAGTGGCCTTTTCCAGATTCGCCGCGTAGTTGCAGCCATCGCAGCTCACGATCTGGTCTTCGCCGGCCGGCGTGCGCACCATGAACTCGTGCGATTCCTTGCCGCCCATCGCACCCGAATCCGCCTCGACCACCATGTACTTCAGCCCGCAGCGGTCAAAGATCCGGCAATACGCGTCGTAATGTTTTTTGTAAGACACATCGAGGCCCGCGGCGTCGATGTCGAAGGAGTACGCATCCTTCATCATGAACTGCCGCACCCGCAGCAAACCGGACTTGGGCCGCGGCTCATCGCGAAACTTGGGCGCAATCTGATACCAGATTTGCGGCAGCTGCTTGTAGCTGCGCAGCTCTTTCCGGGCAATCTCGGTCATGACCTCTTCTTCCGTAAAGCCCAGGCAAAGATCAGCCCCCTTGCGGTCTTTCAGGCGAAACATGGTGTCGCCCATGGTCGACCAGCGCCCGCTGGCCTCCCAGATCTCCCGCGGATGCAGCGCCGGCAGAAAGAATTCCTGCCCGATCTTGTCCATTTCCTGGCGGACGATGGCCATGATCTTGATGAACGACCGGTTTCCCAGGAAAAGATAGGAATAGATCCCAGCCGCCAGTTGGCGGATATAGCCAGCCCGCACCAGAAATTTGTGGCTGGCGACCTCGGCGTCCGCCGGAGCCTCGCGCAGCGTAGGAATAAACAGTTCAGACCAGCGATGCATATGGTTAGGATCTCAATGAAAAGAAGAATTCTCGATTGTAAATGATTCACGTGGGGACAGCCGCCCCCGGTTGTCCAAGTCGCCGAACGCGACGGGGTTCGATTCTTAGATTCAGCCGGAAGAGAACTGGGGACGTTGCCTGCCCGGACAGCCGGGGGGGGAGGTTTTCTCCACGCGAAAATCACCCCGCCAGCTGCTTGAGAATCTCTTTTCCCAGCTTTTGCGTCTCGCCGAAAAACTTCTGATACTCGACGAACAGCCGGTTCAGTTCGAGCGACCGGTCGGCCGACAGCCGCTTGCGCAGAATCATGTCGCGCACATGAACCGGATTGGGCAGAGTCGCGTCTTCCGTCAGTTCTTCCAGCGCCGTGTTGGGATCATAGTGATACATAAAACTTCTTTCATTGAGTAATTTGGTAATCGGGCAATTTTGCAATGTGGTTTTCAAATTACCAAATTACCCGATTGCTAAATTACCAATTTCCTACATCATCTCCGTCCCCCACAAATCATGCAGATGCACGATGCCTTCTAACTTTCCGTCGCCATCCACCACCGCCAGTGACGTGATCTTCTTCTCTTCCATCATCGCCAGCGCCGTGGCCGCAAATTCCCGGGCGGCGATGGTCTTGGCATTCCTGGTCATGCACTCTCCCGCCGTCAGATCGAGCGCATCCTTGCCACGTTTTTCAAGCAGCCGCCGCAGGTCGCCGTCGCTGATCACTCCCAGCAGTTTGTCTCCTTGGACCACCGCCGTAACCCCCAGCTTCTTGCGCGACATCTCATAAATCACATCCGGCATCTTCGTCTTTGCGGTCACTCGCGGCACGGCATCACCACGATGCATCAGCGATTCTACCCGCGCCAGGCGTTTGCCAAGTTTGCCGCCGGGATGCAAATTGGCGAAATCTTCTTCTTTGAAACCGCGCTTGTCGGCCACTGTCATGGCCAGCGCATCACCCAGTGCGAGCATGGTCGTAGTCGAAGCCGTTGGCGCCAACCCCAGCGAGCAGGCTTCTTTGGCCACGGAACAGTCGAGCGCTACATCGGCCGCCGCCGCAAGGGTGGAAGCCTGTGTGGCGCGGGCACTCTTGCCCGTTGCCTTCATTGGAATCTCATCGCACGTCAGCGCAATCAGTGGCACCTGCAGCCGCTTCAGGGTCGCCAGCAAACGCAGAATCTCCTCAGTCTCGCCGCTCGCCGAGAGCGCTACCACCACATCTCCCCGGACCACCATGCCCAGGTCGCCGTGCACCGCCTCAACGGGATGCAGAAACAGCGCCGGCGTTCCCGTAGAACTCAACGTTGCCGCGATCTTGCGCGCGATGATTCCGCTCTTGCCCATCCCGGTCACTACCACGCGTCCGCTGCAACCATGAATCAATTCCACCGCGCGTTGAAATGCCTTCGACATGGGCCCGGCAATGCGATCGGCCAGCGCGCGCAAGGCCTCGGCTTCAATGCGAACCACGTTTTCTCCCATGGATTTCATAGGAACCCGAATCTTAGCAGGAGATGCATGTTGAGAACCGCGTGAACATCCGATTCAGAAATGATCGTCCGCGCGCCGGCGCAAATCGGCCCCGCCACCGAGCCCGGCGAGGCTCTTTGCCTGTATCGCCCGATCCCACGGACCAGCTTGCCAGTTGTCTCTTTTCTTCTCGGGATGTATCCACGGCGGCAAGGTGATCAACAAATTGCGCGCGCTGGAGAACGAATACGGTTCATAGAGGGAGCGCAGGTGCGCTAGCTTTTCTTCGAAAGCCGCCCCCTCTTTCAAGAGTAGCCCGCGCTCACTCAAGCTCTGCCGTAAACGGGCCATCTCCTCCGCCGGCAAGCGGTCGGGAAAATCTGGATCGTAGCGGGCATTGACCAGTTGGGCGATATCCACCACCGCGTGGCGCGCCATGGCGAAGGTTAGCTTGGCCTGCTCGTTTCGGATGCCCTCGACACCCGCGATCACCAGGGCGCTGGTGTCGAGAATCGTGGTCAACGCCCCCAGCCAGGACTGGTTTCCATGCTGAGAGCGGAAAAAGCTCAGCGCAGGGTATGAAATATGTGTCTCCAGCACTTCCGCCGCCCAGCGTTCGGAGTCACGAAAGACCTGGTCGAGCGCGCTTTGCTGGTGCCCCAGTCGGCCTAGGAACTCGGCCGCCGTGGGTGGCGACCCGGCCCGCGCGTCGAGCAGCGAAATCTGCACCTCGCGCCGCGAGAACGAGGAATAAATCGTCGGCAGATAGCCGATCACCGTACCCAGAAAACCGAATCCCATTCCCGCTTCGAGCACGGCAAGCGCCCGCGCCACCCCCGACGTTGGGGTAATGTCTCCGTAACCAAGAGTGAAAAAAGTCTCCCCGCTGTGGTAAAGCAGGTCGCCGAAAGTGATCCGTTCATTCCCCAACTGCACGTGCTCCCCAGCGCCGTATTGAATCAAGGCAAAGCCAAAGATCAATCCCGTCGCCCAAAAAGCCAGCAGCAGAATCAGCGACACCGGACCGAAATATCCCAGAACATTCTCCCGCCGGCTCGGAGTCTCGATGCGGCCCGCCGCTCTCCGCCAGGGAATCCAGGTTCGCCGATAAAACCAGGCTGTGATGCGAAATTTTCGCTGCACCCGCCGGGGAAGCACTACCGTTTCGAACGCATCCAGCAAAACCGCGAGAATGATCAGGATGCCGGCAATGTCGGCAAAAATGTGCATGGCGAAATCGGAGATTTCTTAGATGAGGAGGGATGTTAGCAGATTCACGGGGTTGAATGGATTTCCACCAACGGGCGTCACCGCCGACGTGACCATTATCACAGCGTGTTTAATCTCCCATCCACTAACCTCGACCGGCGTTAATGGATTCGGTGCCATAATGCAGTCCCGCAGGGACGAACCAGCTTAGCCCAGCGCGACAGCGCTGGGTGGGCGTGGTCAAAGGACTGAAGTCCCGGAGGGGACGGCCCATGTCACACTCATACTCCAGCAATCGCATTCATCTGATCTTTAGCACGAAGAATCGGGAGAAGCGCCTCTCCTCGAAGCTGCAACTGAAGCTATGGCCGTACATGGCCGGAATCGCAAGTAATCATGGTTTCCAGGCAATCAAAATCGGAGGAGTCGAAGACCACGTGCACTCCCTACTGCTCTTGCCGCCTACCATCCCCTTGGCGAAAGCTATACAAATCTTGAAAGCATGTTCCTCGAAATGGCTCAATGATACCGTGCAGGGCAGAGATTTCGCATGGCAAGAGGGCTATGGGGCTTTTAGTGTCGGAGCTTCTCACACAGAGTCAGTGATTCGGTATATCGAAAACCAAGCCGCGCACCACGCCAAGAGAAGCTTCGAAGATGAATTTGTCGCCCTGCTCAGGAAATATAGTATTTCCTACGATCGCGCGCATGTTGTGGGCTAGTATCGGTCGTCCCTATAGGACTTGGTCGTTTTTCGGCCGTTCGCCCAGCGCTCCCGCGCTGGGCTAAGTTGGTTCGTCCCTGCGGGACTAGTTTGTGCAACGCAAAAGGCGATCGACGGTGAGCCCCGCCTCGCCATCAGGGTTTCCCGTGCGCCTCCGCTAGAGCCCTTTGCACTGCCAGCAATTCCTTCAACAAACCGCGCAGCTTGGTGGATTCCAGGGCATTGGCTCCGTCCGACTTCGCCTCTTTCGGATTGTCATGTACTTCCAGAAAAATTCCGTCGACTCCCGCCGCGGCCGCAGCCCGGGCCAGCACCGGAATAAATTCCGGTTGGCCGCCGCTGGATGCGGGCTGCTCGCCATCCCCGTGTGAGGCGGAAGGCTGCTGCACTGAGTGGGTCGCGTCGAAGACCACAGGCGCGAACTTCCGCATAATCGGCAGCGACCGCATATCTACAACCAGGTTGTTGTATCCGAAACTCGATCCGCGCTCGGTGACGAAAATCTTGTCGTTGCCCGCAGCCCGGCACTTGTCGACCGCGTGCTTCATATCCCAGGGAGAGACAAACTGGCCTTTTTTTATGTTGACCGCGCGCTCGGTCATGGCCGCCGCAACCACCAGGTCGGTTTGGCGGCAAAGGAAAGCAGGGATTTGCAGGACATCGGCGACCTCCGCCACTTGGCCCACGTCCGCGGTCTCGTGCACATCGGTAAGCACCGGAATATGAACTTCGTCTTTCACTTTTTTCAGGATGCGCAGGCCTTCGGTCAATCCCGGACCGCGAAAGCTGCGGATCGAAGTGCGATTCGCCTTGTCGTACGAAGCCTTGAAAATGAACGGAATGTTCAGCGAGCGGGTAACGCCTTTGATGACCTCCGCCATGAACAGCGCATGCTTTTCGCTCTCGATAACGCACGGTCCGGCGATCAGGAACAGATTTCCGGAACCGATGCGAACCCCCTCGACCTGAAATGAAACGGTCATAAACCAGCAGAATACGAACGGGCACGAAGGTCCTTCGTGATTATCGGTTCGCTACCCTCTCCGGCCGATGAAACATCTCCAATTCCAACGTCCGTTTCTCGGTCTGCCGTTTCAGCCGATGCTCATAGGATGCGCCGATAAACGTCCTGAACAGCGGATGCGGCTCCAGCGGCTTCGACTTGAACTCGGGATGGAACTGGCAGCCAATGAAATGGGGATGATCCGGCAGTTCGATCATCTCTACGTAAGTGCCATCGGGTGTAGAACCTGAGATTCTCAGGCCGCCCGCGGTCAGCGTTCCCTCATATTCACGGTTGAATTCGTAGCGATGGCGGTGGCGCTCGCTGATCTCCAGCTGTCCGTAAATCCGATGCGCCAGTGTTCCCGGCTCGATCTTGCACGTCCAGGCTCCCAGCCGCATGGTTCCGCCCAGTTCCTCGACTCCTCTCAATTCCCGCAACTTGTAGATCACGCGATGCGGCGTTGCCGGATCGAATTCGCTGGAGTTGGCGTCGGCTAATCCGCACACGTTGCGCGCGAATTCCACGCACGCCGTCTGCATGCCCAGGCAGATCCCAAAGTACGGGACCTTATTCTCTCGCGCATACCGAATTGCATTGAGCATGCCTTCAATGCCGCGCTTTCCGAACCCTCCCGGCACCAGCAAGCCGTCATAGTCCTGCAATTGCTCTTCGTAGCTGCGATCTTTGGTCTCCAAGCCCTCGGCCTCGACCCAATTCACATTCAGCTTCAAATTGTGAGCCAGCGCGCCGTGCGTCAAGGCTTCCTTCAATGACTTGTAGGAATCCTCATATTCCACGTATTTGCCCACGATCCCGATCGTGAGTTCGTCTTTGGGGTTGTAAATGCGATGAACGATATCTTCCCATTTCGAGAGATCGCGATCCTTCGCCTCCAGCCGCAGATAACGCAGCACCAGCGTGTCCACACCCTCTCGCGAGAACACCAGCGGCACCTCGTAGATGGAAGCCACGTCCTTCGCCGTGATGACCGCCTCCTCTTCCACGTTGCAAAACAGAGCGATCTTCGACTTGATCTCCTTCGATAGAAAGCGGTCAGTGCGGCAAAGCAGAATATCGGGCTGGATTCCGATGCTGAGCAGCTCTTTCACCGAGTGTTGCGTAGGCTTGGTCTTCAACTCCTGAGCGGCAGCAATAAACGGCACCAGGGTCACATGCATGAACAAGGTGTGCTCGCGCCCGAGTTCCTGGCGCATCTGGCGAATCGCTTCCATGAACGGCAATGACTCAATGTCGCCCACCGTGCCGCCAATTTCCACGATGGCGACATCCACGTCCTGCGCCACTTTTTTCATGGCCGCTTTGATTTCGTTGGTGACGTGCGGGATTACCTGCACCGTCTTGCCGAGATAATCTCCGCGCCGCTCCTTGGCGATGATTTGTTCGTAAATTCTGCCTGTCGTCCAGTTGTTATCGCGCGACAGCTTAGCGTGGGTGAAGCGTTCGTAGTGGCCGAGGTCGAGGTCGGTCTCGGCGCCGTCGTCGGTAACAAAAACTTCGCCGTGCTGGAAGGGTGACATCGTACCCGGGTCGACGTTGAGGTACGGATCGAACTTCATCAGGTTGACCTTCAGGCCACGGCTCTCCAGCAGGCAGCCAATCGAAGCCGCCGCCAGCCCTTTACCCAGAGAAGACACCACGCCGCCGGTCACAAAGATGTACTTTGCCGACATCGCTTCCTCGCCTTAAATTGTGTTTGGAATTTTGTGCAGATGGGGTGCACGATCAATTATGCCAGAAAGGGAGGCGGAAAGGAATGGGCAAACTCCGGGTGGTGTCAGTCGGATTTTCCACAGATCAGGGTTCATTAGCGATGGAAAAAACAGGAGCGCAAAGCCGGCGATCTGCCCGCGGGAAAACGAAACGCAGCCAGCGGGACACCGTTAATAGTCGATCTTATTTCCATCACCCAAGTCACAGCCGTCGTCCACCCGGACCTTTTCACACGAAGAATCTATGCTGAGAAGTTTTCCCTCCGGGGCGCGACCCTCGATAAGTGTCAGTTGCATCAGTGAATGTCACTTTGTTTATCTTATGTCATAAATTGCAGTTCATGTCATATAATGGAGTAAGCCATGGGACAAGAAGCCCGCACGCGTGTCAACCAGAATGGACGGGTCGTAATCCCCGCTTCGTTTCGCAAAGCCCTGGGCATCAGTGTCGGGGATGAAGTCGTTTTGCGGATCGAGGACGATGAGTTGCGTATCTCTACCATGAAACGGCGTATTGAGCGTGCGCAACGCCTGGTCCGGCAGCACGTGAAACCGGGTACGTCGCTGGCCGACGAATTGATTGCCGAACGGCGCCAGGCGGCGCGGCGTGAGTAGGATTGTCCTGGACGCCTCGGCACTGCTCGCGGTGCTGAATGGCGAGCCCGGCGCGGAGCAGTTGACCCCCGACTTGTTGAGTATAGCGACCAGTAGCACCGTCAACTTAGCCGAAGTCCAGAGCAAGCTGGTGAGCCGTGGAATCGACCCGGAAGATGCGTGGGCAGCGGCTTCGAGCCCCATTCTGGAAGCCATGGTGTTTACCACCGAGCAGGCGAAGATTACGGGCAGCCTGGTAGCCCAAACCAGTAAGCTCGGTTTGTCCTTGGGAGACCGGGCTTGCTTGGCTTTGGGAATTTCTCTGAAGGCTCCAGTTTATACCGCAGACAGACTGTGGAAGAATTTGAAGCTGGGTATCCAAATTCATGTTGTTCGCTAGACAACCAGGTCATGGGATCGCCCCGTTAAGATTCAACTTCCTGCATCCGAACTGTTACGCGGCATGGATCTTGGCATTCGCCGCTCTCCTGTCAGGATCCGGCCTTTCCGCCCAGCACCTCGCCAAACGCCTCATCCTCAAGGACGGCACCTACCAGCTGGCCACGCAATGGGAGGTAAAGGGAGACCGCGTCCGCTACCTGAGCGCGGAGCGCAACGAATGGGAGGAAGTGCCCAACTCACTGGTCGATTGGGCCGCCACCGATAAATGGGAGAAAGACCGCGAGGCTGGCGCCTCCAGCCCGGAGGCAGTTGAGCTTGACAAGGAGATAGAAGCCGAGCGCCGTGCCGAGGAGGCCAAAACTCCCCAGGTCGCTCCCGGCCTGCGCCTGCCCGAGGGCGGCTCGGTTGTGCTGCTCGATACCTTCCAGAACCAGCCACAGCTCGTGGAGTTGCTGCAGAGCGGCGGCGAACTCAATCGCAACCGCAAGGAAAACATCCTTCGCGCCACCATCGATCCCATCGCCAGCAGCAAGCAGACGATCGAACTCGACGGCTTACACGCCAAGGTTCAAGCCCACATCGCCTCGCCATCGATCTATGTGAACCTGAGTCTGCCCGAGGGAGGGACCGCCGGGCCGCAACAATCGCAACAACCCCAGCAGGCCGAACTGCCGTGGGACCGCTACCACATCGTTCGCATGCAGCTGAAGAAAGACAAGCGTATCGTCGGAGATCTGAAGATCAGCCCCATTGGAAGAGTCAGCCAGGAACAGAACCTGATTTCCACCACCGCCCAACGCCTCACCGGCGGGTGGGTAATGGTGACGCCTACCACGGCGCTCGAACCTGGCGAGTACGCTGTAGTCGAACTCATGGGAACCGAAGGCATGAACACCTTCGTCTGGGATTTCGGAATCAACCCCTCCGCGCCAGCCAATTCGGGAGTTCTCAAGCCCGAGCCACAAAGCCAGAAGCCGGAACCGCAAACCGGGAAGCCATAGGCCACAATCAAAGATTGATCATCCCGACTGGAGCAGAGAAATCTGCTTCCCCGCCATAATCGCTGAAACTCCGGAAGCTCAACCACTCACGCCCGCTTGCGCTCGCCTCGCTCGGCTTCCTCCTGGATTCTATTCCACGCCCGCTGGACATGACGCGCCTGAGTGTTGGTCTGGCCAACGCACAACCGCAGTGTCATGCGGTCATGCAATCGCGTATGGGTCAGGTGAAGATCCCCGCTCTGGTTCAGGCTGTCCAGGAGCGCCTGATTGGCGGCATCTCCGCCGCGATGGCGGAAGCAAACCAGATTAAGCGGCGCCGGCGCCGCCAGCTCGAAGCGGCTGTCTTTCCTCACCCATCCGGCGAATTGCTGCGCCAGTTCGACATGCCGCCGGATGTGGTACTGCAAACCTTCAATGCCGTAGTGGCGAATCACGAACCACAACTTCAACGCCCGAAATCGCCTGCCCAGCGGAATCTGCCAATCGCGATAGTCGAAGACTGCCCCCGATTCTGTCGCTTTATTGCGCAGATACTCCGGCACAACCGTCAGCGCCTGAATCAATGCTTTCCGATCGGCTACATAGAAGCAGTTGCAGTCGAAGTTGGTAAACATCCATTTGTGAGGGTTGAAAGCATAGCTGTCTGCCAGTTCCATCCCCTCATGCATGTGCCGGAACTCCGGGCACAAGGCGGCTGTCCCCGACATGGCTGCGTCCACATGAAACCAGATGCTGTTTTCGCGGCAGATGCGCCCAATCGCCGGTAAAGGATCCATGCCATTCGACGACGTCGTGCCAACCGTAGCGCACACGTAGCAGGGAGTGAGTCCAGACTGGCGATCCTGCGCAACCTGCCGGGCCAGTGCTTCCGGGCGCATGGCGAAATTCTCGTCCACTTCGATCAATCGAAGGTTGTCCACGCCCAGCCCGGCAATTTTTACGTCCTTTTCAATCGAGGAATGGGCCTGCGAGGAGGTGTACACCACCAGCTTGCCGCCACAGCCACGCTGGTTACTCGCGAAATTAGTCGCGCGCTCCCGCGCCGCCAGCAATGCGCACAACGAGGCGCTGGACGCTGTATCCTGCAGTACCCCACCTCCCGTGCTGGTCGAGAGAAACTTCCGCGGCAGCGCCAGCATCTCCACCAGCCAGTCGAGCACCTGCGTCTCCAGTTCCGTACACGCCGGACTCGTAGCCCACAACATGCCCTGCACGCCCAGCCCCGAGGAGAGCAGGTCTCCGAGGATCGCTGGCCCCGAGGCATTCGCCGGAAAATAGGCAAAGAAATTCGGCGATTGCCAGTGCGTGATGCCGGGCAGGATGAGCTTTTCGATATCCGCCAGAATGGTGGCAAAAGGCTCGCCTTTCTCCGGCGGAGCCGCCGGCAGCGAGGCTCGAATTTCTCCCGGCGTAACCCGCGAAAGCACCGGATAAGATTCAATACGAGTGTAATAGTCTGCGATCCAGTCCACGACCGCATGGCCATTGCGCCGGAACTCCTCCGGCGTCATGTGGAAGCTCTTCTCTTCGGGCATGAATTCTCCGGAATGTCATTGTAACTGGCGAGCGATGACAAAACCGGGCTAAGGCAGCGGGATCCGGGCCGTCCTGCGGCACTCCATTCTCCTCTGCTACATTGTTGAAACCATGAAACCTGCCCGCAGCTTTGCCAGCGACAACAACGCCGGTATCCATCCCCAGATCCTGCAAGCCATCTCCTCCGCGAATCACGGCCACGTGGTCGGCTATGGCAATGATCCCTACACAGCGGCCGCGGTCCGCAAATTCAAGCAGCACTTCGGTCCCGATATTGGCGTGTTCATGGTCTTCAACGGCACTGCCGCCAACACTCTTGGCCTCAAAGCCGTCACTAACAGTTATCAGGCGGTGATTTGCAGTGACGCGGCCCACATCTACACCGACGAGTGCGGCGCTCCGGAACGATTCACCGGTTGCAAACTCATTCCCATCGCCACCACCGACGGCAAACTCACCGTCGATTCCGTTCGCCACGCTTACCATGGAATCGGCGACCAGCACCACGTCCAGCCGCGGGTGATCTCCATCACTCAGGTTACAGAGACGGGAACGGTCTACCAGCCCAAAGAAATTCGCGATCTGGCCCGCTTTGCCCACCAGCGCAACATGCTGCTGCACATGGACGGAGCCCGCATCGCCAACGCCGCCGCCAGCCTGCGGCTTACCTTGCGCCAAGCCACGCGGGATCAGGGAGTCGACCTGCTCTCCTTCGGAGGCACCAAGAATGGCGCCATGGGCGCCGAGGCGGTGGTTTTCTTTGACCCGAAGCTCTGCCGCGATTTTCTCTATGTGCGCAAACAGGGCATGCAGCTGGCCTCCAAGATGCGCTTTGTTGCTGCCCAGTTTGACGCGCTGCTCACCGGTGACTTGTGGAGGAAGAATGCGGAACATGCCAACCGCATGGCGCAGCTGCTCAAGAGGGAAGTGCGCAAAATCCGGCACGTCCGCATCGTCTATAAAGTCGAGGCCAACGGCGTCTTCGCGCAGATTCCCCACAAGGCCATCGCCAGGCTGCAGAAACGCTACTTTTTCTACGTGTGGGATGAGGAACAATCCGTAGTGCGCTGGATGTGCTCCTTCGACACTACCGAGCAAGACGTGAAAGAGTTTGCACAGTTCGTGGCGAAAACGGTGGAGACTTTGTGACCAGCCTGCTATTGATTTTTCAGCTATCTTCGTACAACATTAAGTCGCCTGGCATAGGCATGAGAACGGGTGGAGATTGATGAGCTGGAACGTGTTCAAGTTGACAGTGATTTGCTTCGCGGTTCTTTTGCTTCCCAGTTGTGGAAGTAGCCAGCGGCTGGTGGGGATCAACGTCACTCCGGCAACCGTGACTTTTGGCTCAGCCAACCCCACTCTCAACGCGCAGCTCACCGCGACCGGTGTTTACACTCATCCTCCTGCCACCAAGGACATCACCACGCAGGTGACTTGGGCATCCAGCATTGCCGGAGTAGCTGTTGTAGATAGCACCGGCAAGCTCTCCCCGACGGGGACGGACTGCGGAATCAGCAACATTACCGCCAGCCTCACAACCAACGATCCCACTGGAAACGTCATCACGGGGACCATGATGGTTACTGTCAACGGCCCCTCAGCTGACGGCTGTCCCAGTAGTCCCATCTAAGCGATCCATAGTGAAGAAGTCTCGCTACCCGGGCGGAAAAGAGACTAAACCTCGTCCAGCAATTTCCTCAGAGTTGGTTTATGTTTTTCCTTTTTCTTGCTGATGTCCGGCACCACCCGTGACGGGCGAGGCGTTCCGATCCGCTCCCGCGCCAACGCCTTGACCGCTTCGACCGCGCGAAACCGCTTGGCTTTCTTCTTCCGTGCCACTCCGCCTATCTTGACATACCAGGCCAGCCTCCAACGTGCAATAATCTCAATGTTGGGTTCGTCTCGACCGATAATCGGCCGACGATTACCTGCCTACTATGGACGAACGCGAGTTTTTCGACGAACGGTCCGAGAAAAAAATGGCGACCCTGAACTGCCCGCACTGCCAGCAGGCCGCCGAATACGAAATTACCTGGCTGGTGCGCACCAAGAAGCGTCAAATTCCCGGCCGCGCCGACGAGCGCGATCGCGCCCGCTTCGCCAAAGCGCGTTCCTACATGCTGCGCCGCGACGACATGATGGGCTGCAAGAATATGCGCTGCCGCAAGCGCTTCGAAATTTCCGGCGTGCAGTCGGTGGTCTTCACGGAATAGTTTTCCCGGAACCTACGATTTGAAGGGGCCCGGCTTCAGACGGGACGCCACCGTCAGTTTCTTGGGCCTCGACGGCCCTTCGCATTCCTTCCGAGCCGCCGTGCTATTTCGCAGACCTACCGCGCCTCGTTTATACTTACCAGTTTCTTCGGGCAAGGAGTCGCGACGTTGAAGATTCTGGTTTGTATGAAGCAGGTGCCGCAGAAAGACGCGCCCCTGAAATTGAACGAAGCCGCGAATTGGATTCGTGAGGATGTCTCTTACGAAGTCAATGAACCCGACGCTTATGCGCTCGAAGAGGCCTTGCGCCAGAAAGAGAAGCACAGCGGCGAAGTCGTGGTGATCACCTCCGGCCCGGCGCGCGCCCAGCAGGTCCTGCGTGAGGCGTTGGCCAAGGGCGCGGACCGCGCCATTCATCTGGAGGATAATGCCTTCGTCGGCCTCGATGCCCTCAATACCGCCCGCGCCTTCGCTGCCGCGATCAAAGACGAGAAGTTCGATCTGATTTTTACTGGCCTGCAATCCGACGACTACGGCTACGCCCAAACCGGCGTCGTGCTGGCTGAACTTTTGGGCTGGCCGCATGCCACCATCATCATGCAGATCGAGAAAAACGAAGGCGGCATTCGGGTGAAGCGCGAGCTGGAAGCCGG
>Ga0335078_10001099_pt1 | contig 41134 bp, 37 predicted proteins | sample Lox_Sample_32_FD_206711 | JGI IMG/M metagenome (GOLD analysis project Ga0335078, IMG submission 206711) | Soil microbial communities from Loxahatchee National Wildlife Refuge, Florida, United States - Lox_Sample_3.2 | ecosystem: Environmental > Terrestrial > Soil > Wetlands | place: USA...
CTCCCCTGCCGCCGGCCCGGGAACTCGACATGCTGCTCACCGCCGGCGAGCGGATCTCGATGGCGCTGCTGGCGATGGCCATCGCCAACCTCGGGCTGTCGGCGCGCTCGTTCACCGGCTCCCAGGCCGGGGTGATCACCGACGACGTGCACGGCAAGGCCAGGATCATCGACGTGACCCCAGGCCGCATCGCCGGTGCCCTCGCCGACGGGGCGATCCCGATCGTGGCCGGGTTCCAGGGCGTGTCGGCCCACGGCAAGGACATCACCACGCTGGGCCGCGGCGGGTCGGACACCACGGCGGTCGCGCTCGCCGCGGCGCTGGGCGCCGACGTCTGCGAGATCTACACCGACGTGGACGGCGTCTTCACCGCCGACCCGAGGATCGTGCCGGTCGCCCGGCAGATCCCGGCGATCACGTACGAGGAGATGCTCGAGCTGGCGGCGTCGGGCTCCAAGGTCCTGCAGTTGCGCTGCGTGGAGTACGCCCGGCGGTACGCCGTGCCCATCTACGTCCGGTCCTCGTTCAGCAACCGGGCGGGGACCTGGGTCACCGATCAGCCGCACGACGCGGACGATTCCCGCGAGGCGCAGGAGGCAGGAATGGAGCAGGCGATCATCTCCGGTGTCGCGCACGACGTGAGCGAGGCGAAGGTCACGGTCGCGGGGGTGCCCGACACCGTCGGCCAGGCCGCGCGGATCTTCCAGGCGATCGCGGACGCCGGCATCAACATCGACATGATCGTGCAGAACATCTCCGCCGCCGCCACCGGGCTCACCGACATTTCGTTCACCCTCCCGCGCGACGACGGGGAGTCCGCGCTGGCCGCGCTGCGCGCGGTCCAGCCGGAGATCAAGTTCGACAACCTGCTCTACGACGACCGGATCGGCAAGGTGTCGCTGGTCGGTGCGGGCATGCGGTCCCACCCCGGGGTGAGCGCCACGTTCTTCAGCGCCCTCGCCGGGGCCGGGGTGAACATCGAGATGATCTCCACCTCGGAGATCAGGATCTCCGTCATCGTCGCCGAGGCCGACGTGGACGCGGCGGTGACCGCCACGCACCGGGCCTTCGACCTCGACACCAGCGAGGTCGAGGCCGTGGTCTACGGGGGGACGGGCAGGTGACGCGGCCGACCCTGGCCGTCGTCGGTGCCACCGGGGCGGTCGGGACCGTGATGCTCGACCTGCTGTCCACCAGGGACGACGTCTGGAGCGAGATCCGGCTGGTGGCCTCGCCCCGCTCGGCGGGCCGCCGGCTCAAGGTGCGGGGCAGCTACACCGAGGTGGTGGCGCTGGACGCGAGCGTGTTCGACGGCGTGGACGTGGCCATGTTCGACGTGCCGGACGAGGTGTCCGCGCACTGGGCCCCGGTCGCCGCGGCGCGCGGGGCGGTGGTGGTGGACAACTCCGGCGCGTTCCGCATGGATCCGGACGTGCCGCTGGTGGTCCCCGAGGTCAACCCGGATCGGGTGGCCAGGCGGCCGAAGGGCATCATCGCCAACCCCAACTGCACCACCCTGTCGCTGATCGTGGCGGTCGCCGCGCTGCACCGGGCCTACGGCCTGCGCGAGATGGTGGTGGCCTCCTACCAGGCCGCCTCGGGTGCCGGGCAGGCGGGCATCGACACGCTCTACGCCCAGACGGACAAGGTCGCGGGATCCCGCGCGCTCGGCCAGCGGGCCGGCGACCTGCGGGCGGTGGTCGGCGACCTCGGGCCGTTCCCCGCCCCGCTCGCGCTCAACGTGGTGCCCTGGGCCGGCTCGGTCAAGGCCGACGGCTGGTCGTCGGAGGAGCTGAAGGTCCGCAACGAGTCGCGGAAGATCCTCGGGCTGCCGCACCTGAAGGTGCACGCGACCTGCGTCCGGGTGCCGGTGGTGACCACCCACGCCGTGGCCGTGCACGCGGAGTTCGACCGCGAGGTGACCAGGGAGGGCGCGCAGCGGGTCCTGGACGCCGCGCCGGGCGTGGTGCTCACCGACAACCCCGAGCAGGCCGAGTTCCCGACCCCGGCCGACGTGGTCGGCACCGACCCGACCTGGGTCGGCCGGGTCCGCGCGTCGCTCGACGACCCGCACGCCATCGAGCTGTTCGTCTGCGGCGACAACCTGCGCAAGGGCGCCGCGCTGAACACCGCCCAGGTAGCCGAGCTGGTGGCCGCCCAGCTTCGCGGCCGGTAACGCCATTCCCGGGCGCCGGGTGGACGCGCGCGGGCCACGTTCGGCAGGCTGTCTGCCGTGGACCGGATTTTCACCCTGGACGCCGCCCGCGCGCTGATGCCGGAGCTGCTGTCCCGGGCCGACGAGCTGGTGGCCGTGCGCGCCGACCTGGTCGAGCTGCGGTCGGCGCTGGGCCAGGGCATGGCCTCCCCGCTCGGCGGGCTGCCCGAGGCCAAGGCGCTCGAGGCACGGCTGGGCGAGAGCCTGGGCTGGTTCACCGCCGAGGGGCTGGAGGTGAAGGGGATCGCGCCGCTGCTGCTTGACTTCCCCGCCCGCCTCGACGGCGGCACCGTGCTGCTGTGCTGGCTGGAGGGGGAGCGGGAGCTGCGGTGGTATCACCAGCCCGAGTTCGGCTTCGCCGGGCGCCGCCGCATTCCGGGCGCCGCCCGCTAGCCGCGTTCCGGGCGCCGCCCGCTAGCCGCATCCCGGACGCCGCCTGGCCGGATTCCGGATGCCGCCCGCCGGCCGCCCCGCCGGGCACCCTACGCTGGTCGCGTCGGACGGCTGGCGAGAGGGGTGAGCGTGGACGCGCAGGACCCGCCCCGCGTGCTGGCGCTTCCCGTCGGCCTCAGCGCCACCGGCACGCGGACCGAACGGGACTCGCTGGGGACGGTCGAGGTGCCGGCGAACCACTACTGGGGGGCGCAGACCCAGCGCTCGCTGACCTACTTCAACATCGGCGCCGACGTGCTGCCCGCCGCCGTCTACCACGCATACGGCTACGTGAAGAAGGCCTGCGCGACGGTGAACGCGCGCCTGGGGCACCTCCCGGCCTGGAAGGCCGCGCTCATCGGCCGGGTCGCCGACGAGGTGATCTCCGGCGCGCTCGACGGGGAGTTCCCGGTGCACGTCTGGCAGACGGGCTCGGGCACCCAGTCGAACATGAACGTCAACGAGGTCATCGCCAACCGCGCGATCCAGCTTGCCGGCGGCGTGCTCGGCAGCAAGGACCCGGTTCACCCCAACGACGACGTCAACCGGTCCCAGTCGACCAACGACACGTTTCCTGCGGTGATGCACATAGCTGCGGTACGGACGCTCGTCGACACCCTGCTCCCCGCGCTGGCCCGGCTGCGCGGCGCGGTCTGGAGCAAGAGCGGGCAGTGGGCGCATGTGGTCAAGACAGGCAGGACGCACCTGCAGGACGCGACCCCGCTCACGGTCGGCCAGGAATGGTCCGGGTACGCCAGCCAGATCGGCGACGCGGCCGAGACCGTGGCGGCGGCGCTGGCCGGGCTGCGCCGCCTGGCCATCGGCGGCACCGCGGTGGGCACCGGGCTGAACGCCCCCGAGGGGTTCGGCGCGGCGGTCGCGGCGGAGATCTCCGCGCTGACCGGGGAGGAGTTCGTCACCGCGCCGAACAAGTTCGCCGCCATGGCGTCCATGGACGCGCTGGTCCGCGCGTCGGCCGCGCTGCGCAGCGTCGCCGTGGCGCTGTTCAAGCTGGCCAACGACGTGCGGTGGCTGGGCTCGGGCCCGCGGACGGGGCTGGGCGAGCTGATCCTGCCGGCCAACGAGCCGGGCTCGTCGATCATGCCGGGCAAGGTCAACCCGACCCAGGCCGAGGCGATGCTGATGGTCTGCCTCCAGGTGATGGGCAACGACAGCGTGGTGGCGATGGCGGGGGCGGAGGGCAACTTCGAGCTGAACGCGTTCCGGCCCGTGGCCATCGCCAACTTCCTCCACTCGGCCCGGATCCTCGCCGACGCGTGCGACAGCTTCGGCGAGTTCCTGGTCGCGGGCACCGTGCTCGACGAGGCGCGCCTGGCCGGGAACGTGGCGCGGTCGGTGATGCCGGTGACCGCGCTGACCCCGGTGATCGGGTACGACCGGGCCTCGGCCATCGCGCACCTGGCGGTCGCGGAGGACCTCACCCTCCGGGACGCCGCGCTGCGCAGCGGCGTCAGCGCGGAACTGTTCGACGCGGTGGTGGTGCCGGAGCGGCTGACCCGCCCGGGCGCCGTCGGCAGCGGGCCGGATCCGGCCGGGAGCCCCGGGGCCGCCGGGCCCGGGGCGGCGCCTCCCGGGCCCGGGGCGGCGCCCCCCGGTGGCACGCAGGCGGGCTCGTGAAGGCGGCACGGCTGCACGGCACCGGTGACCTGAGGCTGGCCGACGAGCCGGTGCCGCGGGCCGGGCCCGGCGAGGAGCTTGTCCGGGTGACCGCGGCCGGGATCTGCGGCTCGGACCTGCACTGGTGGGGTGAGGGCGGGATCGGGGACGCCGCGCTGGCGCAGCCGCTGGTGCTCGGGCACGAGGCCGCGGGGGTGATCGAGTCCGGCCCGCGGCGCGGCACGCGGGTGGCGATCGACCCGGCGATCCCCTGCGATGACTGCCGGTCGTGCCGGCGCGGCTGGCGCAACCTGTGCACCCGCATCCGGTTTGCCGGGCATGGCGGCCAGGACGGCGCCCTGCGCGAGTACCTCGCCTGGCCGTCGGACCTGCTGCACCCGCTGCCGGGCAGCCTGTCCGACGCCGACGGCGCGCTGCTGGAGCCGCTCGGCGTGGCGATCCACGCGGTCGACCTCGGGCACGTCCGGCTCGGCGCCCGGGTCGCGGTGGCCGGCTGCGGGCCGATCGGGCTGCTGCTGATCGCCGCGGCACGGGCGGCCGGGGCCAGCCACGTCGCGGCGTTCGAACCGCTGCCACACCGGCGTGCGGCCGCCCTGCGTTACGGCGCCGACGTCTGCCTCGATCCCCGGACCGGCCCGGATGACCTGGCCGAGCTTGCCGGGGAGGGGGTCGACGTGGCGTTCGAGATGGCCGGGACGGCGCAGGCGGTGGAGTTGTCCATGGCGCTGGCCCGCCCCGGCGGCCGGGTCGTGCTCGGCGGCATCCCGGGCGACGACCAGATCGCGTTCCGTGCCTCGACGGCGCGCCGCAAGGGGCTCACGATCGCGCTGGTCCGGCGGATGAACGAGGTGTACGGCCGGGCGATCGCCCTGGCCAGCGCCGGTACGGTGGACCTGGCCACGCTGGTGACCCACCGGTCCGGGCTGGCTGACACCGGCGGGGCGTTCCGTATTGCCGCGCAGCGAACCGGCCTCAAGGTGCTCATCGAGCCCGCGGCCTGACCAGCCGCGCCGGCGCCGGCCTGCGCCCTGTCCCCGGGCCGGGCAGGCGGGGTACCTGCCGGTAGCATCCTCGCGTGGGTGACAGCTTCTATGTTCCGCTGGGCGGGGGCCGGTGGCGCGCCACCGTGCACACCACCGGGCCGTGGGACGAGCGCGCCCAGCACGGCGGCCCGCCGAGCGCGCTGCTGGGGCGCGCGATCAGCCGGTGCGAGCCGCGCGATGACATGGTCGTGGCCCGGTTCACCACCGAGATCCTGTCCGCCATCCCGGTCGGCGAGATGACCGTGGCGGCCCGCGTCGCCCGGCCCGGCCGCAGCGTTCAGCTGCTGGAGGCGGCGATCACCGCCGGCGGCCGGGAGGTGGCCATGGCCCGGGCGTGGCGGGTGCTGCGGACCGCCAGCCCGGACGCGGGGCCGGGGCTGCCGCCGCCGCCCGGGCTGCCCGCCGCGGAGACGCCCATCCCGGCCGGCGGCTGGGTGGACGGCTACCTGTCGGCGATCGAGTGGCGCGGCGCGCGCGGGCAGTTCGGCGGGACCGGCCCGGCCACCTACTGGACCAGGATGCGCTACCCGCTGGTGCCGGACGAGGAGCCGGCCCCGCTGGAGCGGGTGCTGGCCGTCGCCGACAGCGGCAACGGCATCTCCGGCGAGCTCGACCTGCGCCACTGGCACTTCATCAACCCCGAGCTCACCGTCCACCTCTACCGGGAGGCGGCCGGCCAGTGGATCTGCCTGGACGCGCGGACCAGCATCGCGACGGGCGGCGCGGGGCTGGCCACCTCGGTCCTGTCCGACACCGGCGGCCCGCTGGGCGTGGGCGCGCAGGCGCTGCTGATCGCGCCGCGGGGCCCGGGCGCCGGGGCCTGAGCCCTGGCCCGGCGCCGCCCGCCGGGCGGGACTCTCGACACGCCCGGCCGGCCGGGCCACACTCGAAGTCTGAGAGCGACGGGGAGGGACCGGCCATGTCCGACTTCGGCTCGTGGCGCCAGCCACCGGCTATCCGCCGGAACATGTCGGCGCAGGTGCAGGCGGAGTCCGACCGGATCCAGATGCTGCCGATGACGCTGGAGCCAACGTCCGAGCCGGTGTGGCCCGAGCAGGAGGCGCTGGACGAGGAGAGGCTCAGGGCGTCCGGCCGGAAGGTCCCCGCGCTCGCGCCGGATCCGGACGCACGGGAGATCGCCCTGCACGTGCGCGCGTCGCTGCCCGACCGGCTTCAGGGCTGCGTGCTCAAGCTCCCGCCGGGCGCTCCGCTGCCCCCCGCCTTTGACTACTACCTAGTCACTGTGCCCGCCACGGTCGCGCCCACCTTGTCGGCGGTGGGCATCACCCCGCGGCGGCTGGCGCTGGAGTTGACCCTTAGGGACGCGAGCGGTGCGGAACCTCCCGGCGTCCCCGTTGCCTGGGAGCTCTACCCCGCGACGGAGGTCACGACCGAGATCAGGCACCTGGGCACGTTCGAGATCGACCTGGGAAAGGCGGTCCAGGCGTTCCAGGCGATCTGGCCGGGGCTGCCGGACGTGCTGACCGCCCGGACGGGCGGCTCGCTCGACATCAAGAAGGTCCAGGCCAAGGTCAAAGCGAACGGAAAGCACCAGCATGCCTGCGGCTGGCTGATCTCCGACACCGAGATCGCCTACGATTTCAACCCGTCATGCGTGGTGCAGGCCCCGAAGGGCACGCGGCTGTCCGTTGCCGCCAGGCTCCACGTGGAGGTGGAGAAGCGTGTTGCCATCGTGCGCCACAAGACCTACCTGATCCAGGCGAAACCGATGCACTACCTGCTCGGCTCCTGGGTCCGCCCGGACAGCATGCGCATGGGCTCCACGGTCACCCTCAACGGGCCGTTCCAGGTGGACCGGAATGTGCTTTCCCGGGAGGGCCCGGATGGGTCCTACCGGGTGGACCTGAACGCGCTTGACCAGGCGAGCCGGAACGCGCCCGACCAGGCGTACCAGAAGGCAACCTACGAGGTGTCCTCGAATGTGAGCAAAGAGGATCCGAATAAGGCCCGGGAATACATAAGGACCTGGTACCCGGATTCCCGGGGCCCAGAAGCTGCCAGCGGAACTGCCTACGTGCAGGGCATGGCCGATCCGCCCCCCGGATTCCAGGAGTTCTTCGCTACGAACGTCCATTACGACTCCCTCACTCCCCAGTTCGTTCCCGGCGGGGAGCTTGCGCCCGCGCCGCAGGACGGCGGGAGCCGTTACGCGCAGGTGTGCCGCCGCGGCCATGTCAAGGCGGCGGCGCTGGCGGACCCTCCCTCCGGCCAGCAGGGGTTCTGCCCGGAGTGCGGGGCGGAGGTGCTCGGCCGCTGCCCGTCCTGCGGTAACCCGATTCCCGGCGCGGGCCGACCGCCCGGGGTCCTCGTCGAATTCGCCGAGGTGCAGCAGTACCAGCCGCCCATGTTCTGCGAAAGCTGCGGCGGGCCGTTCCCGTGGACCACCCGGCCGCAGCGCTTCTATCTCCTGGAGAACCTGCTCGACCGGGCCGACGTGGGCGAGGCCACGCGACTGCTGGTGCGGGACGACCTGGAGGCGCTGCGCACCTCCGCGGAGCTTGACGATGCGCGGCAACTGGAGATCTGGCGGCGCATCCAGGCCAGGGCGCCCAGCCTGCTGTCCGGTCCGTGCCTGGAGGTCAGCCGTACCCTGCTGACCCCGTACCTGGAGGAAGGGCTGGGGCTGGCCGCGGGCTCGTGACGCGCGTCAGGGTGCGGTGACGCCGGACACGATCACGTCGACCACGCGGCGCGCGAACTGGTCGGTGAGCGGCCGGTGGCCCTGCAGCAGGCGGTGGTAGGCCGAGCCGAACAGCAGGTCCAGCACGACGTCGGCGTCGGTGTCCGCGGGAATCTCGCCCCGGCCGATCGCCCGGCGCACCAGGATCGTGTTGCTGGCGCGCAGCGGTCCGATGACCCGGTCCCGCCACGCGGCCGCCAGTTCCGGGTCCCGCTGCGCCTCGGCGACGAGCCCGGCGAGCATCCGGCCGGCCGGGGTGGCGGTCACCGACCGGATCCAGGCCCGCAGCGCGGCCAGCAGGTCGCCGCGGAAGGTCCCGGTGTCCGGCAGCGGCTGCTGCTGGGTGAACTCGGCCAGGAACGCGTCCAGCGCGAGAGCGCCCCGCGACGGCCAGCGGCGGTAGACCGTCGCCTTGCCCACGCCGGCCCGGGCAGCCACCTCCTCCATCGACATGCCGCCGAGGCCGCCCTCGGCGAGCAGTTGCGTGGCGGCGGACAGGATGGCCCGGTCCGCCTCCTCGCTACGCGGCCGGCCGCGCCGGGAACCGGGCAGCGAGTGGCCCAGGTCATCGCCGCCCCGTGGAATACCCGCGCCCTCCATGAGGTTGCAGCGTACAGCAAAGAAACGAGACGTACCGTATCGTAAAGGTGAAGTCAAGCCCGATGCCCCAGATCAAGGAGCGCACCAGCACCGCACGCCATCCGGTCCACGGCAGGAACGCACCCCCCCGGGCATCCCGCCGGGACGGCCGGCCCGCCGTGGCGAATCGTCGGCCGGCCGCACCGGGCAGCGTGGCCGTCCGGCCGGCTGCCCCGGCCCCGGGCAGCGTGGCCATCCGGCCGGCCGCCCCGGCCGCGGGCCCCGGGCCGCAGCCGTCCCGGCTGAGCGGGCTGACGCTCGCGCTCATCCTGACCGCGGCGTTCATGGTGGTGCTGGACTTCAGCATCGTGAACGTGGCGCTGCCCTCGATCGGGTCCGAGCTGGGCTTCCCCGCCGATGCGCTGCAGTGGATCATCACCGCCTACGCGATCTCCTTCGGCGGGCTGCTGATACTCGGCGGCCGCGCCGCCGACCTGTTCGGCCGCAAGCGCATGTTCATCACCGGGCTGGTGGTCTTCACCGCCGCGTCCCTGGCTGGGGGGCTGGCGCAGGACCCGGTCCTGCTGGTGGCCGCCCGCCTGGTCCAGGGCGGCGGGGCCGCGCTGGTCGCCCCGGCGGCCCTGTCCCTCATCACCACCGGCTTCGCCGAGGGCGCGGCGCGCAACCGGGCACTCGGCCTGTACGGCGCGACCGCCTCGGTCGGCTTCGTCGCCGGGCAGGTCCTCGGCGGCGTGCTGGTCGAGTTCACCAGCTGGCGGGCGGTGTTCCTGGTGAACGTGCCGGTGGGCGTGCTGGCCGCGAGCGCCGCCGTGTGGCTGCTCGCCGAGTCACGGCAGCGGCGCCCCGGGGCCCGGCTGGACGTGGCTGGTGCGCTGCTCATCACGGTGGCCGTGGCCGCGGCGGTGTTCGCCGTATCGCAGGCCGACGTGCTCGGCCTGACCTCGCCGGTGATGCTGGGGGCGGCGGCGCTGGCCGTCGTGGCGGCCGCAGGCTTCGCGGCGGTCGAGCGGCGCCATCCCGACCCGCTGGTCCGCGCCGACCTGCTGCGGCTGCCGGGCCTGCGCAAGGCCAGCGCCATGAACCTGCTGCTCGGCCTCTGGAACGCCGGCGAGCTGATCGTGCTGTCGCTGTACTTCCAGCTGGTGCTGCACGACTCGCCGCTGATGACCGGGCTGGCCATCGCGCCGCAGGGCATCATCGGCTTCACCGCGGGCGTGTTCGGCGCCCGGCTGACCGGCAGGGTCGGCATCCGGCGGGTGCTGGTGCTGACCAGCGCCACGGCGACGATCGGCTTCCTGGTGCTGACTGGGCTGCCGGGCAGCGGCGGCTACAGCCCGCTGCTCGCGGCGGTGATGCTGGTCGGGTTCGGCACCGCGGGCACGGCGTTCGGCACGATGGTCACCGCCAGCCACGGGGTGGCCGACGCCGACCAGGGCCTGGTCGGCGGCGTGATCAACACCAGCCGCCAGATCGGCGCGGCGATCGGCGCCGCGCTGCTGCCGGCCGTGGCCGTGGCCGTCAGCCACGGGACCGGGCCGGCCGCCGGCGACCGTGCCGCCATGCTGGCCGGGGCCGTGGCCGCCGCGCTCGCCCTCGCCGTGGCGCTGCGCCGGGTCCCGCACGCCCGGCGCGGCTGACCGGCCCGCGCCGCCGCCCGCCGCGGTGCCCCGCGCCTGCCGCGGTGCCTGCCCCTGCCGCGGTGCCTCGCGTCGGCCGCGGTGCTTCGTGCGGCCGGCGGCGTCCCTGGCGGCGCGGTCAGCGCGCCGCGGAGACCGTGTGCGGCGCGGGTTCGGCGCCGGCGGGGGCCGGCGGGCCGGCGGCAGGCAGGGTGAGCGTGATGCGCAGCCCGTGGGGGCTGCCCGGGCTGGCCTCGGCGGTGCCGTGGTGGGTGCCGGCGATGGCGTTGACGATGGCCAGGCCGAGGCCGGAACCAGGCGGCCCGGCCTGGGCGGGGCTGCGGTAGAACCGGTCGAAGATCCGGGCGAGCTGGGCGGGCGGCACGCCCGGGCCGTCGTCGCTGACCTGCAGGGCGATGCTGCCGTTGGTCTGGCTGGCGGTGATCGTCGCGGTGGTCCCGGCCGGGGTGTGCGCGCTGACGTTGGCCAGCAGGTTACCGATGGCCCGGCGCAGCAGTTCCTCGTCGCCCGTGGTGGCCAGGCCCGCCGCGATGTGCGTGCGCCAGGTCCGCGCCGGGTCGGTGATCTCGGCGCGCTCGGTGCAGTCGGCGACGAGGGCGGTGAGGTCGACCGGCCGGTGGCACTGCTCCGGGTGCTGGTCCAGGCGGGCCAGCCGGAGCATGTCGTCGACCAGCGCGCTCATCCGCTGCGCTTCGTGCGCGATGCGGCCCATCGCCTCGTCCACCTGGTCCCGCCGGGTCAGGGCGCCCTGCTGGTACAGCTCGGCGTTGGCACGCAGCGAGGCCAGCGGGTTGCGCAGCTCGTGGCTGGCGTCGGCGAAGAAGCGCCGGGTGAGTTCCTGGCTGGCCTCGCGCTCGCTCACCGACGCCTCGATCCGGGTGAGCATCCCGTTCAGCGCGGCGCCGAGGCGGCCCACCTCGGTCGCGGGGTCCTGCGGGCGCACCCGCTCGGTCAGGTCGCCGGCGGTGATCCGGTCGGCCTGGCTGGCCATCCGCTCGATCGGCCGCAGCCCGCGGCGGAGCACCAGCCCGATGCCCGCCGCCACGAGCAGGCCGACGGCGACCGAGGCGATAGCCAGGATGAGCTCCAGGTGGCTGACCGTGCTGTCGACCTCGCCGAGGCTGGTGGTGGCGTAGAGGAAGCCGCCGGGTGCCGGGACGGCGCCAAGCCGTAGCTGCGGCCGGTCACCGGCGATGCTGGCTACGGTCTGCGCGCGGCGGCTCGCGGCGATGCCGCGCAAGGCACCCTGCCCGAGGCGCGGGATCAGGGCGGGGTTCCCGCTGACGATGAACTCCCGCGGGCCTTTCCGGGCGATGAACCCGACCCCGAACTGCTCCAGGATGGGCGCCGGGATCCGCACCCGCGGGCCGGAGATCGCCTGCTGGTAGGTCGGCCCGCTGGCGCGCTGCCAGTTGGGCTGCCGCCGTTGCCCGGCCGGCACCTCCGTGACAATCCCGCGGGTGAAGCGCGGCCGGCCGGGGGGCAGCGTGATGCTCATCGGCCGGTACAGCCGGAGCACCGTCGTCAGCTGGCCGTCGGTGTGGCCGACCAGGTACCGGCGCAGCGCGCCGACCGCGGCGAAGTCGAACGCGACCAGGGCGGCCACGGTGACCGCCAGCACGCCGGCCAGCACCCGGGTGCGGAGCTGGGCATGGCGCGGGCGTTGCAGCGCGCTGTGCAGCTGGTCGCGGGAAGGGCGCCGGAACGGCGCGCACAGCCGCGCACAGCGTGACCGCGCGGCCCCGGCCAGTGCCCGCCAGGGCGGGTTATGCGTCATCGTCGGCCTCCCCTTCCGCCGCGGCGGCCGGGCCCGCCCCGCCGCCCTCCCGGGGCAGGCGCAGGCTGTAGCCGACGCCGCGCTGGGTGTGGATCACGTTCGGGCCGTGCGCCGCCAGCTTGCGCCGCACGTAGGCGACGTAGGTCGAGACGACCGTGCTGGACCCGCCGAAGTCGTAGTCCCAGACGTGTGCCAGCAGCTGCGACCGGGTCAGCACCCGGCCCGGGTTGAGCATCAGGTAGCGCAGCAGCCGGAACTCGGTCGGGGACAGCTCGACCAGCTGACCGCCGCGGCGGACCTCGTAGCTGTCCTGGTCCAGCTCGATGTCGGCGAAGGTGAGCACCGGGCCGGCGTCCGCGGCCGGGCGGGTGCGGCGCAGCACCGTGCGGATCCGGGCCGCCAGCTCCTCCAGGCCGAACGGCTTGGTCAGGTAGTCGTCGCCGCCGATGGTCAGCCCGGTCACCTTGTCGGCCTGGGTGTCCCGGGCGGTCAGGAAGATCACCGGGACGCGCAGGCCGTCCCGGCGCAGCCGGGTCACCACCTCGAACCCGTCGGTGTCGGGCAGCATCACGTCGAGCACCACCAGGTCGAACGGCCGGTCCCGGGCCAGCCGCAGCGCGGTCGCGCCGTTCTCCGCGGTGGTCACCTCGAACCCCAGGAACCGCAGCGAGGCGGCGACCGCCTCGCGCAGGAACGGCTCATCGTCGACCACCAGTAGCTCCCCCTGCGCGGGGGGCAGGCTCGCCGCCGTCTCTATCATCGCCGTGCTCCTTACCGCCCTCACGGGCCATCTGACCACGGTATCCCTGGCATCCGGTGTGAAGAGCATGCGAGTTTGGTGTGAGCAGCCGTGAACCCGCAGGTCCGGCGGCTGTCACCGCGGTGTTACCTGCCATGCGCTACAACGAGATGGCAGGCATCTTTCGCCAGGGCCGCAGGGCGCCGAGCCCGGCCGGCCGGAGGACCATACTCGTCATGAAGGTGACCACTGCCGGAGCCGGTGCGGCCAGGGGCCTCCGGCTGCCCGCGCTGTGGGCCGTCTGGCTCGTGACGCGGGTGAACCTCTACCTGGTCGCCACCGCCCCGCACCTGGACGGCGACATCGGCATCTACCAGCGGTGGTACGACTGCTGCCTGTCCCACGGCAGCGTCCCGGCGGCCGACCCGATGTGGCAGTACCCGCCCGGTGCGGTGCTGGCCTTCTGGCTGCCCGGCCGCCTGCCGGGCGGGTACGTGCGCGGCTTCGTGCTCCTGGCCATCGGCTGCGACCTGGTGACCGCCCTGCTGCTGTGCTCCCGGGCCCGGCGCGGGGGGTCGATGGCCGGGGCCTGGTACTGGGTGTGCGGCGTGCCGCTGCTCGGTGCGGTGACCGTCACCCGGTTCGACATGGTGGCGGTCGCGCTGTCGGTCGCCGCCCTGGGCCTGGCCGGCCAGGGGCGCGCCCGGGGCGCGCTGATCGGCGCCGGGGGAGCGGTCAAGGCATGGCCGCTCCTGCTGCTGGCCGGGACGGCCCCCGGCCGGTGGCGCCGCGACCTGGCGGCCGCGGCGGCGGTGCTCGCCGCGGCGTGTGCCCTGTTCCCCAGCGCGGCGGCCAGCTTCGTCGCGCACCAGGCCGCGCGTGGCGTCGAGGTCGAGTCGGTCGCCGCGACGCCGTTCATGCTCTGGCGGCTGGCTGGCTGGCCCGGAACGGTCGCGTACCGGTTCGGCGCGATGCAGCTCAGTGGCGGGGACGTTGTGTTCGCGCAGGACGCCTGCCGCCTTGGCCTGGTCCTGGCCGGGGCGATGGTGCTCGGCTGGCGGTGGCGCCTCGCCGCTCGCCCCGCCGGCTGGCTGCCCGAGTTCGCGGCCGATGCCCCGCTGGCCGCGACGTTGCTGTTCCTGGTCGCCAGCCCGGTGCTCAGCCCGCAATACCTGCTCTGGGCCATCGGCATCGCCGCGGCGTGCCTGGCCACCGGGCGCACGACACAGCGCCCGGTCGCGGTGGCCGTGCTGGCCGCCGCAGGGCTCACCCAGCTGGTCTTCCCCATCTGGTGGCCCGCGCTGCTCTCCGGCTCCGCCGCGGTCACCGCGGTCCTGGCAGGCCGCAACCTGCTGCTGACCGCCGCCGCCGTCCTGTCCTGGCGGCAGATCCTTCGCGCCGCCCCCGGGGACGGAGGCCGCGGCACTCACACTGAACTCACACACAATCCGCGTGCCGTCCTGAGGTCAGCCGCCCAGGATGGTCCCCGGAGACACCACCCCTGGGGGTAGATCATGAGCGGCACCATTTCTTCGGGCCGGGCGGCCGGCCGGCAGTCCGGCACCGCGCCGGGCGGGCGCCGGGGAGGCCGGCGCTGGGTAGTGGCCGGCGTGGTGGTAGTCGTCGTGGCCGCCGGCGTGGGAGCGGCGTGGGCCGCGGGCGCGTTCAACGGCTCCGGCTCGTCCGGTCCCGGGGCGGCCGGGACCTCCTACCGCACCTCGACCGCGACGGTCCGGCGTCAGACGCTGACGTCGCAGAGCACGCTGTCCGGGACGCTGGCCGACGCCGGCTCCTACACGGTGGTGAACCAGGCCACCGGGACGATCACCTGGCTGCCGCAGGTCGGCAGGGTGGTCCGCCAGGGCGGGGCGATCTACCAGGTGAGCGGTGCCCCGGTGGTGCTGATGTACGGGCCGGTGCCCGACTACCGCGACATGTCCGAGGGCCTGACCGGGGCCGATGTGCGCGAGCTGAACCGGGGCCTGATCGCGCTCGGCTACACCACCCGGGCCGACGTGCTGGCCGCGGGCCTGGGCATGAGCTACTTCAGCGCGGCGACCGCGACGGCGTGGGAGGACTACCAGACCGCGCTGGGGGTCACCGTCCCGTCCGCGACAGTCGCCCTCGGGCAGGTGGTGTTCCTGCCGACCGCGACGAAAATCAGCGCCCTGGAGACCGGGATCTCGCTGGGTTCCGCTGCGGCGCCGGGGACGGCGGTGATGACCGCCACCTCGCCCGTGCCCGAGGTCACCATCAACCTCGACCCGTCCCTGGAGAGCGAGATCAAGGTCGGCGATCATGTCGGCATCCTCCTCCCCGAGGGCAGCCACACGACCGGGGTGGTGAGCTCGATCAGCAAGGTCGCCTCGACCAACGCCTCGGGGGTCACCACCATCCCGGTGGAGGTCACCCTGGATCACCCGAGCGTGGCCAGGAGCCTGAGCTCCGCCCCGGTGACCGTGACGGTCACCACCGGTAGCGTGCCCAATGCCCTGGTGGTGCCGGTGGACGCGCTGCTGGCCCGCGCGGGCGGCGGCTACGCGGTGGAGGTGACCGGCCCGGGCGGGCACCACCTGGTGCAGGTGACGCCGGGGGTGTTCGACGACGCCGCCGGGCTGGTCCAGGTCACCGGGAACCTGACCCCGGGCGAGCACGTGGTGGTGCCCGCACTATGAGCCCGGCGCCGGCCAGCCCGCGAGGAAGGCAAGCACGATGACTGTCCAGCCAGCGGCCACCGCGCCTCCGGTCCGGGAACCGCGGCCCGCGCGGGGGCCGGGCGGCGGGCCGGGCCTGGTGCTCGAACTGGAGCAGGTGACGAAGGTCTACCCGAGCTCGCCGCCGGTGACGGCGCTGGCCGGGGTGAACCTGGCGGTGCGCGCCGGGGAACTGGTCGCGGTGCGCGGCCCGTCGGGATCGGGCAAGACCACCCTGCTGCACCTGATGGGCACGCTGGACCGCCCCAGCAGCGGGACGGTGCGGGTCACCGGGCTGGACGTCGCGGGGCTCAGCGACCGGGAACTGGCCGGCCTGCGGGCCAGGAGCGTCGGGTTCGTGTTCCAGCAGTTCTTCCTGGCCGAGCACGCCACCGCGCTGGGCAACGTCGCCGACGGGCTGCTCTACGCCGGGGTGCCCGCCGCCGAGCGACGGGAACGGGGCGCGTGGGCACTGGACCGGGTGGGCCTGGGCCACCGGCTCACCGCCCGGCCGACCCAGCTTTCCGGCGGGGAGCGCCAGCGGGTCGCGATCGCCCGGGCCCTGGCCGGGGAGCCCGACATCCTGCTGGCCGACGAGCCGACCGGCAACCTCGACTCGGCCACCGGCGCCGCGCTGATCGACCTGCTGGAAGAGCTCAACGCGGCAGGCGCCACCATCGTCGTGGTCACCCACGACGGCGCCATCGCCGCCCGGATGCACCGGCGCATCGAGATGCTCGACGGGCGCATCATCACCGACACCGCCGCGCCGCCCGCCGCGCCGCCCGGCCCGGCGCCGCGCGCAGGCGCACCGCACGTCACGGCCCCGCAGCCGCAGGAAGGGGCGTCATGACCACCACCACGCCGTCGGCGGCGCGGCTGCACCCGGCAGACCTGGCCCGCCTCGCCGGAGTCGGGCTGCGCACCCGGAAGCTACGGGCCAGCCTGTCGGCCCTGGGCATCGCGATCGGCGTCGCCGCGATCGTCGCCGTCCTCGGCCTGTCGGCCTCCTCCCAGGCCGGGCTGCTGGCCGAGATCGCCGGCCTCGGCACCAACCTGCTGACGGTGACCAACGGGCAGTCCTTCACCGGCGGCACCGCGCAACTGCCCAAGGCCGCGCCGGCGATGGTCAGCCGGCTGGACGGCGTTACCAACGTGCAGGACACCGCGACCGTCGGCAACAAGAACGCCTTCCGCAGCCCGTTGATCCCCTCGGTGGACACCAACGCCCTCACCGTGGACGCGGCCAGCCTCGGCCTGCTGCCCGCCGTCGGCACGACCCTGGCGCACGGCTCGTTCCTCAACGCCGCCACCGAGAAGGAACCGGTCGCGGTGCTCGGCGCCGCCGCCGCCCAGCGGATGGGCATCGACCGGGTCTGGCCCGGCGAGCGGATCTGGCTGGGCTCCCAGTGGTTCTACGTGGCCGGCATCCTCAAGCCCGCCGCGCTGGCCCCGGAGATCGACTCCTCGGTACTGGTCGGCTACCCCGCCGCGCACACCTACCTGCAGTACGCCGGGCACCCGACGACGATCTACGTCCGCACCACCACCGCCTCCGTGAACAACGTGGACAACCTGCTCGCCGCGCAGGCCAACCCGCAGCAGCCCGAAGAGGTCGACGTCTCCCAGCCGTCGGCGGCGCTGACCGCGCAGGCCGACGCCAAGGGCGCCTTCGACGTGCTGTTCCTCGGCCTCGGCGCGGTCGCCCTGCTCGTCGGCGCGGTCGGGGTGGCCAACATCATGGTCATTTCCGTGCTGGAACGGCGCTCGGAGATCGGCCTGCGCCGGGCGCTGGGCGCCACCAAGGGGCACATCCGCATCCAGTTCCTGGCCGAGGCGATCCTGCTCGCCGTCATCGGCGGCATCGCCGGCATCGCGATCGGCATCACCGCTACCGCCATCTACGCGCACAGCAAGGGCTGGGCCATCGTCATCCCGCCCGTTGCCTGGGCGGGCGGCCTGGCTGCCACCGTCGTCATTGGTGCCGCCGCCGGGCTGCTGCCCGCCCTCCGCGCCGCCCGCATGTCCCCCACCGAGGCACTCTGGACCCTCTGACGGCTCTGCGGCGCTCCGCGCTCCGCCGGGCCGGCTGGGAGGCCGCGGCGGCGAACCGCCCGGGTGCTGCGCTCCGCCGGCCGGCTAGGCCGCCGCGGCCGCGAACGCGGCCATGGACGGGAATTCCCAGTCCGGCGTCACCGGTGCCGGCGGCCGCGGCGTCGCGCCCCAGCCGGTCTGGGCGTGCCGGCGGTTGATCCACACCGTGGGCAGGCCGGCCCGCTTGGCGGGCACGTGATCGTGGAACAGGCTCTGCGCCACGTGCAGCAGCCCGCCGGGCCTGATGCCCAGGCGGTCCGCTTCACGGGCCAGGGCCTCGAAGTTCCGCTGCGCCGGCTTGTACGACCCGACGTCCTGCGCGGTGATGACGCTGGCGAACTCGGCTCCCAGCCGGGCCTTCGATCCGGCGAACGAGGCCCGGTCCACGTTGGAAAGGATGATCAGCCGGAAGCGCCCGCCGAGGGCCGCCAGCGCGACGCGGGAATCGGGGAACGCGGGCCAGTCGGGCACCGAGCCCGCCAGCCGGGCCGCGTCGTCGCCGGTCACCTCGGCGCCGAGCGCGCCGCCGAGCAGTCGCATGCTGCGCGCCAGCACCTCTGGGTACAGGTCCGCGGGGTGCTCTGCCTCTACCGACGCCTCGATGCCGGCATACCTGGTCAGCAACTCCTCGCCGGGCAGGGCCAGGCCGCGCGCCCGTGCCCACGGGATCAGCACGTCGAGCAGGCCAGCCTCCCAGTCGATCAGGGTGCCGTAGCAGTCGAAGCTCAGGGCCTCGAAGTCGCTCAGCCGCATCGTTCGCGCTCCTGGTCATGTCTGGTTGCGTGGGTGGCGCGGGCCGCGGTGATCTTCCCGATGGGTGGTTACTTGTCTCCGGCTGGAACCGGCAGCCGGGACCGGTCGCCTGCGGGCACGTGGCGGCGGAACAGGCCATGATCCAGCGTAGCCGGACCGGCTCATGCCCGCTTCAGCCCTGTTGGCAGGGCTGGACCGGCCCGTACCGCTTCACCTCGGTTCGCGGGGCTGGACCGGCTCGTGTCCCCGCACCCCATTCGCGTCCGCAACCCGCCCGGCGAGGTGGCCGTGGGCTGAGGCCGGGCGGCCGGCCCGACGCTGACCGTCCGGGCGGGAGGGGCCGGGTTCGGGCAAGCCGTGCACGGACGGCCGCTGACGTGCGAGACTGCCGGGGGGCGGTTGTTGAGCCAGCCGCGAAACCCCGGGTGGCTCCCGCTTGCCGGTCTTCCCGGATTGCGGCCGGCCGCCTCCGGAGGGGAGCTGTCCATGCCTGATCAAGACCATCTGTCCTATGCCCCAGCGGCACCGGTCACCGTCCAGCCGTGCTGGCTGTGCGGCATCCGGCTGCCTGCGGACCAGATGATGGCCGACGGCGGCACCGCCTGCGCCGACGTCCGGTGGTACTGCCTGGACAAGCGCGGGTGCACCGAACGATGGACTGCGCGGACGGCAGGGTCGGCCGAGGTCCGGCTCGGTAACGGGGGCTACCCCGATCCCTGGGGGAAGCTCGGCTCGGTCTTACAGACGGAACCTCCGCACGCCAGCTATCCAGCGGATTAGCACCGATCGCCACCGCGGCCCGGGACCGGCTGCGGGCTGGTGAACATGCTGTGCAGGGCGGCGATGCCGTCCGCAGCGGAGGAGATGTCGAGCGATATCTCCCCGGCTTTGGCCTGTATCCGCCAGGCCGCCCAGGAGCAGCACCGGCTCTCCACGGCAACCAGTGCACGCAGTTCGTCCTCGACGCCGGGCCCGCGGCGGAAGCGGAGGCGAAGGCCGTCCGTGGTCCGCGCGCGGTCGAGCATCGCCCGGGCACACAGCCGCGCCCAGCGGCCCGCCTGCGCGGTCATGTCCGCGGCGTCCAGGGCACAGGCGACCGGCGGGGCCGCGGTGACATCCTGGCCGTCGGCCGGTGGCGTGGTCATGGACGCCTCCTGGAGCTCGGTTCGGGCATGGCTGCCGGCCATTGTCGTGGTTAAAGTTGGCTTGATGTCAACTGCCGGGGGTGCTCCGCTGCTCACCATCGGTGCCGTGGCCGAGATGGCGGGCAAGAGCCCGTCGGCGATCCGCTACTACGAGCAGATCGGGCTGCTGCCACCGCCGGTGCGGGTCAGCGGGCAGCGCAGATACGGCGCAAGCACGGTCCGCGCACTGGCGGTGATCGAGACCGCGCAACGGGCGGGCCTGGCCCTCGACGAGATCAAGGTACTGCTGTCCGCGGCGCCCGGCGACCGGCCTGCGATCGCCCGGCTCCGCGACGTGGCCAGCCGGAAGCTGCCGGAGGTCGTGGCCCTGATCGAGCGCAGCGAGGTCGTGCGCGGCTGGCTCGAGTGTGCCGTCCGCTGCGAATGCCCCGATCTTGACCAGTGTCCGCTGTTCGACGAGCCGGCCCTCGGGCGGCTGCGGGCCGGCGGCGGAGGCCGGGGCTGACCGGCGGCGGGACGGGGAGCATGACCGGGGCCAGCCGCCGCGTGGCCGCGCCGCCGTGCGGCACCCTGCTCACCCGCCGGGCCCGCCCAGGGTGATGCGGACCGACCGGTTAAGGGTGGCCGGGCCGGCCAGCAGGGTGCCCGAGGCGCTGCGGTCGGGCACGAACTGGCGGAAGTCGCTGCCCTCTCCCCGGACCGAGACCTGGGCCGGCGAGGCGCCGAGCGCGACCAGTTCCGCGCGCACCCGGTCGGCCCGCCGCACCGACAGCCTGACCTGGCCGGCCATCGGCCCGACGTCGGCTGTCGTGCCGGCCAGCCACGCGTGGCGTGCCGGGTCCGCGGCCAGCCACCTGGCGAACACGGCCAGGGTGGCCATGGCGGCGCTGGGGTCCGTGAACGCCGTGCTGTTGGGCCGGAACCGGGCCGGGGACTCCCCGTTGAGCACGAAGGTGCGCCCGGCGGCCGGCCGGACCGGCTGCTCGGCCGGTACCGGGACCTGCCGTACCGGCTCGCCCGTCCGGATCGACGGGCCCTGCGCCGGCGCGGGGACGATCTCGACCCGGGCCCCCGCCGCCGCCGCGACCGCCGCCCAGATCGCGGTGATGTTGTCGCGCCACTTCTCCGGCGGCAGCACCTGCGGCGGGGCGGTGTACCCGAGACCGGCCAGGACCACGGTGAACCCGTCCAGCCGCGGAAGCTCATCATCGCCCCTGAGCTGCCCGGCCACCTCGGCCGGCGCGGCCGCCATGACACCGGGCACGGTGAAGTCGAGGGCGCCCCCGTCGTCCAGGCCCGAGTCGAGCAACACCAGCCAGGCGCGCGGCGCGCCGGCGCTGCGGGCGCCGTCGGCGGCGATCTCCAGCGCGGCCAGGTCGTCGGCGCCGGCCGTATCCGGGCGCGCCGCGGCGACCGATGCCTCGACCTGCCGCAGATCCTGGGACACCCACGGTGAGTCTTGCTGGGCCAGTGAGCCGGTGCCGTCCGCGAGCCTGAGCCGGGTCAGCTCGGGCTGCCCGTCCGCCACCACGATCCAGACCGGTTTCTTGTCCCTGATCGCCGCGGTGACCAGGCACGCCACCCGCGCGTCCTGCGCCGGGTTCAGCGCCGGGGCGGGCACGTCCCGGTGCGCTCCGATGACCAGCGCCACGCCATCGGGGCGCGGGCAGCCCGTCCCCGCGGCGGTGCGCACCACACTCAGCTCGGCCAGCGACGAACAGCCGGCCGCCAGGACCGCCGCCAGCGCGGCCCCGGTGGCCAGCACCACTGGCCCGGCCCAGGCGCCCCGCCCGGCTGGCGGGCGGCGGGTCATGACGCCGTGCCGCTGCTCGTCAGCGCGCACCGGAGCGCGACGGCGCGCTGCCGCACCTCGCCGAGCGGCACCCCGTCCTTCAGCAGGAAGTCGACGAAGTGCTGCTCCAGCTTCCGCGCGGCGGACCGCACCTGGGCGCGGATCATGCTCAGCCGGGTGGCGGCCCGGTCGCAGCGCCACCGCTTCCAGCCGACCCGGATCCTGCCCAGAAAGATGCCGAAGGTCTGGGTCTCGACCAGGATCTCCTCGATCCCCAGCAGCCCGAGCGCGCTGATCAGCGCGGCCAGCGCCGCGCCGCCGACCGCGGCCACCAGGTTGGCGCCCTGGATGTGCAGGCTGTCGTAGCGCAGCAGGGTGAGGACGACGACGAAGACGGCCTCAAGGCTCCTGGCCGTGCTCGGCACGGGCAGCCGGTTCAGTCTCCTGTTGGCCAGCACGGCGGCCATCCCCGCGCCGACAAGCGCCGCGAGGGCGGCCAGCCCGGCCGCGAGCGAGCGGGTGGGCACCAGCACCTCCATCCCGACGTAGGCGGTGATGCCCTCGGCCACGATCGCCAGCAGGATGAGCAGCCGCAGCAGCCAGGTCCGGTCACCGCCACGGTGGCGGGCCCGCCGGGCCTCGGCGGCGGTCTCGGCATGGGCCAGGGTTACCTCGGCCTTGGCCAGGCCCACCGCGGCGGCGGTCTCCCGGTCGCTGAGTTCGGCGAGGTGCCGGCAGAGAGCCTTGCCCGAGTCGGCGACGAACTGTCCCTCCGGGCTGCCCCGGCTGGTGGCGCGGGGCCGGGACGGTCCCGCCCGGTCCCCAGGTACGCGGTGACCGCTCCGCGCGGTCCCTTCTGGCCCCGTGTCGACCTGTGTCATGTCAGCTCCGTCCCACTTGGCCCGCCCAGTCGCGGCTCGGCGGGCCTAGCTGCATTTGGTCGGGTGCCGCCCCGGTACGGCACCCGATATGACCAGCATGAACTGGCCTTGGTCGTTTGGCAAGTGACAATGGCATAAGATCTGTGGCACGTATGCGGTTGGCTCGTGCGGCCCCGACCGGCCACCGCCGGGCACACAGGTCGTCGCGCTGACGCAGTAGGGCGGCAAATCCGCAGCTAGATTGAGTTAAGGTGGTGTACCTCGGCTCACGCGAGGTAGCGCGAGGCGGGGGTCCCAGCCGTTGGGTGTGCTGGAATGATTGGGGTGATGCTGATGGCATTTGCCATTGGTCCTTGCAAGAAGCGACTGCCATCTGGAGCGCTCGGGTCCTGGCCTAGGACCGGACCGAGGGCGATCCTCCCGGCCGCATGCCCGAGTGCGGTGAGCACGTCTTGGCCGGGCGCGTGGCCAGCCTTGGCTGACCCTCGTGACCTGCGCTGATACCTTGGCCACGACACGTGTGCCGGCCTGGACGATGGATAGGTTTGACAGCGGGACGCGTTGGCGATATACATCGGCAAGTGCCAATGGCGTGAACCATCGGTACTTTTCGTGATCAACTGCGGCGAGCTTCTTGCGGCCCCCTCGACCAAGGGCGGGCCGCGTGTGAGTTACGAGGGGGCTAGAGCCCGTGGCTGAGGTCAGCCCAACGGTCCGTCAGCGCGAACTGGGCATGCGGCTGCGCGAACTCCGCAATAGTCAGGGCCTGACTGTCGACGAGGTTGCCGAGAAGCTACTGTGCTCACCCACCAAGATCAGCCGCGCGGAGACGGGGACGCGGCGGGCCACGCCGCGCGACGTTCGCGATCTGTGCACGCTGTACAGCGTCGGCCCGGAGGAATCAGCGCAGCTGATGGACTTGGCGCGGGAAGCCCGGCAGCAGGGCTGGTGGAAGCAGTACGACGACCTGGTGATCTCCCAGCTGATCGGCCTGGAGCAGGAAGCAACCGCCATCACCTGCTTCTGCATGTATTTCGTGCCCGCGCTGCTGCAGACCGAGGACTACGCGACGGCGATCATCAAGGGCATATTGCCCAAGATTGACCCTCGCATTCTGCGGCAGCGGGTGGAGGCGCGGATGCGCCGTCAGGAGCTGCTCGAACAGCCGAATCCGCCACGGTACCGGGCATTGCTGGACGAGGCTGCCCTGCACCGGCAAGTGGGCGGTCCCAGGGTGATGCACGCCCAGCTTGGCAAGATGCTCAAGCTCGTCGAGGAAGCCAAGGTAACGGTCCAGGTAATTCCGTTCCGGGTGGGCAGTTACCCGGCCATGGACAGTAACTTCGATTACCTTGAATTTGCCAGGTCCGCGTTGCCTGACATTGTCTACACGGAAGGGCTGGAATCCCAGATCTATCATGAGAAGCCTGTGGATGTCACGCATTATGCCGAATCCCTCGATTATCTGCGTGATGCCGCATTGAGCCCGCGCGACTCAGTAAGCCTGATTACGGAGTTCCAGGAGAAGTGGCTGGACGCAGGCAATCTGTAGCCTTGCGTCGAGCGCCCTAACACCCATCATCAATGGAGATATGATATGCCAGAAGGACGGCAGCCGACTCTCGTGTGGCGTACCCCGCTCAACTGCGACGCCGGTGCATGCGTGCAGGTAGCGGCCAGTGGCCCGATGATCCTCGTGGCGGATTCCAAGGTCCCTGGAGGGCCCGTCCTCCCTTTCACCCGAACAGAATTCCGCAACTTCGTCATTGGGGCGAAGAACGGTGAATTCGACGATCTCATTGAATGATGTGTGAACAGAACGCGCAACGACGCCCGAGCGTTGCCGTCTCAGGTAACGTTTTTCGCACCATTAGCACCAGGAGCCCCAGAAGATGGTTATCCTGGATGCTTGCGGTTGACAGGTTCAAATTGTCCATGCCTACCATGAGTAGTAGTAGTGGCCGGACGGGTGGAGGGCTCGGCCACAACTTCTGGAGGGCATGTGGATTTGGGCCACCTCGGCACCCTGGAGTGGCGTCGTAGCAGCAAGTGCGATTCGGGGGCTTGTGTAGAGGTCGCGACACTTGATGCCGTGGTCTTGATCAGGGACTCGGCGGAGCCCGACCGAACTTCACTGGTGGTCAGCCAGGCGGTTTGGCAGCGCTTCGTCTCACGTGCGCGGTCTGGCCTTTTCGATCTGCGCTGAGCAACCAGGCGGTGAATTTCGGCCGCCCGGGCCGGCCATCGGTGGCGCGCGCCGACCCGCCCGGCCCGTGCCCGCGGGAATGACTCCCGCTCAGCAAACCGGCGTCCGCGCCCCCGGGTCCGGGGTTGTCATTCCGCTCCGCCGGCGGGTGGATGTGCCTCCGGAGGCGGGCCGGGGGGTGCTCCGGCCAGGCGCGCGGTCAGGGCCTCCACCTGGCTCCGGAGGGCCGACACCTCGGCGGTCAGGGCCTGCAGCGCGGCGTCGCGGGCCCCGCCGACGGTGGCCGCGGCCCCGTTGTCCGGTCTGTCGCCCAGCCGGAAGAAGCTCGCCAGCGAGCCCGCGAGCAGTCCCAGCACGGCGATCCCGGTGATCATGATGGTGACCGCCGCCCAGCGGCCGGTCGCGGTCTTGGGCACGATATCCCCGTAGCCGACGGTGGTGAGGGTCACGATGCCCCACCAGAAGGCGTCGCCGACCGTGGCGAAGCCGGGGTTGGTGGGGTGCTCGGCGTGGTAGGCGACCAGGGAGCCGACCACCACGACCCCGCCCGCCACCGCGGCGACCCGGCCCAGCCGGTCGAACAGGCGGCGTGCCCCCCTGGTCGCCATCACCAGCCGGGCGAGCCGGGCCAGCCGGAGCAGGACCACGAAACGTCCCGCCTGGGCGCCGGGGAACAGGAACCACGGGGCGGTGGCGATCACCACGAACAGGTCGAAGCGGCCCAGCCCGGTGCGCCGGTAGTGCTGGCGGTGGCGGACCTGCACCACGTAGTCGACCAGGAACACCAGCCAGGTGCTGACGCCGACCACGATCCCGAGCCAGCCGTTGGACTCGGGCGCGACGATGAGCGGCAGGACGGCCGACACGATGATCGGCAACTGCATCACGGTGCCGAAGCGCTTCAGGAAGGCGGCGTCGCGTTCCGAGCGCGGCTGGCCCGGCCGGTGCGCTGATCCCGGGCTGGCTTCCACGGTTCCGATCGTGTCAGACCGGGGCCGCCGGCCGGTGGATCCGCCTCACTGGCGGCCGGCCGAGTCGCGGGCCGCTGGCAGGCCTGCCGCCGGAGCCCACCGGCGGTCCAGGCCGCCGAGCTTCCAGTAGGCGATGGCCGCGGCCCAGACGACCACGAACAGCCCCGCGATCACGAACCCGGCGCGGTTGATGTCGAAGTTGGCCATGAAGTCCCACAGGCCGCCGTGGACGTGCAGTTCGCTCGACAGCAGGCCGGTGATCTCGATGGTGCCGATGAGAAACGCCACCGCGATCGACAGGCCGGTGATGACCAGGTTGTAGTACACCTTGCGGACCGGGCTGGCGAACGCCCAGCCGTAGGCGAAGTTCATGAAGCACCCGTCGGCGGTGTCGAACAGGGTCATCCCGCCGGAGAACAGCAGCGGCAGGGCCAGCACCGCATACCAGGGCAGCCCCTGGGAGGCGGCCGCCGCGGTGGCGGCCAGCAGCAGGACCTCGGTGGCGGTGTCGAAGCCGATCCCGAAGACCAGGCCGACGAAGAACATGTGCCAGGTCTTAGTGATCGCGCGCATGAACCGGCCGAAGAACCGCCACATCAGCCCGCGTGCCTGCAGCTGCCGCTCCAGCTCGTCCTCGTCGAACCGGCCCGCGCGCAGGCCGCGGAACACCCTGGCGATCCCGGCGAGCACCACCACGTTGAGCGCGGCGATCAGGTACAGGAACCCGGCGGCCAGCGAGGTGCCGACCACCCCGCCGATCGTCTCGTAGCCCGAGCCGGGGCGGACCACGGCACCGAAGACGGCCTTGGCGGCGATGCCCAGCCCGATGCCCACCACGACGAGGATGGTGGAGTGGCCGAGGGCGAAGAAGAACCCGGTGCCCAGCGGCCTCTTCCCATCCGACATCAGCTTGCGGGTGGTGTTGTCGATGGCCGAGATGTGATCGGCGTCGAAGGCATGCCGGGCGCCCAGGGTCCACGCGGTCAGCGCCACCCCCAGGCCGATGCCCAGGCCGCCGTAGCGGAAGTGATGGGGCTGGATGGCGAACACGAAGATCCCCCAGCCCAGCGCGTTGAGAGCCAGGATGACCAGCGCCATCGCACCGAACCGGAGCTTCTCCCCGCGGCTGAGCATCCCGCGCGCCGTCTGCAGCACTGTCATCCTCCTGGCCCGGGAGGACGAAGAGAGCCCTTGCGGTACACGCCGCCGCCCTGGTGTCCCGGCGGTGCCCGCACGAACCGCCCTTCCTCCGAGGACTGGCTTCGCGGGCAGGGCAGCCCAGGCGACCGGGCTCATCCCCGAAGGGGGGCTTCACCGTTGCGGGACAGCGCCGGGCTCTCACCGGACTTCGCTGTGCTGCCTGCCATCGCGGCCTGCGGCCGCGACACCGGAAACCTACAAGAGCATGGTCGACACCGTCAAGGCTGATCAGTTGATGAGCTATTCATGCCGGGGTATGGCAAACTGTCCTGGTGCACCTGCTGCCTGACGAGCGCCAGGGCCAGCGCGTCATCGACGCCGAACGCGTCTGCCAGGCCATCGCCGCCGTCGGTGACCCCGAAGCCCTCCGGGCCCGCGCCGCGCGCTTCGCCCTGCTGGCGGACCCCACCCGCCTCACCTTGCTCACCTGCATCTATGCCGCGGGGCCGATCAGCGTCTCCGATCTCGCCGCCGCCACCGGAATCAACGACACCACCGTCTCCCAGACCCTGCGGCACCTGCGCGCCAGCCATGCCGTCAGCACCGAGCGCGACGGCCGTGTTATCCGCTACCAGCTCGCCGACGCCGGCCTCAAGGCGCTACTGGGCCACTAAGGCCGGCCCTCCGGGCGGCTCCCGGTCACGTATCGCAGACGGGCCGGGCGGCGTTCCGTCACGGAGTATCCGCCAGAACCGGCCGGTGGCCGGAATGTTGTGCGCAGCACGGGAAGCCGCCCGCGCACCCGAAGAACGGGCACTCCGGGGCGTCATGACGCAGCGGGAGGACGTCCCGGTTGAGATCGGGCGTGGCCGCCGGGGGGCAGCCGCAGTACGCTTTTGTGGCGTTGTGTTCGTTTGTGCTTGCGGGGAGGCGCCGGTGGTGACAGGGCCGGGAGGCGAGGGGGCAGCAGGCGCGATGGGCGGCGGGCATCTCCGGGCCTCGCATGCGGACCGCGAGCAGGTCATTGGCGTGCTGAAGGCCGCGTTCGTGCAGGGGCGGCTGACCAAGGACGAGCTGGAGGCCCGGGCCGGCCAGACGTTCGCCGCGCGGACCTACGGGGAGCTGGCCGCGCTTACCGCCGACCTGCCCGCCGGGCTGACCGCGGGCCGGCCCGTCCGGGCACAGGCCCGGCCGCCGATGCGCAACACGGCCAAGGCCGGCCTCTGTGTGGCCATCGCGGTAGCCGTGGCGGCGCTCCTGGCGCTGGCCACTGACGGCGCCGCGCTCTTCTTGATTACGCCGTTCTATTTCATGGGCCTGGCGATTGCCGTGGCCGAGATACTCGCCACGCGGCTTGACAAGCGCTCCGGCCGCGGCCCCGGGCCCCGGCCCACGCAGCGCGGACAGGTGCCCGAGGGCGAGCAGCGCGGCAAGCCGGGCAAGGACTGGGCTCGTTGCCAGGCCCGCCCGGGTCCCGGTGCCCGCTTCGCCGCTATGTAGGCGGCCATAGGCGGTCAGGTTGCCGCGAGGCTGCCAGGTGCGGGCGGCGATCATCGGACCGCGCTTTGGGCAATACGGCTCACACGTGCGTGCTGGATCCAGTCACCAGCCGTGCGCCCGGCCGGGCTGGCACGACCCGGCCGCCATCCCTTGACATAACGTTTCTCGTTACTTTCGATACTCGATAATAACGATATTCGATAAGCGAGGCCTTCGATGCCCGCAGCCACCCTCAAGCCGCGCAACCCGCGCAACCCGCTGGGAACGCTCGCCACCGTGGTCACCTGGGTGTTCTGGATCGCCGCCGCCGCCACTGCGACCACGGTGATCCGTACCCTGACCGGCCAGGGTCCCCTGTTCGGCGCCCACATCGGCGGCCCCAGCCCGTCGCTCACGGGCCTGTGCCTGAACGTCGGGCAGGCACTGCTGAACCATCCCGGCCCCGGGCCCGGCCTGGCCGGCCTGTCCCCCGGCGTGCGTGCCGCCTGGAGCACCGCGACCCTGTGCGCCGCCCATCCCACCGCCACGCAGGCCCTGGCCGCTACCGTCGCGGTGCTGCCTGTTGACCTGCTCCGCCTCGGCGCGGTCTACCTTGCGATGCGGCTGGCCCGCAGCGCTGCCCGCGACGGCGTCTACACCACCGGGTTCGCCCGGCTGGTGCTGGTCCTCGGCTGGTGGCTGCTGGCTGGCGGGCTGGTGGCCACCGTGGCCGAGGCGCTCGCCCGGGTGAGCCTGCTGGGCCAGCTGGTCACCTGGCCCCTCGACTGGGGCCACTGGCCAGCGGCCTGGTCTCCGTCGTGGCCGGTGGCCTGGATCGGCCTCGGCCTGGTTGTCTTCGCGCGGGTCATGCGGATCGGCGCCGGCATGCGCGCCGATCTCGAGGGGACGGTGTAGTGGCGGCCACCGGTCCCGACGATCACGCCATCGTCATCCGTCTCGACAGGCTCCTCGCCGCGAAGGGCATGACCCTGACCGAGCTGTCCGAGCGGGTCGGCGTCAGCGTGGTCAACCTGTCCATCCTGAAGAACGGCCACGCCCGGGCGATCCGGTTCAGCACCCTGACCCGGCTCTGCCAAGCGCTCGACTGCCAGCCCGGGGACCTGCTCAGCCACGACGGCGCAGGCATCCCGGCCAGGCGGCAGCCAGCCCCGAACGACTGAGCTGACGGTGCGGACGGGCCAAGCCGGCTGGGGGGCAGCCCCGGCCGCGAGGTGCTGTCACGGGACAGAAGGCTAGGGTTGGGGCTATGCCGGATGATGAAGCCGATTTCGGTTCTCCCAGCGGTTCCGCTGCGCCCGGTCCGGGAGGGAGCGCCCGGGGTCTGCTGGAGCATCTGGGTGAGGCCGAATGCATGGAGCTGCTCGCCGGGGGCGGGATGGCGCGGCTGGTCTTCACCAGCCGGTATGGGCCCACGGCGCTGCCGGTCGTGTACCAGCTCCACGAAGGGTCAATGGTCCTGGGCACGTGGGACCAGGTCTTTGACGAGGACCTGCGTACTGGTATCGAGTACGCCGACTACCAGGTCGGCGTGGAGGTCGACCTGATCGATCAGCACGCACGCCAGGGGTGGGTCGTCCTGGCGCGCGGGGCGGCCCATCATCTGGATACCGAGGCCGAGCGCGCGCCTTTCATCAATGCCGGGCTCGAGCCGTGGGTTGAGGGTGTGCCCGCGCACTTCATCCGGGTGCGCCCGACCACAATCATCGGCCTGCGCGTCCGCGAGACATGACGTCAGCGGCGCCGGCGGGCGCTGGCCGGTGTCATCCGCGCCGCGCCGGGCTCACGGTCAAAGGACGCTGGCAAGACGCGGTCAGGCGGGCTGCCACAGCTCGACCCGGTTGCCCTCAGGATCGGTGACCCAGCCGAACCGGCCGACACCCGCCATGTCCTGAGTCTCGTCAGCCACGTCCGCTCCCTTATCGCGCAACTGCGCGAGCATCGCATCCAGGTCGCGGACCCTGAAGTTGAGCATCGTCTGCTGGGCGCGGGATCCGAAGTAGCCGGTCTCGGACTCGAACGTCGCGAACACCGTCGGCCCGGGCCCGGGACGCCACAGGCCGTTCTCGTCGGCGTCCAGGCCCAGGCAATCGCGATACCACGCGCCCAGGGCCACCGGGTCGGCGGCCCGCAGGAAGTATCCACCGATCCCAGCCACGTGTTCCATGCCGCTATCTTGCCAGGACCGCAACCGCCCGCGGGCGAGCCAGGGCGCCGGGCTGCTGTACGTTGCTCAGGAGCGGCCGTTGACGCTGCGGCATGATCCGGGGGTGTCGTGTGATCCGTAACCTGAGCTACGTCGGCTTCGCCTCCTCCCGGTGCGATGACTGGCGTCACTTCGGCCCTGACATTCTTGGGATGGAACTGGCTCCCGATGGGCCGGACGGGGCGGTCCGGTTGCGGGTTGACGAGGCGCCGTGGCGATTGGCAATCCATCCTGGCGCCGCGAACGACCTCCGCAACGTCGGCTGGAACGTCGGCGGCGCCGCTTCGCTGGAGGCCGCCGCGGCGCGCATGAGCAAGCTGGGGTTCGACGTAAGCGATGAACAGCCCGGCGATCGGCCAGCCAGCGCCTTGGTGTCCTTCGTCGACCCGTTCGGCTTCCGTCATGAACTCGCCGCGGCACTGCCCGAGGCCGGGCCCTTCATCCCCGGCCGCCCTGTCGAGGGATTTGTGACCGGCGAGCAGGGGCTGGGCCATCTGGTATTTGTCGTGCCCGACCTGGACGCTGCGCTCGAGTTTTACCTCGGCGCCCTGGGGTTCCGGCTATCGGACAGCGTCAGATCCGAGTTCCAGCTGCGATTCCTGCACTGCCCGGGAAGGGCCGTCCGGCATCACACGGTGGCGCTGGCGGTAGTCCCGGGCATGCGGGGGGTGCACCACCTGATGCTGGAGGTGGCGTCGATCGACGATGTGGGCTGGGCCTATGACCTGGTCCGGGCCGAGGGCCTGACCTTGGCCATGGACTTCGGCCGGCACTCCAACGACCTGATGACCTCATTCTACGTTCGCACTCCGTCCGGTTTCGAGATCGAGTACGGCACCGGGGGCCGCATTATTGACGACGACAATTGGGAGCCGGCCGAATACGACTCAGGGGACCTCTGGGGGCACCATACGCCGGCCACGGGCTTTGCCTTCCCGGACAACGTGCGGCCATTCACTTCGTATGACAGACTTCAGCCATGACGAGCGAGACTGCTGGCAGTGGCGTTAGCACGGCGGGGATCGAGCGCGTGGTCCGGCGATTGTATGACGAGGTATGGACAGGTCATGACTACGCTGTGGCCGGCGAGTTGTTCGATCCTGAGTTTGCCTATGACCATGCGCCGGGCCTGAAAGGCGCCGAGGCCAAGCTGCAGGCGGTCCGCAATTATCACCAGACCTTTCCCGGTTTGCAGGTGACGATCGAGGACCTGGTGATCTCCGCGGCTGACGCCGCGGTCCGCTTTACGATCACCGGCACCGACCTCGGCGGCTTCCGGGGGCGCCCGCCGACCGGACGCAAGATGTCCAGCTGGGGCGTTGACTTCTATGGCTTCCGGGAGCAGCGGATTACCAGCAACTGGGTAGGGGTCGATTGGCTGGGACTGCTCATCCAGCTTGGGGTGGTCAGCGACCCGTGGAACTGAGCCAGTGCGTCTATTGGCGGAGATCGATATACGTCCCTGCGGGTAGCTGGTAGGTTGCTGGATCGACTCGTACCCAGCCTTTACGGCCATCGCCGCGCCGAAGTTTTACCCGCCACTCCTCCGGAGAAACCCGGGTTTCCATTGGTGTAAAAGTCCGCGGCGGATAGCTATATCCTTGCTCTTGCCCGCCGGGCAGCTTGATAGTCTGTCCGGGGACCTGGTAGGACGTAGCCGGTATGTGTCTGTAGCCTATAATCCAACCGTCCTGGATAGGGCCGCTGAAAAGCATCCGGAACGCCGAAGCAATACCCATCCAATCCCCCTGGTGGCTGGCAGGTCCGACAAGCGGCCCAAGAGGGCCGGGCCTTCGCCAACCGTAGTGCGTGTCGGCGCCCCGGTCCACGTCTGGTCCGTGAGTCACTTACCACTGACTGTCACCGGATGTCCGGCGTCGTTCCCGCCTGCGTCCGCGCTGGCCCGTCCGGCGCGCTGTTGACCTTCACTTTTGGGGAAGCCGCAGACTGGTCGTGACCGGGCACACGCCCGGAACGAGGGGAGCCGTCCGTGGGCCTGGTCAGTATCGGCGAGTTCTCGCGGCTCTCACGGCTGTCGCCCAAGGCGCTGCGCCTGTACGACCTGGCTCACGATTTTGGTTTCGCGGCTGCCGTAGCCCGCTGACCTTGGGAATTCTGGTTCGGGGAAGCGAGAGTTGCGCTTCATAGTGACTAATCGCGGGCCGTAGGGTGGCAGGGACCCGGCAAAGTCGTATTCATGCAGTTTGAAGTGGCGTGAGCGTCCGCTGCGGGTCGCGGGCGTGGTGGCGGTTGGCAGCGGCGATGTTGGCGTGGCCGCCCAGGCGCAGGAGGCTGATGGCCAGGTTCCGCAGCGACGCCATCACCCGTGGCGCGTTGCCCGTCCTGGTCAGCGATTTATCTTCCGGGTAGATGACGTCGCGGACCCAGTGGAGCTTGTTCTCGATCTCCCAGTGGCCTTGACCCAGGCCGCGAGGGCGGCGGGGCTGGCGTCGCGGTCGCTCGTGATGAGATAGGCGACCTCGACCATCTTCCTGCCCTTCCTGGTGACGGTGTGGCGCAGCTGCGCGACCTGGGCGGCGCCCTCGAACTCGATCCAGGCCGGGACCTGCACGACCTTGATGGTGCGGCGTGCCCGGCCCCCGCGTCATCACCGCCGCCAGCCCACTGCCCGACGACCTCCGCCAGGCCCTCGACCAAATCCACGGGCGCTGAAGTAGGCTGTGTGCTGTTTCGGCTCAGCGACGGACCAGCTTCATGAGCGTCTTGTGCGCTCTGCTCTTGGCTGTAGTGCGGGATGATTGCGTCATGAGATGCGCTGACTGCGGAGGCAAGCGCCCGCGTGGCGGCCACTGCCCCGCCTGCGATTACCGACCACCACCGCCAGCCAAGCCAGTCTTGTCAGAGGGGCGCATTGTCGGCTACCTCGGCGGGTACCGCGACAAGGACTCGTGGGGCAACCCGCGCCCGGAGGACAGGCACTGCATATGCCGGAAGAGCAAGAAGTAGCGGGCATCTGCCTGGGTCCGGTGAGGATTCCCCGGCCCAGGCGATTGCTGGCTTGTCATCATCCTTCGAGTGGACCCATGGACTTTACGCGAAGAAAACAGGCTGAATTGGAAGCAAATACGGTGGTTGTGCAGGGCGACGCGGATCGAGACCGCTGACCGGCCCGGTTGCCGCGTTTGCTGCGGAATGGCGTTGCTGGCCGGTGCGGGGCGGCCGGCCGGGGTGAGCCGGGGCGGTTGACTGGCGGCGAGTACGTGGGTGGCCCTTCGTGGTGCGCCGGGGGCCTGTTGCCCGCTGGCCCGCCCAGGTCTACCATGTTTTGGTAAAGCAATCACCATGGATCAGTATGGTGATTGGTGTTGGCCGGCGTCGGTCAAGTGCTGGGGGACGACATGCCGAGTCTGCTGAATGTGGCGTTGGGCCGGAACAGCGACGGTCACCTGGAGGTTGTGGCCACTTCCACCCTCGGGTCCGCGGCGACTGTGTGGCACGCCTGGGAGCAGCTGGGCACCTGGACCGGCTGGCAGCCGCTGGGCCTGCCGGGCGGTCATGAGCCAGACTCTGACAGGCCGGTGGCGGTCAGCGTCATGCCCCGCTTCACCGACGGGCGCCTCGAGGCCTTTGTCGCGACGGAGCGCTACCAGACCGTGTGGCACCGCTGGCAGACCCACCCGGGAACCGGCCCCTGGTCGCGCTGGAACAACCTGGCCGACTTCGATGGGCCCATCGAGGCTGGGCCGTCGGCCATCGGGCTTTCCGACGGGCGCTTCGCGGCGTTTGTGGTCGCGGACGGCAAGGTGTGGCACTCCAGTCAGTCGCAGGCTGACGACGAGCAGTGGCCGCCCTGGTCGGCCTTCGGCAAGCCGAACGGAGCAGCGGTCAGTGCTGTTTCCGCTGCCCCGCGCGCCGGCGAATTCGCGGAGTTGTTCGCGCTCGCACGTTCCAGCACCGCCTCCCCCTCAGCCGTCGTGGACGCAAACGACCTGTGGCACCGCTGGCAGACCGGGCCGCAAACCTGGTCGGCCTGGCAGCGCCTCGGCCACCCCGGCCAGACGGCGGGCCCGGCCGTGGTAGCCGTGAATGGCGATGGCCTCCTCGAGGTCTTCACCATCGATGGGACGACCGGGCAGATGTGGCACCGCCGCCAGCAGGCTCCCGATGACCACCAGGGGTTCAGCGGCTGGGCTCTGGTGGGCGACCAGCCGCCGCCCCTCGCCGCCGCCGCCGCGGAGCTCGACGGCACCGGCCGGCTGGTCCTGGCTGCCATCACGTTTGGCAGCGACGTATGGACGACGACCGAGACGGCCGCCGGCTCTGGGACGTACCTGCCCTGGGCAAAGCTCGCCGAGGTGCCGCCAGCCGAACAGCCAGGAACAACTGAAGGGCTGCTCACCAGCCCGGCGCTCATGCGCGATAGCCGCGGACTGATGCAGCTTTTCGTGACAGACCGCAGGACACGCACGCTGTACCAGATCAGCGCCTCAGCGGCGGACCAATGGCAGCCCACGACGGGCACCGCCTGGCCGCGCCTATAGCCCAGGCTCAGGAACCCGGGTGCCCGGCAACGATTACGCAGCGCAGCACCGCGCCGCGCCGCTCACGCAGCGAACCGCCTGGCCGACCAGGGACTTGACGTCCGATCTCACGGTCAAACGATCAACGGCCCGGCGTCCTCGCGATGGCCGAGCCGTCCAGCTGGAGCTATGAGTCGGGGTGCCGGATTTGAACCGGCGGCCTATTCAAGCAGACCACAGTCCGCGAGAATCTGTTGGTGATCCCTGCCGCCCGTGGCCATAGCGGGCTGCGCGGAGAGAACGGGGCCTTGTTACTGAACGTTGCAGAGTGCTGAGTTCTGACCGCGCCTGGTCCGCCCTTCGGCGCGGCTCTTGGCTGTGGGATCGCGGCGGCCGCTGCCGCGCATATAACGAATGATCTGCTGTGCGTGGCTGGCAGGCGGGCCGACTTTCCCCGTCACGCGCTGCTGACGCGCTATTGTCGTCGCTACGCCGGCGCGCCGCCGCCTCTAGTCACGGATCGGCGCATCGGAACGGCACGAGCCAGCGCGTGAGAGACATGACAGAATCGGTCGGCAGCCAAGGCCTTATCGTCGTGGGAGTCGATGGGTCGGACTGCTCGAAAGACGCGCTCCGGTGGGCGGCCCGGCAGGCTGAACTTACTGGCGCCACTGTGGATGCCATTATCACCTGGAGGTTCCCGGCGTTCTATGGCTGGGCGCCCGTCGGCCAGGAGGACCTCGACCTCTCGCGCTTCGCAGAGCAGGCCCTGGCCCGCGCTGTCGATGAGGTGTTCAGCCCTGATCATCCTGACTGGCTGCAGACCAGCGTCATTGAGGGCCACGCGGCCCAGATCCTGGTTATGGCGTCGGCAGACGCCGACCTGCTGGTCGTTGGCAGCCGCGGCCACGGGGGATTCGCCGACTTGCTGCTCGGCTCGGTCAGCACCTACTGCGTTCATCACGCCCGCTGCCCAGTGACGGTCATCAGGTCCCGCCAGTAACGCTGCGGCGTCATCCAGGCCATGTTCTGGAAGTGGATAGCCAATGGTGATGAACACGATTGCCGACTGCCCTGCCCGGTGGCTGCCTGGTCCCGCCGCGCTGACTGCTGGCGGGGCCACGTGGGGCCAAGGTCCTGTTCGCCATGGCCACCCGTCCCTACCAACTGTGCCCGCCCCGGCGAGACTGTTCTGGTGTGAACGTTCCCGGAGCAATGACCCCGACGGCCGCGGGGGATGGCGTTGCTCCCGGCCGCGCTGAGATGCAGGGGCAGGTCATCGAACTGCTCCGGGCGGTGGCACGGAGCCTGCGTCGCCAGCATGTGCGGCTCGCCGTGGGCCGGGGTTTCCCTTTGTCCGGCCCGCATGTTGCTTTGCTGCAGGAGATCGCCGGGCATCCCGGCGTCACCGTCAGTGAGCTTGCGCGGCTGACCGGGCTCCCCAAGAGCCGGGTGTCGGTCCTGATGACGAGCCTGGTGGCGGAACGGGTCGTCCGCAAGGATCCAGATGACCATGACAGCCGTCTTGTTCTGCTCACCATTACCCCGGAGGGGCGCCAGTGCGCTGCTGAGTGGTCGGCGGCGAGCCGGCAGGCTATCGGGCAGCTTCTGCAGCCGCTTTGCGACGACGAGCTTGCGGCCATTGCGCGGGGGCTGACGGCTCTCCAGCGCGCCTTCGGGCAGGCGGCGGAACAAGGCCCTGAGGAGCAGTGGGCGCGGGAGTGCCCGGGGGGCGCGCCATCATGCTGACCCGGCTGATGCGCGAGCGCCTGCGCCCATATGCCGCCCAGGTGGCCATCGTGGTCACGCTGCTGGTGATCCAGACCGTAGGGAACCTTTACCTGCCCAATCTGAACGCGGACATCATCAACAACGGCGTGGTGAAGGGCAACGTCCGCTACATCTTCCACACTGGCGCGCTCATGCTGGGCGTCACCCTGGTCCTGGGCACGGTCGCCATCGTGGCCGTGTACTGGGCGTCGCGGGTTTCGATGGGGGTGGGCGCGGATGTGCGCGGCGACGTCTACGGGCGGGTCCAGGGCTTTTCCGCCCGTGAAATGAACGCCTTCGGGACCCCGTCCCTGATCACCCGCAATACCAACGACGTGCAGCAGATCCAGTTGTTCATGCAGATGGCTCTAACCCTCATGGTCATCGCCCCGATCATGTGCGTCGGCGGTGTGATCATGGCGGTCAAGGAGGGCTCGGCGCTGTCACCGCTGCTAGCGGTGGCGGTTCCGGTCATGGCAGTGGTAATCGCCGCGATGCTCGTCATGGTGGTCCCGTTGTTCCGGTCCATGCAGGCCAAGATCGACCGGATCAACCAGGTGCTGCGCGAGCAGATCACCGGGGTGCGGGTGATCCGTGCGTTCCTGCGGGTGTCGTCGGAGCGGCAGCGCTTCCAGACGGCGAACGCCGACCTCACCGCCACCGCGCTGCGGGTCAACCGGATCTTCGCCCTGGCCATACCGACGCTGATGGCGATCATGAACCTGTCGAGCGTCGCCGTGCTCTGGTTCGGCGGCCGCCTGGTGAGCGAGGGGTCGATGCCGATCGGCAACCTGACCGCGTTCCTCACCTACATCATGCAGATCCTGATATCAGTGATGATGGCGGTGATGATGGTAATCCTGATCCCGCGCGCGATGGCAAGCGCGGAGCGGATCGAGGAAGTGCTGGACGCGGTGCCATCAGTCAGCGACCCGCCGTGCCCGATCACTCCCGCCCGGGTCACCGGCGTGGTGAAATTCCGCGACGTCACGTTCGGCTACCCCGGTAGTGAGCAACCGGTCCTGCGCGACCTGACGTTCACTCTCCGCCCAGGCCAGGTGTGCGCCGTCATCGGCGGCACCGGCAGCGGCAAGAGCACGCTGCTCAATCTCATCCCCCGGCTCTTCGATGCCACCGCCGGCACGGTGCTGGTCAACGGGACCGATGTGCGGGACCAGGAACTGGAACAGCTATGGAGTTCAATCGGGCTCGTCCCGCAGCGGGCGTTCCTGTTCAGTGGCACCGTGGCGAGCAACCTGCGGTTCGGCCGGGCCGAGGCGACCGACGCGGAGCTATGGCACGCGCTGACCGTGGCGCAGGCGCGTGACTTCGTGGCCAGCATGCCGGGGCAACTCGATGCCCCAATCGACCAGGGCGGCACCAATGTGTCCGGCGGGCAGCGGCAGCGGCTGTCAATCGCCCGGGCGCTGGTGAAACGCCCCCGGCTGTACCTGTTCGACGACTGCTTCTCGGCGCTGGACGCGGCGACCGACGCGCGGCTGCGCGCGGCGCTGCGGGCCGACACCCGGGGCGCGACCGTTGTTATCGTCGCCCAGCGGGTCAGCACGATCATGCACGCAGACCAGATCATCATGCTCGACGAAGGCCGGATCGCCGGGATCGGCGGCCATCAGCAGCTGCTGGCGACTTGTGCCCCCTACCGGGAGATCGTCTCGTCGCAGCTGGGCGAGGGGGTGGCTGCGTGATCGGCGGGGGCGGGCGTGTGCGCGCGATGGGCAGGGGCCCGATGGGCCCGAGCATGGGGCTGCCCGCGGAACGGAGCAAGGACCTGCGCGGGACGCTGCGCAAGCTGCTGGCCCGGCTGCGGCCGGAGCGGCTCAAGCTGGTGACCGCGGTCGGGCTAGGCGTGATCTCGGTGGGGTTCATGGTGACCGGCCCGAAGATCCTCGGCACCGCGACCAACATCCTCTTTGACGGCATCGTCGGCAAGCGCCTGCCGGCGGGGATGACGCAGGCGCAGGCCGAGGCGCTGCTGCGGGCGCACGGGCAGGGGCAGCTCGCGGACATGCTGTCGGGGATGACCGTCACACCTGGGGCCGGCGCGGACATGGCCCGGTTCGGCCTGGTGCTCGGGCTGGCCGCCGTGGTCTACCTGCTCGGCGCCGTCTTCACCTGGGGCCAGGGCTTCATCATGGCGGGCATTACCCAGCGCGCCATGTACGGGCTGCGGCGTGAGGTGGAGGAGAAGCTGGCCCGGCTGCCGCTGCGGTACTTCGACAGCCACCCGCACGGCGACATCCTCAGCCGGGTCAGCAACGACATCGACAACCTCACCACCACACTGCAACAGGGATTCAGCCAGCTGCTGACCTCAGTCCTGACGATCTTTGGCGTGCTGGGGATGATGTTCTGGATCTCGCCGCTGCTGGCGGCGGTGTCGCTTGTCACGATCCCGCTGGCGGTCGTGGTCACGTTCGTCATCGCACGGCGGTCGCAGACCCAGTTCGCGAACCAGTGGGAGCGGACCGGCACCTTGAACGGGCTGGTCGAGGAGACCCACACCGGGCACGGGCTGGTGCTGGCCTACGGCCGGCGCAAGCCGATGATCGACGAGTTCGGCCGCCAGAACAAGCAGTTGTACGACGCCAGCTTCCGGGCGCAGTTCCTGTCCGGGGTGATCATGCCGTCGGTGCAATTCCTCGGCAACCTCAACTACGTGGTGATCGCGGTGCTCGGCGGCTGGCGGGTGGCCTCGGGCGCGATGTCCCTGGGCGATGTGCAGGCATTCATCCAGTACTCGCGCCAGTTCACCATGCCGATCACCCAGATCGCCGGCCAGATGAACATGCTGCAATCGGGCCTGGCCTCGGCCGAGCGCGTGTTCGACTTCCTGGCCGCTGAGGAGGAGGCGGCGGCCGGGCACAGTGCGCCCGCCGTGCCCGCGGCTGCACCCCTCACCTCGGTCATGCCACTCCCCCCGGCACCGGTAGCTGGCCAGGTCCAACTGGAGCACGTATGCTTCCGCTACGACCCGGACACCCCGCTGATCGAGGACTTCTCGCTGACCGCCGACCCCGGCCAGACAATCGCGATCGTAGGACCCACGGGCGCGGGCAAGACCACCATCGTCAATCTGCTCATGCGGTTCTACGAGGTCGACAGCGGGCGCATCCTGCTCGACGGCGCTGACTACCGCACCCTGACCAGAGACCAGGTGCGCGGCTGTTTCGGGATGGTGCTGCAGGACACCTGGCTGTTCGCCGGCCCCATCGCCAGCAACATTGCCTACGGCAAGGAGGGCGCGACGGATGAGGAGATCGTGGCCGCCGCCCGGGCAGCATACGTCGATCATTTCGTCCGCACCCTGCCCGAGGGCTACCGCACCCTCCTCGAGGAGGACGCATCCAACATCTCCTCCGGGCAACGCCAGCTACTGACGATCGCCCGGGCCTTCCTCGCCAACCCGAGCATCCTCATCCTCGACGAGGCGACCAGCAACGTCGACACCCGCACCGAGGTCCTCATCCAAGAGGCCATGGCGCGGCTGCGGCGGGGACGCACCAGCTTCGTTATTGCGCACCGGCTGTCCACCATCCGTAATGCCGACACCATCGTGGTCATGAACAACGGCCGCATCGTCGAGCAGGGCAGCCACCACGACCTGCTGCGCCGTCATGGCTTCTATTACCAGCTGTACAACAGCCAGTTCACTGAAGCCATGGCCGAAGCAAGCTGAGCCCGCGGACCTCCTGGCCGGCGTGACATGGCGGGCGGTGAGCCGGAACCTCAGGTCCAGCCACCACGACACCGACACTGGCCGCCACGACTGCGTCCCCGGCTGTGGATCCCTAGCTGCAGGGGTCCGTTCTTTCCCCAACCATCACGGCTACAGTGTGCAACCCACTGCGACAGCTTGAGTTCGCGGGCGCCCGGCGCAGTCCGCTCAGAAACGACGAGCCACCCGCCATGGATGGTCCCGGCCTGCCGTGAACGCGGAGCACCGAGTCGGCAACGATCTGGCCGCGTGGCTGCCCAGGCTTACCGTCACTTTCTGTGATCAGTTCAACTCTGGCTCACGCGCACGAACCGTTCTTGGGGTACCCGCACCGATCCTGCCTTAAGATCGGCTCCCAGCATCGGACAATACGGACCTGTGCAAGCCACTATGATCGCCAGTCATAGCGCTGACATGCGATTACTTGGTCGGGGTGGCCGGATTTGAACCGGCGGCCTCTTCGTCCCGAAGCAATCTCCGCGGATATGTCCCGACCTGGACAAAGCCGAACCGGGGGTCTCTCATGCTCACCTGCTCAAACGCTCTGAGTGGGTCGCGCTGGGTCAGGCCGCATCAGTGGCGCGAGTCATGCGGCAGATTCGGATGTTCGCTTGAAGCGCGCCGATACATAATCATACGGTCCGTCCGCTGTCCACAGCGCTGACTCTTCGTGACTACCACACAGCGCAAGGGCCTTGATAACTGCGCTCCTACCCGCCGTTGTTCTGCGCGGTTGACAAGTCGACCTTGGACGGGCCGGAGTCGTGCAGATCGGGGAGTTCTGGCTGGTTAGCCGGCCGAGGAAGCGCAGCAGGTCGATGGTGGCCTCGTCTGCCCAGTGGACGTCCTCCACCACCAGCACGTGTAGCTCGCCCGGCGCGCTGACCTGACCCAGCAGCGCGCTGAACAGTTCTTCGCGCGGAGCGTCGGCCCGGCACAGCTCCAGCAGTTCGCCGCCGAGCGTGCTGGCGATGTCGAAGAGGGGGC
>Ga0335078_10001100_pt1 | contig 41093 bp, 31 predicted proteins | sample Lox_Sample_32_FD_206711 | JGI IMG/M metagenome (GOLD analysis project Ga0335078, IMG submission 206711) | Soil microbial communities from Loxahatchee National Wildlife Refuge, Florida, United States - Lox_Sample_3.2 | ecosystem: Environmental > Terrestrial > Soil > Wetlands | place: USA...
TCGATACCTGGTAGCCCATGTCGCTCAACACTCTTTTCAGAGTGGCTTCGTGGTAAGTCAGGTTTTCCTCCGCTCCCAAGGGGGCCGCGGGCACGGTGAAGCACAACTTGCCCCGTTCCTTGGACGTCCCGAGCAACGAGTCCATGATTTTCCGCAGCATATCCAGGCTGGCGGGCTCGGAAGAATTCAACAGTCCCTTACTCATGGTCCGGCGCGTCTCGACGTTGAGCAAATCGGCGAACCGGTCCGACTCGTTGCCGTGCACCACGATCTCTGAACCGGTCACGGTATGCGGCACGTGTTCCTTCTCGAGAATGCCTTCAGTGATCTTCGAATAGGGAAGGCTCACGAAGGCGTTGAGCTGCGTCTCGTACTGAAACTCTTCGCCCGAAATCTGTGCGCGGCACACGCGGCTGGTGCCGATATCTAAGCCAATCGCGGAACGTTTGTCATGAGCTGGCATGTGTGGCCTCCTTGACCGATTCTGCTTCTTTCAATGTTTTGAGTATGTCCTTGTATTCGCGCCGTAAGCCGGTGCGATACTGCGCTATCGTTACACCCGCTGCGATGGCGCGGCTCCGCGTCTGATCGTCGGCGAGCACTAATCCTTCCCACAGGCGCACGCCGGTGGCATGAACGAAAATAGGATCGTACGTGAACCCGAACGCATAGATACTGGGCGGCGGGATCGCGTAATTGTCCTTCAGGCCGAGATCGAGGAACGGGAAGTTTCCGGCCCAATCCGTGTGGTATCCGATCCGCATGTTGTCGGGATTCACCGACACCTGTGCGTGCGTCACGCAGTTCTGCGACGCGATGCGATACTTGGAGCGCAGCATCTCCGTGAGTACGCGCGCGGAATGAATCTGTGCCGCATTGGCGCTCGGCAAATCCTCGGCCCGCAGCGTCTGCGTTTCGAACGCGATGCCCAGGAAACTCGAGTTCAGGTTCACGTAATACACCTGGTCGTCACCCCAAATCGAGTTACCGGCGTGAAAGGCAACGTCCGATTCCCGCACCACGCGATAGACCTGGCCGAAGCGATCGATCATGAAGTGATAGCAACGGCGGTCCCGAATGAAATTCAGCACGTCGCGGCCGATGCGCTTCAGGTTGGCGTTGTGCTCGGCGTCGAACACCGCCTGGTCGCTTTCGGTGGTGTGATAGACGATGCCGGCTGGCTCGCTGCGCCACTCCGGCTGGTCCGCATTCAGGTTCCCGTGATGATACACCGGGTAGAAGACCCGAGTTTCATTCGCCACCTCGTACCGATCGTCGATGCGCAGTCCATTACTGTAAGTCTCAAACCCGTTGGATTGATCCACCAGCCAGACCTTGTTGAAGCCGTCGCTCGAAGTGAACGAAACGGCCGTGCTCGACAGTCGCGGCGCGTGCAACTCAGGCGGATTCTCGCCGTCGGAGGCCTGATAGCCGGGCGCCAACAATCCGGCCAGAAGTAATACGGCGCAGACAGCACGCAGGCCCTTGCTGGTTTCCCCAGGCGGCGCGGGTACGAACGTTTCGGGATTCTCCGCGGCGCACACCTTTAAGAACCGGAGCCGCATGATCGGATCGTCGATCTCTTCGGCCTGGGTCTCCAGGGACTTTGTAAGAAACAGCCGCACAGTTATCTTGACCTGTTACTGTTTTATCGGCCGCCGGTACGAAAACCTTATAGCTCGTAAGGGAATTGAGCTTCCGCAGCCGGTTGAAACACTGAGAAAAAACGCGTAAGCATCCGGATTGTAAGGGTTTGCTCGCTCGCAAGAAAATTCGAAAACTAGGGCTCTAAAGACGGGCTAGGATCGGGAATCTGCCCCATTACCGGAAGCCTGACGGTCCCGGAAGCGCCGCACCTTCGCCAAATTGCCGCAGTCCTTCATATCGCACCAGTGCCGGCTGTGGTTGCGCGTGGTGTCGAGGAACAGCCAGCCGCAGGTTTCGCCCGCGCAGAGCCGGACGCGCTGGAGGGCGGGCGACGTAACCAAATCCGCGGCAGATTGGCTCACGTGCCATAAGACTGCGTCGAGCGAGCGCGTGTCGTCGAAGGCCCAGGTCAACTTGCCATTTTCGAGGATCAGCGCATGATGCTTGCGAGCGATTGCGAGCTCGGAGCGGAACACCGCAAGATCGGCCTGCGAGGGAGAACGCTTTTCGATCAGACGCTGCAGCATCCGATGCAAGGCGAACCGCAGCGCGCGGGCTCGCGCGAGAACTTTGGCGGCGTCACGCGCCATCGGCCGTGCGGGAGGCGTAACGGCGATTCCGGCCAAGGCGGCCCAGCGCACGAGATCCAAATAGGTTCCGAGCTTGTCATCGAGGATGCGCCCGCGCTTCCACCCGCCGGTCGTATTCACGAAGTCGAGGCAGGGAAGGCCTCCCACGAATTTCATCGGTGTGGGCACGTAACCAGCTATAGCAGATTGACAGGTTACCGGACAGCTTGCTATCGTGTAACCGCTTACCTATGTTTAGAAGGTTACGTTAGCGCCATGACCGATGTTGCCTTTCTAGCCGATCAGTTGCACCGCGCGCATTGCGGCGATGCCTGGCACGGGCCGTCCTTGAAGGAAATTCTCGCGAACGTAAGCACCGGAAGCGCCGTGGCCCGGCCCGCATCCGGCGTTCACACAATTTGGGAGATCGTCCAGCACGTCACCGCATGGCTTTCTACGTGTGGCAGAAGACTTCAAGGCGAGGCGCTCGACCTCACGCCCGATCAGGACTGGCCCGCCTCGGCCGACACGAGCGACGCCGCCTGGCAAGCCACGCTCGCAGCGCTGGACGCCGGGACGGACAAACTCGAAAAACTGATCGCGGCGCTACCCCCGGACGCACTGCGAAAAGGTGTGCCGGGTGCTAATTACTCCGTGCGATTCATGTTGGAAGGCGTAGTCCAGCATCATCTGTACCACGCCGGCCAGATCGCTCTGTTGAAGAAAATAGTCGAGCGCTAGACCAGCTTGGCCTTCTTGAGCGGAAGGTCACGAACCCGTTTGCCGGTGGCCGCGAAAACCGCATTGCAGATGGCCGGTGCGATGGGTGGAACGCCCGGTTCGCCGATGCCTGCCGGCGCTGCGTCGCTCTTCACGATGGTGACATGCGTCCGGGTCGGCGCTTCGTTCATGCGCGCCACCGGATAATTGTGGAAATTGGATTGTTGGATGCGTCCGTCGCCGCTGGTGATCTCACCCATCAGCGCGAGGCTGGTTCCGAAGACGGCCGCGCCCTCAAACTGCGCGCGCGCCCGCTCGGGATTTACCACGAAACCAGCGTCCACCACGGTGTCGACGCGCGGGATGTGGATGTGGCCTTCCTTGTCGACCTCAACCTCTACCACGCTTGCGACGTACGTCAAGAAACTGCGATGCACCGCGATGCCCCAGCCGCGTCCGTTGCCGGATTTGTTCTTGCCCCAGTTGCTCTGGTCGGCAACCATTTGCACGATGCGTTTGAAGCGCGCGGTATCGATGGGATAGGGATTCGGACGGGAAGCACCTCCCCGGCCGCGCCCCCCGTTTAGCTCCACGATCCGGTCGGATCCCAGCACTGCGAGCAGATACTCCACGCGATCGCGCTTGGCGTTCTCCGCCAGTTCGTCGATGAAGGAGTGCACGCCGAAAGCATGCGGGATGTTCGCCACCGAGCGCATCCAGCCGATGCGGACGTGTCCCTGCGCCATGCCGTTCTCTGTGCGGATGTTCGGAATCTCAAACGGAATGTCCTCCCAGCCCATGGACCCGAGGCCACCGTAACTCGGTTTGTCCGAACCCGATAGCATGGGCGGATATGCGCTACGGGCGAGCCATGCGGTCGGCATGCCCTTCTCATCCACCGCAGCCTTCATGTACATGGCTGCGACGAAGTGGAAATAATCGAAACGCAGATCGTCTTCACGGCTCCAGACCACTTTCACTGGTTTGCCCAGTTGCTTGGAAAGCACCGCGGCTTCGGCGCAAAAGTCCGGTTTCGATTTCCGTCCGAACCCGCCGCCGAGCAGCGTCACGTTGCAGATGACATCATCCACTTTGACGCCGACGGCGTGCGCCACGGTCTGCTGCGTAGCCTGCGGGTCTTGTACGGGAGCCCAAAGGGTTACTTTGCCGTCCTTAAAGTCCGCGACGGCCACGGGAGGTTCCATGGGCGCATGGGCCAGGTGCGGAACGTAGTACTCGGCTTCGATGACCTTGCCGCCTTTAGAGAACTCGGCGTCCACATCGCCCACCCGCCGCTCGGGGCGGCCGGGCTTGCGCGCAGTCTCCTGCAGTTCCTTTTGGTACGCCACCGAATCGTAAGTCGCGTGCGGCGTGTTGAGATCCCAATCGATCTTCAGCTTCTTGCGCCCCTGGAACGCGGCCCAGGTGTTGTCGGCGATCACCGCGACGCCGCCGAGCGGATTAAACATGTAATTCGGGGGCTTGTAGCCTTCGATCTGGATGGTCTGCTTCACGCCCGGAACTTTGAGCGCCTCCGAATCGTCCACCTTGGCGACCTTTCCATCCAGCACTGGCGGATGCTCGATGGAAGCGTAGATCATGCCGGCGACCTTCGCGTCCATGCCGAACGCGCGCCCACCTGTGACCAGTTTGTCGAGGTCGAAGATCGGCATGTCCTTGCCGATGTAGCGGTACTCGGATGCCGGCTTGAACTTCAGATCTTCTTTCTTCGGCACGGGCTGGCTGGCGGCGGTCGCGACTAACTCGCCGAATCCCAACTTGCGGCCGGTCGGGGAGTGCACGATCTCATGATTTTTCGCCTGGCATTCGGAGGCGGGCACGCCCCACTTGGATGCCGCCGCACTTTCCAGCATCATGCGCGCGGTGGCGCCACCCTGCCGGAAGGGCTGGAAGAACTGCACGATCGAATTCGATCCGTCCGTGTCCTGCGAGCCATATTTCTTGTCGCCGATGGCCTGCTCAATGCGAACGCGCTTCCAGTCAGCTTCCAACTCGTCGGCCAGAACCATGGGCAGCGTGGTGCGAATGCCGGTTCCCATTTCCGAGCGGTGCACCACGATGATGACTTGCCCGTCCGGCTCGATTCCAACGTAGACGCCGGGATGGAACGCGGCCTTGTCGGCATCGGAGGCGTTCAATTTGCGCGCCAGCGGCACGGCAAGAATCAGCGCGCCCGCCGAAAGCACACCTTCCAGAAATCCTCTGCGGCTTACGACCGATATGTTGCTCACGCTTTCACCCCCGCGGCCTGCTTGATCGCCGCACGGATGCGTTGGTACGTTCCGCAGCGGCAAATGTTGCCTTGCATGATGTCGTCGATGTCCTGGTCGGTGGGCTTGGGCTTCTGCTTGAGAAGCGCCGCGGCTTGCATGATCTGACCGCTCTGACAATATCCGCACTGGGGGACGCTGGCCGCTCGCCAGGCTTTCTGCAGCGGGTGATCGCCTTTCGCCGAGAGCCCTTCGATGGTCAAAATGGTCTTGCCCGCGGCCTGCTTCATCGACAGCGAGCAGCTCCGGGTGGCGGCGCCATTCACGTGCACCGTGCAAGCTCCGCAGAGTCCCACGCCACAGCCGAACTTGGTGCCGGTCATATCCAGCACGTCGCGCAAAAACCACAGCAGCGGCATGTCGGGATCGCCATCGTATTGATGTGACGTCCCATTCACCTTAATCTGAATCATCGTTTGGTCTCCCGGAATCGATACAATGGCCGCGCGACGGGGCGGCGGATCTACCCTTCGAGGCTATGTCAACATTATACGAAACGTAACGGTTCCGTTTCGCTGGAGCGGACTAAGTTACTCCCCGATCTAGTCCAACCGCTTGCGGAACCGCATCGCGCTGAGCGTCAGGATGGTCACGCCGAAAATCGCCAGTGCCGCCATTTGCGGCCACAGCACGTCTACACCGCTGCCCTTCAGGAATAAGCCGCGCACGATATCGATGAAATAACGAACCGGATTCAGCAGCGACAAATACTGAATTGAAATCGGCATGTTGCGCAGCGGGAAAGTGAAACCACTCAGCAGGAAAAACGGCTGAAACAGCAGAAACGTGGTCATCATGGCCTGCTGCTGCGAGCGGGAGATCGTCGAGACGTACAGTCCCGCGCCCAGCGACGTCATCAAGAACAGCAGCGAACAGGCGAACAGCAGCAGTATGCTGCCGCGGAATGGCACGCGGAACAATAGAATCGCCGCGATCGCCGCCGTGGCCATGTTCACGATGCCGACGAAGGCGAACGGCAGCGTTTTGCCAAGCATCAGCTCGAGCGGTTTGATGGGCGTCACCATCAATTGCTCCATGGTGCCGATCTCCTTCTCCCGCACGATCGCCATGGCGGTCAGCATGAGCGTCATCTGCATGAGGATGTTCACCACGATGCCGGGCACGAAATAATTCCGGCTCTTGAGCTCGGGATTGAACCACACGCGGCTTTCGAGGGTAACCTGTGGAATCGAAAAATGCATCGGCGCCGGAGCCATGCCGTGCGCGAGCCGATCGCGGGCCTGATCCGCGCTGACATTGGAGGCGAAACGGCCCACGATCGAATTCGCATAGCCGGCGACGATATTGGCGATGTTGGAATTCGACCCGTTCACCAATAGCTGCACCGACGCCGTCCGTCCGCGGCGGATATCGCGCGCGAAGCCGGGAAGCACGTGGACCACCAGATCCACTTTGCTCTCGTCGAGCAGTTTCTGCGCATCGCGATCGCTGGACGGCCAAGCCACCACTTCCAGGCGCTTGGAAGCCTCGAAAGCGCTCATCAATTCGCGGCTTTCGTAACTGCGATCGCCGTCCTGCCACGCGATTTGCCCATGGTCCACGTCCAGGTTCACCGCGAAACCGAAGACCAGCAACTGGATCACCGGCGGCAGAAACAGCATGAAGCGCATGCGCGGCTCCCGAAATGCCTGCCGGTATTCCTTGCGAATGATTTCGAACAGACGCTCTCGCATGTCAGGCCACCTTCTGGCGCATCCGGCTGGACGCGCGCACGAACACCAGTCCTGCGTAGATGGCGAGCATCAGCATTTCGAACCACAGCACGCGCATGCCTACGCCTTTCAGGAACACGCCGTTCAAGATTGTCACGAAATAGCGCGCCGGAACCAGGTAGCTCAAGAACTGGATGACCTTCGGCATCTCGCGAATTGCATAAACGAAGCCCGACAGCATGTAGCCCGGCAGGAACGAACTCAGCATGCCCATCTGATAAGCCTGAAGTTGCGTGCGCGCTCCAGCCGAAATGAAAATGCCCCAGGACAGCGCACCGAACAAGTAGAGACAGCAGGCGAGAAACAGGAACCAGATGTTCCCGCGGAACGGCACTTGAAAAATAAACACTCCGACGATGAGGCAGATCAGAATATCGGCGAAGCCGAGGCCGAAATAGGCGAGCAGCTTTCCAAGCACCAGTTCGCGCGGGCGCACCGGCGTGGAGAGTAGCTGCTCCATGGTCCCGTTCTCCCACTCGCGCGCGATGGTGAGCGAGCTGAGCATCGACGAGATGATCATCATGGTGACGGCGATCAGACCCGGCACAATAAAATTCTTCGACTTGAGATCGCTGTTGTACCAGACGCGAACGCGCGCGTCCACCGCCAGGCCTTGCACCTGGCCGCCGCGCTGAGATTGGGCACTCGACCGCATACGCGCCGCAAAGCCCTGAACGATTGCCTCCGCGTAGCTCTGGGCGATGCCCGCCGTGTTCGAGTCGCTGCCGTCGATCAGCATCTGCACATCGGCTTGCTGGCCGGCCAGCAGGTGCTTGGCGAAATCTTTCGGGATCACGATACTCAGTAACACGGTGTTCTGATCGATATTGCGCTCGATGACTTTGTAGTCGTGCACATGGTTCTCGATCTGGAAATACTTGGACGAGCGAAACTGATCGATTAGCTCGCGGCTCTGCGGGGTTTGGTCCTGATCGTACACGTCGGTGAGAATGCGGTCGACGTCCAGCGTCAGGGCGAAGCCGAACAACAACAGCATCACCAGCGGAAGCGCCAGCGCGAGATACAAACTCCGGGAGTCCCGCACGATGTGCAGCAGCTCTTTGGCGGTAACGGCTTTCAGTCTGCGAAAACTCATTTTTGCTACGCCGCCTTCCTGTCTTCCCGTTCGATCATCGCCACAAAAACATCCTCGAGCGACGGCTGGATCGGCTCCAGGATCGGCACTTCGATTCCATTCTTTTCGAGCATCTCGCGGATCTTCGGAATCGCGCTCTGGTCGTTCTCCACGGTCACATGCAGCCCGCCCCCGAACACCGCGACATCCGAGACGCCCGGCAGCTTCTCGAGCAACGTCATGCTGCCCACCAGATCCGACACCTCGATCAACAACAAATGATGCGATCCTAGCGACTGCTTCAATTCTTCCGGCGTTCCCAGCGCCGTCACTTTGCCGCGATACATCAGCGCCAGCCGGTGACAATATTCCGCTTCGTCCATGTAATGCGTGCTGACGAAAATGGTATGTCCGGCGTTCGAGAGCTGATAGATCAGGTCCCAGAATGTCCGCCGCGCGATTGGATCCACGCCCGAGGTGGGCTCGTCCAAAAACAAAATCGGCGGCTCATGTAGGATTGCACAGCCAAGCGCCAGCCGCTGCTTCCAACCGCCCGACAGCAGGTTCGTCATGCTCGAGCGCCGCTGCTCGATGCCCGCCATTTTCAGTACGTAATTCTTACGCTCGGTACGCTTCGAGCGCGGCACGCCGTAAATCCCGCTAAAGAAATCGATGTTCTCTTCGACAGTTAGATCGTCGTACAGCGAAAATTTCTGCGACATGTAGCCGATGCGCTGCTTGATGAGCTCCGATTCCGTTCCCACGTCCAGTCCGCCAACTGTTGCGCTGCCCGAGGTCGGGGCCAGGAGACCGCACAACATGCGGATGGTGGTCGACTTGCCCGCGCCGTTTGGCCCCAGAAATCCGAAAATCTCACCGCGGCGCACGTCCATAGTCACGTGGTCCACCGCCACGAAGTCGCCGAAGCGCTTCACCAGTTCGCGCATCTCGACGGCGTTATCCGGCATGCGCGGCCTCTTCTTTACGTACCAAGCCAATGAAAACGTCTTCGAGCGACGGGACGATCCTGCGAAACTCCGTCGGGGAGAGTGCTCGCGCGAGCAGCATTTGCTGAAGCTGATCCACCGACACCCGCGCTGGATCGAGAAACAGATGCAGCACCGCCCCCGCCGGCTCAACGCTCAACACGCCCGGCTGCGTCTGCAGAAACTCGCGCACGCCGCGCCGGTCTGGGGCCTCCACCTCGTAACAAACCTCTTCCAGCGTGTGCTTCAAGGCGCGCGGCGTCTCGCACCGGATCATCTTGCCCTGGTTCATCAGCCCGACGCGATTGCAGCGCTCGGCCTCGTCCAGATAGGCCGTCGTTACCAACACCGTCAGCCCGTCGCGGACCAGCCGATACAGAATCGCCCAAAAATCGCGCCGCGACACCGGATCTACGCCATTGGTGGGCTCATCCAAAAACAAAACCTGCGGATGATGCAGCAGCGTGCACATGAGCGCCAGCTTCTGTTTCATACCGCCTGACAGGTTCGTCGCCAGCCGCTTTCCGAATGGCTCCATGCGCGTCATGCGCAGCAGCTGCGGGATCAGAGTGGCACGTTCTTGCTTTGATATGCCGAAAAGATCGGCATAGAAATTCATGTTCTCGTCGACGGTCAGATCTCCGTACATGCCGAACCGCTGCGCCATGTATCCGATCCGGTCCTTCACCGCATCCAGATCCTTCGCGACGTTGCGGCCCACCACCCACGCTTCGCCTTCGGTCGGATCCATCAGACCGCAGAGCAAGCGCAGCGTGGTGGTCTTCCCGGCGCCATCCGGGCCTACGATGCCGAAAATCTCCCCCCTCGCGACTTCCAGGTTGAGACGATCCACCGCAGTGAGCGCGTCGAAGCGCCGCGTCAGGTTCACTGCGCGGATGATGGCCTCGCTGCTGGGGGCGGCAATCAATTGAGCTGGATCTCCCCATCCACGGGCATGTTCGACTTCAATTCGTGCCGCTGATTGTCGACATCGATTTTGATGCGGTACACAAGCTTCACGCGTTCCTCGCGCGTCTGAATCTGCTTGGGTGTGAACTCGGCCTCGGACGAAATGAAGGACACCTTCCCCGGGTAAGTTTTCCCGGGGAACGAATCCGACGTGAGTTGCACCGGCTGGCCCAGCTTCACGCGGCCCAGGTCCGTCTCGTTGATGTACGCACGCAGCCAGGGATGATCGATATCGCCGATGGTCACCACGGTCGTGCCGGCTGCCAGAACTTCGCCCACTTCAGCCGACTTCACCAACACTACGCCATCGATTGGAGACGTCACCACGGTGTCGTTGATCTGGGTTTGCGTCATCGCCACCTGCGCGCGCGCCTTGTTCACTTCAGCCTGGTGCGCCTTGACATCCTGCTCGCGCCGCTCCAGTTCCAGCCGGTTCGCTTCACTTGCTTGCAGCGCGGCCTTCGCGCGTTCCACTTCTGCGCGGGCCGCCTCGATGTCCTCCTTGCGCGGGCCCTCCTGCACGATCCCCAAGTGTTCCTGCGCCTGACGCAGCAGCGCTGTCGTGCTGTCCAGCCGCATGCGATATTGATCGTACTGCGCTTTCGAAATGTCGTCGTTCTTGAATAGATCCTGCGAACGATCCCAATCTCCCTTAGCCTGATCGCGCTGGGCAGTCGCATCCGCTACCGCCGCTTGGGCCTGCTGGATCTCCTGCGGCCGCGACCCCGCGAGCAACAGGTCCAACCGCGCCTGCGCTGCCCGAACTTCGGCCTTTTTCAGCGCAATGTCGCTCTCCAACGTCGCACGCTGCCACTTCACGCCGGTCTCGATCTGCTGGAACTGCGACTCCGAGGCCGCCACGCTGGCTTCATCCCGGTTGCGCTGGCTCTCCACTTGCTCACGATCGATCCGCGCGATCACCTGGCCTTTTTTTACGAACGCGCCTTCGTCCACGTCGAGTTCCACCAGCTTGCCCGGCACCTTGAACGAAATATCCACCTGCGTCAGCTCGATATTGCCCGACACCGGCAGATGGTTCGGATCCTTGCGTGAAAACAGCCAACCGGACGACCACAGATAAAATCCCGCCGCAGCCAAAATGACAAGTAGAAGTACTCTGAAAATGATTTTTCTCATGTTCTCCTCACTGGATCATGCTCTGGATCGTGCCCGTGGCCGTGCCGAGGTCGATCCGCGCGAGATTGTAGTTGTATAGCGCACTGATCCTGTTGTCGCGCGCCCGCGCCAGCCGCGTCTGTGCGTCCGTCACTTCAATGCTGTTGGTTACCCCGGCCCGGTAGCGGCGCTCGGCCTGCGCGAGCTCGTTCTGGGAAAGCTGCAGGCCCTCCTCTGCCGTCTTGACCTGCGCGTCGGCCGATTTTAGACCGTCCAGCGCGAGCCGGACGTCCAGCTCAATCTGATCGCGCAGATCCACCGTGCGGATTTTCTGTTCGCGATATTGCGACATGCTCTCGGCCCGCCGCGCATCGCGTCGCCCGCCGTCGAATAAGGGTACACGCAAGGTAACGCCCACGGTGCGTGTGGGCAGCACGTTCACGACGCCGCTGCCGATATCGCCGTAGTTGGCGAACGCCGCGACGCTCGGAAGTCGTTCCATTTTCGTCGCGCTATAATTGAGCCGCGCGTTATCTTCACGCCGGACCTGAGCCTTTAATTCCTTGCGATGCTCACGCGCCGTGGCCAACGCCTGCGCCGGGTCCACCGCTTCGGTGGGGACGTATTCCAATCTCCCCGTCAACTCCACAGGATTGTCCAACCTCAGCCCGATCACGCGCAGTAACTGCAGCCGCGTCCGGTCTACGTCGTTCTCAGCCACCAGCGCGAGCTGCCGGTCGTTGGCAAGCTGCACCTGCGCTCGCGTGATCTCGATGCCTGTCCCGGTGCCCGCGTTTTTCTGCGATTGCGCGAGGCGCAACAGAGCCTCGGACAGGTCGACATTGGCGTGTGCCGTGTCGAGCGAGGCTTGCGCCCGAAGCGCGGCCAAATACGCCCGCGCCACTTGATCGGTCACCTGATCACGCGTTCCTTCGTTATCCGCCCTCACTGCTTCGATTGCGACTTTGGACGCTTTGAAACGTCGTAGCGCGCTGAAATCGAAAAGGGTCTGATTCACGGTGGCGCGCATATCCAACACATCGAACGGGCCCAGCAGCGTCGGGATGTTGAAGGTCAGTCCCGGGATCGTGATAGTCGGAAACTGAAAGCCGAACGCTTTAATGTTGTTGGTCTCGTTCTGATACTGAACGTAGCTCTCGAAATCCGGCAGCAGCGCCGCGCGCGTTTCCATCGATTGCGCCTCGGACTGCTCCAGCGATTCTTCCGCCAGCCGCACGCGCGTGTTCCCTTCCGGCGCTAGCGCGATGTCTACCGCCTGCTTGAGACTCAATTGCAGCACCGGCGGCCGGCTCTGTAATTGTTGCCCGTACAGCGGCGCGGCCAACAGAAAGACCAGTAACTTATCGCATCGCATGCGCCACCTCCGTTGCAGGCGCGGTCAATCCCGCGATCATGAACGCCTTCAACCTTCGCAATGTCCCCTCCACGTCAGAGGGATCGCATTGGCCATCGGAAAACAAGCGCAGCACATGGCCGGCGGCCATGGTATGGGCCAACGCGCCCATGGAGAAATGCATTCTCCACAACACTTCCACGCGATCGACGTCCGGCAGCGCGCGCTGGTAGGCCTCGATGAAGCGCGACGCTACCGGCGCCATGTGGTCTTTGTAGAGGCGCTCGGCGAATTCCGGCTCCGTATACATCCGGCCCATCAGCGGCGTGAACTCGCGCGCGTGGCTCATCTTGATTTCCACTACCGGCCGGACGAACGCGTCCAATACGGCTTCGAGCGGAAGCGGTCCATTGCCTGCGGCGCGCTCGCACTCATCGAGGAGCGCCAGCCTTCGCGCGTTCACCGGCACCACGCGGCGGGCAATCACTGCGCGAATGAGAGCGTCTTTGGATTGGAAATGATAGTTCACCGCCGCCAGGTTCACGCCCGCTTCGGTGGTGATCCCGCGCAATGATGTCGCCTCGATGCCGTCGCGCGAGAAGAGGCGCTCGGCCGCATCCAGGATGCGATCCTTAGTGTTCATACGTATGTTTCAATTATACGTATGAATTAAGTGACGTCAACGCTGTGCGAAGCCCAGGCGCATCAAAACGAACCCAAGCTCTCGCGCATCCCCTTGTGGGGAAAAGGTTTTGTCAACGGAAATGCCGGCTTGGACGCTCTCGCCGACCGGTGAGAGAGGCGCGCTGGTCAGCGTGTACTTGCCCGGCGCAGCGTAAGTTTGGGACGCCGCGACAGTCCCGTTGACCTCTAAAGTCACTTGCCGCGCGGGTGCGTTTTCCGGGATATAGAATGTTGCGCTCAACGGCAGTGGTTGCGGCGGCGGCTTGAGCAGCACGATGGCAGACTTGCCCGTCCAGCGCCACTCGTTGTTTTCGAGCGCGAACAGTCCGCTGACAATTTGCTGGTCGGCTTCGGGGGCATTCATAGGAAGATCCGTCAGCGTCGGCTTACGCTCCACCATGATCTCGGCGCGCACCTGGTCGATCGGGCCCCGCGAAAAATCGAACGGTCGCAGGCCCTTCTCGATGGTCGAATAGCCCGATCGGGAGTTCAACGAAATAAGGCGAAGCGGAATCGGCGAGCGAATGGCGCGGCTGGCAATGAGAGCCGGGGTGGCGCCCGCATGGCTCAAAGGAATCGGATAACCCAGTTGACTCGTCACCACCACATCGCCCGGCTGCACGGGCTTCCCGATCAGCAACGGGAGACCGCCTTCAGACGCGACGTAATACTGCAGTCCCCACTCCGAATTCACCCAGACGCGTTTTGTCGCGGCTTCGTGATCGAGCGAGCGCGCGAATTGCCGATATCCGTTCCAATGCTGATAATTCACGACTGCGAGCAGTAGGCTGAGTGCGAACCCACACGCGACACCCACACCCAGCATGCGAGTCCCGAGCCGGCGTGTCGCGAGAATGGCAACGGGGAGTGCCATCGGCAAGATATAGCGCGCTGAACCGGCGAAGAAGATCACCACAGCGCCTGCGTAAAAGATCAGAACCCACTGCGCCAGAAAATCGCGCCAGTTTCGCGCGCACCAGATCACGATGCCGACACCCACGGCCACCGATCCCCAGAACAGCGGATTCCAATCGTAGAGCGCTGCCGCGATCGCGGCGGGAATCGCGTATAGGGACGGGATCCACAGGGTCGGGAAAACCAGCCAACCCAAGTGAGCGGTCAGCGCCGCCGCGCTCTTCAAGTTGTTCGCTAGCGACGCAAATCCGTACGACTGCAAGTATCCGGCCAGCACGCCAACTGGAACCGCCCCGGTGGTAAAACGCTCCAAAGCCTGCCAAGCGACTAAGGCAGCGGCGGGAGTGATCGACGCTACCGCGGCGGCGCGCCACTTGCGCCCATAGAGGAACAGAATCGGAACCAGGAACACGGCCTGCATCGCGCCCAGCGCCGCCAAGCCCATTGCGAGGCAGGATGCCGCGAGCAGGCTCCGGGACTTCTCGTCCACCGCTGCGACATACAACGCCACGGCCAGAAGCCAGAACGCGACGAATGGCACGTCGGACTCGAACGAGCTTCCGTTCACGACGAATGCCGGCGTCGCGAGGAACAACAGCGTCGCAAGCAAGGGATGCGGACTGAATCGCCGCGCTAGCCAGCACGCGCTGAACGCTGCGACCAATGAAAAGAGAATGTACGCGGCGTGAAATGGAATCTCGCGAACGTCCTTGAAAATCGCCAGCAGCAGTGCCAGATACCAGGCATCCAGCGGTGGATGCGGATGTCCGCGCATATCCACCATGCGTCCGAGAAACGGGCCTAAAGTGTGATTGGGGTGCAGGGGCTCGATCTGCGCGTGTTCCGCTTCGGTGAGATACAGAACGTCGTCGCCCTGCACGGCCTGATTCAGAAACGGCAGCCGCAGAGCGAGAACTACCAACGCGACGATGATCAGTTCGCGCCGCAAGAGAACAACATACCAGCCCGCTTCAGTCCGCCGCTTTGCTCGCCTTAGCGTCGGGCTTCCAGCGCAGGATCGGCTTGCGCGCAGCGGTTACTTCGTCGACGCGGCTGGTGCGGGTGTGATGCGGCGCCTTCAACACCAGCTCCGGATTCTCCTCCACCTCTTTGGAGATGGAAATCAGCGCATCCACGAACAAATCCAATTCGTCCTTGCTCTCGGTCTCGGTGGGCTCGATCATCATCGCGCCGTGCACGATCAGCGGAAAACTCACCGTGTAGGGATGGAAGCCATAGTCGATCAGCCGCTTCGCGATGTCGCCCGTCCGCACGCCGCGCTTAGCCTGCCGCTCATCGCTGAACACGCATTCGTGCATGCTGGGCGCGTTCAAGGGCAGATCGAAATACGGCTCGATCAGCTTGCGAATGTAGTTCGCGTTCAGCACCGCGTCCATGGTGGCGTTGCGCAATCCCGGGCCGCCGTGCGCCATTATGTACGCGAGCGCCCGGATGTGCATCCCGATGTTCCCGTAAAACGCCCGCACACGTCCGATCGATTGCGGCCGGTCGTAATTCCACGACCATTGATCCGCATTGCGAACCAGCCTAGGTGTCGGCAGAAAGGGCTCGAGATGCTTCTTCACGGCCACCGGTCCCGATCCCGGCCCGCCCCCGCCATGCGGTGTCGAGAACGTTTTGTGCAGATTCAAATGCATCACGTCGACGCCGAAATCGCCCGGCCGCGCGATCCCCACCAGTGCATTCATGTTCGCGCCGTCCATGTAGAGCATCGCGCCCTTGGAATGCAGAATCTCCGCGATGCGCGTGATATTTTCCTCGAACACTCCCAGCGTGTTCGGGTTTGTAATCATCAGTGCCGCAACATCCTCGGTCACCGACCGCGCTAACGCCTCCACGTCCACCATCCCGCGATCGTTCGATTTGATGTTCTCGACCTCGTAGCCGGCCGTGATTGCAGTCGCCGGATTGGTCCCGTGGGCCGAATCGGGAATCAGCAGCTTCTTGCGCGCCGCGCCACGTGATTCGAGCAGCGCCCGCACCAGCAAAATTCCAGTAAACTCGCCGTGCGCGCCCGCCGCCGGTTGCAGTGTGACGGCATCCATCCCGGTGATCTCCGCGAGAATCCGTTCCAGCGTCCCCATCACCTCGAGAATTCCCTGCGACAGCGATTCCGGCTGGTAAGGATGCGCCCATGCGAGGCCGTCAATGCGCGACACCGCTTCGTTTACGCGCGGGTTGTACTTCATGGTGCACGAGCCTAGCGGATAGAGGCCGAGATCGATCGCGTAGTTGTGCGTCGACAGCCGCGTGAAGTGCCGGATTGTTTCCACCTCGCTGATCTCTGGAAATCCTTCGATCTCCTCGCGGGTATGCGCCGCGCCCAGCGCCTTCACCGGATCCACCGCCGGAACGTCCAGCTCCGGCAATTGATACCCGCGCTTGCCCGGAGAACTGCGCTCGAACACCAGCGGCTCATTCTGATTGATATGCTGCCGGACTTTGCGGATCATCGTCCGATCACCTCCGCCACCGCGTCCAGGCTCTCGCGCCGGTTCATCTCAGTGGCGCAGAGCAGCATTGTGTTGCCGAGCTCCGGATAAAACCGCTCCAGCGGCAGCCCGCCGATAATTTTCTTCTTCAGCAGCGCGTCGTTCACCTGATCGGGCGTACGGCCATTGGTCGATACCACGAACTCGTTAAAGAACGGTCCGGAGAATTTGGGCTTTAGCTTCCCAGCCAGATAATGTGCCTTCGACAGATTCTGCTCGGCCAGCTCGCGCAGCCCTTCCTTGCCATAGACAGTCATGAAAACCGTGGCCATCAGCGCGATCAACGCCTGGTTCGTGCAGATGTTCGACGTCGCCTTCTCGCGACGGATATGTTGCTCGCGCGTCGCCAGCGTCAGGCAAAACGCCCGATTCCCGCGCGTGTCCTTGGTCTCGCCCACTAGTCGCCCAGGAATCTGCCGCATGAATTTTTCTTTGGTCGCGATGATTCCGGCGAACGGCCCGCCATAGCTGGGCGAAATCGCGAACGATTGCAGCTCGCCCGCCACGATGTCAGCGTCCCACGGTGGCTCCAGCAATCCGAGCGACACCGCCTCCGCAAAAACGAAAACCAGCAGCGCCCCATTCTTGTGCGCGATCTCCGCCGCGTGCTTCACGTCTTCCACGATGCCGAAGAAGTTGGGCGACTGGATGATCACCGCCGCCGTTTCCTGATCCACCGTCTTTTCAAGATCCGTCAGATCGATGCCGCCCGAATGCGCGTGATAGCCGAACTCGGCCACCGGCATCCCCTGATGCTGTGCGTAAGTTTGCAGCACCTCGCGATATTCCGGATGCACGGTACGCGCCACCGCGATCCGGTCGCGACCCGTGAGTCGCATCGCCATCATGGCCGCCTCGGGCACCGCGGTGGATCCGTCGTACATCGACGCGTTGGCCACTTCCATGCCCGTCAACTGACAGATCATGGTCTGAAATTCGAAAATCGACGTCAGCGTTCCCTGCGCCATCTCTGCCTGATATGGCGTGTAGGACGTAAGAAATTCCCCGCGCGAAACGACGGTATCCACCAATACCGGCCGGTAGTGATGGTACACGCCCGCGCCCAGGAACGATGCGTAGCCGTCGGCGTTCTCGGCTCCGCGCGCGCGGAAGTAGTCGACAATCTCGTACTCCGATTTGCCCGGCGCGACATCCAGTGGCCGCTTCAGGCACACTTCAGCGGGCAGATGCGAGAAAAGTTCTTCCAGAGAATTGACGCCGATCGCGGACAGCATCTCGCGGCGTTCTGAGTCAGACTTCGGTAAATAGCGCAATGGCGATTACATTTTGAGGACGCGCGGCTAGTGCGCGCCGCCCTCAGCTCCTACATAGTTCTGATAGTCGCTGGCGGAGAGAAGTTGTTGGATTTCCCCAGGGGTCGACAACTTGATTTTAACAAGCCAGGCTTCCCCGTGCGGGTCCGTGTTCAGCTTCTCCGGAGCTGTCGCCAGCGTGTCGTTCACTTCCGTCACTTCGCCCGTTACCGGCGAGTAAATATCGGAAACCGCCTTGACCGATTCCACCGACCCGAGCGATTTCCCCTGCTCCAGCCGCGTGCCGACCTTCGGCAAATCGACATAAACGATGTCCCCCAACTGCTCCTGCGCATGATCGGTCAGACCGATGGTCCCGGTGTCTCCATCCACGCGCACCCACTCATGTTCCTTCGTATAGCGAAAGTTTTCTGGATACATTCCTATTTGGCTCGCTTGTAAAACGGCGTCGCGACCGTGACTGCGTCCACCGCCTGATTGCGGATCATCACCTGGATCCGTTCGCCTGGCTTCGCCCGTGCCACCGGCAGATAGCAAAGCCCGATGTTCTTGTTTACGGTTGGCCCCGGCCCGCCGCTCGTCACCCAGCCCGCGGCAGTGCCGTCCTGAAACACTTCGTAGCCGTCGCGACCGATACCGCGCCCTATCATCTCAAATCCAACCAGCTTTCGGGTGATGCCCGCGGCCTTCTGTTTCGCTAACGCCGCGCGGCCCGTAAACTCACCCTTGTCCAGTTTCACGATCCAGGCCAGATCCGCTTCGTAGGGCGTAATGGAAGCGTGAATCTCATGCCCGTACAGCGCCATCTTAGCCTCGAGGCGCAGCGTGTTTCTTGCGCCCAGCCCGCAGGGCTTGATTCCGAACTCTTGCCCGGCATCCAGGATCTCGTTCCACAGGCGCTCGGCCTGATCCGGCGCGATGTAAATCTCAAATCCATCCTCGCCCGTGTAGCCGGTGCGCGCGATTCGCGCCGGCGTCCCCGACACCGGGCCATCGGTGAAGTGATAATAACCGATCGGCGCCAGTTGGACGCTAGTAAGTTTTTGCAGTGTCGGAAGAGCCTTCGGCCCCTGGATCGCCAATTGTGCGTAGCGTGGGCTGGCGAATTCCACCTGCGCGCTAGTCCGATTTTGCGCGACGATGTGCTCGTAATCTTTTTCCTGGTTCGACGCGTTCACGCATAGGAAATAATGGTCGTCCGCGACCTTATGCACCAGAATGTCGTCGACGAACCCGCCATGCTCGTACAGCAAGCCAGAATATTGCGCCTGCCCGATATTCAGCTTCGCCACCGCGTTGGTGGTCACCGAGTCGACCAGCGCGAACGCATCCCGCCCGCGAACCTCGATCTCGCCCATGTGGCTCACATCGAACAGCCCTACCGCGCGGCGCACGGTGTGATGCTCATCCAGGACGCCCGAATACTGGACGGGCATATCCCAGCCGCCGAAATCCACCATCCGCGCGCTGCACTTCCGGTGCGCGGAATTGAGCGGAGTCGCTTTGAGGATTGCAGCAGGTTGGGTCATAGGACACGCCCTCACCAAGAGCGCAGTTTCTCATTCTAACCCGGCTCTCGCGTCAGTCTGTCAGCTTTCGCCGTCGAAGCTGCGCACGGCCGATTCCTCGTCCGGGAACACCTCGAACACGCGATGCACCTTGGTAAGCTGAACCAAATCCTTCACCCGGGGGGAAAGCTTCATCAGCTTGAGACGCCCGCCCCGATTTTTGGCGGTCATATGCGCCGCGATCAGCTCGCCCAGGCCGCTGCTATCCATGTACGGAACATCGGCCATATTAAATACGATTTTCCGCTTGCCCTCATCCAGCGTCTTATGGATTAACTCGCGCAGGCGGCGTGTGTCCTCGCCGAGCGTGATGGCGCCCTGCAGATGCACAATCGAAACGCCCTGTACTTCCCAATCGAAGTGCTCCAGCGGCATAGATGCGACAGTAGCAGAAAGTTTACCCGGGTGCATAACCCTCTCGTTTTTCGAAAGGCACGGTAACGCAATTGCAACACTTGCGCCAAAAAGTCTCCGCACGCTCCGCGTTAGCATTTCTCCGCGGTGAATAGCGTGTGAACACAGGACGTGCTGCAGTTTTTTCATGGTAAAATCGCGAAGATCGTCAAGCGCTGAAGCAATCGAGTCACGGTTCGCGAGGTTGGATCGCATCGCGTGGCGCTTGCAGTGCGGACGCTGAAACGAGGGGTTGGAAGTTTGTTCCAAGTTGGAAGTTTGTTCCAAGAGGAGTGATCGCATGGGAAGACTGCATTTGCAAAGACCAGCACAGTCGCGCTCCGCGGCCATGTTCGGATCCGCCATGCTCGCGCTGGCGTTGATTTCTATTTCCGCTGGCCCTGTTTTCGGCCAAGCCGCCACCGCATCGATCGAAGGGAGTGTTCTCGATACCACGGGCGCTGCTGTGCCCGACGCGGAAGTGGTTGTCGCCAATCCCGCCCTCGCTCTCGAGCGGCGCGCGAAGACCAGCGGCGCGGGCATCTTCACCGTTCCCGATCTCACTCCCGCCCCAGGCTACACCGTCACCGTGACTAAGGCCGGGTTCGCTAAGTACAATGTGAAACCGTTCGATCTGGCCATCGGGCAGTCCCTGAATCTCAATGTCTCGCTGGCGGTGGCATCCACCGGCACCGAAGTCAACGTCACCAGCGACGCGCCCATTGTGGAAACCACCAAGACCGACGTGTCGGGCGTGGTGAATACCAATGAGATTGAGAATCTGCCGATCAACGGCCGCCGCGTCGACAGCTTTGTGCTGCTTCAGCCCGGCGTCACCAACGATGCCTCGTTCGGTCTTTTAACGTTCCGCGGCACCGCCGGCGGCAATACCTTCCTCACCGACGGTATCGACACCACCAATAATTTCTACGATGAGAACGCCGGCCGCACTCGTTCGTACAACATCTCACAAGACGCCATTCAGGAGTTCCAAGTCGTAACGAGCAATTTTCTTCCCGAGTACGGAAACGCGTCAGGCGGCATCGTGAACACCATCACGCGCAGCGGGACCAACGCCATCCACGGCAGCGCGTACTGGTTCTTCCGCAACCGCACTCTGGATGCCACTGACGCCACGGCTCTCGGGGTGAACCCGCCGGAGTGGCGTCACCAGGCGGGCCTGAGCGTTGGCGGCCCGATCAAGAAAGACAAGCTGTTTTACTTTTTTAACGGCGAGCTCCAGCGCCGCAACGACCCCATCGTTTCGTCCAACATCAGCAACACATTGTTCAACGCAGCAGGCTCACCGACAGGCGCTGCGGATCCCACCTCCGGGTGTGGCGGAAGCTCTTATGCGGTGAAGGCTTCGGCCGCGCAGTGTGCCGCAGCCACCTCGTTCTTGGAATCTCGCGTCCTTCCGCAACTCGTCCCGCGTTCGGTGGACGAAAACCTGCTATTCGGAAAAATCGATTACCAGATCAACGACCGCAACCGCTGGAGCACCGAATTCAACTATCTGGATTTCCGCTCGCCCAATGGCATTCAGACGCAGAGCGTGCTCACCACCGGCGCGGGCATCGGCAACAACGCGAACACCACCGTGTTCGATCGGACACTCAAGTCCGGCCTCACTACCGTAATCGGAGGCGCGGCGGTCAACGAGTTCCGCTTCGGCATGTTCAAGGATCGCCAATACGATCCGAATAGCCCCAGCCTGGAACCTCCCACCGGCCCCACTTCGTTCTCTATCACCACGGGAAGCTTGAGCAACATCGGATACGCCACCTCCTATCCGCGCCTTCACCCCAGCGAATTGCGCTTCCAGTTCTCAGATACCTACGCGTGGACGATCGGCCGTCACGCGCTCAAATTCGGCATCGATTACGCCCATACCGAAGACTATGATATCCAGCGCGCTAATCAGTTCGGCACCTACACCTACTCCAACATCAATGCCTTCGCGCTCGACTTTACCAATCCGGTCAACGGCAAGAACTGGAATAGCTATTCGCAGACCTTCGGCAACCCGCTGTACGACGGAAATTTCAACGAGGTGTCGTTCTTCGGCCAGGACGAAATCCACGTTACTCCGAAACTAACCATCAGCCCGGGACTGCGATTCGAATACAATCGCCTCCCCCAGCCTGCGCCCGGCCAGGCTCTCGGCTCGCTCAACATCCCGGCCGACTGGCCGGAAGTGAACCATCTCTACTACAAGCCTTGGAGCGTCGCGCCGCGCATCGGATTTGCCTATGCGATCAATAACAAGACCGTGGTACGGGGCGGCTATGGTTTGTTCTACAACCGCTACATCTCGCAAATCGTGGACGGCCTGGCCAAGGGCAACGGCGCATACCAGCCGAGCTACAGCCTCTCCTCTACTGTCGCGTCTCAGTTCGCCGCCGGCCCCCTATTCCCGAACTATCTCTCGACCCAACCGAGTGGCGCTGCCAATGCCCCCACCATCGAGTTCGATCTGCCGGGCTTCCGCAATTCTTACTCCGAGCAGGCCCAGCTTTCCGTGCAGCGCGAACTGAACAAGAGCACCAGCCTTACCGTCTCGGGGATCTGGAGCCGCGGCTTGCACATCGTCACCGGCTACAACGCGAACCTCGCGACGCCGACGCAGTCCTACACATACCAGATCGATAATTCCGCGATGCAGCCGGTCGGCTCATTCACCATACCGATCTACACCCGCTCGTTGCTGATCAATCCAAACTACAACGGCGTCTACGCAACTACCTCGAACGCCAACAGCTGGTACGATGGCCTGGTCGTTTCCGTCAATCACCGCTACACCGGTTGGTTTCAGGGTTCCGCCAACTACACTTGGTCGCACTCAATTGATGACAATCTTGGCGGCGCGGCTGGTGCTTCCGGATCCAACGGCGTTCTGTTCGCGGCCAGCGCCCCATCGTCGCTCTACAACAACGATTTCGCCGATGAGAAGGGCACCTCCGCTACCGACCAACGCCATAAGCTGATCCTGATCGGAATCCTCAACCCGACCTTCACGCATGGCCACAGCTGGGCAGAAAAGGCGTTCGTGAACGGCTGGCAGCTTTCGTTCATCTCCACCTTCGCATCCTCGTTCCCCATTAACTCGGTCATCGGCGGCGTGTCATCCACCACGCTCCCGACAATCGCCGGACAAACCATCTTCGCTACCAGTACTATCAACGGACTCGGCGGCTTCAACGCCCAGCGCGTCCCGTTCCAGCCGGTAGACAATCTGAATGTTGGGCCGACCTATCGTACGGATGCCAGGCTGGCCAAGTTTTTCAACATAACAGAGCGCTTCAAAGTAGAGCTGGCCTTCGAAGCCGCGAATGTTTTCAACCACTTAATCGTGGAAGGCGCATCGCCGTTGCAGGAGCAGGAATACTCGCTCACCAAAGTCGGCACCCAGTCCGTGCTGGTCCCGTATCCGTTTTATAAGCAGATCCTCCAGACGCAAGCGCCGCCGGACGGCACCACAGCGCGTCGAGCCCAGGCCTCGCTCCGGATCGTCTTTTAGTTCATACGAGTTAAAAATGTCCTAGCGAAGTCGCGGCGGGCGCAACTTCTTCGCCCGAATTCGTGTTCAAAAGGAATTCACAATTTTTTTCAAATTGCGTTCCAGTTCAGTCACCAAATCGACACGAACCTGGGGTATATTGAGGCACTGAGGGTCTTTGCCCAGCTTGTGATTCGTGCGCGTGGCGGCTTCATAGATCTGTTCGGATTTGTTTTCGTCCGTTCTTATTCCTGTGCCGCACGAACAGGGTCGCTTTAGTTCTGAACGCGTTCGGAAGACGGCTCTGCTTGCCGCCTGCCGAAGCGGCATGTGTCTCGCTCCCCGGTGCTCCAAGCTGGGGCTAAAATTTTTGTAAAGGAAAGGACATTGATGAGTTCGTTTACTCGTTGCTTCCGCAGTGTCGTTTGTGCGCTTCTGCTGGTCGCGTCTACGCTGTACAGCCCGCTCCAAGCGCAGCAGGTTTTGGGATCCATCACCGGGACGGTGGTCGACTCTTCGGGTGCGGCCGTCGGCGGTGCTACTGTGCAGGCCGTGAATATCGCCACCAACCTGCAGGTCAGCGCACAAACCGAAGGCAACGGCAGCTACGTACTCCAGAACCTGCCCGCCGGAACGTATAAGCTGAACTTCACCAAGCAGGGGTTCCAAACAGAAACTCACACCCAGATCCTGGTAAATGCGGACCGCACCACCACGGTCGACGGCAGCTTGAAAGTCGGTCAGGTCAGCACCACGGTAGAAGTCACCGCGACGCCGCTGATGAACCAGGTGGACACCACCAATGGCTACGTCGTGGATCAACTGACGATTCAGAACACGCCGCTCGGGACGGGCAGCTTCACACAGCTCGCCATCCTGAGTCCCGGCGTTCACTCCGATTTCCTGGGTGGCGCGGGCGGCAACGCGGGCCTAGGCAATCAGCCCATCTTTTCCAACGGCCAGCGCGATACCAGCAATAGCTTCTCGCTGAACGGCATCAGCACCAACAATCTGTTCAACGGCAATTCCACTAGCCAGGTGGGCGAAAATCGTTTCGTTCTGAACATCGGCGAAAACTTTGGCTCCGGGGGCGGAATCCAGACCAGTACGTCGGTTTACGGTGCGATCGGCCAGGCGCTCCCGACGCCTCCGCCCGAGGCGATCCAGGAAATCGCGGTCAACGCCGCACAGTACGACGCCAGTCAAGGCGCGCATAGCGGCGCTCAGATCAGCGTGCTCACCAAGTCCGGCACCAATGCCATCCATGGCGAGCTCTACGAAAAATGGCAGAACAGCGTCATGAACGCCGCGCCATTTTTCTACAACGCATCCCCGGCGATCACCACGAAAGATCCGTTCCTGAATCGCAACCAGTTTGGCGCAACGTTCGGCGGGCCGATCAAGAAGGACAAGCTGTTCTACTTCCTCTCTTATCAGGGCGTACGCATTGCCGACGCCGCATCGTCCATTCAGGACACCACCGTGCCGCTGACCCTGACCAACGACCGCAGCGCGCAAGGGATCGTCAACATGATCGCCGGCACCGGGAAGACCATCAGCGCATCGCAGATCAGCCCGCAGGCTTTGGCCCTGTTCCAAGCCCCGGGCGTCGGCGGCCAGCAGTTCCTGATCCCCAGCGCTCAGATCACCAACCCCACTCTCGCCAAACAACTGGGATACGACGCCGTCGTTCAGGGCGCGAATACTGAATCCACCGTCGATCAGGGGATCGCGAACGTCGACTACGTGGTGAACGACAAGGACCGCTTATCGGCGAAGGTTTATATCCAGCAGAACCCCACTTCCAATCCTTTTGGCGCAGTCGGCAGTTTGCTCGGCTTTGGCCAACAGCTTTCCGCGCAAGGAAACGTGTTCTCGCTCAACAACACGGTCATCCTCAGCCCGTCCCTCACCTGGGAGCAGCGCGCTGGATTCAACCGCATGAAAGCGGACTCAGTGAGCAGTTCGGCTTATACCGCGAGCCAATTCGGAATCAACTTGCTCGGGGCCACCAACTTCCCCCAAATCCAGATTGTCAGCGCCGATCCGACGCTCGGCAGCGAGTTGCAATTCGGCCCCAGCGTGAGTTTCGGCAACGCCGGCATGGTGCAGAACCAGTGGGAGTACGGAACCACTCTGCACTGGGTGAAAGGCCGCCATACTCTGGCCTTTGGCTTCTCCTGGGACTACACGCAGCTCAACATCCTCAATAACAACGTCAGCTCCGACCTGCTGGCCTTCTCCAGCTTGCTCAATTTCGTCGAAGGCAACATTCGCACCGGTACTCACACGGAAGCCTTCACGGGTACCGGCACGCGCTACTACCGCGCCAATACCGCCGGAGCATTTGTCAACGACAACTGGAAGCTGCGCAGCAATCTGACCGTCTCACTGGGCCTGCGCTGGGACTACGACGGGCCATTCTCTGAAAAGTACGGCCGGCTCACCGCCTTCAACGGCAATCTCTACTCCTACAATCAGGCCACCGATACGATTGTGAACTCGGGTCTTGAAATTGCCGGGAACAATCCGACGTTCGCCACGCCGGGCGCCAGCAGTTCCCTGCTCAAGAATCTGCAAGCCGGTTTTGCGCCGCGTGTCGGCGTTGCCTGGTCGCCTCTCTCTAAGCTGACCATCCGCAGCGGATTCGGAATCTACTACGACCGTGGCGAATTCTTCAGCGAGTTTTCGCCGCCCGCCGGTGCCGGGTTCAACGGCCCATTCGGCGTCACTCTCGCCCCACCGTTCGTGCAGCCGATCTTCGCGCAAACAGGCGCAACGCTTGCCGCGCCGTTCGGCACCACGCCGTTCCCGCAACCGGTTGGCAGCGCCGCCGCATTCCAGGCGCTATTGCCGAATATCGCGCAAACGGAATCCGGCAAATATCCGGCCGGCAACCTTTTCGGACCGTTCCTGTTCGGCGGCTACGACATCAACAACAAGCTACCCTACACGGAAAACTGGACCTTCGACATCCAATACCAGGCCAACAACAACTGGCTATTCAGCGCGGCCTACGTCGGCAACCATGGAAATCACGAGGTCATTCCGATTCCCTTCAACGAGCCGCAGATCGCAACACCCTCTAACCCGATCAACGGGCAGATGTATTCCTACGGCGGTGTCAACGTGGGGACCTGCTGCAAACTCGAGCCGATCTCGACCTCCGAGTTTTCCGGCAACGCGCCGATCCGCGTTCCTTACATCGGCTACGACATGAACTCGGTGCTCTACAAAGCCGAGGGCATCTCGAACTACAACGCCCTCCAGCTTTCCGTTCGGAAACGCCTGTCGTTCGGTCTCCAGCTCACCGGCGCCTATACCTGGTCACATTCTCTGGACGAACAAAGTGGACTCGGCCTGTTCTTCACCGGCAACAACCCGCTGACGCCGCGGTCGAGCTACGCATCCTCCGATTTCGACCAAACCCACGTCTTTACGATCAACTACACGTATTACACGCCGAAGGTGACGAATAACAAAGCGCTAGGGTACCTGGTGAACGGCTGGGTCATCGGCGGTCAGACGGTGGCGCAGAGCGGGCAGCCGTACAGCGTTTACGATTACTCCGGCTCCGTCGGCAGCCTGTACTTCGGGACCGACATCGAGCTGGCGAATCCGATCGTACCGCTCGCTCCGGGCGTCACGTCCAAGCAGGCTCAGCTCCAGGGCACCACCGGAGTGAACCCGAGCAAGCCAGTCCTCAATGCCGCCGATTTCGCCCCGCAATTCGTCCAACCTGGAACCAACGGCGTTCCTGCGGCCGACGCTTCCGGCGCCGATATCTACGAATCACTCTTCTCTCCCAACGGACGGAACATGTTCCGGGGGCCCTTCCAGGTTCGTTTCGACATGACCTTCGGTAAGGAGTTCGTCTTCAATGAACGCTATCACCTGCGCTTCAACTTCGATGCGTTCAACATCTTCAACCACCCGGATTTCGATACGCCCAACAATGACGTGACCTTCTTCGCGGGCTTCGAACCGCCGCCGCTCACCGTTCCCGAAGGCAGCCTTGGTTACATCCAACACACCATCGGCAGCCCGCGGTTCCTGCAACTGTCGATGCACCTTTCGTTCTAGTTCGCGCGGAACGCGAACCACTTACGGACCGGAGAAATCCGGTCCGTTTTCTTTTGTGGCACCTCGCTCATGTGGTGGGTGCGCGAAACTCTGCAACAACCTTTCCTCCAAGGACGAAATCCTTTGTCCTCTATCAGCGCCATCGCCCGTGCGATTGGCCGTTGCGTTGCACCCTCACATCCGATTCATTAACCCATCCAGCCGCGCACCGGAGTTGGACAAGGCGATCGCTCGAAATAGGAGAGCAGCCAGCCCGACTCCGGCGCGCGGATTTCTTCGAGCGAACTATCGCGCGACCTGTTCGCGCTGAAAGAATGAGGACCTTTTATGCCAGAAGTGAAAGTTACTAAAGAGACCGCCGGTCCGCTGACCTATCGGCCCGAGACTTATTTCCCCAACGTCCCCTTCGGCAGCCTGCTTGGCGCAAACCCCTTCAGCACTGCCACACCTTTCAACTTAATGAAGCGCTTCACTGACGAGTTTGACCGCATGTTCGGTGGTTTCGTGCCACCGGTGGAAGTGTTCGCGCCCGCCCTCGAGGTGAAGCACATTGATGCCAATTTCATCGTTACCGCTGAACTTCCGGGCGTCGCTCTTGCCGACGTGAAGGTCCAGGTGATCGACGAAGCGCTCGTCATCGAAGGCGAGAAGAAGACCGTGAAGGAGGAAAAGCACGAAGGCTTCTTCCGCACCGAGCGTCTGTATGGCAACTTCTACCGTTCCATCCCGCTGCCCAAGGGAGCAAAGACGGATCAGATCAAGGCGGAGTTAACGAACGGCATCCTGAAAGTCGTTATCCCGGCGCCTGAAGTGAAGCCCGCGCTTCGCCAGGTTCCGATCACCGCCAAGTAAACCACGCCATGCCGTGCGAAAGGTCTTTGGCCTCTCGCATTTGAGCACAGGGTGCGGCCATCCCAGTAGCCTCCGATCGCCGCATTCTGTGCTCTTTTTTTTCGGTGTTATTGCATCTCGAAATCCGCCCAACGCTGCGACTTATTCCCCGCGTTGTCTATCGCGCTCAGGATCATGCGGTAGGATCCCGGCGCAAGATCCGCCACCGGGAGCATGGTACCGAAGGCGATGGTTGGGCTGCCGTTCTTCTCGGGAACTGGAATCCGGCTCAGGCCCGTATCGCTCTTTTGCTGGCCGGTTTTGGCGTCCAAAACCTGGATCTGAAGCGCCACCGCGATGTCCTTCGGCCGTTCCGCGGCCGCGAGCAGGGGCTCGTACACTTCCATGTAAACCGCCGGCTTCTCCGTATTCTTGAATCGATTCGCCCCCGATGGGAACACCTGAACGCCTCCAGCCACGAGCGGCGTTCGGTCTTCAATCAACAAAGCGTCCAGATCCGTGCCGCTGGCCACCGCGCGGTAATTCGTGCTCAACACCAGCGAACTCACAGTGAACTTCTTGCCGTCGTAATCGTCCACCGCCAGCAGCTTCTCTACTTTGCCGAAGCTTTCGCCGCCCGAACTGAAAACCACCTTGAGGCGGTACTTCCCGGGCGCGATATCGAACTGGTTCTCGTAGTGATACGGTTTCTTGGCGAATTCCTCTACTTCCTTTTTGCCGTCCAAATCCAGCTTCACCGTATCGCTGAATCGCGCCGCTACGCCGCCCTCGGCCTGATAAGCGATGCCGAGAATATTGAGCTCGGAGTGCTCCTTGCCTTTCTCTTTCTGGAACTTCATTGCCTTCGGGTCGATGTCCATCGCGACGTCCACGCGCGCCTGATTCGGGCCCGTGTAGAAGAATGGCAGCTGCATTGAAGCATCCACATCCCCCGCTTTTTCCGCGGCCGCGCGTGTCTCCAGTGTTTTCTCCACAGGATTCTTGGCCAGCAAGTCGTGCGACTTTGCGTTGCAGTACCCGGTACGCGCCCGCACCGTATCGCCGCCCTGATCCACTTTCACCTTCAACGAGTGACAGCTCCCTTCTTTCGAATCGGGTGGCGTGTAGCCGATCAAATAATACTCGTTCATTTCTTTTCCGATCTTGTCGAAACCCGACAGCAGATCGTTGGTGTTGATCAGAACGAAGCCGCCGGTGCCCTCTGCCAGCACGTGCATGATGTCCTGATTGGTTGCCGCGCTGGTGGGAAACCTGGGAAGCAGCACGCGGCTCTGATTGTACGGAGGCATGATGCCCCCGGCGGGGATTCCTCCCCCGCCGCCGGTTCGTCCTGCAGTTCCTCCGCCCAGGCCTCCTCCGCCGCCTCGGCTTGGCGCGGGCGCACCACCACCACCGCCGATCCCTCCGCCGCCGCGTCCTCCACCCACACCCCCGCCGGCTCCACCTCCCCCGCCTCCGCGTCCGCCGCCCGGGGCTTGGGTCGCGAAAAACGCCATGCCGGGGGTAAAGGAAGCGAGCGTGAATAAAACCGGACTGAATGATGCGGTCAAGCCCATTGCGCCGCCTGCCCCCGAAGGCAGTGGCGTCAGGCTAGCTACCAGTCCGCGCACATCGATCGGATAAATAGCGACATTGGCGCGATTGCACGCCTCAATGGTCGCGGTCACTTCGCTGATCAATTCCGGATCTCGAAGCGGAAAACCGCCGGTCAACAGGATCAGCGTCTTTCTTCCCGGCAGGTTGCTGAGATTCTTGGCCATCGTGCGCAGCGCCAGAACCGTGTCGCGCATTCCAAAGCCCGCTTCGATCGACGACAGGCGCGGCGCACCGGCCGATGCGTTCAGCGGAAGATCAGGGACCGAAATGCCGCTCACCGCCGCCCGCAGACGCGCTGCATCCGCCGTGAAGTTTTGCGCGATCTGAAGCGAGCCGCCGTAATTCACCACCGCCATCAGACGGTTCGGCGCGGCGATGGCATCGATGAACTTCCCAGCCGCGTCGCGCGCCAGCGCCTGCTCGCCGTAATTTATCGTCGAGTTGTCGAAAAACAAAACCACGTATCGCGGCTGCGAATTCGAAGGGGAGGCCGGGTCCGCTTCAAACGAAAAATTCTTGATGGCCTGCTCTTTGTTGTCTTCCCAGACTTTGAAATCTTTGGCGGTCAAGCCGTGGACGTATTGGCCCTTTTTGTCCGTCACCACGGCGTCCACCAGGACCAATTTGGTTTCGGCGCGAATTATGCTCGGATCGGAAGGCTCCGCATCCTGAGCGCGCGCCGAGCCGCCCGCCAATCCCAACAATGCTGCAACTGTAGCCACAGTTTGAATGCGCATGGTCCCCCCCGTCAAGGAATGTCGACGACGCCGTTGCGCGCCGCCATCAACTGACCTTCTTGATCCCGAATTACCACCCGGATCATGTAACTCCCGGGCGTCAAATCGAATGTGCTCCGCATCACCATCCCGCCCACCACGGGCGCCGTCAGCATCTCATCGCGCAAACGCATGGTGATCAATTTTTGAATCGCATTGATCAAATTTCCGTTGCGGTCGAAAACGCTGGAAACAACTGTCACTGCGTCGTTGTTTCTTCCGTCCGCCTTGCGAAACGGTAGCTTGCGCAAATCCATTTTCGCCATCACCGACAGCTTCGCGGTGACGTCGCCCGTTTTGAAAAACTGCGTCCGGACGTCCAGCGGAATATCGGACAACTCGTCGCGCGAGAAGACGGCTTCCCGGATCTCCTGCTTGGCCTGCTCCACAGGATCCACTTCGTGTTTGGGCGCGTAATAACCGCGCCGCGCCTGCGAGGTCACGCCCTTGATTTCCTTCAACGTGACCTTTAGCGCGTGAAATTTGCCATCGAATTTCAGGTTTTGCGGCGAGAATCCGAGCATGTACACAAACTCGGGTGCAACCGTCACTCGCGCGAAAGCGCCTTCCAGGTCGTTCGAATTGTGCACGAATGTTCCGCCGGTGCCGTCCGCCAGCTCAGCGAGCGTGCCCCAACTTTCCAGATCGCTTTCCCGGCGCATCTGGTCCTTGATGGTCGCGGTTGCGGAGTTTTGAAACGTTTCGCTCACATCGCCTCCCGGCAAAGAGACATACAATCCCCGCGCATCGATCGCGTTCAGAGTGACGCTGGCCTTGATTGCTGCGGTCAACAGATCGTCTTCGTCGAACCGGAAGCGATCGGTTAGATAGAATCCCGGCGACACAACGATAATACTGCGCTGTCCCGGTGAAGCGCTCATCCGACGGATCGCATTCTTTAAGACGCTGAGCGCCAGGTTTGTGTCCTGTTCGCCCGTACTCAGGATCCGCTGCGCGGTTCCGCGGACGGTTCCCTCAGCCTCCTGCAGCGCAGCTGCCTGCCCGCCCGACACCGGCGCGACGATCAGGTTCAGGCAGATAATCGCGTCCTGCTCGGCCGCGTTGAGTACGCTCGGATTCTGCCGGTTCACGATTTGGTCCGCCATGTAATAAGTCATGTAAGGACACTCTTCGCTCGGCCGTCCAGTGATTCCACGCGGCTGGATGCGATCCATGGTCTCTCGGATTTTCGCCAGATCGTCCGTAAAGTCGAGCATGTTTTGGCCGGAAGTGGTATAGATCGCGACGCGGTCGGCAGGCTGAAACGACTTGCTCAGGTGCTTTTCCGCCGCCTGGCGCGCCTGGATAATATCGCCGAATTCCAGATGCACGTCGTCGAACAGATAAGCGATGAAGCGCGTTGGAATGTTTGAGGTGTCTGCCGGCGCCGAAGGAGCGCCGTTCTCGTTGGGCGTTGCCGGCACCGCAATTGCGGAAGCAGCTACGCGGTCGCCTGCTTTCTCCACCGCAAATCGCGTAATGGTCTGCGGCTTTCCCTTGTCGAATAACTGGAAATCTTCTTTCTTGAGCGTGCCGATCGCGTGTCCATCCCGATCGCGCACGACCACCGGCACCATCACCAGATTGACGCGGGATCGAAAGGTAGCAGGCGCATCGGCGGTCGTCATTTCAGAAACGTTGCCGGCCTGAGAAGGAGGATTCTGCGGCGTTTGGATTTGGGCCGCGGCATTCACGACGATCAGCATCCAACAGCAAGCGGGCACGACAAAATATCCAAATTTTCGAGCAGTTCGATTCGCTGGCTCGTTTGGCATTAGGGCCGCCGCTGCTTGACTATTTTACATTCTTTACGGGAAAAGGGGCTGACGGGCAGACGGCTTTGAGCATAAGTCAGCGAGGTTTTGATCACCGGAGCAGCATGGTTCGAGTATTGCACTTACCACGCGCGGCATTTTTGGAGCGCGCGCCCGGAAGAACGCGCGCGCTCCAATCGGAGAACTACTGTTCCTTGATGTGCGGATTCACGTAACCGTGCTCCAGCACTTTTTTCGGATCGGGCCGGATGCTAAGATACGTCACTTCCCCGGTGATGTCCATCCATCCGTGTGGCATGCCCGCCGGAATCACGGAAATATCGCCGACACCCATTTTACGGCTGACAAAATCACCATACACGCGCCCGCTGCAAGACGGGCCATTCAGGATCTTGGTCACTTCGCTGTCGGGTGGCGAGCGCCGGCCCTTCACGATTTCTCCGCCAGTAACCAGGGTCCCGCCTCCGGAAATCACAACGTAGGTCTCCACGGTATCGTCATGAGCGATCATTCCAGGAGGTCCTTCCTTGGCTCCCGCGGGCGCCTCGCTCAACCCGCACGGAACGGCCGCCGCAGCTTGTGCCCGTCCGGCACCCGCCCCGCGTCCAGCGCCCGCGCCCCGTCCACCAGCCGGCGGCGCGCCACGATGAATCACCGCAACCGACATTGCATATCCGCCCATGTCGATGACGCGCAGTGTCTGATCGACCGCCGGAGGCGCGTACTTCAATACTTCATCGATCTGCGCTTTCGTGATATCGACAGCCTGCTTGGGCTGCGCAAACCCCATGGTTGACGCCGTGAGCAGCGCTGCTACACCGGCAATTACTTTGAACATTTTGTCCTCTCTCCTTGCCACGAATCGTGGCTCGCTTGTTGTGCCGAATGGCTTCGGTTCATCATTATATCCCTGACCGGCATCACGGGAGCGGTCCGCGAGGATATAATGCTGAATGTCCTTTTTCTCGAAGGACCACGAGGCAAGCAATGCTATCCATGCGATATGCCGCGGTCGCGGCGATCGGAGTGGCGCTGATCTGGGCAGCGGCACCGCAGGAAAAGTTTCACACCCGGCTCGCTCCAGTCGCCATGGACGCCACCATGCGAGCAAATGTCGCTGGGATCGGCTCGGCCAGCGCGACGCTCACCGGCAATAAACTGACCGTAAGCGGCACGTTCGAAGGGCTCCGCACTCCCGCCACTACGGCGAACCTGCGCCTGAGCCGCGTGGCCGGGGTCCGAGGTCCCGCCGTTCTCGAACTCACCGTGACGCACGCTGCCGCGGGGAGTATTTCAGGGTCCTTCGACCTCAGCCCCGAGCAGGTGGAAGCGCTCAAAAAAGGCCGGTTCTACATTCAGATTCAAAGCGAAAAAGCGCCGGATGGAAACCTCTGGGGCTGGTTAATGCGATAGGGAGACGTGAACAAATGCTGAAGAGACCATCGATCGCGGCCGTAATCTCGCTCGCCGCCGCGAGTGTGATTCTGGTGCGGGCCCAGCAGCGTCCGGCCGGACCCTTCACCGCCGCGCAAGCCGCCGCTGGCCGCGCCGCCTATCAGGAAAATTGCTCGGGCTGCCACCTGGCCGACCTGGCCGGACGTAATGAAGCGCCGCCGCTCGCGGGTGGGAACTTCATGAACACCTGGGGCGGCCGCTCGACGCGCGAGCTGCTGGCGCTGATGCAAACCACCATGCCGCCGAGTGGTCCGGGCTCGCTCGGCCCAGATGTTTACGCCGAGATCGGCGCGTTCATTCTGGAATCGAACGGTGCGACACCTGGCGCTCAGAATCTCACCGCCGACACGTCCGTCACCATCAATTCCATCGCGACTGGGCAAGCGCCAGCCGGCGGTGGTCGCGGTGCGGGACGTGGCGCGGGACGCGGAGCCGCTGCTCAAGGCGGACCTGGCCGAGGCGGTCGCGGCCCCGCCGCCATCCACGGCATTACCGTCGCCGGCGAAGTGAAAAACTATACGCCGGTCACCGACGAGATGCTGGTACATCCCGATCCAGCTGACTGGCTCATGATCCGCCGCAACTATCAGGCATCCAGCTACAGCCCGCTCTCGCAGATCACCGCCAAGAACGTTCAGAATCTTCAACTCGTTTGGTCCTGGGCGATGAACGACGGTGGAGCGGCCGAGACCACGCCCATCGTTCACAACGGAACGATTTTCCTTTCAAACACCAGCAATACAGTGCAGGCGCTCGATGCACGTACGGGCGATCTGATCTGGGAAAACCGCCTGGGGCCCGAAGCCACGGTCGCATACGGCGCTACACGCAGCCTGGCCGTTTACCAGGACAAAGTTTTCGTCCCCACCACCGACGCGAAAATGTACGCGCTCGATGCACGCACCGGCAAAATCATCTGGCAAACTCCGATCGCCGACAATCGTAAAGGCTATAGCGAAACCGGTGGACCGCTGGTCATCCACGGCAAGGTATTGCAAGGCCTGATGGGCTGCGATCGCTTCAAAGAAGAAGGCTGCTACATCAGCGCTTATGACGCCAACGACGGGAAGCAACTCTGGAAGTTCTACACCGTCGCGCGCGAGGGCGAACCCGGCGGCGACACGTGGAACAAGCTTCCCAACCTGCTGCGCGGCGGCGGCGACAACTGGATCACCGGCAGCTACGATCCCGAGTTGAATCTCACTTACTGGGGCGTGGCACAGGCCAAGCCGTGGATGCGCGCCAGCCGCAACACAAAATCGGAGAAGGCGCTCTACACCAGTTCGACGCTCGCCTTGAATCCGGACGACGGAAAACTGGCCTGGTATTTCCAGCACATTCCAGGCGAGTCGCTGGATCTGGATGAAGTTTTCGAGCGCGTGCTGGTGGATAACGGTCCCGACAAATGGGTGTTCACCATCGGCAAAGCGGGCATCCTTTGGAAGCTCGATCGGAGAACCGGAAAATATCTCGCGCATCACGAGACCGTTTTTCAGAACGTGTTCGATCAGATCGATGCCAAGACCGGGGAGGTAACGTATCGCAGCGAGATCCTCGAGCAGGAAACCGGCAAGTGGGTGCAGTCGTGTCCCTCCACCGAAGGCGGGCACAATTGGCAAGCGATGAGCTACTACCAGCCGGGGTCCGAGCTGATCATTCCGCTCAGCCAGAGCTGCATGGAAATGTCCGGCCGCGTCGTGGAGTTCAAGGACGGCTCGGGGGGCACCGCGGCAGACCGGCGCTTCTACGAAATGCCGGGCAGCGACGGCAACATCGGCAAGTTAGCCGCTTACGACGTGAAGACCATGAAAGAAAATTGGTCGTTCCAACAGCGCGCTCCGTTCCTCACCGCGGTGCTCTCCACCGCCGGTGGCGTGGCCTTCGTGGGCGATCTCGACCGCGTGTTCAGAGCGGTAGACGTAAAGACCGGCAGCACGTTGTGGAAGACGCGCCTGGGTACTTCGGCGCAAGGGTATCCAGTTTCGTTCAGCGTTGGCGGGCGCCAATACATCGCGGTCACCAGCGGACTCGGCGGCGGCAGCCCCCGGCAGGTTCCGGCGACCATCGCGCCGGATATTCATCATCCGGCGAATGGCAACGCGCTTTACGTGTTCGCGCTACCAGAGCGATAGTTCCCCGAACTGCGATTCTGCCTGCTGCCCGATAGAGCGCTGGAAAGCACCCTGGCGCAATTTTTCGAGCACCTTGTGTAGATCCGCCGGATTCACTGGCTTGGCGATGTAATCGTCCATGCCGCATTCCAGGCAGCGTTCACGATCGCCCTTCATCGCGTGCGCGGTCATGGCAACGATTGGAAGATGGCGTCCGCTGCCGCGTTCGTCGTTGCGAATGGCTTCGGTGGCCTCGAACCCCGTCATGAGAGGCATTTGTCCATCCATGAAGATCGCGTCGAAGGTTGTACGCCCGAGCGCGGCCAGGACTTCATGCCCGTTCTGCGCGATAGTGACGTGACAGCCCTGGCGCTCTAGTAGCCGCACCGCTAGAACCTGATTCACCGAATTGTCTTCGGCCAGGAGTACGCGCAAGATTGGTTTGGACTCAGCATCCCACGGCTTCGCCGCGCCGTCATTGTCTACGCGCCGATCGCTGGGCGCGAGGTGCAATGCCTTGCGAACAGCAGCCAGGAGATCGGCCTTGCGCGCGGGCTTCATCAAGTATGCTGTCACTCCCAAACTGGGCGCGCGCGGCGAGTCAGCGTGGCGCGCATTGGACGCCAGCATGATGATTCCCGTCTGCTCGCCATGCGGACAGGATCGGATCTGTCGTGCGAGGTCCCCGCCCGTGTGTTCCGGCATATTCATGTCCATCAAGAGCAGGGGATAGCTGCGGCCCGCGGCGCAAGTTTGTTCGAGCAGCCGCAACGCCTCCGAAGCGCTCGAAACCTCGCTAGGCTCCATCTTCCAGACGCGCAGCACGCCCGCCAGGATACGCCGGCTCGCGGCGTTGTCGTCCACAATCAGTGCGCGGACGCCGGCCAAGCCGCTGGATTCGCCCAGATCCGCCGGCTGCGCGGCCGAACGCTGGACGCGCGCGGTGAAGTAGAAGCGGCTTCCCTTGCCTGGTTGGCTCTCGAGCCAAACGCGGCCGCCCATCATGCGAGCCAGTTGAGACGAAATGGTCAAACCCAGCCCGGTGCCTCCGAAGCGCCGCGCCATGGAGCCGTCGGCTTGAGAGAATGCCTCGAAGATGTGTTCCTGCTTGTCGGGCGAGATTCCGATTCCCGTGTCCCGCACCTGGAACTCGATGGTTAGATCCGGGCCTTCGGTGGCGCTCACAGAAACTTTGAGCTCCACCTCACCGGAATCGGTGAACTTGATCGCGTTGCCGGCAAGATTGAGAATCACCTGCCGCAGCCGCGTCGCGTCGGCGACCACTAATGCGGGAACTTCCGGCGCGATGTCGCACAGCAGCTCCAATCCCTTCTCCTGTGCGCGTACCGCCAGCAACTTCATGGTCTCCTCGATCAAGTCGGGAAGATTCATCTCGATCAGTTCCAGATCCAGCTTGCCGGCCTCGATCTTGGAGAAATCCAAAATGTCGTTGATTACGGTCAGGAGCGATTCGGCCGAGCTTTTCACCAGCGTCATGTACTCGTGTTGTTCCTCGGGCGAGTCAGTTTCGAGCGCCAGATCGGTCATGCCCAGTACGCCGTTCATCGGTGTGCGGATCTCGTGGCTCATGTTGGCCAGAAATTCGCTCTTCGCGCGGCTGGCCTGCTCGGCTCGCTCTTTAGCGTCGATCAGCTCGGCATTGACCTGAGTCAGCTCACTGGTGCGCGCGGCCACCTGGCGTTCCAGCCCCTCGCGGTTTTCCTGAAGCTCTTCGTCGCGGCGCTCGATCTCGGATAGCATGGCGTTGAAGCCATCGATCAGTTGGCCCAATTCATCGTCGCTTTCACGCGCCGCGCGGATGCTGTAATCCTTCTCTTCCCGCACCGCCCCGGTAGCCCGGGCGAGATCTAAAATCGGATCCGAGATCACGCGCTTCAGCCTGGTAGCCATGATGAACGCCAGCATCGCGGAGGCCAACAGCGCTCCCACGCTGAGAACCACGTACTGGATCAGGCGGACATACATTTCCGTGAGTTCCGATTCCAGGTACAGTGTTCCGATGGTTTGCCCGGCCAGCACGATCGGTTGAACCGCTATCAGGCGTCCTTCGGCGAAACGGCAGCCGTGAGTTCCCGGGATCGGCCGAATCCATCTTGGCGAACCACCGGGCCGCACGAACTCCGCGAAATCGCGCCCATCGAGCGAAATCAGGCGCGCCGCCACAATCGACGACTCTCCTTTGAGCCCGCGCAGGAGTTCGGCCGCGGATTCGCGATCGTTGAAACTTAGCGCGGCGGTGCTGTTGCTCGCAATGAGCAGCGCTTGCGTGGACATTTCACGGGATAACCAGGCTCGTTGCCCAGCGAATTCGTAGAGCCCAATCGCCGTGGAAGACAAGACCAGCGCCGCCGTGACGCACAGCATGATGATGGCGTGCAGCTTGGCGCCAATGGATCGGCGCGGGAGGAGGCGTAGGATCAGGCTTCTCATTCTTTGCCCTCCCGCACGATCCTGGCGAGGCTGAGGAGCTTCGAGCTGAGCTTGAGACGGCCGCGCTCGGCTGCCCCGATGTTCACCTCGAACCGAACCTTGCTATCGATGATTTCGAAATCGATCATTCCGCCCGCTTGCGCGAATCCATGCATGTCCCCAACCGTCAAAACCGGCGAACCCACAACTGCGTCGAGCACGGCTAGCAAGTGCTTCCGCTCCGACGCGGCGACGAATAAGATTTGGCACTGCCGTGCTTGCTCGGGGTTCACGTGCCGGACCACGAAGCCACGGCCATTCACCGTCTTTCCGGCGATGGCTTGCGCGAGCATATCTCCGAAAGGATCGTCGCCCAGGATGCCGATGGAAATTCCGGCGGCCGGTAACGGACTCGGCCACTCGACGAACTTCGCGAAGTTATAGAGGAACAACGCCTTCACCCGATACTCGTCGGATGTGTCGGGCAAGTCGCCGGCGAACGCCGAGCAGACAAGCATAGCGAGAGCGAGAAGGCTGCATCTGTAGCTTGCCGGCGACACTGATCCTCCATTTGTCTCATCGGAAGCGACGGCGGTTGTTGTGGCCCGGAATTAAAGGTATGCCGTCAGGGGCTAAGTCAGGCGGTCCGGTTTGCCTAATGGTTCCTAAGCCGGATGACTTACTACTGTGCCTTGGGCGCGGGGTTTCCGTGCTCGATCAGATTTTCCAGTCGTGTGAATTGCTCTGCTAGAACCGAGTCCACCGGCGCGGCCAGGGTGTTCATTCCCGCAGCCAGATAGCCCGTCACCGCATAGGTGACTTGCAGTTTCGTTCCGCCGTCGGATGGAGTGAGCTGAATCGACATTGCACCGGTGGCGCCGATCGATTGCAGCGGGCCTAACCCTCCGCGCAAGACCAGGGTTTTGCCAGGCGCGAAGAATAGGACTTCCATGTGGCGGACCCCTCCGCCGTTGGGCAGTTTCTCGCAGAAGCAGCCGCCGGGCTTTTCCTCGATGCTAAGATTCTTGGCGTCGCCGGAGAAGGTGTGCTGCGAGTTCCACCAATCTTCTATGTGGATCAAGCGGCGATACACTGCGTCGGGCGCCGCTTGGATCTGCAGGGTAGTACGAACGGTGAATCCGTTGGCGGCCGAATCAACCACGTCGGCGCGGCCTGAAACCGCGAGTAGAGCGAGAGCGGCGACGAGCGTACTGGCGAATCTTCGCATTCCATAAGCATACCTGCCCGCCTCGTTCGCGATCTATGGTTGTGATCTAATGGTGCGCATGTGGTCACGAATGCTTCTGGCGGCAGTTACAGTAGCCGCATGCGCGCAAGAGGTGCCGCGCGGCGAGATCGTGGACAACGTGAAGTGCGCCTCGGATTCCTCGCAGACTTACGCGATTTATTTGCCTAAGAACTACTCGAAGGATCGGCAGTGGAAGCTGATTCTGGCATTCGATCCGAGAGGGCGCGGGCGCGCGCCGGTGGAGCAGTATAAAGACGCCGCTGAAAAGTATGGGTACATCGTGGCGGGGTCGAACAATGCGCGCAACGGTCCGCCGGAGATCAGCCTGGAAGCGGCCGGGGTGATGGGCTCGGACATCGTGCATTTCTATTCCATCAACATGAAGCGCGTGTACACCGCCGGGTTGTCGGGCGGCGCGCGGATCGCGATGAAAGTGGCGATGGATTCGAATGAAATGGCCGGCGTGATCGCTTCGAGCGCGGGATTCCCGCCGGGCGAACGATCGAGCGATCTTTCCTTTGCCGTGTTTGGTACGGCGGGGACCGAGGATTTCAACTACCTCGAAATGCGGCAGCTCGATCAGACACTGAACAGCCCGCATCGCGTGGTTGTGTTCGAGGGTGGTCACACGTGGCTTCCGCCGGAGTTGGCCGTTCAGGCTGTGGAGTGGATGGAAGTGCAGGCCATGAAGGCGGGACGCGAGCCGCGCGATGAGAAACTGATCGATCGCGTGTTCGCGGCGCGGTCGGCTGAAGCTGCGGCGCAGAAGACGGAACTCGGAACATGGGACGCGGCCGGTGCCATGGTTCGCGATTTCGACGGGCTGCGCGATGTGTCGAAGTTCTCGGCGCAAGTCGAGGCGCTGCAGGCGAAGAAGAGTGTGTTGGATGCGTTGAACCAGTCGCACGACAACGATCATTTCGAGGCGCAGCTAGAATCCGAGCTGCACGATTTGCAGGAGGGGCTCGAAGATGGCGGCGAGGCGCGGACGGCGAGTCTTTCGCAGTTGAAGGATCGATTGACCAAGCTGGCCGCGCAGGCGGCTGGGCCAACGGATACTCCGGAGCGTCGCATGGCGCGGCGGCTGCTGGGTGGAATCTACGTCGATTCGCGCGCAGTGCCCGATCAAGAGTATCAGAAGTTCGTGGATGGTCTGCGCGCTGCCACTCAGAAATGAGTGCGGCGGCAATCCGGCGCGCAACTCGGGAGGACGCCGATTTTCTCGCTTGGGTAATGCTAGAGGCGTCGCGCAGCCATGTGGGGAGGGGCATCTGGGACCTGATCGTCGGTGGCGACGATGCCGCGTGCCTCGACTACCTGCGCCGGCTCTCCGTTGCGGAACCGCAGTCGTTGTGTCACTTCGAGAGCTTCCGTGTCGTGGAAGTGGATGTGCGCCCCGCGGCCGCGCTGTGCGTGTTCGACCCGCGCGAAGGGGGCTGGCCGGTGGTAGCTCGCGCGCT
>Ga0335078_10001101_pt1 | contig 41073 bp, 25 predicted proteins | sample Lox_Sample_32_FD_206711 | JGI IMG/M metagenome (GOLD analysis project Ga0335078, IMG submission 206711) | Soil microbial communities from Loxahatchee National Wildlife Refuge, Florida, United States - Lox_Sample_3.2 | ecosystem: Environmental > Terrestrial > Soil > Wetlands | place: USA...
TTTTCACGCACAGCGGTTTCACGGCGCGGCTTATTTCCTGTTACCGTCCGGCCGTTCCGATCGTCGCCTTTTCGCCGGACACGGACACGCGCCGCCGCATGGCCCTCATCTGGGGCGTGATTCCGCGCACCATCCCCGACGTGCGCAAGATTGACGGCTTGGCCGCCATCACGGAAAAGCGCCTTCTTGAGGAGCGCCTGGTGCGCAAAGGTGACGTTATCGGTATCGTTGCCGGAACGCCCATGGGCATTCGTGGCACCACGAACTTCATGAAGTTCCACGTTATCGGTGGCCCCGCGTAGCCGGATGACGGCCACAATTTCGCATGCTTCGCGTGGGCCCGCTTGGGATGCGAATGTTGGATGGGCTTCGTCGTCGAGGTTGAGAAGGCTTTGGCAGCGGTTGCCTCAAGGCTTGGATTCCTGCAAAAGAACAACGTCAGAGTCATTGTGACCACGCAGAACTGCGAGACGCTTTCCATCCGGCGACATTCGAAATGACCAGATCTGCTCTGACTGAAAGTCTGTGAGCACATGGCCCACTCCGCCGTTCAGCGGCTGCAACCATACGTTGTCCGCTCCGTTCTGCCGGACTACATAAGCCAGGGACTTTCCGTCGGGAGTGAATTGCACGCCGCCCGAATAGTGGTTGGCTGGGAGGATTTGCGGGCGGTTGGGGGAGGCGAGATCGAACAGGACGAGTTTGACCTGCGGTGCTTGGTCAAACTGGGTGGTGGCGACCGCGGTTGCCAGAACGTTGCCATCGCCGGAAACACTCAAGCCTCCCAAGGGAACGTAGCCTTCGGGGATGCCGGCGATGGCCTCGGTTTTGCGTGAGCCATCGAGGGGCGCACGGTAGATCTGGCCATTCACCCAATTGCTGTAATACACCCATTTTTGGTCGGGTGAGCAAACGGGGTAGCTATCCGATTTTCCATCCGTCAATCGCAGGGGGCTGGAGCCATCGGCATTGGTGCGCCAGATACTCTGCGAGGTGCTGCCAGCATGAAATTCCCAACTCAAAACCAGGTAGTTTGCTCCACAAGAAAAGGGGGAAATGATTAAGGCGCTGGGGTCCGCCAAAAGCTGAGCTTGCGTCTTGCCGTCGGGTCCTACTTTCGATAGCCGCCCCGTGTTGCTCACAAGGAGATTGCCATCCGCGCTCCAATTGAGCGCGCTCCAACTGTCAAACTCGTTGGATTGCGAGAGGAGCGGGCGAAGCTGCGCAAACTGACCGCCTTCTGCGGAGAGCAAGGAAACTGTTGCGTAGCTTCTGGCGAGAACCGTGGCGAGGGTTTTTCCGTCGCTGGAAAGCGTCAGCGTGGTATATCGGTTGGTGTCCCGAGTGATCGGCTCGAAATCGCCCGCGGCAGGGCGAAGCAATCCAATCTGCCAGCGGCCAAAATTGGCGCCCGGTTGCCTGTACATGGCAAACAGGGCGCGCCCATCCGGCGACCACTGAACCGCGCCGAAAAACTTATCATTGAACGTGACAAAGCGCCGCGTTGCGCCGGTAGCGGGGTTGAGAATCTCGATGGCGCTTTGGCCCTGCTGGCTCAAGTACATGGAGTAGGCAAGTTCATCGCCGGCGGGGGACCAAGCCAAGAAATCAGGCACGGCCGAGGCCATGCCAACGTGAACGACTTTCTCGTCGTTGCCTTCAAGGGACGCGACGAGGATGCGATATTTGCCCGGTTCCGGGTCATTCTGGCGTACGTACGCGATGCGCCGGGCATCCGGCGAGAAAGCGATGTCACTGTCAATGTCTTGCACTACCGCTTGCGGAACACCGCCGAAAATCGGAGAACGGTAAAGGTTGTAGTAGTTTGCGATGGCGTTCTGAGCCTTACGGAAATAGATGTAGTTGCCGTCGGGCGAGAAGGCCAAACCCTCGTATCGCGAGGGCGACGGCGGGAAGACTTGCGTATCGCTGCCCGTCGGGACGTTGCGCAGGAGTAGGCTCTGCAAGCCGTTGTCGTCGAGCACCGTGAGGACGTATCGGCCATCGGGGGAAATGGCGGCGCGTACCGCTTTGCCGGAATTGGTGACCTGTGTGACCGTGAAGTTGCGGAAGGGCGACGGCGCGGGATGATGGAGGACCGAGTAAAATCCCAAACTTGCGGCGCCGAGCACAATCAATACGGCAAACATTCCTGCCGTAACTCCCCATTTGTGATGTTTCGCCGCAGCGATCACTGCGGAGCCGCTAATCTGCAGGGGCGATTCAGCGGCTGGCGCGGCGGTTGCGGGGCGTTCCGGCCCTGCGGCAGCGTGCCGGCTAGAATCCGCGGCGCGTTTCAGCCGCTTAAGGTCGCTGCGAATGTCGGCGGCGTGCTGGTAGCGTAGCTCGCGATCCTTCTCGAGGCACTTTTCGATGATGCGCTCCAGCTCGCCAGGCAGCTCTGGATTCAAGCGCACAGGAGGGATCGGCGCGGCATGCAAAATGGCATCGAAGAGCGCCGCTGATGTGTCTCCCCGAAACGGGAGTTTTCCCGTCGCCATCTCGTACAGGACGGCACCGAAAGAAAACAGATCCGTGCGTGCATCGAGCTCCCTCCCCAACGCTTGCTCCGGCGACATATAAGCCGCTGTTCCCACGGCCGTTCCCGGGCTGGTCAGCAGTTCCTCGCTGAACGTATCGGCCGTCTGGGTTGGCCCACCAACCGCTTCCTTGCGTTCGGTCTTTCGGGCTTTGGCCAGGCCAAAATCCAAAATCTTGGCGTAGCCGCGCTTGGTAATCAGAATATTCGCCGGCTTGATATCGCGGTGAACAATTCCTTCACTGTGTGCGGCTTCCAGGGCATCGGCCAACTCGATGGCAACTCCCAGCAACTGTTCCAGTCCGATGGGACGGCCTCTAATCAATTGTTTAAGGGTCTGGCCTTCCAAATACTCCATGACGATGAAGCATCGTTCTTGGTGTTCGGCAATCTCGTGAATGGTACAGATATTCGGATGGTTCAGGGCCGAAGCGGCTTGCGCTTCACGCTGGAACCGATCCAAAGCACGATCATCCCAGGCGGCATTCGGAGACAGAAACTTCAGGGCCACCAGGCGATGGAGTTTGGTGTCCTCCGCCTTGTACACGACACCCATGCCGCCGCCCCCGATTTTTTCGAGGATGCGGTAGTGGTCGAGTTCCAGCCCAATCAGAGACTCCTCGACGATGGACTGGCCCGCCATGGGAGATGCTCCTTGCTGGAATAGAAATGTTCCCCTGTAACCGGTTAGCACGAATGCACGAAAAATGGGGTGATGCCGCGCACCCGACCGCGTGATGGCTCGCACCGACAGGGCCCACGGAGCCATAGCTACGTGTCAGTAGCTCCGAAGGGCCCGCTTCTCTGAGCCAGGTAGCTTGCTCTCATGAGGAGAGTCTGCGCTGGAAGGGATAATGTCCGCGTGCGGCGTTCTTTGCTCGGACTGTCCGGCTTATCTCGGCGACGCCAAGGGTGTTGCGCATCAGCAGCGCACCGCGGCAGCGTGGAAGAGGATCTACGGACTGAGTGAAGCTCCCGGGAAGATTTCCTGCGGCGGCTGCCTCGGCCCGGAAGACAGGCTGTGCCACACGAGCTGCAACTGTAAGGCGCGTCGCTGCTGCCGATCGAAGGGCTTCGTGAGTTGCGCTGAATGTCCAGCGGGATCGTGTCCGGACCTCGAGAAGGCACAATCCTTGTGGGACGAAGTTCCGAAACTGCTCCACGTCCTCTCGGCGGAAGACTTCGTCAAGTACGCGCAACCCTACTGCAATCACCGCCAGCGCTTGGCCGAGGCGCGTGGTGCCTTTGGTCAGCCACCGCGCTGATGAGAGGCGAAAGCCGGTTTGTCAAAGTGGCGTCATTGAACTTGCGCTGGCGCTACGTTGAAGCCGTCCACAGCCAGGACAGGCTCGGTACCACCTAGGTCGTGCTTGCGAACCTTCACCGTGATTTCCCGCTTCTCCCCGGGGAGAAGGCAAAGGTAGTTGTCATCCCAGAAGACGGGAAGAACCTCGGCGCCGTCTTTGCCTTTGAGTAGGCGGAGACGCACGAGGAAGGCGAGGCCGGCCCCCGCGTTCTCCACGGTCACTCGAGCGGCTGTTTCATTGCCCGCGTCCGAGACCTGCAGCGACGCGTTGACAGTGGCTTTCGGGAGCTCTTGCAGGGAGAGGAAGTCGGCGAACTCAGTGAGCGGTGTGTAGTACCACTCGGACTTGGCGAAGTCCGGGACGTCAGGGTGGGAGGAGAGCCAATAGAAATTGCGGCTGAGGAGCTCGCCGGAAGGACCAAAGAGCTGAAGGCTAAGGAAGTAGGTGGGCGTGATGTTGGCGGGCTCAGAGACGGTAAAAGCCTTGGTGACGCCGTCGGCGGCGACGTTGGAGAAAGCTTCGCGGGAGAAGCGCTCCTGCATGGAAGTGTCGTAGACCTTGGCAACAACCTTCAAATCTTTGAGAGCTTCCTGCTTGCCGTTGACGATAGCGATGCTGCGATCGTCATAAGAAAACTGAACATGAACCAGCTCGAGAGCCTTCTTTGAGCCGAAGTAACCGCCGGCGGGGCGAAGGTCGTAATCGTATAGATGCCAAATGAGGCCGGGCCAGGCGTTGTTGAGCATCCATTGAATGACACCGGTAGAGCGGTACTTATTGCGCCCATAGGCCTCGAACATCGCGCGTTCGCCTTCGTAGGTCATGGCTTGCGACTTCCAGGCAAGGTCGGCGACGTCCTTGATGGGGCCGTAACGCTTTTCGATGGCGTGCGTGAAGACCTTTATGTTCTTAAACTCACCGCCGCCGGAATGGAAATCCCAGTATTCGTTGATGGGCCACAGCTTGTCCGGCGGGAACATCGCTTTGAGTCCTTCCACGGGCGGGACAGCGGGACCGGGGCTGATCTCGGTGGCGAAGCCGTAGGCGCCGCCGTGCTGTGTGTCGAGCAGCCAGTAGTTTGCGGAGACGTACTCATATGGGCCGGCCATTTTGACCCCGCTGGCGCCTGTGGGCTCGGTTTTCCGTTCGGTGGCCGAGGAAATCACTGGCTTGGGCCAGTTATTTTCTTTCTCGACCGCGAGATAGGCGCGTTCGCGGTCCGGCGGCGGCGGATTGTCGCTGCCGTTGAGCCAAACAAGGATGCTGGGATGGCTGCGCAGGCGCAGGATCTGATCGCGGAGCGAGTCGACGGATACGCGCTTGTTTTCGTCGCCCCATTTGCCCCACTTTTCCCAGGCGTCGCAGCAGCACCAGCCGGCCATGATCAGGATCCCGTCGCGGTCCGCGCGGTTCATGAACGTCTCGTCTTCCAGTTTGCCTTCGAGACGAATCGTATTCAGGCCCATTTCCTTCACGTAGCGAAACTCGGTTTCCCGACGCGACTGGTCGATGCGCAGCATCATGTCGGGTGCCCAGCCGCCGCCGCGCACGAGCACGCTCTTGCCGTTGACTTTGAAAAGGCGGTAGCCGTCGGGTGTAAGCTCAGAATCGGTCTGCACCATGCCGAATTCGATGGTCTGTTTGTCAGAGACAGGACTGTTGTCAGGAACGAATTCGAGCTCGAGCCTGTGGAGATACGGCTCGCCCATCTGGTAAGGCCACCAAAGCCGCGGATTTTGTACGTTCAGCGCGGCGGTTTGCTCAGGCGTGATGGCCATAGCGAGATGCTCGCCGGCCTTGACTTCGACGTTTTGAGAAAATTCGATAGGCGAGGCGGCGCCGAGAATTTTTCCGCGCAGGGTTCCCTTGACCAGCGCATTGGATGCGTTCTCGAGTTCCGCGCGCACAGTGAGATGCGCATGGTCGATGGCTGGCAGGTCGAGTTTCGTTTCGACTGCAGGATGGCGCACGGCCACTGGACCGCTGGCGGACAGCAGCACTTCCTGCCATAGGCCCATATCCTTATCCGGTGGTGTGGGATTCCAATCAACCCAGGTGATGCCTAGTTCGTTGGCGTGCGGGGCCGAGACTTCCACAGCCACCACGTTTTTTGCGCCCGCTTTCACAAACGGCGTCACGTCGAATTCATAACGGCGAAACGCGCCAACGACTTTGTCCGAGCCGGCGACCTTTTTCCCGTTGATCCAGATGTCGGCGCGATAATTGATTCCCCGGAATGCGAGCCAGACAGTTTTTCCTTTGAACGGTGCAGGAACTTCAAATTCGTCGCGATACCACCACGGCACGGCATACGGGCTGTCGCCCGGCATCTCTTGATTGGCGAATTCCGAGCCGATCTTGTAGGACATGCCAGGAACTGCTCGGAGATTCATGCCGAAGTACGGATTCTTGTAAACGCCGTTTTCAACGAGCACCGCGAACACCGTGTTGGGTGCGGAAGTTTTATACCAACTCGAAGTGTCGTAGGCCGTTGTCGAGACAGTTTCGCCGCTCGCGCTGACTTTTGCCGAGGACTGCACGGCCCAGCCTTCGCGCAGAGTAATCTCGTCATCCGCGCGAGAGGCAGGCGTAATGATGGTCCCGGCGAGGAGCATGGCGGCGGCACATGCAAACATGGCAAAGCTCTCCTTCGTTCTGCGGAAAAATCCCATGATCAGCTCCTCTCGTCCCGCTACATCCACTGGCAGCATTTAAACCGTTTCAATAAAGCGGATTATCCAGGTCCAGCAAACCGGACCGCGGACGCGCGTAGTTTAGCCTGAGGGAGAGAAGCTAGACAAGAGCCTGCGCAAAAGAAAAGGCGCGAACCACATTGGCCCGCGCCTGCCATCATCGATATGAAATCTAAGGCTTCGTTATTTGGCGGCAGGGACGAACGCCTGCGGAGCGGCCAGGAATTCGACATCGTGAAGCTCGCTGCCGACCCTGACGCGCGCAAAGCGCCCTTTCGTTTCGCTTTTCCCTACAAAGGTCAAGAGATACTGATTGTTGAGATGAGTTTGCAGCTCGTCGAAATAGGGTTTGAATGTGACCGGTGGAATATACCCGATATAGAAGGACTCCGCGCCGCTTTCTCCCGAAACTCGGCTCAAGAATCCCTGAGACAGGAACAGCACATAATTGCGGTGGGCGCGGTGTCCGGCATCCGGGGCGTAGATTGTCCAGATATTGATGTTCTTCTTTTGCGCCTGCTCGATGGTTGTGTCCACATCGGGATCCACGGGATCGAACGTGCCACGGAAATAATCAATTCCTGAGGAGAACATCAGAATCGATTTGCGCTCGTTGGAATCTGGCCAACGCTTGATCCAGTCCTGGAGCGCAAGGTAGGGGCTGGTGAACGCGCCGCCAAAGGCAATAGGCATGCGCAGAGCCTTGGCGGCGAGCGCGTGATCTTTGGTGAAGTCCTGTGCAATTACAGCGGCACCATTTTGCGCATAAGCCACGGCGATGTACGTACTCTCGGGCTGGGCCATCATAAAGGCCTTCAAGTCATTCCACTGCAGAGCCACATTGGGTTCGAGCGAGTCATCGATGAGAATCGCCAGGTAAAGCGTCTCGCCTTTCCTCCAATCCGCCACCTGCGTCCGCTCTTTGCCTATGTAGAACTGCACGTCGTCCTTGTTGATGGTCGGAGGAGCCATGTCCTTCTTGCCTACGGCGGTAACGGTCATCGTGACCGCCCCCGGAGCCGCGTCGTCTGCCGCCGTTGACTTTTGCGTCCATGCCAACGCCGCTGCAAAGGCGATGGCGCCTGTCACGAGAGTAGCTTTCCACCTGAGATTGTGCTTCATGAGCCTAGCTCCTTTCTCATCCGCCTGATTCTTGGATGCGCTGGACTGCTCACGCAGACTAGAAAACAATGCCATGACCGCCATTTGCGGAAAAGAAGGCGCGGCGTTGCTGCCCGCGTCTTTAGTATTGGCAGTCGGGCTGAACTAGCGCGCTGCCGGCAGATAAACTTCGGAGGGCTTCAGAAACCCGATATTACGAAGCTCGGAGGCTACCTTCACCGGCTCGTATTTTCCCTTTTGTCCGCCATTCCCGACGAAAGCCAGCAAATACTGGTTGTCGAGATGCGCCTGAATCGAATCCAAGTAAGGCCTCAGGTCCACCAGCATGTCGAGGCTCAGAAAGTAGTTCTCACCGCCCGTTTCCTGCGAGAGGCGAGCCATCTGGGATTCCCAGTCGAACGCCCGGAACGAATTGCGACGGCCGTGGCCTGCATCTGGAACGTAAATGGACCACACATTTATGTTCTGCTTTTGTGCGCGAGCGATGGTCGTATCCAAGTCGGGGTCTACGGGCGGAAAGCCGCCGCGGAAATAGTCGATTCCAGAGGAGAACAGCAGGATCGAGCTGCGCTGTCCCTGCACCGGCCACCGTTTCACCCAATCCTGAATTGCCAGATACGGACTGTTCGCGACAGTCAAAGTGCCCAGTGGCAGGCGTAGAGCTTTTGCCGCCAGCGCATGGTCCGTTGTGAAGTCCTGCGCCACCATGGCTTGGCCATTTCGTGCATACGCCACCGCAATGTAGGTGTTCTTCGGCTGAGCCATGAGAAACGCGCGAAGATCACTCCACTGGTTGGCAATAGTGCTTCTCAGCGAATCGTCAATCAAAACGGCCAGATACAAAGTATCGCCGCGCTTAAAATCCGCCACCTGGACGCGTTCCTTGCCTGCATAGAGCTCCACGTCATTCTTCGTTAGGGCGGGCGGTTGTGTATTCTTGGCGGTTACCGTGACAGTCATAATCACCGCGGAAGGGTCGGGTGCTACGGACGAATCGTTCGCCTTATTAGCGGCGGCCTTTGTTGCGATCGGCGTCAAGGCAGCCGCGAGCAGCGCCCCAAGCAGAAACGACCCCTTGCGATACAGATTCTTCTCCATTTTTGAACTCCGTTTTCTCATCCCATAGCATTAGATGCGGATTACGACTAAAAAGCGTACATCCAGGGCGCAGGAAGCGCGTTCCGTCGTAGAATGCAGCGCGGCCAAAAGGGCCAATTTCGTGAAAAATTACGTAGGCGCCATCGATCAGGGCACAACTAGTACGCGGTTTATGGTGTTTGATAAAGCGGCGCGTGTTGTGTCTGTCGCGCAGAAGGAACACGAGCAGATTTTTCCGCACCCCGGCTGGGTGGAACATGACCCCCTCGAGATTGCCCGCCGCACTGAGGAAGTAATCGCCGAGGCGCTCGAGCGGCGCGGGTTGCAGCCGTCCGATTTGGCGGCCGTTGGCATCACCAATCAGCGTGAGACGACGGTAGTGTGGGAACGCAAGACCGGCCAGCCTATTGCCAACGCCATTGTTTGGCAGGACACCCGTGTCGCTGAAGACGTCGGGCAATTTACCCGTGGCCACGGCCAGGATCGTTTTCGCGCGCAGACGGGACTGCCGCTCAGCACCTATTTCAGCAGCCTCAAACTGCGGTGGCTCTTGCAGCATGTTCCCGGCGCGGAAGAAAAAGCCGCGTCTGGCGAATTGCTCTTCGGAAACATCGACACCTTTCTCGTGTGGAATTTGACCGGTGGGCCAAACGGCGGAGTTCACGTCACGGATGTAACCAACGCCAGCCGCACGCAGCTGCTCAATTTACGAACACTCGATTGGGACGAAGAATTGCTGGCGGCCTTCGGAATTCCACGCGTGATGCTCCCGCACGTGCGCTCGAGCAGCGAAGTCTATGGCCAGGCAAGACTGCCCGTGCTCGCAGGGGTGGAAGTTGCAGGAATCCTCGGCGATCAGCAGGCCGCGCTGGTGGGCCAGGCCTGCTTCAATCCCGGCGAAGTAAAGAATACCTACGGCACCGGCTGCTTTCTCCTGATGAACACCGGTGAGCGCATAGTTCCATCAAAATTCGGGTTGTTGACCACGGTCGCCTACAAACTCGGAGATTCATCTCCGTGTTACGCGCTAGAAGGCAGCGTGGCGATTGCCGGTGCCTTGGTGCAATGGCTGCGCGACAACTTGGAGGTGATCGAAAAAAGCTCAGACATAGAGACGCTCGCCCGCACCGTCAAAGACAATGGCGGCGTCTACTTTGTCCCAGCATTCTCCGGGCTCTACGCACCCTACTGGAAGGAAACCGCGCGCGGGGTTATCGCTGGACTGACGCGCTATGCGAACAAAGGGCATTTGGCGCGCGCCGTGCTCGAAGCAACGGCCTTTCAAACCCGCGAAGTCGTTGAAGCCATGGAGAAGGATTCGCAGATTGCGCTCAAGTCGCTGCGTGTGGACGGGGGTATGGTCACCAACGACTTACTGATGCAATTCCAATCGGACATTTTGAACCGCGAGGTCGTCTGTCCGGTCATTCAGGAAACCACTGCGCTGGGAGCGGCGTATGCGGCGGGATTGGCGGTGGGCTTCTTCTCCGGGCTTGGGGAACTGAAAGCCAATTGGGCCGTCGATCAAAAATGGCTGCCCCATTTTGTCGAGGCGGAGCGAGAAGAACTCTATCGGCAATGGAAGAAAGCGGTGACGCGGTCGTTCGATTGGGTGGACTAGCAGATCCAGCGGAGCAGCAAGCTGCACCATGCTCATTTCACGCGGAGGACATTGCGAATGACTTCTCCCTTAATGGGCGAATTCCTGGGAACGATGATTCTGGTGCTGCTTGGTGATGGAGTCGTTGCCGGGGTCGTGCTGAAGAAGTCCAAAGCTGAATCCAGCGGATGGATGGTCATCACCACGGGTTGGGCCCTGGCGGTACTGTGTGGCGTCTTCGTATCCATCGCCTGCGGCAGCAGCGACGCCCATTTGAATCCAGCCGTGACCCTGGGCTTTGCCGTGCGCGACGCCAGCTTTACCAAGATCCTGCCCTACTTCGGCGCGCAATTTCTCGGCGCCCTTGCCGGCGCCACTCTCGTCTGGCTGCACTATTTCCCGCACTGGAAGGAGACACCGGACGCGGCAGGCAAACTCGCCTGTTTCTGCACCGCTCCCGCTATCCGCAGCCTGGCGGCCAATCTATTCAGCGAAATCGTTGGGACATTTGTTCTCGTCTTTGTAGTCGGCGCCATTTTTTCTAAGCGCGTCGCTGCTGCCGGGCCAGCGGCTGGACTCGGCCCCTACCTGGTGGGGAGCCTTGTGTGGGGCATCGGTCTTTCCCTCGGCGGCACGACCGGCTATGCCATCAATCCGGCGCGCGATTTGGGGCCGCGTATTGCCCACACCCTCCTGCCCATCCCCGGCAAACGAGACTCCGATTGGACGTATGCGCCCATTCCGGTGATCGGGCCTCTGCTCGGCGGGGCCCTGGCCGGCTTCTTGCTCCGCCTTCTTTCTGTTTCCTGACACCCGTTCGCCCGTACAAGTAACCGATTCCGCATGGCAAACGCCCGTTACGCCCACCTCGGCATCTTGCTGCGCTACTCTGCGATGACATGGGAACTGTGACCATCGCGCCTCCCGAGCCGAGCCTCGCAACTCCTGCTCCCGCAGCTCGCCCGCAGAATCCGTGGATCTATCGCCCCTGGATTGACCTGACCGTCGGTTGCGGCGCGTGGTCCGCCCCGTTGTTGCTGGTAGGTTTTTACGCAGCCAGTTCCTACGGCCGGGCTTGGAGCGTAGCCTTCTATTTTCTGGCGCTGCTTTGCAACTACCCGCACTTCATGGCCACGGTTTATCGCGCCTATCACAAGCGCGATGAGTTCGAGAAATATCGCAGCTACACTTTGCATGTCGCGCTCTTGCTCGCGCTGACCGGTGTGATTACCCATATCTGGGCCGCCGTGCTTCCGTGGCTCTTCACTCTCTATATCTGCTGGAGCCCGTGGCACTACACCGGACAAAACTTCGGCTTGTTGATGATGTTTGCCCGCCGCTCGGGCCTTTCACCCACCGAAACCGAGCGCGCCGCGCTCCGCCTGTCCTTCATCGCTTCCTACATCTTATTGATGCTCAGCTTTCACACCGGGCCCTCCGGCGATCCCTTGATTCTGTCCCTCGCTCTCCCGGCAAAGCTCACCCTGCCCGCACGCACTTCCCTGGCAGTCTTTTTTCTCGGAGTCAGCGGCTGGGCCATTGCCTCGCTGGCGCGGAGAAGCAGTCTTCGCGCTGTCCTTCCGGTGCTCACGCTTGCTGTGACCCAGTTCCTCTGGTTTCTGTTACCCGCCATCATCGAGTTCGCCAGCGGCCGCGAGATTCCGCAAACGCGCTACAGCAGCGGTCTCCTCGCCGTTTTGCACTCGACGCAGTACCTCTGGATTACCAGCTACTACCAGCGAAAAGAAGCTCGCGCGGCTGGGAATTCTCGCTGGTCCTTCTCTGGTTATCTTGTGACGCTGATCGCCGGGGGCATCGCGCTCTTCATTCCCGGCCCGTGGATTGTCAGTCGGGTCTTTCACGCGGATTTTGCCGCAAGCTTTCTGACCTTCACCGCTCTCGTCAACATTCATCATTTCATTCTCGATGGAAAGATTTGGAAACTCCGCGATTCACGGGTCGCCTCGCTCCTGCTCGATTCTCAACAAAAAACTTCCGAGACCGCACGAACGAACCAAACGCCTCTGGCTCGCGCGTCGCATTGGCTCGTTGGAGATGCTCTGGCCGCCCGCGCCCTGCGCATCGCAACGGTGGTTCTGCTCTTCGCCTGGGCCGGTATGGACCAGCTCCACTATTGGTGGTCTGGCGAAACCACCAGCTTGCAGGCACTCCAGCGCGCGGCAGCTCTGGACCCAAACGACAGCACCGTCTTGGCCCGGCTCGCCGGTGCCGAAGAAGCTGCAGGGCAGCGCACCGCCGCTTTGGCCGCTATGCAACGTGCCGCTGCGATCAACCCTTCGAGTTCCTCTCTTCAGGAATACTACGGCCGGCTGTTGATCGAAGCTGGCCGCGATGCGGACGCTTACGCGCAGTTTCAAAAAATCGTCACGCGCTGGCCGAGCAACGCTAACGCGCTCATCGACTACGGAATGCTTGCGCATCGTCTGGGTCGTGACGAAGAGGCTGTGGATAGCTGGCAGCGTGCCGTGGATGCCGATCCGAGTCAGGCCAGCGCGCAGCTGTATCTTGCGCAGGGCCTGGATCAGGAAGGCCAGCTGCAGGCCGCCGCGCGGCACTATCGCGCCTACCTGGCAATTGTCTCTTCCCGCCACGAGAAAAGCCCGCCTGACGCGCCCTCTGTCCTGGCCGCGCTCATCAAGCTTGCTGACGCCGATGCCGCCGTCGGGCAGACCGCAGACGCCGCTAAGGGTTACAAGGCCGGGATAGTGTTTGCGCAAAGGTCCCGGGAAAAAAACTTCGAAAGTCTCGCCGTGGCTCATCTGGCCGATTTGCAAGAGAAGCAGGGCGATACTGTTGCGGCCGCACAGTCCTATCAGGAGGCTTTACACCTCGACGCGGCCCTCTCTGATCCGCACAGCGTGGCCTCTGATTGGTTCAACTACGCCCAGTTTCTGCGCAAGCAAAACCAGCCGGAGCGCTACGTGTTTGCCTGTGTGCTGAAGGCCGCCGACGTTCTGAAAGGCGCTTCGGGAAATGATGTTTCCGCCGTGCAGCAAGCGCTGGGCGAGAGCGAGCGCCGTCTCGGCGCGGAGGCCCGAAGCGTACATCGCAAATTTGAATCTTTGGCCACGGAGTCCTTGACCTTGCAGATGCCGCAGCGTCCGTCAGCAAAATGACCCGCCGGTCCGGCGTTCACAAAACAAGTTTAGCTTTCGAGCGTGAAAGCTTCCAAATTCGCGCTCTGCCGAGTCGATCGGTCTCTACGCTAGTTCGGTTTTCCGGTCTGGTCGCTGGCCTTTGGTGGAGTGCCACTGTTGATGGGGGGATGGCCGGGCGGCAGAGTCCCACTCGGGTTGGGCGAAGGAGCTTGGATAATGTCGTGAAAATTCGGCATGTCTCCGTGCGGCCCCGACGAACCGGTTGGCGCCGGCGAATTGGCGCCTGCTGCAGGGTGGGAAATCACTCCGCTGACCGATTCCGTCTTGATTACGGACCACGCCGAGCCCTGCTTCTCCAGCAGATAAGCCACCTGCATGCCTGCACCCGGCGGCGCGCCGCTCTTCGGGCGAATCGTCACTAGTGCGTGGGCCTGCGCGCCTTGGATGGAGACGCTGTTGACTTCGAGATCCATGCCGCTGAGGTTCAGCGAGTTCAGCGACGCGAGGTGTTGCGTGATTCCGGCGCGAATGCCGTCCGCATCGCTAGGCCCGTTTTTGCATCCGCAGAAGAGCGCCGCAGACAAAAGCGACATCAGGATCCCCGCTCGCCGTAGCGAGCGGTACCTCAGCAATCTTTTTTCACGCTTAGAGATAAGCGCCCTCACCCACCAAACGTCATTTCCTACCTTCTAGCTTAGCCTGTTTATCATCGTCGCGCAAAGATGCATCCCAACTTGACGTGTGTCTCTATCATGTTAGAGTAACTCTTGCAATTTGCTGCGTGCCCTGTTTTCGGTCGTTAGGTCCGTCGAGGAGAAAACCGCATCATGGCCCACACCAAGGCCGCTCGATCTGAGCCGCCCAGCCGCCTGACTTCGGCGGCGCTCAATCCCGGGGAATTCAGGATTCCCACACATTTAAGGCCAACAAAAGGGTCGGGTAGGGAAGTACCCGGTCTTCGGGAACGCAAGAAAGCCCGCCTGCGCCAGCAAATCATCGATACCTCGATTCGCCTGTTTCGCAAGCAGGGTTACGAAAACACCAGAGTCGAGGACATCGTTCAAATTCTCGAGATCAGCCAGCCCACTTTTTTCCGTTACTTCCCCAGCAAGGATGCCGTTTTGCGCGAAGTCGGGCGTCGCGGCTTTAGCTGCATCAAAGAGCATCTGGAAACTGAACTCTCCAGCGACGCGACCACCGAAGAACGCCTCCGGCGCATGTACGAGGGCATGGCTCGCGAAGTGGAGTCCGACCGGCCGCTGTGGCGAGCCGTGGTACTCTCCGGCGCCATGGATCCCGTGCGCTCTCCCGAAATACGGCGGCCGGAAGAAATTACCGTTAGTTTGCTGCGAGACATTCTCGCGCAAGGTCAAAAACGCCGCGAGATCACCAAGTCCTTTCCTGTCTCCTTTCTCGCGGAGTTTATGGAAGGGCTTTACACCACCGTCGTCCGCCGTTGGGCGGTGGGCCTTTCGGGACCGCAGGACCTCACCCAGCGGGTCCGTAGCACGGTTGACTTCTTTCTCGCGGGTGCCCGGCCATAAGGCACCCGCTTCTCTCTTCTCTCTAAACAGCCCCCTCTCTGACACTTACCTGCGTTTTTTGGACAGGCCGTTTCTGCCCCCGGCTCTCTTCTCTTTGGATGGCGACGCTTCGCATGTTCCTGCCGGGTATGCGTGGCCGAGAGCGAAGAATGAACCGACTGCCTCCCAACCAAGCCCAGGTAAATTTCGTGTTGACGTTAGTTCCTAAAATGTGATACCGACTATCACAATCTTGAATCGCTGTGCCTCAGGGGGAGCACGGGGTCGAAGCAATCAAACAATTTTTCGCCCTAGTTCGTCTGCAGTACCCTCGTGAGGCATCGCAGTGCATCCGCGGCGGATGTCGGGACCGCCGCCGGTCCGTGGTAATGATGTCGGCAGCCGGAGGAGCTTGGATCGATTCGTCGACCGAGTTCTCGGCGCCCTTGGACAACCAGGAGGAGACATGAAAGCCACCGTAATTCCCGCTCTATTGCTGGCCGTCTTTTCTGTTTTATTGGGCCAGCAAACGCAAGCTCAAGGTGTGGGCACCTCTGCGGATCTCACCGGCACCGTCACCGATCCTTCCGGGGCCACCATTCCCAATGCCAAGGTAACTGCCACGGACACCGCCAGGGGCGTGCAACGCACCGCGGTCACCGACGAGCACGGACTCTACCGGTTATCGGGCCTGGCCCCGGCAAGCTACAAGGTTAGCGTCGAGCATGCCGGGTTTCTCACGGAGGATGTCCGGGGCGTCGAGTTGACCGTGGGACAAACACTGGTTCTCGACTTTCATCTCAAGCTCGCGGGCACGGCGTCCACGGTTGAAGTCACTTCGGAACTGCCCGTGGTGGAAACCGAGCGCGGCAGCCAGGCCGACACCCTCACGCAAAACTATATCGAGGGTCTGCCGATCGATCGCCGCGATTACCTCACGTTCACCTTGCTGGCGCCCGGCGTTAGCAATTCCAACACCATCGCCGACAATGCCGATTTCCGCGTCAAGCAGACGCCGCAGAGCGGCCTGTCCTTTTACGGCAGCAACGGTCGCGGCAACAGCGTCACCGTGGACGGTGGCGAGGCGAATGACGATGCTGGCGGCGTTCGCCTCACCATGAGCCAGGACGCAGTTCAGGAGTTCGAAATTAATCGCAGTAATTACAGCGCCGAGTACGGGGGCGCCAGCGGCGCGACCATCAATATCGTCTCCAAGTCCGGCAGCAATGAACTTCACGGCAGTCTTTTCGGGTTCTTCCGTAACGACGCCATGGACGCCCGCGACCGCTTCGCCTTCAGCCAGGCCCTTGCGCCCGGCGATCCGTTCTCTCTCACCGCGACAGGCAGCCCCGTCAAAAACGCCTTGACTCGCGAGCAATTCGGCGGAAGTCTCGGCTTTCCCGTTTCCAAGGACAAATCCTTCTTATACTTTGCCTACGAGGGGTTGGTCTCCAACGCGCAAGATTCCGTGCCGCTTCTCACCAACAGCAATATTTTCGCGCCCACCACGACGCAGCAATCGATCATCGCTGGATTAAATGCCGAAGGCACTGCCCCCGTTCCGTGCATTACCACCAATCCTGCCAATCCCTTGATGAATCCGCTCGTACTGCCCGCCAATGAGTGTGCTTTTGCCTTGAACAGCATCCTGACCGTCAATCCCAATCCTGGCCCCAATCCATTCGTTGGTATGGCCCAAGCGGCCCTCGACCCCTACATCGTGAATCAGTTTGAGGCTAATGGCGGCCTGTTTCCGTTTCCCACGCGCGAGCACCAGTTTTCGGGGCGTTTTGATCACCGCTTCGGAGACAACGATCAGATGTTCTTGCGCTACAGCTTCGTCCACGTTACAGAAAAGAGTCCTGATGTTCAGGCGCTGACTGCTTTGTCCCGCGGCACCTCGGAACTGGCCTGGGACAGCACCGCGCAGGGTTCCTGGTTTCATCAGTTTAGTTCTAATACCCAAAACGAAGCGCGGTTGCAGTGGAACTGGTATCAATTCAACGTAGATACGAATGACCCTGGCGGGCCCGGCCTCGATGTTGAGGGCTACGGCTTCTTCGGCCGCAGCATCTTCCTGCCCAGTCATACCACCGCCCGCCGCTACGAGTTTTCCGATAACGTGTCGCTTATCCGCGGCAATCACACCATGAAGATGGGCTTCGAAGAGCTCATTCGCGGCAACAACACCAGTTCGCAGACCTTTTTCCCCGGCCGTTTCGAATTCTTGGAGTTGCCCGGCGCACTCGTCAGCTTGTGTCTCCAGGCTCCCGTTGTCTGCGGCCTTCCCGCTACCCAGGCCGCCGGCAGCATCAGCACGCTGCAGTCTTGGAGTCTTGGCCTACCTGCCTTCTACGAGCAGGGCTTCGGCAACCCCAGCTATATTCAAACGCGGCCTTTCACCGGCGTCTTCTGGCAAGACAGTTGGAGGATGTCCCCTAAGCTCACACTGAACTACGGCTTGCGCTACGAGCTGGATGATCAGTATGGTCCGCTGCATACACCCAAAAAGAACTTCGGACCGCGCGTCTCCTTCGCCTGGGATCCTTTCAACGACCACAAAACCGTCATTCGCGGCGGCTACGGAATCTTCTACTCGCAAATCTACGCACAGATTAGCGGCGTCGTGGACGTTCTCGGCAATGTCAACGGCACCCGGCGCATCGCCAACAGTCTCGTCTCTATTCTCGGGGATCCGCTCAACCCAGCCCTCACCGCTCCGGCTATATTTCAGACGCTCTTTTTTGAGGGCTTGACCAGCGACCCCACCAAAAACAGCATCATCGGTTGTGGCACGCCGCCATCCGGCCAATACGCCTGCATCACTCCAGCCATGCTCCAGCAGTTTGGCTTGACCATTGCCAATACCGGACCGCTCCCTCCCGGCACCGTCCTTTTCTCCGGTGAGCCCGGTTACCAGAGCCCCACTTCTCAGCAAGCCTCTTTGGGGATCGAGCGCGCTCTCCCCGGCGGCGTCTCCCTCTCTGCCAGCTATATCTACGTCCATACCACGCATCTGCCCGTCGCGCTTGACACCAACCTGCTTCCCGGCGCTCCGATCTGTCCTACGGCGGGCGTCGCCGATTGCGGTCAGCCGGGTATCGGCGCCAACAATCTGCCGACCAACGGCTTGCCCTTCCAGAATTGGGGTGCACCTGAGTGTGCGGCGGACCCGGGGCTTTGCTTCGCCGACCCCACCCACGTCATCCTGCAAAACAACGTCTACAGCTCGGCGGCTTCCTCGCTCTACCAGGGCGGCATTCTCGAGGTCAAGAAGCGCTTCAGCAACCATTTTACGATTATGGGGAGTTACACCTACAGCCGCGCCACGGACAATGCCACCGACTTCAACAGCGACTATTCGCCGTTTAACGCCACGTGCCTCCGCTGCGACACTTCGCTCTCGGATTTCGATCAGCGCAATAAAGTGGTGCTTGCCGGCGTCTTTGAAAGCCCTTGGGAGCACAACAAGATCCTTGGTGGCTTCCAGCTTTCTCCCATCTTTACCTACAACTCCGGCCATCCCTTCAATCTTCTCGCTGGGGCGGACATCAACGGCGACGGTCACTTCACCAATGACCGCCCCCCGAGCGCTGGCCGCAACACCGGCATCGGCCCGGACTACACCGACCTCGACTTGCGGCTCAGCCGCGCCTTCAAGCTTCACGAAAGGGCTAGCCTGCAGTTCACCGCGGAGGCCTTCAATCTCGCTAATCACACCAACTATGCCTCGGTCAACAACATCGTCGGCGCGGCCTTTGCCCCTCCGTTCAATGTTCATGGCACGGCGAGCTTAGGGCCCAGCCAGCCGCTGGGATTCACTGCGGCGTTTCCCAATCGCGAAGTCCAGTTGGGAGTGCGCCTGACCTTCTAGCTTCATTGCGGCGACGCCCCCGCCGCGGTCGTACTGTACTTTGTTGATTAAGTCTGTTGTGTGGGCTGAATTGTTGCGCTTTAGTCGGGATAGCTGATAGGAAGGGAGAAAGCAATGCGCCGGAGAATCATGCACCTGTGGTTTTGCCTTTTGGTCGGATCCGTCTTGCTGGCCACGCCTGGCAGCGTTTCCGCCCAAGTCGGCGTGTCCGTGCAAACCGGGGCGCTCGCGGACGGCGCTACCTATTTGATTGAAGTTCCTCCCAACTGGAACGGCACTCTGTTCCTCTACAGCCACGGCTACGTGACGCCGGGCGGCGCCAATCCCGCGCAGGACGTCGGCGACTCCGCGACTCGCTTGTTTATGCTCGCCAGCGGATTCGCCTTGGCGGGCTCCTCTTACGCCACGACGGGATGGGCGGTTCAGCAGGCCTTGCCCGACCAGATTGCTGTACTCGACCTCTTCCGAAAACTCGTGGGCCATCCCAAACAAACGATTGCCTGGGGCCACTCCCTCGGCGGAATGATCACCGCGGGGCTGATCCAGCGTTATCCCGAACGCTTTGACGCCGCAATGCCCATGTGTGGCGTGCTTTCCGGTGGCGTGGCAACCTGGAACACCGCACTCGATGGCGCCTTTGCTTTCAAGACCCTTCTCGCGCCGGGTTCGGGTCTTCAGGTCGTAAACATCGCGAACCCGCTGGCAAACCTCGATCTCGCGGAAGAGCTCATCCTGGCGGCGCAAGCCACGCCGCAGGGCCGGGCGCGCCTTGCGCTTTCGGCCGCACTCTCCGATGTGCCCGGCTGGTTTGCTCCTCTTTCGCCGGAGCCCGCTCCCACCGATTTTGCCAGCCAGCAGATGAACCAATTCCTGTGGGATCAGCAGGTGGACTTCCCATTCGTTTTTGCATTTCGTGCCGAGCTCGAAGCGCGGGCTCAGGGCAATCCTTCATGGAACACCGACGTGGACTACCGGCGGCAACTGGAGCGCTCCGCGGATGCTGCGGAAGTGCGCGCGCTTTACCAGCAAGCCGGCCTCGATCTCGACGCCGACCTGAGAATCCTGAACGAAACGGTACGCATCAGCGCCGATCCGCAGGCTACCGCATACCTCAAACAAAACATCATCTACAACGGCGAAATTCATATCCCCGTACTGACTCTGCACACCACCGGCGACGGTCTGGTCGTGCCAGAAAACGAGAGCGCCTACCGGCGGACCGTCGACGAAGAAGACAACGGCCAACTTCTGCGCCGCACCTTCGTTTCCCGTGCCGGACACTGCGCCTTCACGCCCGCGGAAACCATCGCCGCGGTGCAAACGCTTCTCGGCCGCTTGGAAACGGGAAAGTGGCCGCACATTGCTGCGACAAACCTCAACACCGCAGCGACCGCGCTCGGTCCCAATTTCAATATCTTCGCCACTACGCAGGGCCTCGTGCCGGTGCCGCCGGCGTTTGTGGACTTCCATCCGGCCCCTTATCTGCGTCCTTTTGATGCCGAGAGCGAAGAGTGCAAATTCGGTTTTCTCTGCGGTGATCCCTTTTCGCCCTTTCATCCACATTGATGGGACACACGAAAATCGTGCGTGAAGGCGCCGCAAACTTGAGGACTTCAGGTTGAATATCAAGCAACTCTTTGATCTGTCAGGGCGCGTTGCCATCGTTACAGGGGGCTCGATCGGACTCGGCCGCCAGATGGCGGAAGGCCTGGCGGAAGCGGGCGCGAACATCGTGCTTTGCGCGCGAAAAAAAGAGCGTTGCGAGCAGGCCGCTGAAGAGTTGCAGGAGCTCGGCGTCAAGACTCTGGCCCTGGGTTGTGACGTCAAGAATGCAGACCAGGTTCGCGACGTTGTCGAGAAGACCGTCTCGCAATTCGGACGCATCGACATCCTCGTCAATAACGCTGGTACTTCCTGGGGCGCCCCGGTTGAGGAAATGCGTTTGGAACACTGGAACAAAGTCCTTGAAACAAATTTGACCGGAACCTTCCTGTTTTCCCAGGCCGCCGGAAAATTCATGGTCCCTCAGCGTCACGGAAAGATTATCAACATCGCTTCCGTCGCCGGCTTGCAAGGTGCGCCGCCGGAATTTCAGGCCATCGGCTACCACGCCAGTAAAGGCGGAGTCATCGCCTTCACGAAAGATCTGGCCTGCAAGTGGGGTCTTCACAATATCCAGGTGAACGCTATCGCCCCCGGATGGTTTCCCACTAATATGTCCCAGGTGGTCATCGAACGAAACCGCGAAACATTTCTGAAGAAGATTCCCCTGGGCCGCTTTGGCAGCGACTCCGATCTGAAGGGTGCTGCCGTGTTTCTGGCCTCGAGCGCTTCCGATTTTGTGACCGGACACGTTTTAGTCGTCGACGGAGGGCAAACGGCCTGACCCGCGGCCCAACTCACATGAATATTCCCCTGACACCGCTTCGTTTCCTGCGCTACGCCGAACAGCAATTTCCGCGGCGCACCGGCGTCGTGTGCGGCAAAGGTAGCTTCACCTATGAGCAGTGTGCTGAACGCGTGAGCCGGCTCGCGGGAGCCCTAAGAAAGATCGGCGTTCAGCCCGGCGACCGCGTCGCCTTTCTCAGCACCAACTGCCACCGCCTTCTCGAAGCCTATTACGGCGTGTTGGAAGCGGGCGCCGTTTTACTGCCGTTGAACATCCGCTTGGCTGCGCAAGAGCTGGCCTTCATCTTGAATGACTCTGGCGCGCGCGTGCTCTTCTTCCAGAAACACTTTCGCGAACTCGTCGAAGCCTTTCGCCCGCACCTCTCCACGGTGGAAGGATTTTATCTTCTCGACGCCGAGCCGGATGATGCGTGGTTGGTGAATCAGAACTACGAAGCGTTACTCTCCAACGCTACGCCGCATCGCGCCGACATCATGGATGTCGACGAACATGCCCTGGCCGAGATCTTTTACACCAGCGGCACTAGCGCCCAGCCCAAAGGCGTCATGCTTACGCACCGCAATGTCTACTTGCATGCCGTCAATGCTTGCTTGGCCTTGCACACCGACAATGACTCCGTCGAACTGCACACCATCCCACTTTTCCACGCCAACGGCTGGGGCGTTGCTCACTTTCTGACCCTGCTTGGCTGCAAACATGTGATGATTCAGCGCTTCGATCCCGTCGAGGTTTTTCGCCTCATCCAAACCGAGCGCGTGAACTACTGCAGTCTCGTCCCCGCCATGGCCACCGTCCTCGTGAATTGTCCGGAGCGCCCCAAGTATGATTTGAGCAGCCTCCGACGCGTCACTCTTGGCGGCGCGGCATCCTCTCCCACTTTGGTGCGCGAAGTAGAAGAAAAGTTGGGCTGCACCTGCTTCTCCGGCTACGGCCTCACCGAGACGTCGCCGGTCCTCTCCTTATCCCCCATGAAGCCGGGGATTTCTTGGGAGGGGGAGCAAAAATTCTACGGCCAGGCTATGACCGGCTACGCCGTTCCGGGGACCGAACTTCGCGTCGTCGACCTGAACGACGAAGATGTCCCGCGCGACGGCCAGTCCATCGGCGAAATTATCGCTCGCAGTGACGGTGTGATGCAGGGCTACTGGCGCCAGCCCGAAGCTTCAGCGCAAGCCTTGCGCGGCGGCTGGTTTCATACCGGCGACATGGCCACCTGGAACGAAGATGGCTACCTCCTCATTGTGGACCGCAAGAAAGACATCATTGTCAGCGGCGGAGAAAACATTTCTTCCCTCGAAGTGGAAAAAACGATTCTCTCCCATCCTGCGGTTCTCGAGGCCGCGGTCATTCCCGTCCCCAGCGAAACCTGGGGCGAAGTGCCGAAAGCTCTCGTCGTGTTGAAGCCCGGCGCGCAAGCTGGCGAGATCGAACTCATTGAACACTGCCGTTCGCAGTTGGCCCACTACAAATGCCCGCGGTCCGTCGAGTTTCTCGATACTCTGCCCCGGACCGGCACGGGAAAAGTGCTCAAACGCGATCTGCGCAAGAAGTACTGGCAGGGTCAGGAAACCATTCGCCCTGAATTCACTGCCAACAAAGCCAAAGAAACAAGCGACAAGCCCAACGCTGGCGATGCGAACCGCGAAGCAAAATCCGCCAAGCCAAGTGCGTAACGGCAGCTTGCTGCGCAAAAGGAGCCATCCTCACTTATGGACCTGAGACTCACCACCGACGAGGTCGCTTTCCGCGATGAGTTCCGCGCCTGGCTCGCCGCCAACGTCCCGACCGATTGGAACGAATGGCGCGAAAAGCCCCTCGAAGAATCCTTCCCCTATCTCCGGGCCTGGCAGCGAAAGCTCTATGAAGGCGGCTGGGCTGCTGTCTCCTGGCCGAAGGAATACGGCGGTCGCAGCGCCACGCTCATGCAGCAGGCCATTTTCTGGGAAGAGATGGCGCGCGTCGAAGCGCCACCCATGGCCAACGCTCTCGGCCTCGGTCTGATTGGGCCCACCATCATCGCTCACGGCACCGCGGCGCAAAAAGCGCGTTTCATTCCGAAAATTCTCAGTGCCGAAGAAATCTGGTGTCAGGGCTTTTCTGAACCTAACGCCGGTTCCGATCTCGCCGCCTTGCAAACCGAAGCGCGGCTCGACGATGGCCATTACATCGTCAACGGCCAGAAAGTCTGGACCAGTTACGGCTGGGTCGGCGACTGGTGCGAACTTGTCGTGCGCACCGACCCATCGGCTCCCAAACACAAGGGCTTGACCGTGCTCCTGGTCGATATGCGGTCGCCCGGCGTCGAAGTTCGTCCTCTTCGCCAGATGACCGGTGAGAGCGAATTCAACGAAATCTTTTTCCGCGACGTTCGTGTCCCGGCCGAAAATGTCCTCGGCAAGGTCAATGACGGCTGGAACGTCGCCGTCAGCACCCTCATGCACGAACGCGGCGCTTACGGCGCCCGCCTCATCCTCACTTTCAAGCGCAACATCAACCGTTTGATCGAACTCTCGCGCACCGTGCAGCGCAACGGCCGTCCCGCCGCCCACGATCCCGTTCTTCGGCAAAAGCTCGCGCAATGCTTTGCCGAAGTCGAAATCATGCGCTTGAACCAGCTCCGTGCTTTCAGCCGAATCACCGCGACCGGCGCCCCTGGCCCCGAAGGTTCCATCCAAAAGCTGTTTTGGAGCGAATTGAACCAGCGCCTTCAGCAACTCGCGCAGGAACTCCTCGGTCCTTTCGGTCAATTAGTCGCCGGCGACTCGCGCGCCGTGGATCAAGGCATTTGGTCCTACGGCTATTTGCGTTCCCGCGGAAACACCATCGAGGCCGGCACTTCCGAAGTTCAGCGCAACATCATCGGGCATTTCGTGCTTGGCTTGCCCCGAAGCTACTAACTAAGGACCATCCCATGGAATTTGGACTGAATGAGAGCCAGGAGATTCTCAAAGAAAGCGTGCGCAAGTTTTTCGCCGGCGAATGTCCCAGCAGCGAAGTCCGCCGCCTCATGGAAACGGATAACGCGTTCGACCGGAATCTCTGGGCCAAGCTTGCCGACCAAGGCTATACCGGCATTATTTTCCCCGAGGAAGTTGGCGGTGTTGGCCTCGGCCTCGTGGAATTGGTGTTGCTCTTTGAAGAAGCGGGGCGCGCCCTGCTTCCCGGGCCGTTCTTTTCTACCGTGGCGCTTGCCGGCAGCGTTCTCCGCGCCAGCACCTCGCGCGAGCTGAAAAACAAATATCTCTCCGCCATCAGCCGGGGAGAGGCCCGCTCCACCGTCGCTTTCGTCGAAGCCGCAGTAAGCTGGGACCCGGCGGACGCACAAATGACCGCGTCGAACGGAAAGCTCAAGGGAGAAAAGCTCTTTGTTCCCGACGCCGCGATTGCCGACTTCATCCTCGTCGTCGCCAGCAACGGCGTTTTCCTGGTTGACGCCCAATCCCATGGCCTCCGCATCGCCCCCATGCTCGGCATGGATCTCACCCGCAAACTCTGTTCCGTGCAGTTCGATAACACTCCTGCTGAAAAACTCGCCGAAACATCCGTCGTCTCACGAGCTTTGGACGTGGCCACCGTCGCGCTCTGCGCCGAAATGGTCGGTGGCATGCAACGCACCCTCGATCTGACCGTCGAATTCGCCAAGACTCGCAAGCAATTCGGCAAACCCATCGGCATGTTTCAGGCCGTCCAGCATCAGTGCGCCGATATGTATCTGGAGACGGAAAGCTCTCGCTCTGCCACCTACTACGCCGCCTGGGCTCTCGAAGAAAACGCGCCCGATGCCGCGTCCGCCGTTTCCATCGCCAAAATCTATACCAGCGAAGCCAGTCGCACCGTCGGCAACCGTGGCATCCAGGTCCACGGCGGCATGGGTTTCACCTGGGAGAACGACCTTCACCTTTATTATCGCCGTGCCAAGTCCTCCGAAACCGCTTTTGGCGACGCGACCTTCCATCGCGAGCGGCTCGCGCGCCTCGTGATCGATACCGATGCTGTATCCGCGCAAAAAGCCTGATGCATTGCGTTCCACGTGCCATGTGCTGCCCTTCGAATCCTCTCGCGCTTGCCACGCCTGCGCAGGCGGCGATTCGTCACATCATCCCCATGTCATCGCCTGGTGAGGAATGAGCCGGCTCGTTCTCGTTCGCCACGCCCAAGCCTCCTTCCTCTCTCCGAATTACGATCAACTCGCCCCACTCGGTGAAGTGCAGGCCCGCCTTCTCGGCGAGTATTGGGCACGCCGCCACATCGTCTTCGACCGTGTTTATTCCGGTCCCGCCGTCCGCCATCGCCAGACCGTCCAAATCGCCGCCGAGGCCGGTCGCAAGGCCGGCTTAACATTTCCCGAGCCACTCATCCTGCCCGAATTCGATGAATTTCAAGGCGAAGCCGTCCTCGCCCAGTCGCTTCCGCAACTCTGCGCGCAGAATCGCAAAATCCGCGAGCTCCGCGAAGCGACGCAACTCTCCAGCAACGACACCGAAAAACGCGCCAATTTTCAGCGCCTCTTCGAAGCTGTCATCTCTATGTGGATCAATCAGGAAATCGCCCCGCCCAATGTCGAGACCTGGCAGGATTTCTGCGCCCGCGTCCATCGCGGACTAACCACTCTTCTCGACGCCTCCGCCAAAAGCGAACTCTGCGTAATTTTCACCTCCGGAGGTCCCATCGCCATCGCCGCACAGCGCGCCTTGCATCTCTCCGCGCAGGACACTCTGCAACTCCTCTGGATGTCCCGCAACTGTTCCTTCACCGAATTCCTTTTCTCGCGCGATCGGTTTACCCTTAGCTCCTTTAACGCGTTTCCCCATTTGGATGATGATTCCTTGCTGACCTATCGGTAGCGCACGGACACACAAGCGATGGCCATGGACTTTCGCGACAAAACGGCGCCGATTCGGCCAGGAGAAGAGCTCAACCTTGCCAACCTCGAGCCCTACCTGCGCAGCCATTTTCCCGGCGAACGCGAAACCTTCCTCGTCACGCAATTTCCCAGCGGCCATTCCAACTTGACCTACGCCGTTCAATTGGGCGACCGCCTGCTGGTCTTGCGCCGTCCTCCCTTCGGCAGCAAAGTCAAATCGGCGCACGACATGGGCCGCGAATTTCGTGTTCTCTCCAAACTTCACGCTGTTTACTCGCCCGCTCCCCATGTTCTTCTCCATTGCGCCGACGATTCCGTGCTCGGTGCCCCTTTCTACGTGATGGAACCCATCAGGGGCATCATTCTCCGCCGCGATCCCCCGCCGGGTCTCGCTTTCCCGCCCGCCACCGCGCGCGCGGTTTGCGAATCGCTCATCGACAATCTCGCGCGCCTGCACCGCCTCGATTACGCCGCCATCGGTCTCGCCGATTTCGGCAAGCCGCTCGGCTATCTCGAACGCCAGGTCAAAGGCTGGATCGAGCGTTACCACGGCTCCAAAACGCACGACTTTCCCGAAGTCGAAAAACTCTCCGCCTGGATGCAGCAGAATCTGCCGCCCTCGCTCGCCGCCACCCTCATCCACAACGACTACAAGCTGGACAACGTCGTCCTCGATCCCGAGAATCTTTCCAAAATCATCGGCGTCTTGGATTGGGAAATGTCCACGGTCGGTGATCCGCTCAGCGATCTCGGCACCACCCTTGCCTATTGGGTGGATGCTGCTGATCCCGACGACCTTCAGCAGCTTCGTTGGGGCCCGACCAATTACCCCGGCAGTTTAACGCGCGCCGATCTGGTCCAGCGCTACGCGCAAGCGACGGGACGCAGCGCCGAAAACATGCCGTTCTACCTGGTTTTTGCGCGCTTCAAACTGGCGGTCATTGTCCAGCAGATTTATTACCGCTACCACCTCGGGCTCACCAAAGACCCGCGCTTCGCCGCTATGGCCCACGCCGCCCACGCACTCCTGCGCGCTGCCTGGCATGCCGCGCAGTCACCAACCATCTAGCCGCACGGCTCGGGTTTGGATCTTGCGGGAGCGCAGCTTCAGTTTCTAGAAGGACTCAAGACCAGCAAATTCCGCGCCACATCAATGTGAACCGCCCTGCGACTTGGCTTTGCTCCACTTACCTAATTCCCACTTCGCGATCGATTCCGTGTGCACCTCATCCGGCCCGTCCGCCAGCCGCAGCGTTCTCACATTGGCCCACGCGCTAGCGAGAAACGTATCCTGCGAAACGCCGGCCCCGCCGTGCGCCTGAATCGCGCGGTCCAGCACGCGCAACGCCACATTCGGCGCCACCACCTTGATCATCGCAATTTCCGTCCGCGCCGCCTTATTTCCCACCTTGTCCATCATGTCCGCGGCCTTCAACGTCAGCAGCCGCGCCTGATCAATTTCCATCCGCGACTTGGCAATGTCCGCGCGAATCGTCCCTTGCTCCGCCAGCGTTTTGCCGAACGCTACGCGCGTCTGCACGCGCTTGCACATCATTTCCAGCGCTCGTTCCGCCACGCCGATGCACCGCATGCAATGATGAATCCGCCCCGGCCCCAGCCGCCCCTGCGCAATCTCGAATCCCCGCCCTTCTCCCAGCAACAAGCTTGCAGCCGGCACGCGAACATTCTCAAAATCAATCTCCGCGTGTCCGTGTGGCGCGTGGTCATACCCGAACACTGTCAGCGTGCGGACGATCCGCACTCCCGGCAAATCCATCGGCACCAGGATCATCGACTGTTGCTTGTGCACCGCCGCCGCCGCATCCGTCTTCCCCATGAAAATCGCCACCTTGCACCGCGGATCGCCCCCGCCGGAAGCCCACCACTTCCGCCCATTCACGACATACTCGTCCCCGTCGCGCACGATGCGCGCGCTGATGTTCGTCGCATCCGACGACGCCACCTCCGGTTCCGTCATCGCAAAGCACGACCGAATTTCCCCTGCCAGCAGCGGCTTCAGCCAGCGCTCTTTCTGCTCCGCCGTCCCGTAGCGCGCCAGCACCTCCATGTTTCCCGTATCCGGCGCCGAGCAGTTGAACACCTCTGGCGCCATCGCGCTGCGCCCCATGATTTCGCAAAGTGGCGCGTACTCGAAATTGCTCAGCCCCGCTCCGTCCGCGCTGTCCGGCAAAAACAAATTCCATAAGCCGGCCGCCCGCGCCTTTGGTTTCAGTTCCTCAATGATCCGCGTCGGCTGCCAGCGCTCTCGCTCGATCTCTTCGTAAAAGCGCTGCTCGTTCGGATAGATATGCTCATCCATGAACGCCGCCAGCCGCCGCGTCAACTCCTTCGTCTTTTCGCCGCTTGCAAAGTCCATTCCGTGAGGTCCGATCCGCTCAATCACGACTTGTCATGCGTCTTCTTCGCACCCGCCGGCGCAGAGTCCCGCCCTAACCTCCCTTCGCCGCCCGGGCAGCTCCATCCTCGCGCGCGATTATATAGAATGCCCTCTCGTGAGTCACTCTCATCTGTAAGCCACTCTCGTTAGCATGCACGCGAACGACGGGATTCGTGGGTTCGGTTTATGTCGCCCCACAAAGAACTCATCATCTACAGCTGTAGAAAAAGAACCAGAAATGCGTGTAAGTTATTGGAAAAATGGTCGGGGCGAATGGATTTGAACCATCGACCTCCTGGTCCCGAACCACGGAACCGCCAAATCTAAGCTGTTGAATTGGCTTGCGTTCCCCTGTGCAGCCCTGTCGCAAAATTGCGCTACGATTTGCGCCACATCCCATTTCACATATCCCCCGCGCAAGTGCCATTGGTCAGATCAATTTGCCCTAGCGGATCGCGAACGTGGCGGCGTGCCAGGGCGTGTGGTGGCCGGCGGAGTCGCTGGCTTGGACTTCGAGGCGGTAGTTGCCCTTGGGCAGGTCGTGGGTGGCGACTTCCTGCACGATGGGAATGACCGGCCGGCCGGATTGCAGGAATTCGCTGGCTGGCCGCAGGCCGCTATCGATTTGGACCTGGCCAGTTTTGAGATTCGTGATTTTCAGTTGGAACTGGACCGCAACGTTGCCCGCTACGAGAAGTTGCGGTTCAGCCGGAGGTTTCGGCGCGGATGTTTCTCCAGCGGCCGCAGGGATAGCTTGCTCCGGTGCGTAGATTTCAAAGTAGGCGAACAGTGGATCGCGCTTTTTCTCGAAAGTGGCATCGGCGCTGGGCGTGAATTCGATTCCTTTGCTTACAAGCGGCACGAACTTCGACGGCAGAATGCCTTGTGTGTACTCGGGCGGATCGACTCTGTGGAAGCGCTTGCACAAAGCGACCGAGCTGAGCGCCAGCGGTGTGTCCTGGTAGCTGTCTATGGTCAACGGAAGATCCACCCGGCCGAATTTCTTACCGTCACTGAGAATGACCCGGAGGTTGTAGTCGCCGGGAGATAAATCGATCTGGCCTTCGTAGCGGGCCGGGAGGGTAACCCAATCGAAGCGGTCACCGCCGAAACCACCGGAATGCCCTATAAGCAGGTCCGATGTGCCGCAACAGGCTTGGTCGCTAAACCGCGCGGCGAGTGTTCCGTCCTTGCGGTACACTGCGCCGAGCGTCCCGATGGTGGCGAACAGGTTGCCGTTCCGCCATTGGCGGTGCAGCGAGTCCCAGGGGAATTCCAGAACGAGATGCACGCGCATGCCTCCCGAGTCGCCGAAGAACAGACCGGAGACGGCCATAACGCTGATTTTCGGCTTCTCTGCCGAAGCCAAGTCACTCTCCATTTGCTGGCCGAACTGGGTTCCTTCCAGCGGATCGGATGGGGAGTGCTCGACGTTGCAGTATTCGGTGCGGCTATAGACGGTCACGTTGCGGCGGTCTACGGTAACTTTGATTTGATGGCAGCTCCCCTTAGCGGACGGCGGCGGCGGATAACCAAGGACGTAGGACTCGTCAGCCGGGGGAGACCAGGACCATACGGCTGCTGCGCCGAAGTCCACAGTGCTCCATTTGGCCGTAGGTGTCGCCGAATACTCTAGGTGGTCACTATAATTGTCGAAGGTCTTCCAAAAGTGCGATCGTTGGCGCGCCACGCTCTGAATGGTTTGTGCAACGCCGTCCTGACACAGACGAAAGTCCCTGGAGGTGAGAGCCAAGACAGGCCCAGGTACGCAATCCGCCGGTGTTTGTCGGACGCTGATGCCCTTTTTCTGCAGAGCCTTGGCGCTGTCTTCCTGACAGCGCAGTCCTGCTGTCGTGTAGGGCAGGTCCAGTTGCTCTTTGTCAAATGCAAGGACCGGGACCAACACCTGATTGGACTCGACGCGAATGGCCATGGCGCTGTCGGTTTGTGCCACCGCGAATGGCGATGAAACGAGGCCGCCGACCACAACAAGCCCGCGGACAAGCCACATGATTGTTTTCAGAAAGAGCTGCTCGTTCGGATAAATATGCTCATCCATGAACCCCGCCAGCCGCCGCGTCAACTCCTTCGTCCTTTCCGCTGATTTCAAAGTGCATGGCGCCTTCTTCGGACCCGGCAGCGCAGATCCTGTGCCGGTTGTTCGTCTTCCCGCTCGCGCCGTCGCTAGCTCCACCCTCACCGTTCGCGCTGTGGATGGACGAAGCTCCTTTCTTGCGCGCGATTATAGAGGAACGCCCTCTCGTGAGTCACTCTCATCTGTAGGCCACTCTCGCTAACCTCGCGCTGGGTCATTTGGTGGACCCTTGGATTGGCAGCCTTTGTGCTGGCGAGTCTTTAGACTCGTGCTGTTCCGGAGGCGTTTTCTCGCAACATAGCGCGCCGCTAGGCGCGATTAAGAGAGCCGGGCGCGCACGCGGTCGCTGAGCGCTTTGCCGTCCACCGCTTTTCCTTCGAGGTGCGCTTTGGCGGCTTTGATCACTGCACCCATTTGCTTCATCGCGTTGGCGCCCGTTTCCGCAATGGCCTTGGCGATGGCCGCGTCCATTTCCGCCTCGCTGGCGCCAGCGGGCAGATACGTTTCGAGAATCGCGAGTTCCTTTGTCTCTTTATCGACCAGATCCTGCCGCCCGCCTTTGCCGAACTGCTCGATGGATTCCTTGCGCTGCTTGACCAGCGTTTGCAGCAGTTGAATGGACTCCGCTTCGTCCAGCGCGCGGATTTTTTCCGTTTCCTTGTACTTGATCGCCGACTTGATCCCGCGCAGCACGCTCAGCCGCAACTCGTCCTTCGCGCGCATCGCCTCCGTCAGGTCTTTCTGAATCTTTTCGGAAAGAGTCATGCGCTAAATATAGCAGAAGAGCAGCCGCAAAGACCCTGCCCGCTGGCACGGAATTAGGCACCGCCCAACCCACCCTGATGTCGTATGACCCCGTGACGGGTGGCCCGGGTCGGTGGAAGGAATTCTTGTTGACACGGAGGGAGGAGAGAATATCACTGCGGTACGTCTCGTGGAATTATAGAGAGGCGGAGGGTGCCCCAGGTTCGGTGTTTGAACCTGGGTCTTGGGGTAGGTTTTTCCTTTCTGGTTTTTTGTTTGCTGCCTTGGAGTTACCGATGCCGACGGGGCTCAAGCCCATCTACGGCAAAGGCCATTTGCACTTCATTACGTTTAGTTGTCACCGGCGGCTGCCGTTGTTGAAGAGTACGCGTGCGCGCGACATTTTCGTTAAGGAGGGCAAAAACCTGCGGCTGATCGTCAGCGACGGCGGCAAGGGACTGCGCGCGGCTCTCCCGGTGGTCTATCCGCGCATCCCCCAGCAACTCTGTTGGGCCCACAAGATGCGCAACATCGCCGGCAAAGTTCGCCGCCAGGAAGGTTCCTGCGTGGCCGAAGCCTCGGCGATCTACCGCGCCAGCAGCAAAAAGCAAGCGCAACACGCCTTCCAGGAATGGAAACGTCATTGGGAGCGGCACCGTCCGCGCGCCGTGGCCTGTGTCGAACGCGATCTGGAAAATCTGCTTAGCTTTTTCGAGGTTCCGGAAACCCACTGGCGCAAGGTGCGTACCACCAACGTCATCGAACGCGCCTTCCGGGAGGTCCGCCGCCGCACCCGCCCCATGTCCAGCTTTTCCAACACCGAAAGCTGCGACCGCATCATCTACGGCGTCATCTCCCACCTAAACAGTTCCTGGGAAAGAAAACCCTTCTTCCAATTTACATAAAAAGCCTTATGGTTACCATACAGTACTATACATTTGAAGTAATACACTTTTATGTTATCATCCCGCGCGATTCGCTCGCTCCAGTTATCCTGGGCCTCGCAGGGCCTGTTCCGCCCACCCCGCCCCGCGCCGCCGCTCTAAGTCCATTGTTTGCACATCTTTCGCAGACCCCCTCTACTAAGCCCTTTGCTTGCACACATTTCCAAAAAACACGGTGGGGCACCCCTTTGGAGCGTGGCGGCCCAGCGCACGCGGGCAGAATACCACTTCTGCAATTCACCGGGGGCGACAGTAGGGTGCCGCACCCTTCGGTTTAAGGGTGCGGGTTTTTCTTCGGTTTTGCTGGCGGGCCACGGTCTGCGCAATCCGTTGCAGCAGCACTAAAAGTCGACCAACTGCCGAACGATTTGACAGCGTGCGCGCTGGCTCGCTACCGTGGAGAGTTTCCTATCCGCGGGCTTTATCCGCCGATACGCGGCAAACACAAACCAACTGAAATGAGGGGCCATGAAAGTCATTGTTGCGGACAAGATTAGCGAGCGCGGCGTGCAACTGCTCAAGCAGCAGGCAGGCTGGAAGATTGTTTCGACCACCAAAGAAACGCTGCACGCCGAGATTGCCGATGCCGATGCGCTGATTGTGCGCAGTGCGACCAAGGTAACTGCCGATTTGCTCGACAAAGCGCCGCGGCTGCGGGTCGTGGGACGCGCCGGCGTCGGCGTGGATAACATTGATCTCGACGAATGCACCAAACGCGGCGTGCTGGTGATGAGCACGCCCGGCGGCAACGCCGTCAGCGTCGCCGAGCATACCTTCGCACTGCTGCTGGCTCTGGCGCGCCAGGTGCCCCGGCTGGACAAGGCCATGCACGAGGGCAAGTGGGAAAAATCCTCGGCGGCGGGAACCGAAGTCCGCGGCAAAACGCTTGGCCTGATCGGCTTAGGGAGAATTGGCAGCGAGGTGGCGCTGCGCGCGGATGCCTTTGATATGCGCGTCCTCGGCTATGACCCGTACATCAGCGAGGCGGCGGCCCGCGAGGTACAAGTCGAGCTGGTGCCGCTGGAAAAGCTGCTGGCCGAAAGCGATTTTGTATCTCTCCACACCGCTCTGAGCCCGGCAACGCACAACTTGATCAACGCCGCGGCACTTGCGCGGATGAAGAAGGGCGCGCGGCTGATCAATACGGCGCGCGGGGAACTGGTGGATGAAGCCGCGCTTACGGAAGCGTTGAAGAGCGGGCAGTTAGCCGGAGCCGCGCTGGACGTGTTCGTGGAGGAGCCGCCGAAGAAGGATGCTCCGCTGATGGGCCTGGCAAGCGTGATTGCCACGCCCCACGTGGCGGGTTCCACCGTGGAAGCACAGGAAGAGGTCGGCACGCAAGTCGCAGTGCAGGTCAAGGACTACCTGGCGGAAGGTTTGATTCGCAATGCGGTGAACCTGCCCGCGCTGTCAGCAGACCAATACCGCCGCGTAAGGCCTTACTTGGCGCTGGCGGAACGCCTTGGGGCGCTGGTGTCGCAAGCAGTTGCGGCGCGGCCGGCGCGCATCCGCATTCGCTACGCTGGCGAAGTGGCAGACGTTGGTACGCACCTGTTGCGCAGCGCGGTCCTGGCGGGGATGCTCAACGCGGTGCTGGACGAAAAGGTGAACGTGGTAAGTGCCCCGGCGGTGGCAGCGGCGCGCGGCCTTTCCGTCGAGGAAGAAACGCGGCGGCGTGAGCGGGGCTTCCCTAACACGTTGGAAATAGCGGCTTTGCCGGAGAAATCCGGAGCCGCCAAAGACTTCTCGGCGGAGGGCACGGTGTTGTACGACGGCTCGCCGCGCCTGCTCCAAATTGACGAAATTCCTCTCGAAGCGCAGCTCGACGGGACGATTCTGTATTTGCGGAATCGCGACGAGCCCGGCGTGATCGGGCAAGTGGGCTCGACGCTGGGCAATTTGGGCGTGAACATCGCGACGTTTGCGCTGGGCCGGCGGGAAGCGCACCGCGGTTCCGAAGCGGTGTCGCTCGTGCGTTTGGATGGCGAAGTCTCCGACTCGATTCTGAATGCCATTCGCGGGATTCCGGCGATTACCGTGGCGCGGCTGCTGCGTCTCGGCTAGTGCTTGCTGGCTGCCCCCTCCCCTCATTTTTGTAAGTGTTGCATCTAGAAGGCTTAGCCTCGGTGGGGCACTTCGCAACTCGATGGGTGGTCTGATGACCTGGAGGGGAAGTTGACCGATGTAGACTCTCCGTCCTGAGATGACCACAGTGGAAATGGTTTTGAGATGACAGCAATCGAAGATGGCCGCGAGGCGTTGCGAATAGGAAGCGTTCTGCGGCTGCTTTTCAGATATGCGCGACGTCTGCTGGTTCTGATAGTGCCGGAACCGACTTTGAGGGGTGATCTTCGTCGATGCATGAACAGAGCTATCGGAAATTCTCATGCGTTGGAGTGGATTTAGAAAGTCGAAAGAACTTGTCTTGACAGCAAAGCTCGAATGTCCTAAAAGCTAGCTCAAAATATTGGTCGGTAGTGGTGGGTTCGGTTGCCCGGGGTCTCGTTGATCCTCCAGGTTGTGACCCGGCAAAGCGCCGCCGTGTTCGTGTTGGCTGGGTGCTACCCACCTGCGTACATCAAAAAGTCGGAAATGGTGCGCGAAAGGAGCAGTCCATGAAGCGGGTGTTCATGAAGCGCAATATTTTGGTTTGCTGCCTGGTGATGATTTTTGGAGTTATTTGCGCAAAGGCGCAGGTAGGGACGACGTCTATACGCGGAACAATAACGGACAAGACCGGGGCAACGATTGCAAATGCTAAGGTTACCCTGAGCAACGCCTCGCAAGGGCTGCAGCGTACAGCGTCGACGAATAGCGCAGGAGAGTACGAGTTTCTTGCCTTGCCGCCGGGAACGTATTCGCTCACGGTGGAGATGTCCGGATTTCGGAAGTTCGAGCAGAAGAACGTCGCGCTGCTGGTGAATGTGCCAACGACGCAGAACGTGACGCTGGAGGTCGGTACGAATACGGAAACGGTGGAAGTCTCGGCCCAGGCAGTGACGCTGAACACCACCGATGCGTCGCTGGGTAACGCGTTCAATGAAAACCAAGTGAAGCAGCTTCCGCTGGAAGGGCGCAACGTTCCGGACCTCCTCAGCTTGCAAGCAGGCGTGGTATACACCGGGAACCGCTCGGATATAGACGTCGATACCGACACGCGAAGCGGGTCCGTGAACGGGGCACGCAGCGATCAGAGCAACGTGACACTCGATGGGGTGCCGGTGAACGATGCGGGAGGACATGCTTTTACGTCGGTGCTGCCAGTTACGCTGGATTCGGTGCAGGAATTCCGCGTGACGACCACGAACTATGGTTCCGACCAAGGCGGGACTTCCGGGGCACAGGTTTCCCTGGTGACGAAGAGCGGCACGAATAGTTTCCACGGTTCCGTGTATGAATATCTGCGCAATACGTACACCAGTGCGAATGATTTCTTTATCAAGACGGCGGAATTGCAGAGTGGGGAGCCGAATAAACCTCCCGAGCTCATTCGAAATGTGTTCGGAGCTTCGGTGGGCGGACCGATGATCAAGGACCGGTTGTTTTTCTTCCTCAACTACGAAGGAACACGGCGCGCAGAGCAGGCCAGTCAAGTTGCCACGGTGCCTACCGATGCGCTCAGAGCTGGGTACGTGCAGTACCTTTGCGCTGATCCCACGCAGTGCCCCGGGGGACAGCAGATTCAACTGACCAGTTCGGGTGGGAAGAATTACACCTATACCGTCCCCGCAGGATACATGGCCTTGAGTCCCACACAAATAAAGGGAATGGATCCTCTCGGTCTTGGCCCTAATGCGGCGTCCATGAAGTACTTTCAGTCGTATCCAAGTCCGAATGACACGACAGTGGGAGACGGCCTGAACTACTCGGGGTTCCGCTGGGCGGCGCCGATTCATGACAACAAGAACTGGTACATTGCGAAGCTGGACTACAACATTACTTCGGATGCCAAGCAGCGCCTTTCTTTAAGCGGGGCGCTGGCGAACGAGGGGAATCCGCAGACACCATTCCTGCCGAGCGCTCCAGCGGGCAGCCTGTTTAACTACACCACGGCGCAAAATACGTTTGTGGATTACAACAAGGGGATCATTGCCAATTATTCCAGCGTGCTTAGCCCGAGGCTGGTGAACAACTTCCGCTACGGATTCATTCGAGAGAGCTACGGGAACATCGGCGATTTCGACCAGACGTACATCATCATGCGTGGGATCAGCCAAGGTATCACGAGATCCTCGAGCTTTCAGCGCCCGGCGCACAACTTCGCGGACGACCTGTCCTGGAATCGCGGGAGGCACACACTGCAGTTCGGAACACAGATTGCAGTCGTTCGGAGCCCGCAATCCAACACCTCGAACTCCTTCAGCGATGGTGTCACGAACGCATCCTGGCTGGATGTATCCGGTATGCTTGTAAAGTCCGGTTCGCCGTTTAATCCGTCGAACAACATCAATCCGGCAACGAATCAGGCATACCCTGCCGGAGACTCCAGCTTCGCGAACTCCTATGATTTTCCGATGATCGCGTTGCTGGGAATGGTCACGGAAGATGATGCCTACTACAACTATTTGAAGGACGGAAGCGTGCTGGCGCAGGGAGCGCCGGTGCACCGCCATTTTGCCTTCGACAGTTATGAGTGGTATGCCCAGGATCAATGGAAGGTCAAGCCGAACCTGACGCTGACGTTCGGGTTGAGGTATTCACTGTTCCCGACGCCATGGGAGACGACAGGCTTACAGGTGGCGCCCAGCCCATCCTTGGGCGGGTGGTTCAACCAGCGTGCTGCGAATATGGAGAACGGGATTCCGTCGAACGCGGATCCGCTGGTTACTTTTAGCCTGGCCGGACCGGCGAACGGAGGCAAGCCCGGACTCTATAACCTGGATCCGAAAGATTTCGGACCGCGAGTTGCCTTCGCCTGGTCGCCCGAAGCAAACGGGGGTCTGCTGCGGAGCCTTTTCGGAGACAGAGGAAAAACTACAATCCGCGGAGGCTTTAGTATGGTCTATGACCGCATTGCTTCCGGATTGCTGGACACGTTCAACACGAGCGGGTCGTTTGGATTAGCCACGACGCTTTCGAACCCTGCCGGAATTGAGACGGCGGGCTGCTCACCACGCTTGACGAGCATGACCGCGATCCCAGCGACGGACCTGGGCTGCCCTGGAAATGGTGGAGCACCGGCGCAAATTCTTCTTCCGGCTCCGCCAGGACAATTTCCGCAAACGTTTCCGTCGAGTCTGAGCGACGGAGGATTCGCCATCACCTGGGGCTTGGACAACGGTATCAAGACACCGTATTCGTACACCATCGATCTGTCGGTTGGCCGGGAGCTTCCGTCAGGATTTTCGCTGGAAGTTTCCTACGTGGGCAGACTATCGCACCGGTTACTAGCGCAGTCGGATATGGCGATGCCTTTGGACTTTGTGGATAAGAAGACGGGGGTCGACTACTTCACAGCGATCGATGCCTTGGCGAAGATCTACCGCCCCGGGCTGGCGTCCCAGAACTTCAACGCCTCGATGGTGCCCGCCAAGGTGGCGCAATATTGGGCAGACGTGGTGCAAGCTCCGGTGTCAGGCGACCAATACATGATGAGTTCCTGCACGGGCATCAACCCCTCGACCGGCCAGCCGAACATCATCGGGACGAGCAGTCCGGTGGCGGCAATTTACGACTTGTTCTGCGGTTACAGTCTGAACGAGACTACCGGGCTCTTCGCGCTGGATTATTTTGGGGTAAACGGACTCAACCAATGCGGGACGGCTCCGAACAACTATTCCTGCAATTCGTACGTTCCCACAACGGGAACGAACACGTTTTTCAACTCGCAGTTTTCGTCGCTGTATGCCTGGCGTTCCAATACCAACGCCAACTACAACGCCATGGAAGTCAACTTAAGACACAAGATGAGTCATGGCTTGCAATTTGACTTCAACTATACGTACTCGAAGTCGATTGACATCATGTCGGACGCGACGCGCATCGGGGCCTGGGGCGGTTTGGGCGGACAGATCATCAACTCCTGGGATCCCTACGCGATGCGCGCGGTGTCGGACTTCGACGCCACGCATCAGTTCAATGCCAACTGGGTAGCGGAATTGCCGTTCGGGAAAGGCAAGTCGTTCGGCGGCAACGCCAATGGCGCGCTGGATGCGTTGATCGGCGGCTGGCAATTGTCCGGCCTGTTTCGCATGACCAGCGGCTTCCCGGTGAATATCTTCAATGGATACGACTGGCCGACGAACTGGCAGTTGGGAGGCGAAGCGTTCCTGACCGGGCAGGTCAAGACCGGATCGTATACGGTGACGGCAGCGAATGATCCGGCCGCGGCAGGCACATCAGAGATCGGTTCGCCAAACCTGTTCTCCAACGGGCCGGGGGCCATCAGCCAATTCACCAATCCTCTGCCGGGCCAAGCCGGCGCACGCAACCAGATCCGCGGGCCGGGCTTCTTCGGCATCGACATGGGGCTGGCGAAGCGCTGGCGGATGCCGTGGAGTGAAAAGCAAAGCCTGCAGTTCCGCTGGGAGGTATTTAACATTACCAACTCCGTGCGGTTCAACGTGCAGTCCATCAGTGGAGAGCTGGATATCTCGTCCACCTTCGGAAATTACACCGGCTTGATCACCAATCCGCGCGTCATGCAGTTTGGCTTGCGGTACGAGTTCTAACTGCGGTTGAACCTTTTAGGACAGGGCCGCCGGGGAACAGAGGCTCTCCGGCGGCTTTGTGTTTTCGACGTTTGTTGAAGAGCGGGAAGGGCGCGAAAACAGGGAGTGCCAAGGCGGGTGGTGGATGGACTGCCCGAAAAGAGGATACGGCGGGTAAACCCGGGCTTGCGTATGATGCCGGAGGAACAGCGGTTGCGGATGGGGAGAATCCCGCGTAAACTATTTTTGCTGAGCACAGAGGATTCGGGGCGTAGCGCAGCCTGGCTAGCGCGCCTGGTTCGGGACCAGGAGGTCGATGGTTCAAATCCATTCGCCCCGACCATTCTTTTCAATACCTTATCTGACTTTCCCTGAGGTCCTTTGACGTCATCTGGGTTTGGCCCAGGTGCGCTAGGGCAGAAATCCCTGAAAAGTAAGGATTTGTGGTTCTCACCACCAAGGTGCGTCGTCTGCAAAACGTCTACAGTCCCTCGTGTACTGAGGGGTTCCGGTGCCCACTTGTCCGGTAACCCGACAAATCAGGCACTTGAAAGCTCAAGCCGAAAGAATCGTTTTCTACCTGGTTGACTCTCATTCGCGATATTATCTTGATTATGTTTTTGTAGAACCGGCGCGTATTAAGATCATGATTCTTCGCATGTGGCGCTTCCTATTTCTTGCGGGATTATTGTCGCTACTCTGGGGAAAATCAGTTCCGGCTAAACAGCAACCAGAGCAAGTAATAAGTGGCTTTAGCGCCGGACATCTCTCCGAACCGTACCGCAACGTCTGGTGTTCGGCGGTTACGCGGTTAGACCCACACAAGCCTACCTGGGCCAATGGGCATCTCGCTCAGTTGGCGGACGAGCACTTTCCCGTTGACCTCATCGTGTTTGACGGCGAATGTAAACAGCTTAGCTCAGCACATGTAGCAATTCCAGGATGGACGGTCACCGTGTTGATAGCCGCAGTCCCAGCGATAGAGGTCGATGCCATCGTGAGTGGGGGCGCAACAACGAACCCAGGTCTCACGTTCTTTCTTGCGCAAATCAGTTCTGGAGGTGTTGTTTCCGTAATACGAACGGAAGGCTTCATGGCAAGAGGAGTATGCGAAGCAAGCGACCATACAATCTGGACCATCGGCCGCGACGGAGAAAAAGAGAAAGCACACGAGGATTATCCATTAGTACAACAATACAGCGCTGAGAAGGGATTCTTGCATGGGTACCTATCGAGAGCTGAATCCGGGTTGACTAAGACGACCTTGCTGGGCGCCTCGAGCATTTATGGGGCGCTTTTGGTCTGCGGGAAAAAGCACATTTCCGTATATCTGAATGAGACCAACGAATACATAGAAATTGACCCATCTACGGAAAGCCTCAGGCGCTGGAAGATGGATACGCGACCTCTTCCAAAAGGGCAAGTCGACGGATTCGCGGTCACGGAAAAAGGCCGGATATATGCGAGTATTTTTGAAGACTGGCGGACCGAAACAGACTGGAAGTTTCGACGCGGGTTGTTTGAATTGCGACTGGACCCCAACTCAGGATTAGGCACTTGGGGTGTTATCGGCGGCACGCTAAGCTCCTACGACCCGGAAGACGTTCCTAACGTCTTTTTCAAGCTGTGGGGAGCGGATAGCGAAGATTTGGTTATTCGTCGGCTCAATGACGCATATATGTCGTGGGTGCGGGTGATTCCCTAAGACAACTGTATTCTCTCAGAAGCGTGCTATGAGGCAGATCTCTCACCAGAGGTCCCGATTAACGGGTTACCGGAAAAGTGATTACTAGTAAGAGTTTGTCCGATGCCTTTCTTGCGTTCCTTAAAACGGACCTGGGACCACTCAATAATTTGTAGACGATTTTGTAGCGGAGCGAGCCACGTTGATCCAAATACTTCAACAACGTTCAAACACGGCTGCCAAACCGTTCCATTCAAGCCAGTTATTTTCCGCAAGATTCAACAGAATTCACCAAACGCCGAAATCGGGTTCGGGACCAGGAGGTCGGTGGTTCAAATCCACTCGCCCCGACCATTCTTCTTAAAATCAGCGATTTATATCGCAAGAGAGTGACACAAAAACGCCAAGA
>Ga0335078_10001102_pt1 | contig 41003 bp, 41 predicted proteins | sample Lox_Sample_32_FD_206711 | JGI IMG/M metagenome (GOLD analysis project Ga0335078, IMG submission 206711) | Soil microbial communities from Loxahatchee National Wildlife Refuge, Florida, United States - Lox_Sample_3.2 | ecosystem: Environmental > Terrestrial > Soil > Wetlands | place: USA...
CGAACGACCAGCCCTGGTCCAGCCGCCGGGCGGCGGCGGCGCCGTCGGCCACGAGCAGGCCGCAGGCCTTGCCGTGCCGCCGGCCGGCCGCCAGCACGTGCTCGATGGCCTCGGTGAAGGCCGGCGCGGTAAGATCGCCGGGGACGCCGAGGTCGTGGCTGAGGTCGCGGGGGCCGACGAACAGCACGTCCACCCCGTCCAGCGCCGCGATCGCCTCGGCGTTGCCGACCGCGGCCGCCGACTCGACCTGGATCACGCCGAGGACCTCGGAGTCGGCCCGGTCGAGGGCGCCCGGGTCGAGGCCGAACCGGCAGGCCCGGTTGTAGGTGGCCACGCCCCGGTCCCCCGCGGGCGGGTAACGCAGGTGCCGGACCGCTTCGGAGACCTCGTCCACGGTGTTCAGCCGGGGCAGCATGATGCCCGCGGCCCCGCTGTCCAGTACCCGCCCCATCCGGATGCGGGCACCGGATTCCACCCGGACCACGGTCGGGACGCCGTAGCTCCCGGCGGCCGGCACGACGTCGCGGACCTGCTCCTCCCCGCCGGTCCCGTGCTCGAGGTCGAGCAGCACCCAGTCCACGCCGGCCGCGGCGCAGACCTCGGCCGCGACCGGTGACGCGGAGCCGATGAAGGTACCGAGGGTGGGTGTGCCGGCCCGTACCGCCGCGGCCAGGGCACCGTAATTGAGCGGGCTCATCAGGGCGCTCAACCGAACCACCTCTGTTCCTTGCTGTCGCTGTCGTACTCGGCCCGCAGGCCGGCCGTGACCCCCAGGGTGGACACCTCGGCCGGGGCCACGTCCCACCAGACCCCGGCGCCCGGCAGGTCGGCGTGCGGGATGACGGGCACCACGATCACGACCGGGCCGGGGTGGTCCCGGGTAGCGGACAGGACGTCCCGCAGCTCGGCCGCAGTGGTGGCGCGGCACGCCCGGGCGCCGAGCCCGGCCGCGACCTGGACCAGATCGAGGCTCAGGTAGTCACCCTCCAGCCGCGGCACGCTGCCCCCTGGCGCCCCTGGCGCGGGGCTCCCTGGCGTCCCTGGCGCGGGGGTCACGTCACCGGCCGCCAGCTGTAGCGGCTCGGCCCTGTGGCGGAACTCGTTGCCGAACTCCCGCCCGCTGCGCAGCATCTGCAGCCGGTGGATGACCTGGTAGCCCCGGTTCTCCGGGACCACGAGCGTGACCGCCAGGCCCTCCTGGGCGGCCGTGACCAGTTCGGTCGGGGCCATCAGGAAAGTCCCGTCGCCGAGGAACGAGACGACCCGCGTGCCCGGCCCGGGGTCGGCTAGCCGCACCCCGAGCGCGGCCGGGATCTCGTAACCCATGCAGGAGAAGCCGAACTCCAGGTGGCAGTGGCGGCCGCCGGTCGCGTCCCAGACCTTGAGCAGGTCGCCGGGCGGGCCTCCGGCGGCGGCGATCACCACGTCGCCGGGCCGCGCCTGCTCCTGCAGGACCCCGATGAGCTGGCCCTGGGTGAGCACGGCATCGGTGGTCGTGACGACGTCCGGTCCGGCCTGCGCCGGGTCGAACGGCTGGTCCGGGTCCAATGCGGCCGCCCGGGCCTCGGCCCACTCCCCGGTCAGCCGCTCGGCGCGAGCACGCCAGGCCGCGGGCGCGCGGATGCCCGCTCTGGCCGCGCCGTCGGCCAGCGCCGCCAGCGCCTGCCTGGCGTCGGCGACGATACCGGTGGCGCCGAGCCGGTCGGCGTCGCGCGGGTTGACGTTGATGCTCGCGAACCGCACCGCCGGGTTGGCGAACAGCGAGTGCGAGGCGGTGGCGAAGTCGGTCAGCCGGGCCCCGGCCGTCAGCACCAGGTCGGCCTCGCGGGCCAGGGCGTTGGCCGCGGGGGTGCCCTCCAGGCCGATGCCGCCGATCTGCCACCAGGCCCGCTGCTGCACCGCGCCCTTGCCGGCGAAGGTCTCGAGCACCGGGACGCCGACGGCCCCCGCGAGGCGCTCGAGCTCGGCGGTGGCGCCCGAGTAGATGACCCCGCCGCCCGCGATGATCAGCGGCCGTTGCGCGGCGGCCAGCATCGCGAGCACGGCGTCGATCTCGCTGGCGTCGGGCTGCGGGCGGCGGATAACCCAGGCCCGTTCGGTAAGAAATCCGGCCGGATAGTCGTAGGCGTGCGCCTGGATGTCCTGCGGTAGCGAGAGCACCACGGCGCCGGCGTCCACCGGATCGGTGAGCACCCGCATGGCCGCGGGCAGCGCGGTGAGCAGCTGCTCGGGCCGGGTGATGCGGTCGAAGAAGCGGCAGACCGGCCGGAACGCGTCGTTGACGGTGACGTCCGCCTCCAGGGGATGCTGCAGCTGCTGCAGCACCGGGCCCTGGTGCCTGGTCGCGTACGTGTCACCGGGCAGCAGTAGCACCGGCAGCCGGTTGACGGTGGCCAGCGCCGCCCCGGTGACCATGTTCAGCGCGCCCGGGCCGATCGAGGAGGTCACGGCCAGGGTGGCGTGCCGCCGGCTGTGCTTGGCGAACGCGGTGGCCGCGTGCACCAGGGCCTGCTCGTTGCGGCCCTGGATGAACGGCATGGCGTCGCTGAGCTGGTCCAGGGCCTGGCCGAGCCCGGCCACGTTGCCGTGGCCGAAGATGCCCAGGGTAGCGGGGACCAGCCGGCGGCGCTGGCCGTCGGCGACCGAGTACTGCCGGGACAGGTACGTCACGACGGCTTGGGCTACCGTCAGCCGAACGGTCTGGGAGGTCATCGTCGGTCCTTCCTTCGCTGCGCCTTCTACCAGGGCCTGCCGTGCAGGATCACGGTCTTGACGTCGGTCATCTCGGCCACCGCCGAGCGGGGGCCCTCCTTGCCGATGCCGCTCGCCTTCAGCCCGCCGTAGGGCATGAGGTCGGCCCGCCACAGCGGGGTCCAGTTGATGTGCACGGTGCCGGCGTCGATGTCCCTGATGGCCCGGACGGCACCGGAGACGTCGGAGGTGAAGATGCCCGCGCCGAGCCCGTAAGGGGTGCCGTTGGCCTGCGCGATCGCGCCCTGGAAGTCCTCGGCCGAGCTGACCGCCACGGCCGGGCCGAACAGCTCCTCCTGGCTGAAGGACGACCGGGGATCTACCCCCGCGACCACGGCCGGGGCGACGATGGCGCCGTCGCGCCCGCCGCCCGTCAGCAGCTTGGCTCCCTCGTCTACGGCGCGGCGGATGGTTTCCTCGACCCGTTCGGCTTCATCGGTGGTGATCAGCGTGCCCATGGTCGTGTCGGGGGATCCGGGGTCCCCGGTCCTGATCGCCTCCACCTTGGGCACCAGCGCGTCGAGGAAGTCCGCGGCGACGGCGGGGTGGGTGATGACCCGCTGCACCGAGATGCAGACCTGGCCCGCGTTGATGTAGCCGCCGGCCGCGACCGCGCTGGCGGCCAGTTCGATGTCGGCGTCGGGCAGCACCACGACCGGACACGACGAGCCGAGTTCCAGGGACAGCTTCTTGATCCCGGCGATCCGGGCGATGTGCTCACCCGTGGCGGTCGACCCGGTGAACGAGACCTTGCGCACCCGCGGGTCGGTGACCAGGACGTCACCGAGACTGCGTCCGGGTCCGGTGATCACGGACAGCACCCCGTCCGGCAGACCGGCGTCGGTGAGGCAGCGGGCCAGCGCGAGCGCGGTCAGCGGCGTGGCCCTGGCCGGCTTGAGCACGACCGCGTTGCCCGCCGCCAGGGCCGGCGCCAGCTTGTGCATGACCAGCAGGGCCGGGTAGTTGAACGGGGTGATCGCTACCACGATGCCGACGGGCTGGCGGATGGTGAAGCCGATCTTGTCCAGGCCGGTGCCGCGGTTGGCGTCCAGCGGCAGCGCGTCGCCGTACAGCTGCGTGCCCTCGAACGCCGCCAGCCGGATCAGGTCACCCGAGCGTGCCGCCTCGCCCCTGGCCTCGGTGATCGTCTTGCCGGCCTCGGCACTGATGATCCGCGCGATCTGCTCGGCGCGCTCGTCGGCCAGTTCGGCCGCGCGGAGCAGGATCCGCATCCGCTCGTGGGCCGGCGTGCGCCGCCAGGTGACCGCGCCGGTCTCGGCCCGGTCCACCGCGGCGCGGATGTCGTCCGGCCCGGCGACCGGGACCGTTCCGGTAACCGTCCCGTCGAACGGCGAGGTCACGTCCTCGGTGCGGCCGTTCGCGGCTGCCTGCCACGTGCCGCCGATCAGCATCTTCATCTCTGCACACTCACCTGTCGGCGGGTCGGGTTCGATGAACTCGACACTGCATGACCCGATCCATCAAGTCAACAGCTTCCAACCCATCAAAAACCCATCATTTCGACGACCCTCCCATCGCGCCGGCGCCCGGTGTCAAGGCTAGTGACGTGCTTTCTAATGAGGTAAATTAGGCCGAACGAACCCGGCTCGTGCCCCGGCGAAGACCAGGGGTCAGCCGGTACTAACCACCATCAGCAACCCATCAGGACAACCGCATGCCCCACCCTTACCCGATCCGCGAGATCGCCCGGCAGGCCGGCCTGAGCGAGGCCACAGTGGACCGGGTCCTCAACGACCGCGGCGGCGTCCGCCCGAGCACCGTCAACGACATCAGGCAGGCCATCGCCGACCTGGACCAGCAGCGCAGCCAGCTGCGCCTGGCCGGCCGGGTGTTCATGATCGACATCGTGATGCAGACCCCGGACCGGTTCTCCTCCGCGGTCAAGGCCGCGCTGGAGCAGGAGCTTCCGTCGCTGCGGCCCGCGGTCGTGCGGTCGCGTTTCGATTTCCGCGAGACGGGCCGAGTGGGCGACATCACCGGGATCCTGGACGCGATCGCCCGCCGGGGCTCCCGCGGGGTGATCCTCAAGGCGCCGGAGGCGCCGGAGGTCAACGCCGCGGTCCAGCGCCTGAGCGAGGCGGGAATCCCGGTGGTCACGCTGGTGAGCGACCTGCCGTTCAGCACGCGGGTGGCCTACGTGGGGATGGACAACCGCTCGGCCGGGGCGACAGCGGCGTACCTGGTCAACCAGTGGCTGGGTGAGGCCACAGCGCAGGACGGCCGGATCCTGGTCGCGCTGAGCCGCAGCGTCTTCCGCGGTGAGGAGGAGCGCGAGATCGGCTTCCGGTCGGCGATCCGCGAGCGATGGCCGCGCCGTGCCCTGGTGGAGATCACCGACAGCGACGGGCTCGATACTTCCGTCTACCGGCTCGCGCTCGACGCGCTGGACCGGCACGCCGACATCGAGGCCGTGTACTCCATCGGCGGCGGCAACCGGGCCATACTCGACGCCTTCGACGCGCGGCGCCGCCCCTGCCGGGCGTTCATCGCGCACGACCTGGACCGGGACAACCGCGAACTGCTTGAGGCGGGCCGGCTGTCCGCCGTGCTGTACCACGACCTGCGCCGGGACATGCACCGCGCCTGCCAGATCATCATGCAGGCGCACGGCGCCCTGGACGGCCCGATCGTCACCGCCCCCGCGCCCATCCAGGTCATCACGCCCTTCAACATCCCACCGGAGACGTCGGCGTAGCTGAGCCCACGCTCGCGGTCCAGCCCGGAGCGTAACCACGGCGATGTGGCATTGCCGTGGTTCGCGGGCGGCCATCCAGGTCGTCACGATGGTGCTCGTGCGCGCCGTGATGCCGATGCGCGGCGTGGGGCACGGCAGACTGCCAACCCGTTCGGCTCGAAGGGGGCCGCAGCCCGAGCCAAACCCGGCACAATATGACAACGTCCCGGTTATCGCGATCACGCTGCTCGCGATCGATCTGCCGGTGCCCGAGGGGGGCACGGTGCAGCTGTTCTGGGAATCGGTCCGGCACGACGGCGGCCACTACGCAGCCTTCCTGATCAGCTTCTTCGCGATCGCCGCGGCATGGCGCGACCATCACGACATCTTCAAGTACGTCAGGCGGGTCGACTCCGGTTGCGGACGTACAACACATTCTGGCTGCTGATGATCGTGCTGAACCCGTTCGCGACGAGGCTGCTCACCGCGCCGGGACACCCGGACCTCGACACCCACGCCCTGCGGTTCGGCTTCTATGCGCTCCTGCAGGTGCTGGAGTCCGCGACGGTGTTCCTCATGCTGGCGCACATGCTCTCGCACGGGCTGGCGCCCCGCACCCCGCGCACGGTGGCGATCGATATCGCCCGGCAGTCCTTCAACCTGATCCTCGGCTTCGGGCTGTCGATCCCGGTCTTCTTCGTCACCCCCAACGCCTGGATCATGTGGATCGTCGTCCCGCTGCTGGTGTCACGATGGCGTCATATCCACCGCCGCAAGCGGAACCCCGAGGCCAGCCCAGGGCCGGGTGATTCAGGGCCCGGGTGATTCAGCCGCCGGTCGCTACCGGCCGGGCGGGGTCGGTGACCCAGTTGGACCAGGAGCCGACGTAGAGCGCGGCGGGGATGCCGGCCAGCGCGAGCGCGAAGACCTCGTGGGCCGCGGTGACGCCCGAGCCGCAGTAGGAGCCGACCGGCGTATCCGCGCCGGGGTCGGCGCCGAGCGCGGCGAACCTGGCGGCGAGCCCGGCGGGGTCGGAGAAGGTGCCGTCCGGGTTCACGTTGCCTGCCGTCGGCGCGCTCACCGCACCGGGGATGTGCCCGGCGACCGGGTCAACCGGCTCGGTCTCGCCGCGGTAGCGCTCCCCGGCCCGCGCGTCGAAGAGCAGGCCGGTCCGCGCCGTCTCCTGTGCGCCCGCCGCATCCAGCACCGGCATCTGGCCGGGCTCCGCGGTGAAGTCACCGGGCACCGGGGCGGGCTCGTCCGTGCTGGCCGGCAGGCCGGCCCCGGCCCAGGCCCGGTAGCCGCCGTCGAGTACGCGGACGTCCGGGTGGCCGAAGTAGCGCAGCGTCCACCAGCCACGGGCGGCGCTCATCGCGTCGCTGTCGTCGTACACTACGACCGGCCGGTCCCGGCTCACCCCGGCGGCGCGCATAGCCGCCTGGAAGGCGGCCGCGTCGGGCAGCGGATGCCGGCCCGCGGGACCGGGCGGGCCGGCCAGGTCCCGGTCCAGGTCGACGAAGACCGCACCGGGAAGATGGCCCTGCTGGTAGCTGTCGATGCCGGGCGGGCCAGCGAGCCGCCACCGCACGTCGAGCAGCACTGGCGGCTCTCCGGGGTCTCCGGGTCGGTCCTGTCCCAGCTCCGCGGCGAGTTTCCCCGCAGTGACCAGCAGGCCGTCCCGGCCGGCTCGCTTGCTCACGCCGCGGTGTACATCAGCGCGGGTACCAGCTGCTCCGACGGGGTGAGCGAGCCGTGCATGCCGGTCAGCGCGGACTCCCGCGGCTCGGCCTTGGTGGCGACGATGGCGAGGGACCCGGCCGGGGCGGCCACCACGTCGCCGATCCGCCTCGTCATCGCCGCGTCCACCGGGCCGAACCAGCCTTCCTTGATCGCCTCGTCCCTGGACATCACCCAGGCCCGGTCGGCGAGCGTCTCCCGCCAGGCAGCCAGCAGGTCCGCCGCGGCGCCGCGGCGCGCGTACAGATGCCGGGCCCGCGGCTCGCCGCCGAGCAGGGCCAGCCCGGACCGCAGCTCGGGATGCTCGTCCAGGTCGAACTTGTCCTCTGCCCCGATGTCCACCATGCCGTGGTCCGCGGTCACGCACATGCAGGTACCCGAGGGCAACGCGCCGGCCAGCTGCTCGGCCAGCTTGTCCACGTGGGCCAGCTGGTTGTACCAGGCGTCCGAGCCGACCCCGAACGCGTGCCCGGTGCCGTCGAGGTCGCCGTGGTACACGGTCACGAACGCGCGGTCGTTCTCCCGCAGGGCCGTGGCCGCCTGCGCGGCCAGCGCGCCCATGCTGTCGGCGGGCCGGAAATCCGCGCCGCGCATAGTCGCCACGGTCAGGCCGGTACCACGAAATGCGCCCTGCGTCACGTGCACGGCCGCGATGCCCGCGGCGGCGGCCCGCTCGTAGACGGTAGGCAGCGGCTGCCACTGCCTGGGGTCGATCCGAGAATCCCAGCGCAGCCCGTTGAGCAGCCGGTTCTCGCCGGGGATGATGACCTGATACCCGAGGATCCCGTGCTGGCCCGGCGGCTGCCCGGTGCAGATCGAGCCGAGGCTAGTGACCGTGGTGGACGGGAACCCGGCCGTGATGGGACGGGAGTTGCGGGCGAGTTCGGACAGGAAGGGCGCGACGGCGGGATGGTCACGGAGCAGTTCCCAGCCGAGGCCGTCCACGATCAGCAGGCAGGCGCGCCGGATGGGCGGGAGGCCGAGGACGTTCTGTGATTCCGGCGCGCCCGGGTCGAGGGACGCGAGCATGGATGATGACAGGTCGGCGAGAGCAGCGGCCCCGTAGGACGGCACGGTCGGCGGATGTCTCGGCTCGGGCGTCATGCGGGATCCTCACCTGCTACTCGTGGGTGCCACTCAGCATCTTGCCGGAACATGGTGCCACCGGACGGGCGGCAGCGGCAAAACGGAACAGACTGCCAGCCACTGCCCAGCTGGTCTTCAGCTTCCGCGGATCGCGGTGGCGTCGGACAGCTCCCGCGCGAAGCTGAGCAGCTGCCGCACGGCGTCCTCGCCGTCGGCGGCCTGACTGACCCGCAGCGAGAAGTCATCGGCCGTGATCGTGCCCAGGTAGCCGTGATCAGCCTCGCAGCTCTCGTCGCCGCAGTGGGCCGGCTCGAGTTCCAGGTGGGAAAGGACGTTCCAGCCGATGGTCAGCATGACCTCCGACGGCATGGTGACGCCGGGCACGTAAGCCGCCGGGTCGGGCACCACGCGGCTGAGGGCCACCGAGGAGATCTTGGCGAACCGGATCGCCTCCGTGCTGGTCTCGGCGCGCGGCCTGCTGTCGGGCTCCTCGGCCGGGTGCTCGTCGGTGTGCGAGTACACCAGCCGGGTCGGGGTGAGCGCGAGCACGGTCATGTGCCGTCGCACCTCCATCCCCGGGTCGAAGATCGCGTCGTGGTGGACGACGTAGGCCGTGACTGGCTCTGACCCGAGCGCCGAGGCGACCGCGTCGGACACCAGGCCCGGGTAGTAGCCGCTGCGCTCGATCGCGGACCGCAGGCCGTCGGTCAGGACTCGCGTTTCCCTCATCCCCCCATCCTGCACCGTCCCGCCGGGTGCTTTACCCGCGGGAGGGAGTCTAACCTGCCCAGAACCTCCTCAGGCCGCCCGGGCGGGGCCACGCTGGCCAGGTCCAGGATCCGCTCTTCGGCCGGCTCGGGCAGGGCCATGGTGCTCGCCCCCGGAGCGGGCCTGGGCTTGCGGGGCTTCCTGGGTCCCGCTCCCCCGCCCCGGCCGCGGTAGACGATCAGGCCGTTCACCGGGTCCGGCACGCCATCGAGGGCCGAACGGATCGCGGGCAGCGCGCGGAACGCCTCCCACTGCTCGTCGGAGTCGAAGAGCACCTCGAACACCACGCCGTAGCGATGCTCGTGCCAGGCCCACTCGATCGCGCCGTTCGTCAGCGCCGCCTCGGTGAGGTCGTCCTGGTAGGAGTCCTTCCACCGGCGAGCGGGCAATTCGCTCGCGTCGAAGACCTCGATCGACCACCAGTCGGACACGCCTCTGCCACCGCCATCCGGTTTTCGCACTGACCCCCGCCCTCAAGATAGTACGTCTTCCAGCTCTGGACCGATAGGCTCCTTCGCTGTGAGAGGAACGGGGCTCAGGCTCTCCGTGACGCTGCTCACGGCGATCCCGTGCCGGGCAGCCGGGGACGACGCCGCAGCGTCGCCCGGGGGCGACACTACGCCGCCGCGGGCCGCCGCGGGCGCGGCCATGGCGTGGGCGCCGACCGTGGGCCTCCTGCTCGGCGTCATCGCCTCGGCCGTCCTGCTCCTAGCCGACCATCCCCTCGGGGCCGGGCCGCTGACGGCGTCCGGGCTCGCGGTCGGGTCGCTGGCCCTGCTCACCCGGGGCCTTCACCTCGACGGGCTGGCGGACCTGGCGGACGGGCTGGCCAGCGGCAAGGCCGCCCCGGCCGCGCTGGACATCATGCGCCGCTCCGACATCGGGCCGCTCGGGGTGGTCACGCTGGTCCTGACGCTGCTGCTCCAGGTCGCGGCGCTCAGCCAGGCCGAGTCGGCCGGCCACGGCCGGGGGCCGGCCGCGCTCATCGCCGCCGTGGTCACCGGCAGGCTGGCGCTGACCTGGGCCTGCCGCCGGGGCGTGCCCGCGGCGCGGCCGGACGGGCTCGGCGCCCTGGTCGCGGGTTCTGTCCGCCCCGCGGTCCCGGCCACGGCCACCGCGGCCACGCTGGCGGCCACGGCCGCGGCGGTCGCGATCTCGGCGACGGCGGCCGGCGGGCGGCTCGGCTGGACCCTCCCGCTCGCGGTGGCCGCGGGCCTGGCCGCGGCGTTCGCCGTACAGCGGCACGCGGTGCGGCGACTGGGCGGCATCACCGGTGACGTGCTGGGCGCGCTGACCGAGATCGCGACCACCGTGACCCTGGTCGTGGCGGCCATGGGACCGCCCGCCTAGCTGTCAGGTCCGCCGGCCCGGCCATGTTTCAATGGCGGAAAAGAAATCCGAGGCAGGAGCCGCTGATGCCGCCGACACACGAGGTATTCAACCAGCCTCCCGTGCTGGACGGGTACGACGTCGCCGACGATCCGGCCATGCTGGCCGCGCTGCGGCGCGAGGGCGCCGGCTGGGCCGAGGACGGCATCCGCGAACTCGGCCGCCTGGCCGGCTCGGCGCGGGCCCGGGAGCTTGGCCGCCAGGCCAACGAGAACCCGCCCCGGCTGCGCACGCACGACCGGTTCGGCCACCGGGTCGACGAGGTGGAGTTCCACCCGGCCTGGCATGAGCTGATGACGGTAGCCGTGCGGCACGGCCTGCACGGCGCACCGTGGCGGGACGCTCGCCCCGGCGCGCACGTGGCGCGCGCCGCGGGCTTCTACGTCTGGGGCGCAGCCGAGGCCGGGCACACCTGCCCGGTATCGATGACCTACGCCATCGTGCCCGCGCTGCGGCACGCGCCCGGCCTGACCAGCCGGTTCGAGCCGCTGCTCGCGGCCCCGGAGTACGACTTCGGCCTGCGATCGCCCGAGACCAAGCAGGGCCTGCTCGCGGGCATGTCGATGACCGAGAAGCAGGGCGGCTCGGATGTCCGGGCGAACACCACCCAGGCGATCCCGGCCGACCCGGGAGAGTACCTGCTGACCGGGCACAAGTGGTTCACCTCGGCGCCCATGGGCGACTTGTTCATGGTGCTCGCCCAGGCGCCCGGCGGGCTGTCCTGTTTCCTGCTGCCCAGGGTCCGGCCGGACGGGACCAGGAACGGGATGCACCTGCAGCGGCTGAAGGACAAGCTCGGCAACAGGTCCAATGCGTCGGCCGAAGTCGAGTACGACGGGGCGCTGGCCTGGCTGGTCGGCGAGGAGGGCCGTGGTGTCCGCACCATCATCGAGATGGTGAACGTGACCCGGCTCGACTGCGTGCTGGGCACGGCGACGGGTATGCGGACGGGCCTGACGATGGCCGCGCACCATGCCGCCCACCGGATGGCCTTCGGCCGGAACCTGGCCGGCCAGCCGCTGATGGCCGCCGTGCTGGCCGACCTCGCGATCGAGTCGGAGGCGACCACGCTAGCGGCGTTCCGGCTGGCCGGGGCGACCGACCGGACGGTACGCGGCGACGCGCAGGAGGCCGCGTTCCGCCGCCTGGCGCTGGCGGCGACCAAGTACTGGGTATGCAAGCGCGCCCCGGCGCACGCCGCCGAGGCGCTGGAGTGCCTGGGCGGCAACGGCTACGTAGAGGAATCGGGGATGCCGCGGCTGTACCGCGAGGCCCCGCTGGCGTCGATCTGGGAAGGGTCGGGCAACGTCGCCGCGCTCGACGCCCTGCGCGCCCTGACCAGGCAGCCCGAATCGGCCGAGGCGTTCTTCGCCGAACTGGACCTGGCCGCCGGGGCGGACGCCCGGCTGGACCGGGCGGTGACCCGGCTGCGCAAGGAGGTCGGCGACCCGTCCGAAGCCCGCGCCCGCCAGCTGGCCGAGGCCATGGCCCTCGTGCTCCAGGGGGCCTTGCTCGTGCGGTACGGCGACCACGCCGTGGCCGATGCGTTCGCCGCGTCCCGGCTGGCCGACGACGGCGGCCCGGGATCCTGGGGGCATGCCTTCGGCTCGCTCCCGTCCGGGGTCGACACCGCGGCCATCGTCAGCCGGGCCACCCCGCGGCTGGCCGGGTGCCGGTGACCAGCGTCCTGGACCGGCCCGCCCCGCCACCCAGCCTGACCCTGCGATATGGTCCGCGGCCCGAGCACGTCGTGGACCTCAGGCTCCCCCTGGCGGTGCCGGAGCGGACGGCACCGCTGATCGTGCTCATTCACGGCGGGTTCTGGCGTCCCGCCTACGACCGCACGCACCTGGGCGCGATGGGCCACGCCCTCGCGACGGCCGGATATATGGTCGCGGTGCCGGAATACCGCCGGGCTGGCATGGCCGAAGAAGGCTGGACGGGCACGTTCAGCGACATCGCGCTGGCCGCCGATCGGGTGGCCGACATCGCCCGGGCACACGGCGCAGATACCAGCGCGGTCACCTGGGCGGGCCACTCGGCAGGCGGTCACCTCGCGCTGTGGGCCGCGGCCCGGCCCGGCCTGCCCCCTGGATCGCCATGGCGCGGAGCGTTCCCCGCCACCGGTGTGGTTTCCCTGGCGGGCTGCTCCTCGCTGCGGCTCTGCGCGGAGTGGAACCTGGGCGGCGGCGCGGTTCGCCACCTGATGGGCGGAGGGCCGGACGATTTCCCCGAACGTTATGCCGTCGCCGATCCCGCCGCGCTTCCCCCGCCCGCCGTGCCCGTCACACTGATCCACGGAACCGCCGATGAGCAGGTGCCGGCCGGAATGAGCCGGGCCTTTCCCGCGGGCACACTGGTCGAGATACCGGGGGCCGGCCATTTCGACCTGATCGATCCGGAGAGCCGCGCCTGGCCCCGGGTCGTGGCATCGCTGGCGGGCGCACTTTCCGGCGGGCGAGCCGGCCAGCAGCCATGACAAAGCGGAAGGCGGGCCCGGCGGACCCGCCTTCCGCAAAGTCGCGGCCGGAACAACCCGGACCGCTGGAGTTCCGTGCCCTGCTATCGCAATGCCCTCACAGAAGGACACGGCACCCCGGGAAAACCGTGGTACCGAAGTCACGAGCAAGCAAACTTGCGGAGAGACCCCCCGGTTTGGTGCTTCTGCGCACATGGGCCTCTCATCCGATCATGAGCCGCCGCACGAACCGCGCCACCGCACTAATTCCCCGTTGCCGCCCGGAACCTGACGACCAGTTCGGCCGGAACCCGGCCGCGGTCCTTGACGTCGATACCCTGCGCCTTCGCCCATTCACGGACTTCCGTGGTGTTCAGCCCGCTTGCCGCCGCCCGGCGTCCGGCCCGAGCCGGCCGACGCGCCGTGCTGCCACTGCTGCGCCGCGCAGCCTCAACATAACGAGACAGCGCCTTGCGGAGCGCCTCAGCGTTCTTGGCGTTCAGGTCGATCTCATACTCGGCACCATCCAGCGCAAAGCGGACGGTCCCCTCTGCCTCACTACCATCGATGTCATCGATGAACAGGGTTTGTATCTTCTGAGCCACGTGTACTCCGTTCCACTCGTTGAATAGTGCATAAGCGTAGACGATCATGAGCCGATAAGGGCGCAGCAGCCCCCCATTTCCATTGAAAGTCGTTGACGCAACGCCGACCGACGCCTTCCGATGAACTGACGGGGCGCAGAAGTCACCAACGGTGCGCGGCTGCACACCTAAAGCAGGTAGCGGCGCCGTGCAGGTAGCGGCGCCCGAGCCGGACCGCACTCAGCTTCGTTCCGAAGACGTTTGCCGTGATTCCGGCCGACGAAACGAGGCCGCCCAGGCGGCTGGCGTTCGCATTGCCCATCTGGCTTGCCTTAAGGCCCGGGAACGACCCTGGTTAGGAGGTTGCACCGGACGGGCTCCACATTACGTCTTAACCGCGATGCACGTGCATCACGGTCGCGTTTCACTGAGCCGAACTCTCAGGTTCCTCTCAGCATCGGAAAGATTCACCTAGTCTAGGGAATTGGGGAAGACGGTCGGCATTGATGCCGGCCGCGAGCATAGCCCACGATGTCACGCACCGGCCGGCCTGACCCCTGACGGCAGCCGGCGGTCCGCGCCTCCGTCGCAGGTGCGGGCCGCCTTAGAGCACCCTACGGCCTCCTGCGAACGGGCCGGCCGACCCGCACGCCATGCGGGGGCGAGGGACCGGATCCGTTTTAGGCGTGCACCCCGAGCCTGCATAGTTGAAGTTTCCGCCACTTTGCCATCCTCGAAGTCCCGGGATCTCAGCACGCCCCTGGAGACCCTGCCGCCCCTTATGGTCCGGTATGCGCACCGCGTCGGCAAATCCGACCGGGATTTGTCGCACGCCGAGAACGTATCCTCGATGGCCGTCGCGGACCGGGAAGCCGGCAAGCCGTTCTTGCCTCCTTCGCCTAACCTCGCCCATGCCGGCGGAGACTCCATTATCACCGACCTTCTCGCTGACGATGTCATCCGCAGCGCGGATATTTGACGCCCTCCTCCGTGAACCCACCTGGCGCCATGTTCAGGTAGCGTTCACTTTCGGCTTCGCACGTCCTGCTTTCCCTGCATGAAAACGTTTCAAGGTGATTAAAGGCTCCGTATTGGACGCAAACCGCCCGCCGCGCCTGTTGGGCCCTGAGGCGATTCTGCCGGGCTCTTTAGGGCTGGCCGGCTTGCGGCTGGTGCCGCAATTCCTGCCAGGTACGGCCGCTGCGCACGCTGGCCGGCCGTTCCGCCACGATGTCCGACCCTGGACGCGCGGCCTCATCGCGGACCTTGACCAGGATCCAGCGCCGCTCGCCGGTCCTGGTCAGAGCGAAGCCCCCGGACAGTTTGCGGCCGTGGAGCACGAAGGAGACGTGCCCGGGCTCGTCCCGGACCATCTCGGCGGTCCCCTCGTCCCAGATGATCACCGCGCCGCTGCCGCGCACCTGGCCCTCATGCACGCCCTCGAACTCACCGGCCGCCAGGGTGTGGTCGTCCACCGGCACGGCCAGCCGACGGACAGCCGGATCGAGCGACGGTCCCCTGGGGACTGCCCACGAGCGCAGTACGTCGCCAGCCTGCAAGCGGAAGTCGAAATGCAGCGTCGTCGCGTCATGCAACTGGACGACGAAGCGAGACATCGCGGCCACCGCCTCAGTATGGCCTCTGCCGGCGCGACCCGCTCCGCACGGCCGCGAATTGTCCGGGCCGGCGCGACTCCCTCCTGACCAGCAGACACTCCCTGGCGTGGGGCGGCCGACGAGCCGGGCCGAGATCCCGGCTGACGGCGGGCCTGGCCATATTCAGCTGACCGGGCGATGCACCTTTCCCGCAGTTAATAGGGCGACCTCTTCCTAAAACCGGAGACTTCCTGCACTGCTGCCGCAGGCCACCGGCGTCAATGCCGGCCCAGCGCTGCTCCCGCCCGGAATACATCGTGGCGCGTGGCTCCCCGGCTGTCTCCGGCCCGGACCGGGGCCAGGGCACTCCGGCGATCATCAGGGACGTATTGCCGGCAATATATACCGGCGTAATCCGGATATACGATCACGATTGTCCGCCTTTACCGGACGGACGCATCCGCCGCGCCCGCCCGCTAACGTGACACATATCGGGCCTGGGCAGGTCAGGAATGCATGTCCACGCGGTAACCGCGGCCGGCCGGGCCGAGTTGATGATCTTGATTCTGCCCCCTGAACCAGGGCGCCGGTGATTTCCGGCCGGTTAATTGCCAAGCCTAACGATCCTAACGGCGGAGGTTGCGGCCGTTCCTGAGGCTCCGAACGGCCCTGGTGACGGCGGCCTCACCGGGTGCCGTACTCTCGATGGAGACGCGGTATCGGCCGTCCGCGTGCCGTACTGATCCGGGAGTCGCGTATGGGCATCCGTTCCTGGTTGCGCTCGCTGCGGTCGGAGGACCCCCCGGGCGACGAGCCGAACAGCCTTATCAAGTACCGCTACGAAGATCCCGCCTTCGAGCAGGTCGAGAAGGCGGCGGCGCAGGACGTCGCCGCGGTTGAGGAAGACGCCAAGTACTTCGGCTCGGACTCCCCCGCCAGCCAGGACGAACTCTAGCCGCCGACCCGAACCGGCCCATCGTCGCGCCGGAGCGCCATGCGACGGCTAGGCTGACCGATCGTGGTCACGGCACCGGACATTCCCGGGCACAGGGTCAGCGGTGTCCTCGGCGCGGGCGGTTTCGCCACCGTGTACCGGTGCTGGCAGCTGGCAGTCGGCCGGGAAGTCGCGGTCAAGGTGGACAACCGGGTGCTGCTCACCGAGCGTGATCGGCGCCGGTTTCTCCGCGAGGTGACGGCGGCCGGGCGGCTGTCCGGTCACCCGCATGTCATCGACGTCTACGACGCGGGCACGCTCACCGACGGGCGGCCCTACCTGGTGATGGAGCTGTGCCCGGCCGGCTCGCTGCACGACGCGCTGCGCAGGCACGGGCCGATGCCGGCCGCACACGTCCGCGACATCGGCATCAGGCTGGCCGACGCGCTGGCCGCAGCGCACGCCTCCGGCGTGCTGCACCGCGACATCAAGCCGGCGAACATACTGGTCAACCGGTTCGGCATGGTCGGGCTCTCCGACTTCGGGCTCGCCTCGATCATCTCGGCGCGCGGACGGCCTCCCGCGAGGCGCTCACCCCGGCCTACTCCTCGCCGGAGACGTTCCGGGGTGAGGAGCCGACGGTCCTGGCCGACGTCTACGCGCTCGCGGCCACCCTGTACGCCTTGCTGGCGGGGCGCCCGCCGCGCTTCGCGGCCGATGAGAGGCAACCCGGCTTCGCGACGATCATGTCGCTGCACGGGCGGCCGGTCGAAGACGTCCCCGGCACGCCACCTGAGCTGATGGCGCTGCTGCGCGCGGGCCTGTCGCCGGACCCGGCGGCGCGTCCGCAGAGCGCGGCGGCGCTGCGGGACGCGCTCACCGACCCGCGCGGCTACGCCGCGCCGGGCGGACACGCCAGCCAGGCAAGCGCACCGCCGGCGGCCCGGCCGGCCAGCATGAGCCCGGCGGCGCGCGAGCCGGAAGCGCGCGGGCCCCGGCGGCTCGGGCGGCATCTCGCGCTGGCCGCCGGGCTGGTCGTGATCGTCGCCGCCGCCCTGTTCGCCGGCGCGCGGTTCCTGCCGCACGGGAGCGGGCCGGCGGCCGCGCCTGCCAGGACGGCGCCTGCCAGGACGGGGACCGGCCCGCCCGCCCAGGGCGACGGAGCGGCCGCGGCGGACGTTTACGGGATCCGGACCACGAGCGATCGCCATCCTGCCCATTACGGTGCGGACCTTCGACCAGCCGCTGGTGGCCGCCGATCCGACCGTGCGCATGGTCTGCTCCCAGGCGGTGATGCTCGCGTCACGGCAGGACCGGGCCCGGCGCCTCCCGGTCCCGGACTGGGACATCGCGGTCCTGCCGCCGTCGGAGGCCGCGTTCGGCAGCGGCTCGCACGTCTACCGCTGCCTCGCCGACGAAATCGGGCACCAGCCGCACGTGTCACAGTTCCGCCGGTAGGGCGCCGTCACAGCAGGAGGCTAGTGCCGACCGTGTTGGGCACGTAGGCGTCGGGAACCGGGCCGACATGGCGTGCTGGGCGCGCCAGCCGGTGCAGTGGGGGCGGCCCGGCTGGTGGTCGGGAGCTCCCGCGGCTCGCGGCCGGGCAGCTGCACGCGCCGCTGCCGCCAGAAGTGCGGGTGGATCAGCACGGGCAGGTTGGGCCGGCCGACCGCGCGGATCAGCCCGCCGCGCCGGTCCGTGGTCAGCCATCAGGGCGTCGGTGACGTTGTCCATCAGGACGACCACGGTCACCGAGTCCACCGGCTCCAGGCCGATCTCGACGGCCGGCTCCACGTCGTGCCTGCCGCGGCGGCCAGGCTGGCCGGGCTGTCATCCATGCACACGGCAACATCGTGGGGAGAGGAACGCGGGCCCGTATAGGGGCCCGGGCCCTGATGGCGGCCCTCGGACGCTAGCCCGGGGGCGTCAGGCCAGCCGTGATCCGCCGGGCCATCGACTCGGGATCGGCGCAGCCGACGATCCATTCGTGGTAGAACGACCCGTCCACTACTACCCGCACTCCCCGCGGCGTGTCCGGGAGCACGGCGGCGAATATGTTCCTGCCGTCGCCCCGCACCGTGCCGACCTCGGTCCGGCCGGGAATTCTCGTGCCGAGCTTGATGCCATGGTCGGCCGGCTCGTGCGCGTCCTCGAGTACCTCTACACGGCTCACCGCGGCCAGCGGGACGCGCAGATCGCCGTGCACCGCCCCGACCTTCTCCGCCGCGGACAGGTGAAGCGCCAGTTCGCCGCCCTCTATCCGCAGCACCGCCATGAAGGTCCCTCCCGCCGCCGGTCAGTCGCCGTGACCTCCTGCCCGCCGGCCGCAGGCTGAAACCGGCATCAGGCGGACTGGGCCGTCCACGTGTCCAGGCCGGCCGCGCCCACCTGGCTGAGATCGCGCAGGCCCGGCGCCAGGCGGATGCCGGCGTACGCGTAGCAGTCGGCGACCAGCGCCGAGCACACCTGCCAGTGATCTGCCTTGAAGACCGGATCGAGTTCGGCGCCGTCGCGCGGCCTGAGTACCTTCAGCGCGAAGGCGGTGTAAGCCGGATAGTCGTACGGACGGCCGACCAGGGCGAGCGCCCGGACGCAGATCCGCTGGCGCTGGGCCGCGGTCAGCGAGCAGTGAGCATTCCACAGCGCGTCCGCGTGTGACGCGGCCGGCGCGATCCGCACGGTCGGCGGCGCGACCTCGACGATCCGCCCGTTGCCGATGTAGATGAAGGCGTGACCAGGCCGCGGGCCCGTCGCGTGCCTGATCAGCTCGCCGGTTATGCCCTGGCCGCGGCTGATGCCATAGCAGCCGGGCAGGACCATATCCCCGCTGGCCGCGGTGTACGGGGCCAACCTCGGCCGTGTGGTCCTGGGAGGAATGGCGGTAACGGTCATCGGATTCCCCTCGTGGCGATGCGGCCGGGCCTGCTCCCGGCTTCACCGGATGGAGCAGCCACCACCGCCCCTGATACATCGCAGTTGCGGAATACATCGAAGTTGCGGGCAACCCGGCCCGTTCGGTCAAAAAAGAATTCAAAGAGCGGCTATTTAGCTACTTACGGTGCAAACCCGGCGTCGGTTTGCTTACAGCCTGTACCGCCGCTAGCGTGCCACCATGGCAGCGGACGGGCGACGGCACGTAATCGCGATCGGCGGCGGCATGCTCGTCCCCGACGGCCGGGTGCCCGTGCACATGGACTACGCGACGCGGCTCACCGGCCGGGCGGAGCCGCGGATCTGCGTGCTGAACACGGCGAACGGCGACGATCCCCAGTGGGCGCTGCGCATGTACGACCGCTTCGCCGGGCGGCCGGCGCGGCTCAGCCACCTGGCCCTGTTTCCGATGCCTAACGTGGCCGACCCCGAGGACCTGCTGCTGTCCCAGGACGTCATCTTCGTCGGCGGCGGCAGCGTGGCGAACATGCTGGCGGTGTGGCGAGTACATGGCCTGGACCGGATCTTGCGCAAGGCGTGGCAGGCGGGCATCGTGCTGGCCGGATCGAGCGCGGGCGGAATCTGCTGGTTCGAGGGGGGGACCACGGATTCGTTCGGCCGTGAACTGCGCGCCTTTACCGACGGCCTGGGGCTGCTCGCCGGGAGCTACTGCCCGCACTACGATTCCGAGCCGGGACGGCGGCCGCTGTACCACCGGCTGATCGCGGACGGGACGCTGGCGGCCGGCATCGCCTGCGACGACGGCGCGGCGGCGCATTTCACCGACGACGAGCTGACCGAGCTGCTCGCGGACCGGCCGGGCGCGGGCGCATACCGGGTAGAACCAGGCGTCACCGAGACCCGCCTCGAGACCCGCTTCCTCGGCTAGCCGACTTTCTCCACCCGGGGGTAGAGGCGAGGTTCTACCCGTGGCCTGACGCGCCGGCCGACCCTGAACCGGCACGCTGGTGCCATGAGCGAGCCACAGGTAGTGACCGTGCGAGGTCTACGCAAGTCATACGGGACCCGGATGGTGGTGGACGGGCTTGACCTCGACGTCCCCGCCGGTGAGATCGTCGGCCTGATCGGCGCCAACGGCACCGGCAAGACGACGACCGTGGAGTGCATCCAGGGGCTGCGCAAGCCCGATGACGGGCGGCTGCGGGTGCTGGGCCTCGACCCGGTGACGCAGGCCGAGCGGCTTCGGCCGCTGGTGGGCAGCCAGCTCCAGTCTTCCGCGCTGCCCGACCGGCTGCGGGTGGCCGAGGCGGCTGGTGATCCTGGACGAGCTGACCCAGGGCCTGGACCCGGCCGCGCGGCGCACCGTCTGGGATGCGATCCGCCAGCTGAACGACGAGGGCACCACGGTGCTGCTGGTCACCCACGAGATGGACGAGGCCGAGGCGCTCTGCGACCGGGTCGCGGTGATGCGCGCGGGCCACGTCATAGACGCGGGGGCGCCGGCGGACCTGATCGAACGGCACGCCAGCACGGCGGTGATCCGGTTCAGCATGCCGGATCCCCCCGCGCAGCTGCTGGACCAGGTCCGCCGGCTTGACGGGGTGCGGGAGGTGACGCGGTCCGGGGCGCGGATCACGGTGCGCGGACACCGGCGCATCGTCGCCCACGTCTGTGCCGCCCTGGTGCGCTGGGAGCCGGTGCCAGCCGACCTGGCCATCTCCCAGCCCGGCCTGGAGGACGCCCTGCTTGGGCTGCTGAACGGCGACCACGACGAGCCGCCGGCGGATACATCTGTCAACGGCGAACTGATCGGAGGACGGCGATGAGAACCACGGTGGGACGGCTGGTCCGGGCGGAACTCAAGCTGATGACACGCGATCCGCTGGTGCTGACGTTCGTGTTCGCGTTCCCGATCGTCACCATGCTGATCATCGGCGGCGCGTTCGGCACCAGACCGGACCCGGCGTTCGACGGCGCCAACCCGTCGCACTGGTACGTGGCGTCCTACCTCACCGTGGTGATCGCGGCGACCGGACTGGTGATGCTGCCGGTTCACCTGGCCTCGTACTCCGAATGCGGGGTGCTGCGCCGCTTCGCCGCGGCCGGCTTTCCCCGCTGGTCGTTCGCGATAGCCCAGCTCATCGTGGGCCTGCTGACCACCGCGGTGGCCTGCGCGCTGCTGCTGGCCGTGGCCGCGCCGGTGTACGGTATCCCCGCCGTGCACGACGCGTGGCGGGTGGCGGTCGCGCTGCCGCTCGGCGCCGTCGCATTCGTCAGCATCGGCGTGCTGCTCGGCTCGGTGCTGCCCTCGGCCCGGGCCGCCCAGGCCGTCGGGCTGCTGCTGTTCTTCCCGTCCTTCCTGCTCGGCGCGGGCGGGCCGCCGCCGCACGTGATGGGTTCCATCGTCAGGCAGGTCGCGGGGCCGCTGCCGCTGACGCTGCTGACCAACGCGGTGCGCGCGCCGTGGCTCGGCCTGGGCACGGCCACCGGGTCGCTGATCGGGGTGGCGGTGCTGGCGGTTGCGGCCACGGCCGTAGCGGCCCGCCGCACGGCGCTGTGACCTCCGCCTCGCACGGCGCTATGGCCGCCCGGCCGGGCGGCCATAGACTCCGCAGCATGAGCGCCGAGCTGGAACCAGCCGGTTCCGCAGAGTCGGCCGAGTACCTGGCGGGCCGGGCACGCTGGGCCGCCATCGTCGTGTTCGCCGCGGTCACGGCGGCCGGGGTGATCCGGCTCAACCCCAGCGCGGCGGCCGCCGCGGCCGGGGGCGTCGTGGCGGTCGGCGCGGCCTCGCTGCTCCTGCTGGGCTGGCGGCCCGTGCTGCTCTACGCCGCGCTCGCCACCGCCGGGATCGCGGTGCTCGGGAACGGCATGTCGAGCAACATCGGCTGGTTCACCGTGTGCCTGCTGGCTGGCTGGTGCGTGCTGGCCGGCACCCGGCGCGAGGGCCTGGCGTACTGGGCCGGGGCGATGCTCCTGTTCGCCTCCGAGTGGCTGTGGGGCGGCCATCCTGATCCCGGCTGGGGCGCCTGGCTGGCCGGCACCACCCTGACCGTCGCGTTCAGCCTGCTGATCCGGCACGACCGGGACCTGCTGCGGCGGCTTCGGCTGGCCCAGGCGGGCCTGGCCGAGCAGGCCAGGGCTCAGGAGCGGAACCGGATCGCCCGTGAGCTGCACGACGTTATCGGCCACACCCTGACGGTCAGCTTGCTGCACGTGCAGGGCGCGCGGCTGGCGGTCGAGCACGACCCCGCCGATGCCGGGCACGCCCTGGCCGAGGCCGAACGGCTCGGCCGCGAGTGCCTGGCCGAGGTGCGCACCGCGGTCGGCATGCTCCGCGAGGACGACGCCGCGGACCGTAGCGCGCCGCTGCCGGGCGCGGCCGGCTTGCCCGCGCTGGTGGAGCAGTTCCGCTCCGCGGGCGCGGACGTGACGCTGACCGTCGAGGGCGACCTCGCCGGGCTACCCGCCACGACCGGCCTGGCCGTGTACCGCATCGCGCAGGAGGCGCTGACGAACGCGGCCAAGCACGCACCCGGGGCACCGGCCGAGGTCCGGCTGCGGGTCGGGGCCAGCGAGGTGACGCTGGCTGCGGACAGCCGGACCGTGCCGGGCAAAGGCGCGGGCGCCGGCCCGGGCCTCGGCGTGATCAGCATGCGGGAACGGGCCGAATCGGTCGGCGGCAGCTGCGAGGCCGGCCCCGGCGGGCGCGGCTGGCTGGTCCGCGCCACGCTCCCGCTGACCGGCGGAACACCATGATCCGGGTGCTGCTTGTCGACGACCAGGAACTGGTCAGGACCGGCCTGCGGGGCATCCTGCGCGGCCCGTTCGGCTTCGAGGTGGTGGGTGAGTGCGCGGACGGCGGCGAGGTCATCGCCGCGGTCGAGGCCACCGCGCCGGACGTGGTGCTGATGGACGTCCGGATGCCGTTCACCGACGGCGTGCAGGCCACCAGCCGGCTCAGGCAGCGCGAGGGCAGCCCGCCGGTGCTCGCCCTGACCACGTTCGACGACGACCAGGCGCTGGCCGGGATGCTGCGGGCCGGCGCGTCCGGTTTCGTCCTCAAGGGGGTGCCCGCCGAGGACCTGCAGCGGGCGGTGCGGTCGGTCGCCGAAGGCGGCGCATGGCTCGACCCGGCCGTTACCGGCCGGGTGCTGGCCACCTACCGGTCCGCGCCGGCCGCCGCGGTCCCGGCCGGCCCGGATCGCGACCTGGACGCGCTCACCGCCCGCGAGCTCGAGGTGCTGGCGCTGATCGGCCGGGGCAGGACTAACGGCGAGATCGCCGCCGAGCTGTTTGTCAGCGAGGGCACCGTCAAGACGCACGTCAACCACGTGTTCACCAAGCTGCGGCTGCGCGATCGCGCCGCGGCCGTGGTCTTCGCCTTCGACCACGGCCTGGTGGAGCGCTCCGGCTGAGCCGTCGCTATGAGCGGGTGGCGCGGCGCAGCGACCAGCCCAGGGCGGCGAAGACGAACACGGGCAGCAGCCACCAGGCGTTGACGCCGGCCGCGTGGACCAGGACCGCGGTCAGCGCGAGCACGGCGACCACGACGACCGCGACCCGCCAGTCGTCGCCGACCACGAAGTCGTACCAGAACGCGCCGATGGACCTGAGCCGACTCACGAGCTCACCACCTGCTCCGCCGCGGGCTCGGCGGGGCTGCGACCACGGCGCGGCCGCAGCAGGACCGTGTAACAAAGCGCCACCAGCGCCACCACCGGTACCAGCACGAGCAGGGCCGCGTCCTGGCCGGGCCAGGAGACCCCGGCCCCCTCGGCGCCCCAGAAGATGCCGAACGAGGTGAGCATGATGCCCACCGCGAACTTCATCGCGTTCTCCGGTACCCGCGCCAGCGGTGCCCGCACCAGGACCCCGGTTACCGCGACCACGATCACGGCCGCGGCCGCGCCGATCACCGCGGCGCCCACGTCGTGCTGGTTGGCGCCGAACGTGATCACGATGAAGACCACCTCGAGCCCCTCGAGCAGGACGCCCTTGAACGACAGCGTGAAGGCGTACCAGTCGTGCACGCGACCACGGGACGAAGGCGCCGCAGCCTTGGCCGCCGTCACCTCCCGCAGATAGGCGCTGGCCTCGTCGTGCAGCGACTTGTACCCGGTAGCGCGGAGGATGGCCTTGCGCAGCCACTGCAGCCCGAAGATGGCCAGCAGCGCGCCGACCACCAGGCGCAGCGCGGTCAGCGGCAGCAGCGTGATCGTCGGCCCGAGCGCCGCCACGATCGCGGCCAGCACGGCCAGGGCCACGGCCATGCCCTGGAACGTGGACCGCCACTCGCGGGTCAGCCCGGCGGCGAGCACGATGGTCAGCGCCTCGATCGCCTCCACCGCGCAGGCGACGAACACGGTCAGGATGAGCGGAAGCGCGGTCACGGAACACCTCCCAGGCCTATTGCTCGAATATAAAGGTGGCGGCGCTGCCGAAAATACCTGCTGTCATCGTTTTGGTTGTTTGCGGGGGGCAAAGTAAGTCCCCGCCGGGGCCGGGCTGGAACACCGGCCGATGCCCTACGATCAGCAGGATGACGGTCACTTTGCTTACCAGCCAGTCAGCGCCGACGACAACCGATGCGGACGCCCTCGTCACCGGCGTGTTCCAGGGCCAGGACGGCCCGGTTCTCACGCTGAGTACCGAGGGAATCGACCTGATGGCCGCGCTCACCGCGCTCGGCGCTACAGGTAAGGCCGAGGAACTCACCAAGATCCCGACAAGCGGCAAGTTGCCGGCCCCGGTCATCGTCGCCGTCGGCCTGGGCCCGGAGCCCGGAGCGGACGCCGATCGGCAGGCCTACCTGGAGCGGCTGCGCCGCGCCGCCGGGACTGCCGCCCGCGATCTGACCGCTGCTGCCCCGGGATCGAAGGGACGAGCCAAGCGAGTCGTCGTCGCGCTCCCCGCGGGTGAGCCCGATGAGGCCGAGGCGGTGGCGCTCGGCGGCCTGCTCGGCGGCTACGCATTCAGGAAGTACCGGACCGCATCCGCCGCGCCCGGTGACGTCGAGTTGATCGTCCACACCGCCCACTCCGACGCGGCCGACCGGGCCAGGGTCCTCGCCGGGGCGATGTCGCTCGTCCGCGACCTGGTGAACACCTCCCCCGCCGACATGGTGCCCGCGGACCTGGCCGCGGCGGCCGGGCAGGCGGCCGCGGCGCACGGCCTGAGCGTGCAGGTACTGGACGAGAACGAGCTGGCCAAGGAGGGCTTCGGCGGCATTCTCGCGGTGGGCATGGGCTCGGTGCACCCGCCCCGGTTCGTCCGGCTCGAGTACACCCACCCCGATGCCGCCAGCACCGTGGTGTTCGCGGGCAAGGGCATCACCTTCGACTCTGGCGGGCTCTCGCTCAAGCCGCCGAAGGCGATGGAGACGATGAAGGCGGACATGAGCGGCGCCGCCGCGGTGCTGGCCGCGGTGCAGGCCATCGCCGAGCTCGGGCCGGCGGTGAACGTGGTCGGCTACCTTTCGATCGCCGAGAACATGCCGGGCGGCGGGGCCCAGCGGCCATCGGACGTCATCACGATCTACGGCGGCAAGACCGTGGAGGTGCTGAACACAGACGCCGAGGGGCGCCTGGTCCTAGCGGACGCGCTGGCCCGGTCCGAGGCGGATCGGCCCAGCCTGCTCATCGACGTGGCTACACTGACAGGGGCGCAAACGGTGGCGCTCGGCAACCGCACAGCCGGGGTGATGGCTAGCGACGATTCTCTAGCCGCGGAGATCGCGGACGCGGCCAGGCGGGCCGGCGAGGCCATGTGGCCGATGCCGCTCCCCGAGGATCTCCGTAAGGGGCTCGATTCGACCGTCGCGGATATCGCGAACGTGTCCGGAGACCGCAGTGGCGGCATGCTCGTCGCCGGCCTGTTCCTCCGCGAGTTCGTGCCGGCCGGGGTCCGCTGGGCTCACCTGGACATCGCCGGCCCCGCCTACAACGACGGGGGCCCGTACGGCTATATCGCCAAGGGTGGCACGGGGGCAGCGGTAAGGACGCTGGTGCAGATCGCGGCCGACGTGGCGGAGGGCAAGCTTGCCGGTAGCCCGGCTGACGGCAAGTGAAATGATGAAGACTGGGTAGGCCAGGTAGGGCTGACTGGCATGAAGGAGGCTTGAGGCGTGGCAGAGGGCATCGGCAGCTACGACATCGTCGTGCTCGGTGGTGGCAGCGGCGGGTACGCCTGCGCGCTGCGCGCGGCCGAACTCGGCAAGCGCGTAGCGCTGATCGAGAAGGACAAGGTCGGGGGGACCTGCCTGCACCGCGGCTGCATCCCCACCAAGGCGCTGCTGCACGCCGCCGAGATCGCGGACCACGCCAGGAACAGTGCGTCCGTGGGCGTCAAGACCACCTTCGAGGGGATCGACGTCCCGGGCGTGCTTTCCTATAAGGACGGCGTGGTAGACCGGCTGTGGAAGGGCCTGCAGTCCACCATCGCGAGCCGGAAGATCGTCACCATCGAGGGACCGGGGCGGCTGGAATCGCCGCACAGCGTCCGGGTCGGCGACACGATCTACGAGGCCGAGCACATCGTGCTCGCCAGCGGATCGCAGCCACGGAGCCTGCCCGGTCTCGACATCGACGGCGAGCGCGTGATCACCTCGGACCACGCGCTGGTGCTGGACCGGGTCCCGGCTTCGGTGGTCATCCTCGGCGGCGGCGTGATCGGCGTCGAGTTCGCCAGCGTGTGGCGGTCCTTCGGGGCCGAGGTCACGATCGTGGAGCTGCTTCCGCAGCTGTTGCCGCTGGAGGACGAGACGAGCGCGAAGCTGCTGCAGCGGGCCTTCCGGCGCCGCGGCATCCGCTTCGAGCTCGGCGCCGGTTTCGAGTCGGTCAAGTACACGGACACTGGCGTCACGGTCACGCTCGAGGGCGGCAAGACGCTCGACGCCGACCTCATGCTGGTCGCGGTGGGCCGCGGCCCGGTCTCCGATGGCCTCGGCTACGAAGAAACCGGCGTGGCGATGGAGCGGGGTTTCGTCACGGTGGACTCGCTCTGCCGGACGAACATCCCCTCGATCTCCGCGGTCGGCGATCTCATCAACACGCCGCAGCTCGCGCACGTGGGGTTCGGCGAGGGGATCCTGGTCGCGGAGCGGATCGGCGGGCTCCCGGTCACCCCGATCGACTACGACGGCGTGCCCCGGATCACCTACAGCGATCCCGAGGTGGCGTCGGTCGGCCTCACCTCCGCGCAGGCCACTCAGCGCAGCCTGAAGACGGTCGAGTTCAACTACAACCTCGGCGGCAACGGCCGCAGCGTGATCTTGCAGACCCAGGGCGCGGCTAAGGTCATCGCGATGTCCGAGGAGGACCGCCCCGGCCGCGTGATCGGCATACACATCGTCGGCAGCCGGGTCAGCGAGCTCATCGCCGAGGCCCAGCTGATCTACAACTGGGACGCCGAGCCCTCGGACGTGGCCCAGCTCATCCATCCCCATCCCACCCAGTCGGAGGCGATCGGCGAGGCGCATCTCGCGCTGGCCGGCAAGCCCCTGCACGTACACGCCTAGTTTTCCCACAACCCACCCTACTTTTCCCACAACCCACCCTACTTTTCCCACAACCCACCCTAGGAGTCACGAGAGCCATGTCGGTCTCCGTATCCATGCCGCAGCTCGGTGAGAGCGTCACCGAGGGCACCGTCACGCGCTGGCTGAAGAAGGAAGGCGAGCGCGTGGAGGTGGATGAGCCGCTCCTCGAGGTGTCGACGGACAAGGTGGACACCGAGATACCTTCGCCCGCATCCGGGATCCTGCGCGGCATCGCCGTTGACGAGGACGAGACGGTCGCGGTGGGCGCGCAGCTTGCCGTCATCGAGGACAGCGAGTCCGGCGACGCGGCGCCGGCCGGTGACGATTCGGCGGCGGCCGACGTGGCTGAGCCGCCCCAGGCCGGGGCAGCCGAGCCGGAGGCCTCGCAGCCGGAGGCCCCGGCGGCCAGTTCGGATGGCTGGGGGGCGCAGCCCAACTACGCGCCGCCCGCGCAATCCTCCCCGCCGGCCTCCCCCGGCTTCTCGGGCTCGCCCGGGCCTTCGGCGCCCGCTTACGCACCCCCGCCCGCATACGGCCACCCCGAGCCGTCGGCCCCCTACACCTCGTCGGTGCCCGCTTACGGCCAGCCAAGCCCCGTGCCCCCGTCGGCTCCCTACGGCCAGCCGACTCCCCCCGCCCCCGCGGCGCAGCCGTCGCCGACGGCCCAGGGGCAGCCGTCCCCGGGCGAGCCGGCCTCGCCGGCCGCCGCCCCGGCCGAGGAGTACCCGCCGCCCACGCCGCTGCCCAGCGGCGGCGACGCGCCCTACGTCACCCCGCTGGTCCGCAAGCTGGCCGCCGAGCACGCCGTGAACCTGGAGACCATCACCGGCACCGGGGTCGGCGGGCGCATCCGCAAGCAGGACGTCATCGAGGCCGCCCGGGCCCAGCGTGCCGCGCGGCCCCAGCCCGTGCAGCCCCAGGCGCCTCAGGAGGCTCCTGCAGCTCAAGCACCGCAAGAGGCGCGCGCCGCGCAGCCCGCGCCGCAGGCCCCCGCCCCGGCCCCGCGCCCGTCCGTAGTGGCTTCCTCGCTGCGCGGGACGACCCAGCGGATGTCCAGGCCCCGCCAGGTCATCGCCCAGCGGATGGTCGAGTCGCTGCAGGTCTCGGCCCAGCTCACCACGGTGGCGGAGGCCGACGTGACGGCCATCGCCCGGCTGCGCGACCTGGCCAAGCGCGACTTCGAGGCCCGGGAGGGCGTCAAGCTGAGCTTCCTGCCGTTCTTCGCGCTCGCCGCCGTCGAGGCGCTGAAGATGCACCCGAAGCTCAACGCGCTGATCGACGGGGATCAGGTCACCTACCACGACGCCGAGCACCTCGGTATCGCGGTCGACACCGAGCGCGGGCTGATGGTACCGGTGATCCACAGTGCGGGCGATCTGAACATCGGCGGGCTGGCACGCAAGATCGGCGATCTCGCGAACCGGACCAGGTCGGGACAGGTCGCGCCGGACGAGCTGGCCGGCGGGACATTCACGCTGACCAACACGGGCAGCCGCGGCGCCCTGTTCGACACGCCCATCATCAACCAGCCGCAGGTCGCGATCCTGGGCACCGGCACCGTGGTCAAGCGTCCCGTCGTGGTCGAGGATCCCGCTCTCGGCGAGGTGATCGCGGTGCGCTCGATGGTGTACCTCGCGCTCACCTATGATCACCGTCTCGTTGACGGCGCCGACGCGGCCCGGTTCCTGACCACGGTGAAGAACCGGCTGGAAGAAGGGGCCTTTGAGGCAGAGCTCGGCCTCTAGCCGCCAGCCGCGGCGGCCAAGGGTGTCCCGGAGCGCATGAAAGTCGCGGTCACCGGCTCGTCCGGGCTCATCGGGACCGCGCTCGTGGCCAGCCTGCGCTCCGACGGCCACGAGGTGATCAGGCTCGTCCGCCGGCCCCCGCGGGCTCCCGACGAAGTCCGCTGGGATCCGCGCGCGGCCGACGCCGGGCTGGTCGCGTCCGGCCCGTCCGGCCCGGGTGGGCTCGCCGGGCTCGGCGCCTGCGTGCACCTGGCCGGGGCGGGGGTGGCGGACCGCCGCTGGACGGCCAGGTACAAGGCGGAGATCAGGGCCAGCCGGGTACTCGGCACCCGCGCGCTGGCGGGCGCGCTGGCCAAGCTCAGCCCGCCGCCCGCGACGCTGGTGGCGGCCTCGGCCATCGGCTGGTACGGGGATACCGGCGGCCACGAGGTCGACGAGTCGGCACCGGCCGGGCAAGCGTTCCTCGCGCGGCTGGTCCGGGATTGGGAAGCGGCCGCCGCCCCGGCCGCCGACGCGGGCATCCGCGTCGTGCACCCGCGCAGCGGGCTGGTCCTCACCCCACGAGGCGGGCTGCTCGCCCGGCTGCTCCCGCTGGCCCGGGTGGGCTTGTGCCCCAGGTTCGCATCCGGCCGCCAGGCCATGAGCTGGATCTCACTGTCCGACGAGATCGGCGCCATCCGGTTGCTGATCGACCGCAAGGACCTCAGCGGCCCGGTCAACCTCACCGCCCCCGCTCCGGTCACGAACGCCGAGTTCACCGCCGCGCTCATGGCCGCCGCCGGCCGCCGTGACCTGCGCTGGCTGCGGGTGCCCGCCCCGGTGCTGCGGCTGGGCCTGGGCGAGGCCGCCGTCGAGCTGCTGACCAGCGCCAGGGTCATGCCCAGGCGCCTGGAAGAGGCCGGCTACAAGTTCCGCCACCCCGCCCTGCCCGGGGCCTTGTCCGCCGAGCTAGCCTCCCGCTGATCAGGGAGCGGTCGAGGACCCTGTCGGGGCCGGAGTAGCCGAGGGAGACGAAGTCGCGGATGGGGTCACCGAGGCGCTAGGTGTCGGGCTGGCGGTTGGTGAGGCCGACGCGGAACTGGCGGGGGGCGCGGACGGAGAGGTAGCAGACGGGCTGGCCGGGCTGGATGGCGTGGCCGGGCTGGATGATCTGGCCGGGGCCGAGCTGGTGCCCTGCGCCGGGCCCACCAGGTTCGGGGTCTGCACCGGAGGACGGCCGGTGAACAGCAGGGCGAGGGCTGCGATGGCGACGCCGAGGACGGCGACGGCTCCCCCGGCGGCCATCCCGGCGGCGAACGTGCGGCGCTCACGGCGGTACTCGGTGGTCCGCCGGTCACGCAGCCAGGCCGGCAGCGCGGCCCGGCGGGCGGCCCAGCTGTTGACCGGCGCCGCGGCCATGCCGAGCGTGGGGAACAGCAGCAGCCCGGCCAGCAGCGGGCCGCTGAGCTGGTTCGTCTTGGTCAGCGCGGCCCCGATGCCGATGAAGCCGAACATGGCCAAGGTCGATTCGGCCCAGTTGGCCCGCAGCGCCTCCCACCACCTGGTCTGGTCGCTGGTCTTCGGGGTGCGCAGGAAGGCGGCCTTCCTGGCGAACAGGGCCAGCACCGACGCGCGCGCCACCACGAGCGAAGTGGACTGCCAGACGAAGAAGGCGCCGATGGCGTCGCGCCAGGACGCGCCGGTGCCGCGGCGCAGCAGGGCGATCGCGCGGACCAGCCCTAGCAGCACCATCACCGGCACGGCCGAGACCAGGAACACCGTGAGCTTGCGGAACAGCTGGCCGCCGCCGGTGGCCAGGTTGGCCGCGCCGGCCAGCAGGAAGATCAGGAACAGCAGGCTGAGCAGGTCCCCGTACCACTGCGCCGCGCCCGCCAGGTAGGCCCAGCGCTGCCCGGCGGCCAGGTGATTGGCCCGGCCCTGGCGCCCCGGCATCAGCGAACGCCAGTGCATCCGCAGGATCTGGATGCCGCCGAAGCACCACCGGTACCGCTGCCCCTTGAGCGCTTCGAAGGTCAGCGGCATGATCCCGCGGCCCCAGGACTGGTCCACGTGCAGCCCGTGCCACCCGGCCCGCAGCAGCCGCAGGGAGAGCTCGGCGTCCTCGGTGATGCACCATTCGTCCCAGCCGCCGAGCTCGTCGAGCGCCACCCGGCGGATCAGGCCCATGGTGCCCGCGAAGATCGCGCCGTCGTGCTCGTTACGGGACGGCTGCGAGACAGCGAAGAAGTACTTGTAGGAGTAGTAGAGCCGCCGGTAGTACCGCGCCTGGGTCCAGTCGCGGTAGTCCTGCGGCGACTGGACGAAGCCGATCCACGGGTCAGCGAACGCGGGCGCGCAGCGGCGCAGGAACCCAGGCTCGATCTGATAGTCCGAGTCGACGACGCCGATGACGTCGGCCTCCGGCGAGGTGAGCCTGCGCAGCGCGTAGTTCAGCGCCCCCGACTTGTAGCCCGGCCAGTTTTCCAGGTGGACGAACTTGACCGCGTGCCGCGCGCACCAGGCTTCCACCGGCCGCCAGAGCTCTTCTTCGTCGGTGTTGTCGTCGATGAGGATGACCTCGTAACGCGGGTAGTCCAGCCGGAGCAGCGAGCGCAGTGTCTCGATGACCATCTCCGGCGGCTCGTTGTGCGCCGGGACATGCAGGCTGACCATGGGCAGCTCGCCGTCCGGCACGGACAGCGGCGTGGTCGGCGTGATCCGCCGCTGCCAGCGCTCGGTGCCGAGCGCGTCGCAGATCTCCCACAGGTACGCGCAGCACAGCAAGGCGGCGAAGACCTCGAGGACCCAGAGCAGCACTCCGCCGGCCGTGCTGGCGGGCCCGAGGTGGCTGTCGAAGGTCCACTCCAGCGCGTAGGTGAGGAACACCACGAACAGGAACACGCTGGAGGCCCAGCACATGTGGGCCCGGGCGGACCAGCGCCTGGTCACCGGCATCCAGATGAGGCTGGCGAACACGACGCCCGCCACCCCGGCCGCCAGGTTGTGCTGGGACGCGCCGAGCAGCCGGAGGATGACCGCGACCGCCGCGGCCAGCGCGATCGTGCCGGCCACGGCCAGGATGAACCGCCGTATGGCCGGCCAGGTCCCGGCGCGGCGGGCATGCCGTCGCGCGGGCATGAACAAGGCGGCCGACCCGAGCGGGGCGGCCACGATCCCAGCCAGCAGCATCGCCTGAAGCATGAAACCCTTCACCGACCGCGCCCTGCGCCCGGTCGTCACGGCTGCCCCGGCTACCCACCCAGAACCAGTCCAATCAGGCGGATTTCATGATCATGGCCAGAAAGGGCCGAATAGCAGTCAAAACTGGCCACGAGATCATGAAGGGCGGGGTCGGCGGGGCCAGGGTTCCCGGCGGTCAGGCGATAAGCCAGCCGGGTGCCTCACGGGAGGTGATGGAAGGTGTCTCGGCACGGCAGATACCCTGCTCGTTCGGCACAAATAAGGCGAGCAAGCGGAGCGGACGGTCAGGTTTCCGCGGTTGGCTGCAGGACGACGTCGAAATTGGCGAGGCAGAACGATCCGGTGAGGCCGTACCTGGCCGCCTGTTCGGGGTCATCGACGGGGGTGAATTCCTTGATCAGGCTCTTCTTCACCGCGAACACCGCGTCCGATTCGATGTACGGGCTGCCGGCCACGAAAATGTGCGTGGTCAGCGCGTGATGCCCCGGAGCGGTCACGATGAAATGGATATGGGCCGGCCGGTACGGGTGCCGTCCGGTCGCGTTCAGCAGCGTGCCGACAGGGCCGTCGGTCGGGATCGGGTAGTGGCTCGGCACGATGGTGCGGAACCAGAAGGCCCCGTCCTTATCGGCGGTGAACAGGCCGCGCCCGTTGGTCCGGGGCTGCACGCCGGGCTGCTGGACGTCGTAGAAGCCCTGGTCGTTCGCCTGCCAGACATCGAGTTCGGCGCCCGGCAGCGGGGTGCCGTCGGCCGAGAGCACCCGGCCGCGGACCACGCACGGCGGGCCCGTCCCGACGAAATCGATGGACTCGCCGAGTTCCCGGCGCGGCGATTCGATCATGTGGAACGGGCCGAGCACGGTGGATTCCGTGGCCCCGCCCGTTTTCCTGTTGTTGATCGTCTCCACCAGCATGGAGATGCCGAGCACATCGGAGAGCAGGATGAATTCCTGCCGTTCGTCGTCGCATTTATGGCCGGTCGCGGTGAGGAAGTCGATCGCCCGCTCCCATTCGGCGATGGTGGGCTCGGTTTCCCTGACGAACGCGTGCAGGTGCTTGACCAGGCTGCTCAGCAGTTCGCGCAGCCGCGGGTCCTGGGTCTTCGCGAAGCTGTCGACGACCGCGTCGGCGGCGGTCTGCTCGGTGAAGTCGGTGGCCATGACCGCCAGGGTAAGGCCCGGTCCGGCCGCAGGTACAGATCGGAGGTCGGTCCGAGGTGCTGGAGCTTGTCGGGGTTGACCACCGAGCGAATCGCCTGCACCAAGCCGTCAGTGATGTCGAGCGCAAAGACGCTGGCCACCCGGCCGTGGGCGTCGTAGGCCACCGCGCCTGGCTGGCCGTTGACCAGGGCCGGCACGCTGCAGGTACCCTCCTTCTCCGCCCGGCGGGACAGCCCGAGCAGGAACCGGGCGACCCGCTCCGGCCCGTGCAGCGGTTCGCGCCGGGCCTGGCCCTTGCCGCCACCGTCGCCGATCATGACTACGTCGGGGGCGAGGAGTTCGAGCAGGCCGTTAAGGTCACCGCCGCCCACCGCGTCGAAGAACCGGCGGGCCACCTCCTCGCTCTGCTCGCGCGAGGCCTCGAAGCGCGGCTTGCCCTGGTCCACGTGACGCCGGGCGCGGGCGAGGATCTGGCGGCAGTTCGGCTCGGACTTGCCGGTGATGTCCGCGATCTCCTTGTAGTCGTAGCCGAACACCTCATGCAGCAGGAACACGGCACGCTCGGTCGGTGACAGGCTCTCCAGCAGCACCAGGAAGGCCATCGACAGTGAATCCGACATTTCCGCACGCTCCGCCGGGCCGGGATCGGTGTCTGCGACCAGCGGCTCCGGCAGCCAGGCGCCAACGTAGGACTCCCGGCGCACCCGGGCCGACCGCAGGTGGCTGATGGCCAGCCGGGTGGTGGCCGTGGCCAGGTACGCCTTGGGCGAGTCGATGCTGGCACCGTCGCGCAGCACCCGGGTCAGCCGCAGGAAGGCCTCCTGGACGATGTCCTCGGCGTCGCTGATGCTGCCGGTCATCCGGTAGGCGATCGAGAACATCAGCGGCCGGAACTCCGAGTAATCCGTCATGCTGACCGCCGACTCCGGTCGCCCCTGCGGCGAAGACTCGCATGATGGCTCCCTTTCGCTGATCCTCCCGGTATGCCCTCTACGACGCCAGTGCCCAGCGAGCTGTGACACCTCAATCCTGGTTGTTTTCCTCGCTCCAGCGCAGGTGCCAGGTGCGGGAGATGGGACCGAGGTGACGCAGCTTCTCCGGGTTGGCCACCGCCCGGATGGCCTGCACCTGGCCGTCGAGGACGTCGAACGCGATGACCGCGATCAGGTCGCCGTCGGCGTCGCGGGCCAGCACGCCCGGCTGGCCGTTCACCCAGGCCGGATCGAGCGTGGCGCCCAGCTGCAGGGTCCGCTCGACCTGGATCCGGACCACCTCCGCCACCCGCTGGCGGCCGAACACCGGGGCGATGAACGTCGCCTCGCCCTTGCCGCCGCTGTCCCCGTAGAACAGCACATCCGGGGCCAGCCGGTCGAGCAGGCTGGACATGTCGCCGCCACGGGCCACGGCCAGGAACAGGCCGGTGAGCTCCTCGCCCTCGGCACGGGACGTCTCGAAACGCGGCCTGCCCTCGTCAATGCGGTGGCGGGCCCGGGTGAAAATCTGCCGGCAGGCGGCTTCGGTCTTGCCCGTGGCGTCCGCGATCTCCTTGTAGTCGTAGCCGAACACCTCGCGGAGCAGGAACACGGCCCGTTCGGCCGGGGCCAGGCTCTCCAGCAGCACCAGGAATGCCATCGACAGGGAGTCGGAGGTCTCGGCGAGCTCGGCCGGGCCGGGCTCCGCGGTATCGAGGAGCGGCTCGGGGAGCCAGGTGCCGACATAGGACTCGCGGCGGACGCGGGCCGAGCGCAGGTGGTCGATGGCCAGCCGGGTGGTGATGGTGGCCAGGTACGCCTTGGGTGACTCGACGCCGGCGTCGTTGGCGCCCTTGGCGTCCTTGCCGGCGCGCAGGAAGGCCTCCTGCACGATGTCCTCGGCGTCGCTCACGCTGCCGGTCATCCGGTAGGCGATCGAGAACATCAGCGGGCGGTATCCGGTGAAATGGCTCGTGTCCACGGTGCTCCTCTCGGGATCGTCCTGATCCCTAAGACGAGGGGCCTTCGGCGGCTGTGACGATGTCCGCCTTGGCTTGCCCGGCCAGTGACCTGAGCCGGGCGGGCAGCGCCTCCTCCAGGCCGCGGGCGAACAGCGGGATCCGCCACAGGGGCGGCACCGGCCCGGCCACCCCGCTCAGCTGCATCATGGCCTGGATGGTGACCCGGACCAGCCGCCTGGCGCTGGTGAACATCAGCAGCGCCAGCGGGAGCTCCACCACCAGGGCGGAGACCAGGCTCATCGTGAAGCCGCGCGAGCCGTAGGCGAGCGCCAGGTCGAACCAGGCGTCGCAGACCAGCAGCGTGCCGGTAATGATCATGAAGAAGATGAGGATCTGGCGCTGGTTCCAGGCCGCCCAGGCGGTCGCGGCGAATCCGGCCAGCTCGGCGACGTCCAGCCCGACCCACACGGCCCGCCAGTCGTGCGAGGTGTAGCGCCCGGGCAGGGTCAGCAGGAGGATCGCGATCCAGGCAGCCAGCCCGAGGCAGCACGCCATCATGAACAGCAGGCCGAATCGCCTGCGCCGCTGAAGCCTGGGATCCATCAGCGGGTGCGGCAGGTCGACGGCGGCCAGGGTGCGGGCCAGCTGACGCCGCTCGTCCGGGGTCATCCGGCGTAGTTCAGCCTCAGTGATCACATCTCCATTCTGCGTCGCGGCGCCGCTCAGGCCGACTGACGGGCTTGCCCGGCGCGATCGGCCCGGCGCTGAGCCCGGCTGCGCGGCAGGGCCTCGCCGAGGCCGCTGCCGGCCAGCGGCGTGCTGTGCAGGGACTGGCCGGCGCAACTCCGGCCCCAGTTGCCGGCCTGGGCCCATTCGCCGGCTTCTGCTGCCTGGCTGACCTGGGCCCTCTGGCCGGCCAGGATCCCGGCCCCGGCCAGGATCCCGGCGGCGACCGTGGCCCGGAGCAGGAGCCGGGCCCCGGCGAAGGCCAGGAAGGCGAGCGGCAGTTCGGCGAAGGCCGCCGACAGCAGGCTGATCCAGATGCCGCTCGTCGCCAGCGACGTGCCGACGTCGAACCACGCGTCGCAGCACAGCATGGTGCCGACGATCGCCAGCAGCAAGATCAGGACCTGCCGTTGCCGCCATATCGCCCATGCCGTCGCCGCGAACGCCGCGAGCAGGAACACGTCGAAGTTCACCCAGACGGCCCGCCAGTGATGCGCGTCGAAGCGGTGCGGCAGGGTGGCGACGAGCACTACGATCCAGCCGGCCAGGATCACGCAGCAGGCCGCCGCGACGAACAGGGCCAGCCGCCGCTGACGGCGCAGGGTCGGGTCGAGCCGGTACGGGTCGGGCGCGGCCGGGACGGCGGGCTCGTCGAGTTCGGCGAGCATGCTGGCCAGCTGGCGGCGTTCGGCCTGGCTCATCTGGCGCAATTCGGCCTTGTCTATCACCAGCTCATTGTGCGCCGGCCGGCTGCGCGCTAGCTGAGCGCGGCATGCGGGCGGTGATCGGGGCGGGCCGTACGCGGACCGGCCTGCCCGCGGCGTGGCCGGGCGTAAGCTGGGAAAAGTGAGTGAGCTTGTCTACCTTGGCTTCGGCGCTGTTCCCGTGGAGTACCGCGAGGGCTGGGACCTGCAGCGGCGCGTGCACGCCCGGCGCGTGGCCGACGAGGTTCCCGACAGCTGCCTGCTGCTCCAGCACGAGCCCGTATACACCGCGGGCAAGCGGACGGCGGCATCCGACCGGCCGTTCGGCGATGCGGGAGCGCCGGTCATCGACGTGGACCGCGGCGGCAAGATCACCTGGCATGGGCCCGGGCAGCTGACCGGCTACCCGATCATCAAGCTCCGCGAGCCGCTGGACGTGGTCGCGTACGTGCGCGCGCTCGAGGAGGCCATGATCCGGACGTGCGCCGAGTTCGGCGTCACCGCCGAGCGGGTGGCGGGTCGCAGCGGCACCTGGGTGCGGGGTGACGAAACAGGCCCGGACCGCAAGGTGGGCGCGATCGGCGCGCGGGTGGCCCGGGGGGTCACCATGCACGGGTTCGCGCTGAACGCCGACTGCGACCTGTCCTGGTACGACCGGATCGTGCCATGCGGCATCCGCGACGCCGGGGTGACCACGCTGTCCGCCGAGACTGGCCGTGACATCACCGTGGCCCAGATCACGCCGGTCATGGAACGCCACCTCGCCGACGTCCTGGGCTACCGCACCTGGCGGCACGTCTACGACCCCGGCGTGCTGGGCGGCCCGCTCCCGGAGGCACCGGCCGCCGTCCCGCTCGCGGCCCGTTAGGCTGAAGAGGTGGTACTCGCACCCGAAGGCCGGCGCATGCTCCGCCTGGAGGCCCGGAACAGCCAGGTCCCGATCGAGCGGAAGCCGCCGTGGATCAAGACCAGGCTCCGCACCGGGCCGTCCTACACCGAACTCAAGAGCCTGGTTCGCAGTGAGGGCCTGCACACGGTCTGCGAGGAAGCCGGCTGCCCGAACATCTTCGAGTGCTGGGAGGACCGCGAGGCGACCTTCCTCATCGGCGGCGACCAGTGCACCCGGCGGTGCGACTTCTGCCAGATCGACACGGGCAAGCCGCTGCCGCTCGACGAGGGCGAGCCGCGCCGGGTCGCGGGGTCGGTCGCCGCCATGGGCCTGAAGTACGCGACCGTGACCGGCGTGGCGCGCGACGACCTGGCCGATGGCGGCGCGTGGCTGTACGCGCAGGTCTGCCGGGAAATCCATGCGGTCATCCCCGGCTGCGGCGTGGAACTGCTCATTCCCGACTTCAACGCCGAACCCGGCCGGCTGGCGCAGGTCTTCGACGCCCGGCCGGAAGTCCTGGCGCACAACATCGAGACCGTGCCGCGGATCTTCCGGCGGATCAGGCCCGGCTTCCGGTACGCGCGCTCGCTCGGCGTGCTGCGCGCGGCCCGCGAGGCGGGGCTGGTCACGAAGTCCAACCTGATCCTGGGGCTGGGCGAGGAACGGCACGAGGTCACCGAGGCCATGAAGGACCTGCGGGCGGCCGGCTGTGACCTGCTGACCATCACCCAGTACCTGCGCCCCACGCCGAGGCACCATCCGGTGGAGCGCTGGGTCAAGCCCGAGGAGTTCGTGGAACTGCGCGAGGAGGCGCTGGAACTCGGGTTCGCCGGCGTGATGTCCGGGCCGCTGGTGCGGTCCTCCTACCGGGCAGGCCGGCTGTACGCGCAGGCCATCGAGCAGCGAGCCAGTTTGATGTAGCCCGGCGGTTTCTGTCGGGGGCGGCTTAACCGTATGCTGCGGAGCATGGCGCGCATGTCAAGGAAGTCTGGGTCCGCTGACCCGGCCATCACGAGGGAAACCGCTGCGGACATGGCCAAGGCCGGGCGGCTGAAGCAGATCCGGATGGTCGCCGGCCTGGTGCACAAGTCCAACCCGAGGGCGATGCCCATCGTCATCGGCAGCGGCCTCGCCACGCTGGTGATCCTGGTGGTCGTCGGGCTGCTCACCGGGCTGGCCCCGCTGCTCATCCCCCTTGGCGTGCTGCTTGGCGTGCTGGTCACGACGATCTTGTTCGGCAGGTTCGCGCAGGCCGCGCAGTACTCGGCCATCGAGGGGCAGCCGGGTGCGGCCGCCGCGGTGCTGGAGAACATGCGGGGCAACTGGACGGTGACGCCGGCGGTCGCCGCCAACAGGAACATGGACGTGGTGCACCGGGCCGTGGGACGGCCGGGCGTCATCCTGGTCGGCGAAGGCTCTCCCAAAGGGCTGGCTCCCCTGCTCGCCGCGGAGAAGAAGCGGGTCGCCCGGGTCGCCTACGAGGTGCCCATCTTCGAGTTCCAGGTCGGGAACGGCGAGGGGCAGGTCCCGATCAGCAAGCTGCAGCGCAAGATCATGCGGCTGCCCCGCCAGCTCAAGCCCGCGGTGGTCAGCGACATCAACCACCGGCTCAGGGCGCTGCAGCCGACGCTGCAGGCACCGAAGGGGCCGATCCCGAAGAACATCAGGCAGCCCAAGATGCCCCGGCCGAAGACCCGCTGACCGGGCGCCGGCGCTACACCCGGATGACGATGGTGTCCGAGGCGCGGTCGTGCAGGCCGCGCAGGTCGCGGTCGGTCAGCAGCGGCGGGACCACGGTGAGCAGGATCGCCGTGCGGAGCAGCGCCCACCGGAATCCGATCAGGCCGCCGTTGGTCCTTACCGTCCGGATGCCGACCAGCCGCTTCCCGACGGTGAAGCCGGTCGTGGCGGTGAGCACGTAGACCTCGATCGCGAACACCACGATCGTCCAGAACTGCGAGCGGGTGAGCCCGTACGCGATCAGCATGCTGAGCAGCCAGTCGATAAGCAGCGCCAGCAGGCGCCTGGGCATGCTGGCCACGGACCCGGGCCCCCGCTCCGGCAGGCCGAACCGCTGGCCGGGATAGGCCGTGCTCTTGCCGGCGTCCGCCGGGGCGGTCAGCTGCACGGTGCTCGTCTGCCCCGCGCTGGCCGCCGCCGGGGCAGGCCGGCGGGCGGCACCGGCCCGCGCGGGGCCCGTACCACGGCGGTTGCGGGGTTTCTTGGCCACGACACCACGGTATCCGTTCCGGGCGGCGAAGCCAGTGGCGGGTCATCAGTATCGCTGCGCGGGGAGGCGACGGGGCTGCCCGGCCCGCGAACCGTGAACCTCAACTGCTGCTCCAGCCGGCGAAGCGGCTGGAATCCCTGCCCCCTCGGCCGGGGAGGATGCCAAAATAGGAGCTCCGACCTTGGCCGCCGACCGTAACATCCGTGAAACAAACCAGACACGGCGCGGAAATTGCCGGCGGCTACCGTCCTAATCGCGTGCCCTGAGAACCGAAAGCGTGCCCTGTACCCAGGAGGGGTTGATGTTCAGCAGTGCCGAGGAGGTCCTCCGCTTCATCGCGGAGGAGAACGTGGATTTCGTCGACGTCAGGTTCTGTGACCTGCCTGGGACGATGCAGCATTTCACCGTGCCCACCGCGTCGTTCGGTGAGGGCGTCTTCACTGACGGCCTCATGTTCGACGGGTCGTCGATCCGCGGCTTCCAGCAGATCCACGAGTCGGACATGCAGCTGATGCCGGACCCGTCGACGGCGATGCTGGACCCCTTCCGCACGCACAAGACCATGAACCTCACGTTCTTCGTGCACGACCCGCTGACCGGCGCGCCCTATACCAGGGACCCGCGCAACATCGCCCGTAAGGCGGAGGACTACCTGCGCGGCACGGGGATCGGCGACACGGCGTTCTTCGGCCCGGAGGCGGAGTTCTACATCTTCGACTCGGCCCGCTTCTCGACCTCCGCGAACGAGGGTTACTACCACATCGATTCTCTCGAGGGCGCGTGGAACACCGGCAAGGACGAGGACGGCCACAACCTCGCTTACAAGCCCAGGTACAAGGGCGGTTACTTCCCGGTCCCGCCGATGGACCACTACACCGACCTGCGCTCGGAGATGGTCGCCAACCTGATCAAGTGCGGCGTCGAGGTCGAGATGCAGCACCACGAGGTGGGCACGGCCGGCCAGGCGGAGATCGACATCAGGTTCAGGCCGCTGCTGCAGATGGCTGA
>Ga0335078_10001103_pt1 | contig 40994 bp, 23 predicted proteins | sample Lox_Sample_32_FD_206711 | JGI IMG/M metagenome (GOLD analysis project Ga0335078, IMG submission 206711) | Soil microbial communities from Loxahatchee National Wildlife Refuge, Florida, United States - Lox_Sample_3.2 | ecosystem: Environmental > Terrestrial > Soil > Wetlands | place: USA...
GCTCGTCGGGCTGGGGCGAAGCCCCGTTAGCGGTTGGCCCTATACCCTGCGGGCCGGCGGCCACACACTGGTAGCGGCCATCGCTGGCCCCGCCACCCCTACCGGCCCCGCCGGCCCCGCCGGTTGCGCCACGCGCCCCGCCGGCCCCGCCGGTTGCGCCACGCGCCCGCCGGCACCCGAAGCGCGCGGGCGCGCTAATCCGACTAACGGGCCGCAATGACGCGTTTCCCCCCGATTCATGCCGTAACGGGGGCGATCCGGCCGCCTATTCCGGCTGATCCATTTACGTTCATGCCTGCTAACCTAAACGCACAGGAAGTCATGAACGACCTGAATGACCCGGACGGGCCGTTCCTGGTAGAGTCCGGTCACCGGCCAGGGGCCGGCGCCAGCACGTACCGGCAGGCCCAGGAAGCCCGCTGGGCACGGCTGGGCCGGCCGGCCGGGCTATGGCCAGCGCGACGCGATGCGGAAAAGGCCCAGGCCGGAGCCGGGATATTGAAAAGCTGAGCCATAAATACCTATAGGTTGTTTACAAATACCAATGGCCCATCGGACCCGGTATCCTACGGCGGCCCATTCCTGGCCGGTGTCCAATTCGAAGTCACTGCGGGCGGCCTCTGGTTCGAAGGGTACTGGTGGTGGGTCTGCCCGTCCGGGCAGCCGACCGCCGCGCAGCAGTTCGCGCTGTGGAACGTGACCGGGTACGGAACCGGCGCGCTGATCCCCGGCAGCGCGGTGACCTCGGGCACGCTGGCGGCCGGGCACTGGAACTGGGTGCCGATCGCGGCGCCGCTGCCGCTCTCCGTCGGTACCTGCTACAACGCGTGCACCGGGTTCAGCGGCAGCTTCCCGAACACGAACGGCCAATTCGGCTCCGGCGGCCCGTACGCGGGCGGGATCACCAGCGGCCCGCTGTCCGCCTACTCGGACTATTCCGGGTCGCTGCCCACCCCGTACGGCACGTCGCAGGGGGTTTTCGGCGTCGCCGGCACCGATCCGTCCGCCAGCATGCCCGCGCAGGGCTCGAACTCGGCCAACTTCTGGATGGACCTCCAGGTCAGCGAAACCGCCCCAGCCGGCTTCGGCGGCCCGTACCGGCTGTGGCCGAACAAGTACGACGCCGGGCCCGGGACCGCCGCGGACGATTCCGTCAACTACGTGGTGGCAACCGAGGTCCATCTCAGCCAGGCGTGCTCGCTGGACCACATCTGGTACTACTCCCCGGCGGGAACGTCGCAGCTCGCCAGGCCCGGCTGAGGCCCGGCTGAGGCCCGCGCTGGGGTCGCTCCGCCCGCTAATCACCTGGGATCAGCGTCACGAGTGCGCAGCCATACACAAAGTTGAGCGCCGTGCTGGTCCCGACGACTAGCACAGTCTGGGGCGCGGTGACCGGATGGCGGGCTAAGTCAACCCTCCTGGTCTCACTGGGACAGGCCCCACTCGCGGCGGAGAGCCGCGAGCGCCTCGTGGAACGCCGGGTACGTCTTGCGGACACAGCCGGGGTCGTCGAGGGTCAGGCCCGGTGTGCGCAGGCCGGTGACGCTGAAGCTCATCGCGATGCGGTGATCGCCGCGGCATTCGATCTCGGCGGCCTTGGGCGTGCCGGGCCAGATCTCGATCCAGTCCGGTCCCGTGGCCACCTGGATGCCGAGCCGCCGCAGGTTGGCCGCGCACGCGTCGAGCCGGTCGGATTCCTTGACCCGGGTGTTCCCGACATCGGTGATCCGCACCGGGGCGTCGGCGAAGGGGGCGATGGCGGCGAGCGTCGGCATCGTGTCGGAGATGTCCCGCATGGCGACCTCGGTGCTGTGCAGCGGGCCCGTCCCGGTGACCAGGATCCCGTCCGGCCAGAGCTCGACCAGCGCGCCCATCCGCTGCAGCACGCGCACGAACGCGACGTCGCCTTGCAGCGAGTCGGCGCCCAGGCCGGGGACGAACACCGTCTGCCCGCACGCCGCGGCCGCCGCGAAGAAGTAACTCGCCGCCGACGCGTCGGGCTCGATCTCGAAGCTTCGCGCCGCGTAGCCGCCGGGCCGCACCGTGAAGGTGTCGCCGTCGCGGGAGACGCGCGCCCCGAACTGGCGCATCATCCGCACCGTCATCGCCACGTAAGGCGCGGAGACCATGCCGGTCACGGCGATGGTGAGGCCGCCGGCGGTCAGCGGGGCCGCCATCAGCAAGGCGGTCAGGAACTGCGACGAGACGCTCGCGTCCAGGGTGACGGGGCCGCCGGTCATGCCCTGCGACGTCACGGTCAGCGGCAGGTGCCCGTCGGCCCCCGCGTAGGTCACGGTCACGCCCAGCTCACGGAGGGCACCGACCATCGGGCCGACCGGCCGCCGCCGCATCTGCGGGGAGGCGTCGAAACGGAACGTCCCGTGCCCGGCCGCGGCCAGCGCGGGCAGGAACCGCGCGGCGGTGCCCGCGTCACGGCAGTTGACGTCGGCCTCGGCCGCGGGCGGCCCGGACGGGCTGCCCATGACGACCCAGTCCTCGCCGGAGCGCTGCACGCTGTAGCCGAGCCCGCCGAGCCCCTCGGCGAACGCCTCCGTATCGTCGGACAGCAGCGGCCGCCGCAGGTAGCTCAGACCCGGCGCGCAGGCGGCGAGGAACAGCGCCCGCGCGGTCACCGACTTCGATCCAGGAACCCGAACCTCGGCCACGTCTCTCCCGCCTGCCTGCCTCTCCGCAGCCAGTCAGCCTAGCCCACGGGCGGGGACGCCCGGGGTCACCGGGCCGCGGCCACCACCTCACGGGCCATGGCCTGCTCCCCCAGCGCGTTCGGGTGGAAGGGGACGGCGAGCGAGGTCGGGATCAGGCCCTCCACCCATTTCACGCCCGGGCGCTGGCACGCGTCGTGCCCCGCGCTGGCCTCGTAGGTGTTGACGAACGTGACACCGTGCGCGGCGGCCGCCGCGGCCAGGGCCGTGTTGAGCTGGGTCTCGATCCCCCGCAGGTAAGGCACGTCGCCGCGGGAGACGGCCACCTCCGGCCAGCAGCCGTTCCCGCTGGCCGGCAGGATCTGCGGGTAGCCGACGAGCAGGACCCGGGCGTGCGGTGCGCGCTGCCGGATCGCCTCCAGCACCGAGGCCACCTTCGGCGCGGTCTGGGTGACCGCCCGGGCGAGCTGATCGGTGCCGCCCGCGGTGTAGTGCTGGCGGCACGGGTCGCCAGAGGGGCTGGTCAGGCTGAGCGCCGCGCAGGTCGTGACGATCCGGCCGACGCCGATGTCATCGCCGCCGACCTGCACCGTGACCAGCGAGTCCGCGGCGGACAGCGCGCTGAGCTGCGGCGGCTGGAGCTCGCCGGCGGCCCGCTGGCGGTGCGTCATGTCGGTGGTCGACGCGCCGAAGCAGCTCACGTTGACGAACGACGCCGGGCGCAGCGCCGCCGCGACCAGGGCCGGGTAGTCCTGCGCCGAGCGCAGGCACCCCACCGCCGGGGTCCCGCCCTGCTGGTGGGTGAGCGGCGACGCGGTGAAAGAGTCACCGAGGGCCACGTACCTGCCGTCCAGATGGGTCACGCCGGTGCCGCCCGCGGGGCTCTTTGTGCCGCCGTGACCGCCGGCGGTGCCTGCGGCCGCGGGCGAGCCAGGCGCGGGCCCGCCGGGCTTGCCGGTCCCGGATGACGTGCACGCGGCCAGCGCGGTGACGAGCAGCACGACCATGGCGCCCACGACGCCCGCGCGGGCGGCGGGGCGGGTGCCCGGTGCGTGGCACGGGCCGGGCGCGCGACGCCGGCGGGAGGCGGAGCGTGGAGTGTCGGCCATGGGATCTTTTCTGCCGGGGTTCGGTCACTTCACGCTACGGACTGTGCCCGGCTGGCACAACGCGAGGCGGACGCGCCCCCACCGGCCCCGGCCGGCCCCTCAGCTAAAGATCACGGGCGATATGTGCTGGTTTAGCAGCACGAAACGGCCAAGATCCGGATGCCCGGCGCATCCGGCAGAAGATCGGTGGGACGCTCCCTAACCGGCAGCATTTCCGCGGATACGACGGAAAATCGCCGCGGGTAACCGTTCACGGGCAGCGTTCTGAGCGGATGCCTAGTGCGGCGCGAAATCCTTGTTGCGGATGGCCGCCAGCGACACGACGCCGGCCGCGATCGCGATGATCGCCGCGACCAGCAGAATATGGTTCAGCCCGGTCGTGAACGCGGTCCGGGTGATCACCGCCACGGCCTGCCGGGCCTGGGCCGGCAGCGCCGCGATCAGCGCACCCGCCCTGCCGGACTGGACCGCCGTAGCGATCTGCGGCCCCTTCCCGGCCAGCGCGGGCACCGCGGCCACCCGGGTCTGCACCACGTGGCTGACCTGGCTGGAGAACAGCGTGCCGAGCAGGGCGATGCCGGTCGCGATGCCGACCTGGCGGAAGGTGGAGTTGATCCCCGACGCCATGCCGGCCCGCTGTGGCGTGACCACGCCGACCGCGGCCCAGCCGAATTTCCCTAGCTTAGCTAGGTTGGGTCTGGGACACGTCCGCCTCGGCGCCGTCGGCCGCGGGCCAGCACGCAGCGAACAGGGCCTCCCTGCCGTGCAGCTTGACCCGGTCGCCGCGGCCGAGCGCGCGGGCCAGTTCCGCCTCGGCGCTTTCCACCCGCAGCCACTCGGCGTAGCTGACCGTGCGTATACCCCGGCTGGCGAGCGTCTCCAGCAGCGCCCGGACCCGCGGGCCCTCCGGCGCCGGCGTGTCGGCCGGGTACCGCAGCACGCCCGGCCGGGGCAGCGGCACGTCGCCGGAGGCGGTCGCGCCCGCGAGGTCGGCGAGCAGGTTGCGGACGGTCTCGGCGGCGTCTGACTTGTTGGTTCCGATCACGCCGGTGGGGCCACGCTTGAGCCAGCCGGCCACGTACTCGCCGGGGAGCGGGCGGCCGCCAGGATCGAGGACACGCCCGGCGTCGTTCGGTACCACGGCGTTCCGCTCGTCGAAGGGAACGCCCTCCAGCGGGACGCTCTGGTAGCCCACCGAGCGCAGCACCATCTGCACCTCCAGGGCCTCCAGCTCCCCGGTGCCCTGGAAGGCGCCGCTCCCGTCCAGGCGGGTCCGCTCAAGGACGAGCCCGGTGACCCGGTCATCCCCGGTGATCTCCACCGGCCGCAGCCAGAACCGGATGGTGAGCGTCCGCGCGTGCCCGCCCGCCGGGGAACCCGGGGCCGCCTGGCCAGCGGGACCGTCACCGTCCGCCGGGGCTCCGGCCCCGTCCGCCGGGGCTCCGGCCCCGTCCGCCGGGGCTCCGGCCCCGTCCGCCGGGGCTCCGGCCCCGTCCGCCGGGGCTCCGGCCCCGTCCGCCCACTTCCTGATGACGACCATGTTGCCGCGCACCCGGCGGTCCGATCCCGCCAGCGACGTCCCGTGGCCGGCCTGGTCGAACGCGTCCAGGTCCGCCTCCGGATCGGGGACGATGACCTCGACGCCGGGCAGCTCCCCGAGTTCCCTCAGTTCCTTGGTGGTGAACTTCGCGTGCGCCGGGCCGCGCCGGCCGATCACGTGGACCTCACGGACATTGCTGGCCCGCAGGGCCTCCAGGACCGGCTGCGGCACGTCGGTGCCGTGCAGCTCGGCCGGGTCCCGGGCCAGGATGCGGGCCACGTCCACCGCGACATTGCCGACGCCGATGACCGCGACCGACCGGGCGTCGAGGGTGAAGGTGGCGGGCCCGACGTCCGGGTGGCCGCAGTACCAGTTGACGAAGTCGGTCGCGGCGTAGCTGCCCGGCAGGTCCTCTCCCGGGATGCCGAGCCGTCGGTCACGCATCGCGCCGGTCGCGTAGACGACGGCGTCATACGCGGACAATAGGTCCTCGCGGGTGACGTCGTCGCCGAGATGCACGCCGCCGACAAACCGGACGTCGGGGCTCTCCAGCACCTTGCGCAGGTACTCGGCGATCGACTTGATCGACTTGTGGTCCGGGGCGACCCCGTAACGGACCAGCCCGTAGGGGGTGGGCAGCCGGTCGTAGACGTCCACCCGGACGCGCACCGGCCCGCCGTCCCTGTGGGGCAGCGCGGCCGCGTGCTTGACCAGGGCTTCCGCCGTATACAGCCCGGCCGGCCCGGAGCCGACCACCGCGACCTCGAGGACTCTCATGCTTCATACATTAGGCCCCCGGTACGGGTCCTACATGCCCTCGGGCGGCTCGGTCATGGCGTCGGCTCCGGTCAGGTCGGCTTCGCCCGGCTGACCGGGCGCAGCGACCTCCGTGCTGGCCCGGCGCGCCACCGCCTCGGTGATCCGCAAAGCCACATGCTGGGGGGTCAGGCCGACCTCGGCGAGGACCTCGCTGCGGTCGCCGTGGTCGAGGAACCGCTGCGGCAGCCCGAACGTCTTGACCGGGACGTCGACGTCATGGTCACGCAGCAGCCGCGACACCGCGTCCCCGAACCCGCCGACCCTCCCGTTGTCCTCGACCACGGCCACCAGCCGGTGCTCGCGGGCCCCGGCGGCCACGGCCTCATCGACCGGCTTGGTCCACCGGGGGTCCACGACGGTGACGCCGATGCCGTGGTCCGCGAGCCGTTCGGCGACCGTCAGGCACATCAGCGACATCGGCCCCGCGCCGAGCAGCAGCACGTCGCGGCCCGTGCCCGGGCCCGGCTCGCGCAGCACGTCCATGCCGCCGAGCCGGCCGACCGCCTCCACCTCGCCGCCCACCGTGCCCTTGGGGAACCGCACCACGCCCGGCCCGTCGCTGATCGCGATCGCCTCGTTGAGCAGCTCGGCGACCCGGGCCGCGTCGCGCGGCGCGGCGATTTTCAGGCCGGGCACGACCTGCAGGATCGAGCCGTCCCACATCCCGTTGTGGCTGGCACCGTCCGGCCCGGTCACGCCGGCCCGGTCCAGCACGAACGTCACCGGCAGCCGGTGCAGGGCCACGTCCATCAGGACCTGGTCGAACGCGCGGTTCAGGAACGTCGCGTAGATCGCCACCACCGGGTGCAGGCCGCCCATGGCCAGGCCGGCCGCACTGGTCACCGCGTGCTGTTCCGCGATGCCCACGTCGTAGACCCGGTGCGGGAAGGTCCGTGCGAACGCGCCCAGGCCGGTCGGGTGGAGCATGGCGGCGGTGATCGCGACGACGTCGGGCCACCGCCGCCCGATGGCCACCATCTCGTCACCGAAGACCTGGGACCAGGTCTGCTTGGCCGGGCCGCGCGCGGTGCCGGGGCGGGGGGTGCCGGGCACCTGGTGCAGGCAGTCATCCTCGTTCTCGACGGCCGGGCCGTAGCCGAAACCCTTCTGCGTGATCACGTGCACCAGGACGGGGCCGCCGAACTCCCTCGCGCGGCGGAGCGCCTGCTCGACCATGGCCTCGTCGTGGCCGTCGATCGGGCCCAGATACTTCAGGCCCAGGTCCTCGAACAGCACCTGCGGCTGCAGGACGTCCTTGATGCCCTTCTTGATGCCGTGCAGCGTCCCGTACACCGGCGGGCCCACCACCGGCGTGCGGGACAGCGTGTTCTTGATGTAGTCCAGCACGTTCTCGTACCGCTGGCTGATCCGGACCGTGCTGAGGTGCTGCGCTAGCCCGCCGATCGTGGGCTGGTAGGACCGGCCGTTGTCGTTGACCACGATGACCAGCCGGGAGTCATCGGTGACGGAGATGTTGTTCAGTGCCTCCCAGGCCATCCCGCCGGTCAGCGCGCCGTCCCCGATGACCGCGACCACCGCGCGGTCGGTCTCGCCGCGCAGCGTGTACGCCTTGGCCAGCCCGTCGGCGTAGGACAGGCTGGTGGACGCGTGCGAGTTCTCCACGATGTCGTGCTCGGATTCGGCCTGATTGGGGTACCCGGACATGCCGCCGCGCTGGCGCAGCGTGCCGAACTCCGCCTGCCGGCCGGTCAGCAGCTTGTGCACGTAGGCCTGGTGGCCGGTGTCGAAGACGATGCGGTCCCGCGGCGAGTTGAAGACGCGGTGCAGCGCGATCGTGAGCTCCACCACGCCGAGGTTCGGCCCCAGATGGCCGCTGGTGCGGATAACGGTCTCGATGAGGGTGTCGCGAATCTCACCCGCCAGGACGGCTACCTGCTCCTGGCTGAGGCGCTTCAGGTCATGCGGGCCTCCGATGGATTCCAGCAGGCTCACGTTGCTGCGCTCCTCGTCTTGCGGGCTGGATCCGGCCAGTTCCGGGGCCAGCAGGCCCCGTTCGCTGCGGGATCAGGCCCCGTTCGCTCCGGGTAGGTGCCGGAGGCCGGATGGGACGGCAATCACCCGAGTCTATTTGCGGTATCACCGGGGCACACGCGACACCCGCGCTGAGGCTGACGCCGACGTCGCCTAACGCACGCCGGCGCCGCCCGCGCCGGTGCGCCGACCGGTCAGAACGGGGACTGGGCCAGCCGCGCGGCCGCGGTGACCTCGGCCACGACCGCGGGACCGGGCTGCCACAGACCGGCCCGGTCCGGGTGGGAACCGTCACCGAAGACCCCGGTCTGGCCGGCCGGCCGGACCGGCAGCACATCGGCCATGTGGCCGTCGTTCCCGATGCTGACCACCGGGCGGGCCAGCGGCCGCGGATCGGTGAGCCGCCAGTGGAACGAACCCGGCTTGGCCCACTCGCCGCAGTCACAGCTCCCGCCGGCCACGGCCGCGGCGCACACATCGGACAGGGTGACCACGGCGACGATGCCGCCGATGGCCGCGACCGGGTCGCCGGGATCCCAGCCGGCGAACCAGAGCAGCGGCTCCTCGGCGGCCAGGAGGTCAACACGCATCGACGCATAGATCGCCAGCGGCCCGCGGTAGGACGGCGCCCAGTCCCGGTTCTCGACCGGCTTCCGGCCGCGCGCGATCGCCCACGCCCACGGCTGGCGCACGCTGAGCAACTGCACGTTACCTCCAACAGCCCGCACCGGAAGGCAGGGTCGCCCGTTAACCGGTTGTGTGTGTAGCCCGTGGACATTTGTACTTGACCGGGGACCGCCCGGATTGCGAGTCCGGGCAGAAACCAGCCATAAATTCCACCGATGTCATTTACTGCCCGAGCCGGGCACCGCAGATCAAGGTGACACGCCGCGCGCAGTCGCGCAAATCAATAACTTTGGCGATTTGTCCGCGCGGGGTGCGCCGCCCAGGCTGGCGGGGGCGGCGACGCGCGGGTGCGGCGCCGCCAGTACCTTCGGCCGGCCGGCGAACAGGCCGACGGCCGGCTCGGCACCGCTGATCAGGAGCAGCACGGTGACCGGGACCGTCCATCCGCCGGTGGCCGCGCGCAGGAAGCCGACCGCCAGCGGACCGGCCGCCGAGACCAGATAGCCGACGGATTGCGCCAGCGACGACTGGGACGCCGCGGTGGCGGGGCTGGTGAGGTAGATGCCGATCAGCAGGCCGGCCCGGTCCGGCGCGCGCCGTTTGATCACCGGCGACAGCAGCACGTTCATGACGGCGATCGCGCCGCAGGCCACAATGGTGCCGGGGAACAGCATCGTGCCGGGCAGCGCGCCGCGCAGCAGCAGGCCGGCCGGCAGGCAGGATGATCAGCGCGCCGAGCAGCGTCCGCTCCTCCCCCAGCCGCCGGCTTTCGACGACAACCGTGCGCATGCCCACAACGCTCCCTGGCTAAAGGTCTGCCCGATGCCCGGCAGCCCAGCCCGCCTGGCGCCGGGCCAAATGTCAGGAGCCGTGGTCACAGGCCTCGCAGATGTCCCATTACTGGAGATCTGGGCCTGGCCCCGGCCATTACCTCGCCATGTATCAGGTCGCCTGGGCGGGCCTCCGAATGCATGAGCCAAGCGCATAAGGACACGTGTGAGCGGAGCCACCCGAGGCAGGAGCCGCGAAACGGCGGACGAATGAACGCGCTCCCGCTCGACTTGCTGCCGGTGCTAAGGGCACCGCTGGCCGGGCCCTCCGGCCCGGCCAGCCGTCGTGCCACGCGAATCGCCCAGGACCTGGGCGACGCGCTGCCGGCGACGAAACTGAGGTCGGATAAAGGACGGAGAAACACTAATGACGTATGTGATCGGACATGCCTGCGTGGACCTCAAAGACAGGTCCTGCATCGAAGAATGCCCGGTTGACTGCATCTACGAGGGCGAGCGAATGCTGTACATCCACCCCGATCAGTGCGTGGACTGCGGCGCCTGCGAGCCGGTGTGCCCAGTGGAGGCCATCGCCTACTCCGACGACCTGGCGGTGGAGGATGCGCCCTTCGCCGGCGTGGCGCGGCACGCGTTCAGCGAACTCGGATCTCCGGACGGCGCCGAGCGGGCCGGCGTGGTGCCTGACCCTCCGTTCGTCGCGGCGCTCCCGGTCACGGTCAGGGGCGACAGCTGATGAGCATGCGATCCCTTCGCGTCGCCGTGGTCGGGTCGGGTCCGGCGGGGGTGTACGCGGCCGCGGCGCTGGCCGAGCACGACGTGCCGGTGGACGTGATCGACCGGCTGCCGACGCCGTTCGGCCTGGTGCGCTACGGGGCGGCGCCGGACCACGAGAAAATGAAGTCGGTGGCAGCCCTCGCCGCGGTTACGGCATGCGAGGTGGACAATCGAGAACCGGAGTCAGCTATGACCACTCCCCCGACGACCTCTGAAGGCGCGACCGGATCCACGGTCAGGTCGGCACCGTACCTTCGGGGCCGCCGCACCCCGAGCGACACCCAGATCGACGGCATCTTCGGCCCGGTGACCAAGACGGCCGTCGAGCGATCCCAGCGGGACAGCCACCTGACCGTCGACGGCGTCGTCGGGCCTGCCACCCCGGCTGCTTTGGGCGGCGACGTACGGCCGCCGACGCTGGGCGAAGGATCGCGCGGGCCGACGGCCGAGAAGCTACAGACCGTGCCGAATGAGGGACGGGGTGAAATCGCGCCGGGGCCCGATCCAGTGCTCTCCATCGACGGCATTTACGGTGAGCAGACCGCTGCCGCTGTTAAGGGGCCGCAGCAGTCTGGCGGCGTCCAAGCGGACGGTGTGGTCGGCCTCCAGGCAAGCCGCCGAGCGAAGATCGTGTGCACCCTTGGCCCGGCGACATCCAGTCTCGGGCAGATTACGGCGCTAGTGGCGGCGGGCCTGGATGTGGCCCGGCTCAACATGAGCCACGGCGATCACGGCGCGCACCGTGCCGCCTACGATGCCGTCCGCGCGGCCTGCGACGCCAGCGGTCGGCGCGTGGGCGTGCTGGTGGACCTGCAGGGCCCGAAGATCCGGCTAGGGCGGTTTGCGAAGGGATCGGTGACGCTGGCGCCCGGGCAGGAGTTCACGATCACCGGGGAGGATGTGCCCGGTGACCATGTCGAGGCGTCGTGCAGCTATCCGGGATTGGCCGGTGATGTCCGGCCGGGCACGCGGCTGCTGGTGGACGACGGCCGGGTCGTGCTCGAGGTGACCGCGGTGCAGGGGCCGCGCGTCCGTACCCAGGTGGTAGTGGGCGGGGTGGTCTCGGACCACAAGGGCCTCAACCTGCCGGGGGTCAGGGTCAGCGTGCCCGCCTTGACCGACAAGGACGCGGATGACCTGCGCTGGGCGCTCGGGCTGCGCGCGGACATGATCGCCTTGTCCTTCGTGCAGGGCCCGGAGGATGCCGAGCCTGCCCGCAAGATCATGGACGAGACAGGCGTCCGCCTGCCGCTCATCGCCAAGATCGAGAAGCCCCAGGCGGTGGCGGCGCTGGGTGAGATCGTGGCCGCGTTCGACGGGATCATGGTCGCCCGGGGGGACCTGGGCGTGGAGTTCCCGCTGGAACAGGTGCCGCTGGTGCAAAAACACGCGATCAGGCTCGCCCGGCAAGCCGCCAAACCCGTCATCGTGGCCACCCAGATGCTCGAGTCGATGGTCGGCGCGCCGCGGCCGACCCGGGCCGAGGCGTCAGATGTCGCCAACGCCGTGCTCGACGGTGCGGACGCGCTCATGCTCTCCGCGGAGACCAGCGTCGGCGCCTACCCGGCAGACGCCGTGGCGACCATGGCGCGGATCACCGTGGCGGCGGAGCGGGAGTGGCCGCTGGCCCATCCGGCCGACGCGCCGCAGACCACCGGGTGCGCCATCGCCCAGGCGGCAGGCGAGGTCGGGGCGGCGGTGGGGGCCAGGGCACTGGTGGCCTTCACCATGACCGGGGAGACCGCGCGGCGGCTGGCCAGGTACCGGTCGCCGATCCCGCTGCTCGCGTTCACTACCGAGTCCGCGACCCGCAGCCAGCTGGCGCTGACCTGGGGCGCCGAAACGTTCCTGGCTCCCCCCGTGGCGCACACCGACGACATGGTCCGCCTGGTCGAGGCGGCCTTGCAGGACATCGGACAGTGCGCCCAGGGCGACGTCGTGGTGATCGTGGCGGGCAGCCCGCCGGGCACTCCAGGACGCACGAACGCCCTGCGCGTGCACCGCATCGGCGACGCCATCGAATCCTGAACCATCGAGCATCGCGCTCGCGGCAGGCGCCTTTCATCGGTCAGCCAGGTCCGGTCATTGGGGCAGGTGACGCGGGTGCGTGACCGGCCGGCTCGGCGGGCAGCCAGGCCATCCGGGCAGCCGCTGCCGGGTACAGAAGGTCTGGAACTGGACGTCCGGCTCGCCCAGCGCCCGGCGTGTTCCGCCCGGTCGTACCATTGCTGCATTTGTGCCGTCGTGTCGCGTCGGATCTCCGTACTTAACCGGGGTGCCGCTGGCGCGGTTCCCGTGCCGGGGCAGCCTGGAAGGGTCGGACCGCTACGGGGCTCTGGCTACTTCCCGTGACCGCCGCCGGGGGGCGGCGCCGCCGTCAGGCGCACGTCCTTGCGCCTCATTTGGTTCGTGCCCATCGGGCCGCCTGGTGTGCCGCGCGCCGGCGGGGCGTCGCGTCCCAGGGCCTGCAGGCTCCCACGGCGATGTCCATGGCACGCCGGGCCGCGGCTTGCACCTCGCCGGTGCCGCCGCCGCCTTCCATGGTGACTAGCGCCGCGGCCAGTACCGCTCCCATGAGCGAGCCGACCGCTTCCAGCTGGATCCGTCCAAGCGGGTCCGGGCTTACTCCAGGGGCATCCGGCAGAAGCTCCTGCTCATCGCCGGCCTGATGAGCCGGGCGGACCTGCTGGTCCTCGACGAGCCGGCCAGCGGCCTGGACCCGCTCATGGAGCAGGCCTTCCGGCACAGCGTGACCGAAGGCCTGCCAGCGCGGCCAGGCCGTGTTCCTGTCCTCGCACATCCTCAGCGAGGTCGAGGCGCTCTGCGACCGGGTGGCGATCCTGCGCGCCGGGGACTTGATCGAGGCGGCAGCCGGGTACCTCGACGGTCTGAGGCGGAGCCTCGCCGGGATGCCACCGAACAACCCCGAATCGCGCGGGGCCGTTGGGGAGTGGCACGTGGCCGTCGGCGGGGCCTGGCTGCCGACAGGTCTCTGGTGGCGCGGCGCTCGCGGCCCTGGCTGAAGGATCCTGGCCGTCCGCCGCACGCCGCAGCCGCGGCAACACGCCGCGGGAGAAGCCGACATTCCGCGCTCGGCCGCGAGAGGGCTGATCCTCCGGTGCCCGGCGATGCTCGATAGAGCCGGGGAGAGCCAGATCACGAGACCAAGCTGACGATCGAGCACGACGAAGAGGACGGCCTGACCGAAGCCGGAAGTGAGTACGTCACCGCCGGAGGTGAGGTGTATCAGATCCGCCGACCAGCCCTCTGTATGGATGTCACACGGGTCGCCCGAAGATGCGGGCTGTCCGACGTCAATCTGGCAGTGAATTCGGGCTCATCGAAGAGCGCTACGTCGAGCGGCGTGCCATTTCAGGCTAAAGAGTATGGCCGGGTGGACAACGGCTCGGGAGTCTAAACAAGCTCGGGGAGTCTAAAGAATGGGTAAGGAAATGACCGCTGTGCTTTTCCCCGGTCAGGGTGCGTACTACGGCCGCGCCCTGCTCGACCTGCAGGAAGGATACCCGGAAGTAAAGTCCGTATTCGCCGAGATCGACAGCGCGGCCAGACCGCTGGTGGGCGACCTGGCGGTCCACACGCTCTTCCCGCCCAGGGCGCAGGAGACCGACCACTGGCTACGGGACGCGCCCGAGGCGCTCCAGCTCGCCATCTACGCCGCCTCCGTCGCCGTCTACACGGTCCTGCGCAAGCGCGGGCTGCGCCCGGACGTCCTGATCGGGCACAGCCTCGGCGAGATCACGGCCCTAGTGGCCGCCGGCGCCTTCACCGTGGCCGAGGGCGCGCAGATCGTCTGCCACCGCAGCCTGGTGCTGCGTGAGGCCGGTTTTGGTGACGCATACATGGCCGTCGTCGGCACGAACGCGGAACAGGCCCAACGGCTCATCGACCTCGTCGGCGACCCCCAGACCGTCATTGCGGTCGAGAACCATCCGACCCAGACTGTGGTATCCGGCCGGGCGGCGACCCTGGACACCGTGGCGCGCCTCGCGGCGGGCCTGCGCGTGGACTTCACCAGACTGAAATCGCCCTATCCCTTCCACAGCCCGCTGCTGGAACCGGCGGAGGAGAAGTTCGCCGACCGGATCCGCGCCATCTGCCAGCAGCCGCTCGAGATCCCGGTCCACTCGCCGATCGTCGGCCGTGCCTACCGGGATGACGACGTGCTGACCGAGATCCTGGCCAGCCACTTCACCCGTCCGGTGCGGTTCCTGGACTCCGTTCGGGAGCTCGCCGCCGGCGACGCGTCTGTCTTCGTGGAGAGCGGGGCGCTCGACGCGCTGACCAAGATCGTCCGCCGGGCCGCCGGACCGTCCGCAGCGGCGATCTCGACGCTGCTTCCCGAGGCGGGCGGAGCCGCCGGCATCGCGCGGGCGCTCGAGCACCTCACCGAGCTCGGCGCCGTCGAGGCGCCGGCCGGGGCCGGCCCGGAGCTGGGGTACATCCGGATCGCGCTCATGCCCGACGTGCCGTCGTCGCGCTTCGAGCGGTTCTGGTCCCAGCGCGGCGACCAGGTGACGGCCTTCGCGCGGCGCGAATACGCCGCATACGCGATCCCGCTCGGGGACAGCGCCGCCGGCGGCATGACGCCGACCGTCACGTCGTCTCCTGCGCCTGCGGCCGCGGACCGTGACAGCATCCTGCGCCAGCTCATGGCCTTGTACGCGGAGGCGTTGGAGTACCCGGCGGAGGTGTTCGCTGAGGACACTGAGCTGGAGGGCGAGCTGGGAGTGGACTCCGTGAAGCAGACGGAGCTGCTGGCGCGGGTGGGCGAGCAGTTCGGGCTGCCGCCCAGGCCGTCAGACTTCCGTCCGGGCCCGTACAGCACGCTCGGCAAGATCGCCGACCTCGTCCTGGCCTCGGTGCCGTCTTCCGGCGCACCTGCGGTGCCTGTCGCCGAGCCGGTTCCCGTGCCTGCCGGGCCGGCGGTTCGTGGCCGCACCGATGTGCTGGGGGAGTTGGTCGCCTTGTATGCGGAGGCGTTGGAGTACCCGGCGGAGGTGTTCGCTGAGGACACTGAGCTGGAGGGCGAGCTGGGAGTGGACTCCGTGAAGCAGACGGAGCTGCTGGCGCGGGTCGGCGAGCAGTTCGGGCTGCCGCCCAGGCCGTCAGACTTCCGTCCGGGCCCGTACAGCACGCTCGGCAAGATCGCCGACCTTGTCCTCTCAGCGGCATGAGTGAGTGGGGGATACCGATGCCGCACAATCTGGATGGAAAGATCGCCCTGGTCACCGGCGGAGCGCGCAACGTCGGCAAGGTCATCGCCAAGCGGCTGGCCGCCGACGGCGCTCTGGTCGTCATCAACCACCTACACTCGCCCGGCCCCGCCCGGCAAACCCAGGCGGAGATCGAACAAGCCGGCGGACGGGCCGTGGTGATCCGGGCCTCGGTCGCGGTCCGCGCCCACGTGGACCGCATGTTCGACGAGATCGAGTCCACATTCGGCGGCCTCGACATCCTCGTCAACAACGCGGCGAACGGCGCCCTGGTGCCTGGTGACCAGGTCACCGACGAGTTCATCGACCGCGCCCTCAATACCAACCTCAAAGGCGGCCTCGCCTGCGCGCGGCGGGCCGCCGCGCTGATGGCCGGACGCGGCGGGGGCAGCATCGTCAATCTCTCCACGCTCGGCGGGGGCCAGTTCGTGATGGCGAATTACCTAGCCTGCGGGCCCGCCAAGGCGGCCGTCGAAGCCATGACCCGCTATCTGGCGGCCGAGTTCGCCCAGCACGGCATCCGGGTCAACACGGCAGCGGCGGGCATGCTCGAGAGCGAGGTCGCAGACCTCTTCCCCGACGCCGAGCGCATGCAGCGCGTCATCCGCGAGGCCACCCCGATGGGCCGCCTCGGTCGGCCTGAAGAGTTCGCCGACCTGGTCGCGTTCCTGGCGTCCCCCAGAGCCAGCTGGATCACGGGCCAGGTGGTGCTCGCCGACGGCGGACTAGCCACCGGGCAGGCTTTGCTGTCGCCGCCCCGCGCGGCTGTCGAACCGCCATCCCCGCCCGCTGCTGCGGCGGAGCAGAGGCCGAATCCGCAGTTGCAGGACACTGAGCCGCAGGGCATTGATGACGAGATCGCAATCGTCGGGATGGGCATCGCGGTTCCGGGCGCCAGCAACCCGGACGAGTTCTGGGCGGAGCTCCTGCGCGGCGCCGACCGGTTCGTGGACATCCCCGCGGACCGCTGGGACAACAACATGTTCTACTCGGACGAAAAGCACGACGAGGACAAGACCTACTCAAAGCGGTCCGCCTTCGTCACCGACTTCGTCCCCCACCCGGCGCTGGCGGACGAACTGGCCCGCTCCGGCAGCGACCCGGTCGCCGTAGAGTCGACCACGCTGTGGCTGCGGCACTCCGTCCTCCAGGCCATGGACGGGGTGGCGCGCGCGGTCGATGACCGGTGCTCCTTCCTGGTCGGATACACCGCCGACGGCAGCCAGCACCTGGAGGAGGCGACGGTCCGCGCCGGGGTGCTGGCCCGGATCGGGCCGGTGCTCGACGAGCTGGGCCTGTCCGCAGCCGACCGCGCCGCCGCGCTGACCGCCATCGGCAACCGTCTGTCCGAGCACTACCAGCGCAGCGGCCGCGAGCCCCTGAGCTTCTTCCCGCACCAGGTGGGACTCCAGGCGATGCGGGGCGTGCTGCCGCCGCAGACCGAGCTGCTGCTGGTCGACACCGCCTGCTCCTCCTCGTTGTACGCGGTCGACCTGGGGATCAAGGGCCTGCTGGAGGGCAGGCACGACATCGCGGTCTGCGGCGGCTCGTTCGCGGTGGGGCCGCGCGGGTCGATCCTCTTCGCCAAGCTCAATGGCCTGTCCGTGCGCGGAGAGGTGCGCTCCCTGGACAAGAGCAGCGACGGCGTGCTGTTCTCCGACGGCGCGGCGACGGTGGTCCTCAAGCGGCTGAGCAAGGCGCGGCGCGACGGCGACCGGGTGCTGGCCACCATCCGGTCGTTCGGCTCGTCCTCCGACGGCAAGGGCAAGGCGATCTACGCGCCGAGCGCGGCCGGGCAGAAGCTGGCGATCCGGCGGGCGCTGGACCAGCCCGGCATGGCGGGCGTGCGCCCCGATTGGATCGTCGCGCACGCCACCGGCACCCCGGCCGGCGACCTGGCGGAGTTCACCACCCTCCGCGAGACTCTGGACGGCGCCGCGCCCGTCTACGTCACCTCCAACAAGTCCGTGATCGGACACACCGGGTGGGCCGCCGGGGTGGCCTCGCTGATCGAGGTCGTGCTGGGCTTCCAGAACGACCTGATTCCGCCCCAGCACCGCTTCACCGAGCCGCCCGCGGACTTCGTCATCGAGACCTCAAACCTCACCATCCCTGCCACGGCGGTGCCCTGGCCGCGGGCCAGCCGGCGGCGCAGGACGGCGGCGGTCTCCGGCTTCGGCTTCGGCGGCACCAACGCCCACCTGATCGTGCAGGAGCCCCCCGGCCCCGACGCCGTGGTGCGGTCGGCTCCGGACCAGGCGGCCGCGCCGACGGACCGGATCGCGATCGTTGCCCGGGCCGTGCACCTCCCCGGAGCGTCGGCCACCGAGAACACCGATTCCTGGCTGCGCGCCCTCGGGGCTCCGGGCACGCTGTCCTTCGGCGACACCTACCCGCTGCCCTCGTTCCAGCAGGTGCGCATGCCCCCGGGCATGATGCGGGCGATTGACCGGTGCCAGCTGATGATCCTCCAGTGCGCCCACCGGCTGCGCGACAGCCTCGGCACGTTCTGGGAGGAACACCGGGAGACCACGGGTGTGGTGCTTGGCCACCTGGGCGCGACCCGCAACGCGACGCTCTACGCCACCCGCTGCTACCTGGACGACCTCACCCGCGCGCTGCGGACCGATCCGGCGCTCGCCTCGGCGCCCTGGCTGCCGAAGGCGCTGGACGGTCTCACCGCCGAGGTGCGCCGACTGGTCCCGCCGTCCACTGAGGACTCCTTCCCCGGCATGATGCCGAACGTGATCCCGGCCCGGGTCGCCAACTACTTTGACCTGCGCGGCCTCAACATGACCGTCGACACCGGGCTCACCTCGGCGCTGAGCGCGATCGACGTGGCGATCCGCTACCTGCGCCAGGGCGAGCTGTCGATGGCCCTGGTCGGCGGCATCAACGGGAACAGCACCGAGGAGGTGCGCCGGCTGCTGAGCGGCGCGCTCGACGACGAGGCGGTGCTGGCCGAGGGGAGCTTCCTGTTCGCCTTGGTGACCGAGACCACCGCCGCCGCCGCCGGGCTGGACGTCCTAGGCTACCTGGACACCCCGGAGACCGTGCCAGACAAGGCCCGGCCCACCCGGGAGCGGGCCATCGAGTGCGGGGCCCGGCGGGCTGACCGCCCGGCCTGCTTCCTGGGCGCCGAGGGCGCGATCGGCGTCCTGCAGGCCCTGGCCGAGGTCCAGGCCGGCGGGGACTCGCTGGTCGTGTGCCGCGGCGAGGACGGCGCGCCGGACCTGACGGTGCGGCTGGCCAGCCCGCTGCCCCCGGCGGCGCCGGCCGCCGAGACGACCGCGCTGGCCTCCCGGTTCTACGACGAGGAGCGGTACGATCAGCAGCATCCGCTGCTGATCAGCCGGTACGTGCCCGGCCTGGTCCCGGCCCCCGGGCAGGCGGCGCGCGATGCCGTGCCGTTCTGGCCGCAGCAGCCGACCGTGGTGGTGACCGACCGGCCCGAGCTGCTGGCGCACATCCGGCTGCCCTCGCACACCGTGGTGTTGTCCACCGGCGGCACCGCCCCGGGCGTCCACTGTCTGCCCGAGGTGACCGCCGAAGCAGTCCGTGAGCTCCTGGACGCCGAGGACCCGCACGGCCGCGTCGCCCACATCCGGCTGGTCACCGACCTGTCCGGTATCGACGCCCGGGGCGAGGCCGAATCCGCCGCGCTGACGGCCCTGCACGAACTGCTGTTCCTGGTCGTCCAGCAGCGCCACCAGGCCCTGGCCGTCGCGGCCGACGGCGCGGCCAGCTGCGTGGCGCTCCTGCTGGGCGCGATGGACGGAAAGACACCGCATTCCTTCACCGGTCTGTTCACCGGCCTGCTGAAGGTCGTCCATCTGGAATACCAGACATGCGTCAGCTACGCCCTGGTCACCGACGCTACCGACGCGAAGACCGGTATCGCCCAGGCGGAACGGGAGTCCGGCTTGCAGCGCGGCCTGCCGGTCGCCTACTACGCAGCGGGACAGCGCTGGTGCACCGCGTTGGCCGAAGAACCGGGCGAGCTGGTGCCGCCCGACGCGGCGAAGCTGGGGCCCGCCTCCGTCGTGGTCGCAGTCGGCGGCGGCCGCGGGATCACCGCAGAGTTGCTGGCCGAGGTGACCGGATGCTTCCGGCCCCGCCTATACATCCTGGGCAGCAACCGGTTGGACGCCCACCCGGCCGAGTACCTCGCCATGAGCGACGAGGAGTTCGCCAAGGCCCGCGCCGACTACATCCGCCGGCAGCTGTTGCAGCACCCAGGCAGCAATCCGGCCCAGCTCAACCGCGCGTACGAACGGATCGGCCAGGCCAGGGTCATTCGCGCCAACCTGGCCCGCATGGCCCGCAACAGCGGGGCCGATGCCGTCCAGTACCTGGCCTGCGACGTGACCGATCGCGACCAGGTGGCGGCGGCGATGGACCGGATCATCGCGGAGAGCGGCGGGATCGACCTGCTGATCAACGCCGCCGGCCTTAACCGCTCGGCGCCGATCGCGACCAAGTCCCTGGCGGAGTTCCGGCAGGTGCGCGACCTGAAGCTGCGCGGGTACCAGAACCTCAGGTTCGCCCTGCGCGACCACCAGCCCCGGGCCTGGTGCAACTTCGGCTCGCTGCTCGGGATGACCGGTCAGGTCGGGGAGGCCGACTACGCATCGGGCAACGACTTTCTCGGCACCATGGCGACGCACCACAGCCAGGCGCTCGGAACCCACGAGTTCACGGTCGGCTGGACGCTGTGGGGCGAGGCGGGCCTGGGAGCGGGCGATCTGACGAAGGCGTACTACGAGAAGAGCGGGCTCTACTCCGCCATGAGCACCGCGGAGGGCGTTCACCACTTCATCAGGGAACTCAACCTGGTCAAGCCCGCGCCGTACACCATCCACCTGGGCGGTGCCGAGCGTAACGCCGTCGACCGGCTGCTCCCGGGCTTCCTCATGCCCGCCCCGACGGGCTTCTACCTGGGCTCCGTGCTGCAACGCGACGAGGACTCATGCACCTTCGAGCGGGTCTTCGACCTAGAGACCGACGAGTACCTCAAGCACCACCGCGTGGACTCGGTCCCCACGCTGCCCGGGACGTTCGTCACCGAGATCGCGTTCGAGGCAGCCGGCCATCTCGTCCCGCACCTGAGCGTCTTCGCGTTCGAGGACCTGCGGTTCCACCACTTCCTCAAGGTGCAGGACAGGGAGCAGGCCGGGGCCAGGAAGAAGATACGGGCGCAGGTGGTCGAGCGCCGGCCGGACCTGGACCAGGCGGTCGTAGCCGTGCACGTGACCGCCGACGTGGTGGCACCGAACGGGACCGTACTGGTCAAGGACAAGCCGCACTTCGAGGTACGGGTGCTGCTGGCGGCGCGGCTGCCAGAAGCCCCGCACTGGGAACCGTGGCACCCTACCGCCGAGACCCCGGTGCCGGACCCCTACCACAGCCCGGGGTCGCCGGTCCTGCTCACCGACATGTTCGCATCCACCACCGACACCCGGCTGCATCCGAACGGCAAGCGGGCCACCTACAACCTGCGGCTGCCGAACGGGCACCCCGCCTTCAGCCGCTTCGGCCTGCCGGCCATCCTCATGGACGGCCTCGCCAGAACCGGAGTACTCGCCCTGGTCAACGGCGACCTGATGCCGCTGGCCGCGCCGCTGGGCATCGGCCGGATCGATGTCTACGAACACGGCGGCGACTACGAGGTCGGCGAGCGGTACGGCGGGATCGACCTGTATGCGGTGCTGCCGGGCGCCAAAGCCGACGGGAAGAGCCCGGGGAGCGGCAACCGGTTCGCCGCGGTTCGGCCGGACGGCCGGATCCTGCTGCAGATGAAGGATCTCGACTGGGTCCTCATCGGCTATCTGAATCGCCACACCGGACAGGTCGTCCAACCTTAGGAGGCGGCATCAATGCGAAAAGCTGAAGCCGGGACGGGCCTTGGGCCCGCTCCGGCGAACCGGGACCCCGGCCGGATCTCGGCGGCGGGCGCTGAGGACGGCGCGGACCTCACGTCCGCGCTGGCCGACCGGGGCCCCGGCCCGAGCACCAGCCTGGCCACGCGCCCTGAGCGGCGGCCGACGGCGCCGGCCGGACAGCGGCAGCCAAGCACGGCCCCGGGACCCAGGGGGTTCCGCACCGTGCCGCGCAGTCTGCGCGCCTTCCAGCGCAACGCCCCCGAGCTCTTTCAGAACCTGCGCAATGTCTACGGGGACATGGTGCGGCTGCCGCTGGGGTACTTCACCGTCCACCTCAACTACCACCCCGACGCGATCCGCTACGTCCTGCAGGACAACAACCAGAACTATGTCCGGGGCAAGGGCTACGACGCGTTCAAGACGTTCATGGGCATGGGGCTGCTCACCCTCGACGGAACCGAGTGGCGCCAGCACCGGCGCGTCGTCAACCCGCTGTTCCACAAGTCCGCCATCGAGTCCATGGCAACCACGATGACCGACGCCACCACGGCGGTGCTCGACCGCTGGGAGCAGCAGGTGCCCTCGGACGGGAACATCGATGTGGTGCCGGAGATGATGGAGCTGACCCTCGACGCCCTCGGCAAGGTCATGTTCGACACCGACCTGGGGCCGGACAGCGCCCGGGTGGGCCCCGCGATGGTCACCGCGATCGAGGCCATGGTCTTCCGGGGCACCTTCCCGCAGCTGACGCCCAGCGTGATCCCGATCCCGTACAACCTGCGGATCAAGCAGGCCCGCAAGGTCATGTACGACGTCGTCGACCGCATCGTCGAGGCGCACCGAGCCGGCCGGCACGAGGGGATCACCGACCTCGTCCAGCTGCTGCTGTCCGCGACCGGCGAGGATGCTGCGCCGTGGACCAAGCAGCAGGTCCGCGACGAAATCATGACGGTCTTCATGGCGGGCCACGAGACCACCGGCACCGGCCTGGCCTGGGCCCTGTACGAACTGGCCCGCAACCCCGACGTCCAGGAGCGGCTGCACGAAGAGGCCGAGCGGGAGTTGAGCGGCCGGACGCCGGGCATCGGCGATCTGGACCGGCTCCCTTACACCCGGATGGTCGTCGATGAGACCCTCCGGTTGCATCCGCCCATCTGGGTATATCCGCGCGATGCCGTCAACGAGGACGAGATCGCCGGCTGGCGCATCCCGGCCAAGGGGAGCGTCTTCATGGTGCCGTACGTGACGCACCGCCACCCCGACTTCTGGGTGGACCCCGAGCGGTTCGACCCCGAGCGGTTCTCGCCCGACAACAGCGCCGGCCATCCGCGCTACATGTACTTCCCGTTCGGGGGAGGCCAGCGCAAGTGCATAGGCAACCAGATGGCCGTGCTGCAGACGCACCTGACGCTGGCGATGATCGTACAGCGGTTCCGGCTGCGGATCGTTCCGGAGTATCCGGTCACGTTCGGAACGCGGGTGTCCTTCCGGCCGCTCGACGGCATCAGACTGGCCATCGAACCGAGGTCGCGATGACGACACAGGAACTGGCACCCGCCGACGCGGCACTGCTGCTACCGGCGGTCGCCTATCCAGAGGACGGCTCCGTCCGGCCCGTGGGGCGCTTCGTCTGGGAGCCGGCAGAGACCGCCCCGCTGCCCGACGGTGCCGCCCCCGAGTTGGCGGGCCGCTCGATCCTCGTGATCGGCGGCAGCGAGCGCACCGCTGCCGCGCTCGCCGCCGCGCTCGCCGAAGCCGGGGCGACGGTGCACCGGCTCGCGCTGTGGCGGTCGGGGGAGCCGCTCGCCCAGTTCGTGGCCGAACTCGGCCGGGTCGACGGGATCATCGACCTCAACGTGGAAGGTCCGCTGGCGGTGACCGGACCGGACAGCTGGGAGAGCGCCCTGCACCAGTCGATCGGGCTGCTGCAGGCACTCTATCCGGACTGGGCGGCCGAGGCCGACGCGACCAGGCTGTTCTACCTGGTGGTCACCCGGATGGGCGGCCACATGGGCTTTGGCACGGCGCAGATCAGTCAGCCGCTCGGCGGTCTGTGGGCGGGGCTGGCCAAGGGCCTGCCCCGGGAGATCCCCACTTGCAACATCAAGATCCTTGATCTTTCCCCCGAGCTTGCGGCCGACCCGGACGGCACCGCCGTGCTGATCCGCCGGGAGCTGTACCGCTGGGGAGCGTTCGAGATCGGCTACCGCGACGGCCGCCGCTACACGCTCACCGCCAGCCCGATACCGGTTCCGCCGCCACGCATTTCGATCCAGCCGGGGGACGTCGTGGTCCTGTCCGGCGGAGGGCGCGGCATCGGCTTCGCCCTGGCCCGCGCGCTCGCAGCGAACTTCGGTGCCACGGTGATCGTCAGCGGCCGCAGCGCGCCGCCATCGACCGCCGGCGACCGGGACGGCGACTTGCCCGTGACGATGTCCGCCGCGGCGTTCCGCCGCTATCGGGACGACAAGCTGCGCAAGGCGGCGGTGGACCGGCGCCTGCCCGAGGCCCGGGCGCGCCTGGAGCGGCTGGAACAGGACCGCGAGTTGCACGCGAACCTGACGGCAGCTCGCGAGGACGGACTGCGGATCGAGTACGTCCAGTGTGACATCGCCGATCCGGTCCAGGTCGCCCGGCTGCTGGACGCCGCGGGTGACCGGCTGACTGGGATCGTGCACAACGCCGGCGTGGACGTCCCGGTCCGGCTGCCCGGCAAGACGCCGGACGTCGTCAGCACGGTCGTCCAGGTCAAGGTGCAGGGCTTCTTCAACCTGCTCCAGGCGGCCGAGCGGCGGCCCGCAGTGTCGTTCTTCTGCAACGTCGGCTCGTTGACCGGCCGGTGGGGCGGAATGGTCGGCCAGTTGGACTACGGCGCGGCCAACGAGTGCCTCAGCCGGCTCGGCCTGTGGGCGCAGCACGCCGCCGCGCAGCGCGGTATGGCGGTGACCACCGTCTGCTGGCCGACCTGGGAACGGCTGGGCATGATCACGAACTACGAGGCCACACTGCGCTACATGTCAGCCGTCGACGTCTCCGAGGGCCTCTACCACTGGCAGCGCGAGATCCTGGCCGGCCGGCCGGGTGAGGTCACCTTCATCGGGGATGTCGGCTCGGCCATGCTTCCGTCGGTGCTGCGCGGATACGAGCAGGACTGGGGGTTGCCCGGCATCGACGGCCTCGCCTCCAGCCGCTTCTACCTGGGACGCCCCCTGAGCTTCCGCCCCTACGAGTCGATCTCGACGGCCAACGTGCTGGACGCGCGGACCATGCCGTGCTGCTACGACTTCCGGATCGACGGCGAGCCCGCCCTGCCGGTCAGCCTGTGCCTCGAATTCATGCTCTCCACAGGCGAATGGGTGCTTCCGGACGGGGGCGGGCAGTTCCGGCTCACCGAAGTACGGGACGTGACCGTCGAACTACCCGAGCTTCGGGCAGGCCCGGGCCGGCCGGTGGTCAACCTGGTCAAGGACGCCCAGGGCCGCTGGGCGGACGGCGCCTGGCAGGTGACCGCGATCGTCACGCGAGACGGGCGGCAACTGGCGCGCGCCGAACTGGACTACCGGCTCGAGAACCCCGCGGGGGGGCCCGGTGAGGCACTGCCCGACGGACTCGAACCCGTTCCGCCGGACACGCCCGCGGCCGGCGCGCTGCGGTGGAACGGCCAGGCGTTCCGGCTGGCCGCCTGGGCGCGGCAGGCGCGCACCGGCCGCTGGTACGGGAGGACCGACGCCGATCGGACCGCCGATCTGCTCACCCTCCTGGCGCCCCTGCACTCGGTGCTCGGGCTCAACCAGATCGAGAACCTCGTCCGCATCGGATGGGCGCGGCAGGCGGCGCCAGTCTCCCCGGCGCGGCTCCTCGTCCACCGGTTGCGTATCCACGCGTCGCCGGGGAGCGCCGTCGGCTGGCTGTCCGGCGACTCCGGCGGCCGGGACTGGACCGGCCACGACGCGGCGGGCCGGGTGCGCCTGCGTGTGGACGGGCTCCAGTTCGCGCTCGAATGAATGCAGTGCAGCCCATTCATGACCGCTCAGCCGATCTCATCGACTCGATCCGGACTATTCGGATGACGACACAATCGCTGGAGGAACAATGACAACCATCGCCGACCGCTCGGATGCATACTGTGTCGTGGGCGCCGGGGCGGGCGGTCTGGCCGCAGCCAAGAACCTGATGGAGTTCGGCATCGACGTCGACGTGATCGAACGGGCGGGCGACGTCGGCGGCAACTGGAACGGCGACAATCCCTTCAGCGCCGCATACGACTCTATCCACCTGATCACCTCGAAGCCGTACATCCAATACGACGACTTCCCGATCCCCGACGACTATCCGACATACCTCGGACGCTCGCACGCCTATCAGTACCTTTCGTCGTACGCCCGCCGATTCGGCCTCTACGAGCACGCCGAGTTCAACCGGACGGTGGAGTGGATCGAACGCCGGGACGGCTCCCCGGAATGGATCGTCACCCTCGACGGCGGCGAGAAGCGCCGCTACGGCGGCGTCGTGATCGCCCACGGCCACAACTGGGCGCCGCGCTGCCCGAGCTATCCGGGCACCTTCAACGGCGTGATCATGCACTCGAGCGAGTACCGCACCCCCGCGCCGCTGCGTGGCAAGCGGGTCCTGCTGGTCGGCGGGGGCACCTCTGGCTGCGACATCGCCGTGGAGTCCGCCCAGAACGCCACGGCGACCTTCCTCAGCATTCGGCGCGGCTGCTACTACTGGCCCAAGTACCTGTTCGGGATGCCTACCGACGTCGTCTACGAGCGCGTCCTCAAGTGGAGGATGCCGCGGCCCGTAGTCCGCACCTTCGGCAAGCTCTTCCTGCGCCTCAACAGCGCCGGCCAGCCGGAGCGCTACGGGCTGCCCAAGCCAGGGCACAAGCTCCTGGAGGAGCACTTCGTCATCAATTCCACGCTGCTCTACGAACTCGGACACGGGCGCATCGCCGCCAAGCCCGACATTGCCGAACTGCGCGGGGACCGGGTCCTGTTCACCGACGGCAGCGAGGCGGAGGTCGATGTCATCGTCTACGCCACCGGCTACCGGATGACCGAGTTCCCGTTCATCGACCGCAAGCACCTGAACTGGACCGGCCGCACGCCGCAGCTGTACCTGAACGCCTTCCACCCGGTGTACGACAACCTCTTCGTCATCGGCTACTTCCAGACCTCGACGGGCAACTGGCCGATCATGGACTACCAGGCGAAGATCATGAGCCGGTACATCCACCTGCTGCGTGTGGACCTGAAGCGCGCCATCTGGTTCCGGCGCGCCAAGGCGACGCCGGTCACCGCGGCACAGCTAAACGGCGGCATCAAGTACTACGACTCCGAACGGCACTGGTTGCAGGTCGAGCACATCACCTACCGCAAATCCCTGCGCAAGCTCATCCGCCGCATGGGTGTCGAACCGCCGGCACCGGCAGAGGTCCCGGGCAGTCATCCAGCAGCGGACCTCGCCGTTCCTGCGCAGAGCTCCGCGGTCGCGGCTAAGGCGTGATGAGTCATGATCGAGACTCTCGCCCGGCTGGCTACCCGGCGCGCCTGGCTCGTCCTGGTGTGCGCGATCTTCGCCGTCGGCGTGGCCGCCATCGTCGGCCTGCCGGTCGCCGGCTCGATGAGCGGGGGCAACCCTGACTTCGTGACGCCGGGCTCCGGCAGCGTCAAGGCCGATCAGCTGATCGAACAGGCCACCGGGATCCACGCCGACGGTGGGATCTTCGCCCTGGTGACGAGCGGCGCGCCAGTCGACAATCCCCGGACACGGGCTCAAGTCGCCCTGGTGGCCCGGGCCATGGCCACCGAGCCCGTGTTCGCCCAGGTAGAGACCTACTACCAGGCCCGCAACCCCGACCTGCTCTCCTCCGACGGGCGCCAGACGCTGGTGATCGGCCTGCTGAAGAGTGACGAGAGCGCACACTATCAGAACGCGGTCAACGATCTGGATGCCAAGCTGGGCCACGACCCGGACGTGCTGCTGGGCGGCAGCGAGGTGGTCGGCAACCAGGTCGTCAGTATCGTCGAGCACGACCTCGTCCGGGCTGAACTCCTAGCTTTCCCTGTGCTGTTCATCCTTTCGCTGTGGATCTTCCGCGGCCTGCTGGCCTCCGCGCTGCCGCTGGTGATCGGCGGATTCAACGTGGCGCTCGCACTATTGGGGATGAGAGCGGTCAACAGCTTCACCGGCCTGTCAATCTTTACACTCAACCTGGTCACCGCACTGGGTCTCGGCCTCGCGATCGACTACAGCCTGCTGATCGTCTCGCGGTTCCGCGGTGAGCTGGCCGACGGCGCCGACGTGCCGACGGCGATCGCGGCCACTTTGCGCACGGCAGGCAGGACCGTCTTGTTCAGCTCATTGACGGTGGGCGTAGCCATGACCTCCCTGTTCGCCTTCCGCCAGCGCATCCTGTACTCATTTGCCGTGGGCGGCCTGCTGGTCGCCGTGTCGTCGGCCGTCGTCGCGCTGGTCGTGCTACCCGCAATGCTCCGGCTGCTGGGCAGGCGCATTGACTTCCTCTCCCCGCGTCGGTGGCGCCGGGCCCTGGAGCAGCCGGAGTCCACCTCGGGCGGCTGGTTCACGCTCGCGCGCCGGGTCATGCGTCATGCGCCGTTGGTGGCGGCTGCGGCCATCGCAGTCCTCGTGCTGCTCGGCCTGCCTTTCGCGCGGGTGGTGTTCACCGGCGTCGGCCCGCAGGAACTGCCGCCCGGCGAGAGCAGCCGGGTGCTGGACACCACACTGCTCACCCGCTTCCCCAGCGACCCCCTCGACGCCGTCGAAGTCGTCGTCGTCGCACCGGCCGGCCAGGCAGCGCAGGGCGGCGCAGCCGACCTGCGCACCCGGATCGCCGCGCTGCCGGGCGTAGCCTCGGTCTCGCCGGTCCAGCAGTTGTCGGCGGACACCTCGCTTATCCAGGTAAGCCCGAGCCAGCCGGGGCTGAGCACATCCAGCCAGCAACTGGTCCGGCGTGTCCGCGAACTGCCCAGCCAGGACCAAGTGGTGGTCGGCGGCCAGACCGCCGGCTTCATCGACCTCAAGGCCAGCATCCTCGCGCGCCTGCCCATCGCCGCGCTGATCGTGTTCGCGGCCAGCGGTCTGCTGCTGAGCCTGATGACCGGGTCGGTCGTCCTGCCGCTCGCGGCGATCGTCATGAACCTGCTGACCCTGTCGGCGACCTTCGGCGCCCTGGTCGTGATCTTCCAGGAGGGGCATCTCAGCGGGTTGTTCGGTACCTCCGCCCAAGGAGCGCTGGATGCCACCCAGCCCGTCCTACTTTTCGCGCTGGTCTTCGGCCTGTCGACCGACTATGGCGTGTTCCTGCTGGCCCGGATCAAGGAGGCGCGTGACGCCGGGGCAGGCGAACGGGAGTCGGTGGTACTCGGGCTAGGCCGGACCGGCCGCATCGTGACCGCAGCAGCCATCCTGTTCTGCGTCGCGATGGGTGCGCTGGCCACCTCACGGATCGTGTTCATAAAGGAACTGGGTTTCGGTACCGCCCTAGGCGTCCTCCTCGACGCGACCGTGGTCCGGGTCCTGCTGGTGCCGTCGCTGATGCGGACGCTCGGCCGTTGGAACTGGTGGGCGCCACCGCCGTTGCGGCATCTGTACCAGCGACTCGGCCTGAGCGAATCAGCGGCTCCGAACCTCGTAGCCGGCCCCGTACCGGAGGGCAGAACCCTTGAGAGATCCCAGCCGTCGGACCCCTGAGGCCCGTGCGCCGCTGGCTTCCAGGTCGGCCGTGCCACCCCGGACGGCCGTGGCCGGTTTCCTCAATGCTTGTCGTGATACGATTTGTAAGGAAAGAAGTCGGATATGGCACCGCCGGGCGGAGATACTTCATTGACCCTCATCGAAAGGTGAAACATGTATCACTTCATCGTCCGGCGTAATCTGCGCAAATCTTTCGACCAGGTCAACCGCGGTGACTTCGCCCCGATCGTCCGGCAGTTCGCGCCCGGCGGCACCGAGCACTGGTTCTCCGGATCACACGCCTTGAGCGGCGGCCGGCACAACATCGAGCAGATTCAGGAATGGTACGACCGGCTTGCGGCCCTCTTTCCCGATCTGCGGTTCGAGATCAAGAAGGTCGCGGCCAAGGGCTGGCCATGGAACACGAGTGCCTTCGTCGAATGGGTGGACCACCTCACCGACCGCGCGGGAAACCACTACTCCAATCAGGGAGTACACGTCCTGCGTATCAAGTGGGCGAAGATCGTCGAACTGCACATTTACTGCGACACCCAGATGCTCGCCTCGGTCTGTGAGATCCTCGGAAGCCAGGGCGTCGAGCAGGCTGTGGCCGCTCCGATCGGGGAGCCCAACCCTCCGGTGGCCCAGATCTACAGCGACCGAGAATAGGCACGGCCCGGTTCTCGCAATCCGCGCCGCCGAACCCCCGAGCACGATCGCGCCGATATCGCCAAGTTCACCCGTCTGTTCGAGTCCGGCACCCTGCACGCCAGCACGCGCGAGCTCCCGATGGCATTGGCCACTTCGTACTCGACGACCCTGACCGGAATTCCGGACCGCTCGTCAAGCGGCCTTCCGTGGTATCGCTGGCCGTTCCGGCGGGCACGGATTTTCGGGTCCATCAGAAATGATTCATAAGACCCATCCGGCAGGGTGCGGACGACCGGGAGCTTCGGCCCGTCCTGCACCCGCCACAGAAGGTCCGCGCCGAGCACCTCATCGACGAGATCCCGGTTAACAAGGCGCGTCAAAACGCCGATACCGATCCGGTCGGTCAGCCGGACACCACCTGCGATCTCTTCGCTCACGGCACCGAAGACAGCGAAGACCAAAGAAGATGAGAAGGATAATCCGCCGATTGCCTGATTATCCACACTTCTCGGCACGTCGCTCTGCGGAAATGTGGAGAGCAATTAGCTATCTGCTCAATTAAGCGGTATTGCCGCGCGGACCGGTTCGATACCAAACCGGTCCCGGTGCGCATCAATGAACTGGACTCCAGTGTAGATAGAATTGGTCATATTTACGCTGGATGGCTGGTGACATGCCCGATCTCGGTAGCCCCCGGAAGCCTCGCCATCCGGCTGGTGATGGCCCCGACCTTCTCAAGGATCTCATCCGCTTGTCGCTACCCACCGAAATGGCCTGGCATCAGCATTCCAGGCCGCAGTGAACTGCTTTGAAAGCGCCAGGACGCGGCCCCGGATCCTGTCGGGAATCGTCCTCGGGCCGCCCGGCCGGGGAGGGCCGTGTGGCAAGGAGCCCATATTCTTCATATCTGCGGAGCCACAGGTCTGCCCGCTGTTCAGTTCCCATGACGTCAGTGGCGGTGGCGTCAGCCGCGGCGGTGGCGTCAGGTGCGGTCGCGGAGGGAGCGCAGAACGTACTGCATGATGCCGCCGTGCCGGTAGTACTGCGCCTCGCCGGGGGTGTCGATGCGTACGGTGACGCGGAACCCGGTGCCGTCGGCGCGCACCGTGACCTCGGTGGGGACCTTCCCGGAGTTGATCTCCTCGATCCCGGTGATCTCGAAGGTCTCCCGGCCGGTGAGCCCGAGGGCGGCGACCGACTCGCCCGGCTTGAACTGCAGCGGCAGCACGCCCATGCCGATCAGGTTGGACCGGTGGATGCGCTCGAAGGATTCCACCAGCACCGCGCGGACGCCGAGCAGCGCGGTGCCCTTGGCGGCCCAGTCGCGGGAAGATCCGGAGCCATACTCCTTGCCGCCGAGCACGATGAGCGGGGTGCCCCCGTCGATGTACTTCCGGGAGGCGTCGTAGATGCTCATCTGCTCGCCCTCGGGCAGCTTGGTGGTGACCCCGCCCTCGGTGCCGGGCGCGAGCTGGTTCCGCAGCCGGATGTTGGCGAACGTGCCGCGGATCATCACCTCGTGGTTGCCGCGGCGCGAGCCGTAGGAGTTGAAGTCCTTGCGCGGCACGTCGTGCTCGTTGAGGTAGATCGCCGCCGGGCTGCGGTTCTTGATCGCGCCCGCCGGGGAGATGTGGTCGGTGGTCACCGAGTCGCCCAGCAGGGCGAGCACGCGAGCGCCGTAGATGTCGGTGACGGGCTGCGGCTCGTCGGGCATGTCGTCGAAGTAGGGCGGGCGCCGCACGTAGGTCGAGTACTCGTCCCACGCGAACATGTCACCGGACGGGACATCCAGCCCGCGCCACCGGTCGTCGCCCTCGAACACGTCGGCGTAGTCGCGGGCGAACATCTCGGCGGCGACCGCCTCCCGCACGATCTCGCTGATCTCGGCCGGGGTCGGCCAGATGTCGCGCAGGTAAACCGGCTGGCCGCCGGTCCCGGTGCCGATCGGGTCATTCTCCAGGTCGATGTCCATGGTGCCGGTGAGCGAGTACGCGACCACCAGCGGCGGGGAGGCCAGGTAGTTCATCTTGACGTCGGGGTTGATCCGGCCCTCGAAGTTCCGGTTGCCGGACAGCACCGACACGACGGCCAGGTCGCTGTCGCTGACCGCGGCACTGATCTCCCCCGGCAGCGGCCCGGAGTTGCCGATGCAGGTCGTGCAGCCGTACCCGACCAGGTTGAAGCCGAGCTTGTCCAGGTAGGGCAGCAGGCCGGCCCGCTCGTAGTAGTCCATGACGACCTTGGAGCCGGGCGCCAGCGTGGTCTTCACCCACGGCTTGCGGCTCAGCCCGGCCTCCACGGCCTTCTTGGCCAGCAGCGCCGCGCCGACCATGACCGACGGGTTGGAGGTGTTGGTGCACGAGGTGATGGCCGCGATCACGACCGACCCGTGGTCGATGGTGACCGTGGTGCCGTCCTCCAGCGTGGCCTGCGTCGGCTTGGACGGCTTGCGGGCCGGCTCGGCCGCGACCGGGTCGGAGGCGGGGAACGTGTCGGCCACGCCGTCGTCTTCCGCCAAGCCGGGCACGTAGGCGGTCACCGCCTCGCGGAACGCGTTCTTGGCGTCGGCGAGGGCTACCCGGTCCTGCGGGCGTTTCGGCCCGGCGATCGACGGCACCACGGTGCCCAGGTCGAGCCGGAGATCCTCGGAGTACTGGATGTCGCGGGCCGGGTCGTGCCACAGGCCCTGTTCCTTGGCGTAGGCCTCGACCAGCGCGACGTGGCCGGGGTCGCGGCCGGTCAGCCGGAGGTAGGCGAGCGTCCCGTCGTCGATCGGGAAGATGGCGCAGGTGGACCCGAACTCCGGGCTCATGTTGCCGATCGTGGCCCGGTTGGCCACCGGGACCGCGGCCACCCCGTCGCCGTGGAACTCGACGAACTTCCCGACGACGCCGTGCTTGCGCAATAGTTCGGTGATGGTGAGCACCAGGTCGGTGGCGGTCGCCCCGGCCGGCAGCTCACCGGACAGCCGGAACCCGACCACCTTGGGGATGAGCATGCTGATCGGCTGGCCCAGCATGGCCGCCTCGGCCTCGATGCCACCGACGCCCCAGCCGAGGATGCCGAGCCCGTTCTGCATCGTGGTGTGCGAGTCGGTGCCGACGCAGGTGTCCGGGTAGGCGACGGTCGTACCGTCGTCCGCGCGGGTCATCACGACCCGGGCGAGGTGCTCGATGTTGACCTGGTGCACGATCCCGGTGCCCGGCGGCACCACCTTGAACTGGTCGAAGGCGGACTGCCCCCAGCGCAGGAACTGGAAGCGCTCCTTGTTCCGGCTGAATTCGAGGTCCACGTTGCGCTCGAAGGCGTCCGGCCGGCCGAACACGTCGGCGATGACCGAGTGGTCGATGACGAGCTCGGCCGGGACCAGGGGGTTGATCTTCGAGGCGTGGCCGCCCAGGGCGTCCATCGCCTCCCGCATGGCCGCCAGGTCGACCACGGCCGGGACGCCGGTGAGGTCCTGCATGATCACGCGGGCCGGGGAGAACTGGATCTCGGTGTCCGGCTCGGCCTTCGGGTCCCAGTTGGCCAGCGCGCGCACGTGATCGGCGGTCACGTTGACCCCGTCCTCGGTCCGGAGCAGGTTCTCCAGCAGGATCTTCAGGCTGAACGGAAGACGCCCGGCGCCCGGCACCGCACTGAGGCGGTAGATCTCATGCGACGTGCCCGCTACGTCGAGCGTCCCGCGGCTGCTGAAGCTGTTCCCGGTCATCGTCGTGAGCCTCCTCGCCCATGCCTGCCGTGCTGCCGTGCGGCGGCGCCCGGCCGGCGGCCCGCCGCTGGCGCCCGCTCCGGCCGCGTCCGCACCGTGTCCGCGTCTCAATGTACAGTATCTCGACATCAAGCTATCTATCAACAGGCCGCCGTGGCGCGGGCGCGGGCCCATCCGCCCCGTCCCCTCAGCCTCTCCCGTCCCACACACCCGTGATCCAGCGCCCCGGGTGTTGCGGTTAACGTGCCCGATATTGGGCGATATATCATGCATTTCCCGCCAGCATCAGCCGGGGGCGCCGCCCCGGACCCCGCGACCCGGATCCCGCGGGCCGGGTCAGTGGATGCCGAACCAGACGCGGCGCCAGAACCGGCGGGAGCCAAGCAGCCGCAGCCGGTAACGGAACGGCAGCGTCGCCGGGCGGTGAATGCAGCCGTCCCTGCCGCCGGGGAGCATGCACTCCCCGTCGCAGCCACCCCAGCAATGCTGACAGTGCCGGCGGGCGGGCTCGTCCACCTTTCCATGATGGGCGTCCCCCGGCCCGGGCGGAAAGCGGCCCCCGGCGGCTCCGCCGGGGGCCGGCCCCCGTAGGGTCATGTCGCGACGCTCGCGGCCGGTCAGGCGCCCGCGGGCCGTGCCGGGCGAGGAGGCACTGAGCGCATGCGGTTTGCGATCAAGACACGACCGGAGCACACGACCTGGGCGCAGATCCGCGACGTCTGGGTGGCGGCCGACACGATCCCGCTGTTCGAGTCGGCCTGGAACTGGGATCACTTCTATCCGCTGTCCGGCGACCTCACCGGCCCGAACCTGGAGGGCTGGACCATGCTGGCCGCACTCGGCCAGGCCACAAAGCGGATCCGGATCGGCTGCCAGGTGACCGGCATGATTTACCGGCATCCGGCGGTCCTCGCCAACATGGCCGCGACCGTGGACATCATTTCGGACGGCCGCCTCGAGCTGGGGCTGGGCGCAGGCTGGAACGAGCTGGAGTGCCGCGCCTACGGGATCGACCTGCCGCCGCTGCGGGAGCGGTTCGACCGCTTCGACGAGGGCGTGGAGGCCGTCGCCTGCCTGCTCAAGCTGGAAACGACGACGCTCGACGGGCGGTACGTCCAGCTCACGGAGGCGCGGTGCAACCCGAAGCCGGTTCAGCGTCCCTATCCCCCCATCACCATCGGCGGGCGCGGCCGGACCCGGACGCTGCGCACCGCGGCGCGCTGGGCGCAGCAGTGGAACGTCATCCCCGGAAGCATCGACGAATGGCAGGACCTCAAGCAGACCCTGGTCGCGCACTGTGACCGGATCGGCAGGGATCCGAGCGAGATCACCTGCTCGGTGAACGTACGGATCGACCCGGACCGGGGTATCGAGCCCGCCGTGGCGCTGGCCTCGGCCTATCGTGACGCCGGTGTCGACCTCGCAATCATGAATCTGCCGCACGGCGTCAAGCCGGATTTCCTCGCCCCGCTCGCCGACGCGCTGGCATCGATGGCCTGAGCCGGCCCGCCGCGCGCCCGGCGCCGCCGCTCGTGGCCGACACCCCGTCGTGTGGCCCAGGCCGCCCCCTTTGCCGCCGACGCCCCCTTGGCTGCGGGCGCGGCTCAGGCTGCGGGCGCGGTCAGTTGCTGCGCGGGTCGTGGTCGGTGATGACCGGCGGATCGGGCTCGGCCGCGCGCGCCTTGCCCGTCCCGATGCCGGTTTCCTTGAAGTAATCGCTGATCAGCTCGCGCTGGCGCTGCATGAGCTCATCGAAGTGCTTGCCGACGTTGTCGTCCCCGATGGCCTCGACGGTGAGGTAAAGATCCTTGATCCTCTCGAGTTTCTCCCGGGACCCTTCGCGCTGCGGTTCCGCCCCGGCCGCGGGCACGGCCGCGTCCGCGACATCGAAGCCCGGGCCCGGGGCGCCCGCGGCGAAAGCTTCGCCGGCCGTCGGCTCATCCGGCTCATCCGGGAGCGGGTCGCTGGGCCGGTAGTCGCTCAGCTTCGGCTGGCGGGGATGCGGTTCGAACGGCCCGCGGAACGGCTCGGTGCTGGCGCCCGAGTTAAGGTCGTGGGGGGCAACGTATGGCTCGGGCTCGCCCTGCGCGGCGGGTGCGCCGGCCGCGCGTTCCGCCGGGTCCGGTGGGCCCGCCTCTCCGGCCCCGCCGGGGGCGTGCCCGGCGCGGCCGCCCGCGGAATAGCCGAAGCCGGGGACCGGCAAGCCCACCACGGCGGCGTACGACGGCGGGGGTTCGGGCGGCTCGTAGCCGGGCAGGTCCGCCGGGCCGCCGTGGGACGGTGCGGGCTGCTCGTACGCTTCGGCGCGGCCGCCGTGGAATTCCGCCGGATCCTGGCGGGATCGCGCCGTGTCGTCGCCGGGATGTTCCGGGTCTTCGGGAAGTTCCGCTGCATCTCCGGAGGACGCGGCATCCGGGTCGGCGTAGGTGCCGCCCGGCTCCGGGTAGGTGCCGCCCGGCTCACCGGCGTCGTCGTACCCGGCCGCCGCGCCCTGGGCGTAACCACCGGGTGCGTCGTTGCCATACCCGCCCGGCGCGGGGCGGGCATTGCGGTCGTGTGCGTCCCGGGCGTATCCGGCCGGTGTTACCTCCTCAGAGCCAGCCATGGTGGCATCACCGTAGCCGGGCGCGGCGCCTTCATGGCTGGCCCCCGTGTCCTCGCCATAGCCGGGCTCCGCGCGGGCGCCGTAGCCAGGCTCCGCGCGGTCGCCGTATTCCATCGCCGCACGGCCCTCAAACTCGGGTTCCGCGCGGGCGCCGTAGCCAGGCTCCGCGCGGTCGCCGTATTCCATCGCCGCACGGCCCTCAAACTCGGGTTCCGCGCGGTCACCGTAGCCACGCCCTGCGCGGCCCTCATACTCGGGTTCCGCGCGGTCACCGTAGCCACGCCCTGCGCGGCCCTCATACTCGGGTTCCGCGCGGGCGCCGTAGCCAGGCTCCGCGCGGTCACCGTATTCCATCGCCGCACGGCCCTCAAACTCGGGTTCCGCGCGGTCACCATACCTGGTCTCCGCGCGGTCCTCGTACGCCCCCGCGCGGTCGCCGTAGCCAGGCTCTGCGCGGCCCTCGTATCCGGGCTCCGCGCGGTCGTCGTATCCGGGCTCCGCGCGGTCGTCGTATCCGGCCGCCGCGCGGTCGTCGTATCCGGCCGCCGCGCGGTCGTAGCCGGCCCCCGCGCCGGGGTTGTACCGAGCCTGCGGAACCTCCTCGTAGTCGGGCAGAGTGTCCTCGGGGCATCCCGGCGCCGGGACCTCCTCGTAGTCGGCTATGGTGTCCTCGGCGTATCCGGGCGCGGCGGCTTCGTATCCGGCCACGGTGTCCTCGCCGTAGCCGGGCTTCGCGCGCTCTCCATGCTCAGCCGTCGCGTGGCCGCCATAGCCGGGCTCCGCACGGTCGGCGTACCCGGCCCCGGCACGGTCGTCGTATCCGGCCGCCGGGCCGTGGCCGTGGCCAGCCTGGGCGCCCCGGTCATGACCGGCCGCCGCACCCCCGCCGTAACCGGCCGGGCCCGGGCCGCCGTAGCCGCCTGCGGCGTCCTGGCCGTAGCCAGCCACCGTACGCTGGTCGCCGTACTCAAACGCGCCGCCCCGGGAGCCGTACCTGGCGGCATCGCGCGGGTCCGCATCCTGGTAACTCGAAGGGCCCGGTTCGGCCGGGTAGGCCGGTCGCGGGGTGGCGGCGTCCGGGCCGTAACGGTAGCCGCCACTGGATGCGGGACCATAGCCGGGCCGCGCGCCGTGGCCCGGCTGGGCGGCCGGGGCCGGCGGAGGGCCGGATGCGTGAGGAACCTCGGCGGCAGCTTCGCGCCGGTAGCCGGGCGGGCCGCCGGGCCGGACCCCGGCCGGCGGGACCCCGCCGGGCGGGCGCCGGTGACCGGCCGGGCCCTCCTGACGGGCCGGATCCCCATAGCTGCCCGCACCCTCGACATCGCGCTGGCCCTCGACATCGCGCCTGCCATCGTAACTGCGCCGGCCCTCGTAACCGGCTGGGCCCTCCCGGCCGGGCGGGTTCCGGTAACCGGCCGCGGGCGCATGGCCGGCCACCCGCCGGTACGGCGGCGGGCCCTGGTGCTGCGGGGCCTGTCCGTCCGCGGCGGGCGGGCCGTGACCGGCCGGAGGCTGGTAGCCGCGCCGGGATGCCGGGGAATGGTGGCCGGAATCCCCGGCTGGTGCCGCGTCCGCCGGTTGGCCGCTGGCGGCGCTGTACCCGGCCGCGCCCACGCGGCCGTCGGCGCCCATCGCCGGGATCGGGCCGGTGGCGAGCAGGCCGCCCCAGGGCGCGTCCGGGCCGGGGGTGTCATGGCCCGATCCGGCAGGGAACTCCTCGCCGTCGCTGACCGCGTAGGCGTAGCCGCCGTCGGCGTGGCCGGGATCGCGGCAGCCCGGGGACGGCCCGGGACGGTAGCCGCCCCGCGGCGGCGCGTACGGGTCCGCGCCAGGTGACGCCGGGTACGGCGGCCGGGCGGGTCCCGGCCCGTACCCGCGATACGGGCCTGGCGGGTATCCCGCGCCGGGCCCGTATCGCGGCCCGCCCCGCGGCGGCGCGTTGCCGTACCCCGGCGGCTCCTCGTCGGGATCGACCTCGGAATCGGGGCCCGGCGGGTAGGCCGCGCCGGCCTGGTACCCGGGAGCGTGCGGCGGAACGTGGCCGCCGGGCGCTCCGTACGCGAGGCGCGGATCGTAGGAGGGCGGGTAGCCGTAGGAGGCCGGGCCGGGACCGAACGCCGGGCCGGCCCCGTACGCCTCGGGGGGGCTGACCGGATAACCGGCCGCGGCGTGGGAGCCAGCCTGGTAGGCCTGGTGCGGGCCCGGGTCGTCGCCGCGCCCCAGGTCCTGCGGGCCGCGCGTCCCCGGCTCGGGCCGGGGGCCACCGACCAGATCCCGGGGCGAGATCACCGATGTGGGCAGCAGGATCTCGTCCGTGCGGGATCGCGGCGAGTGCACCCGTCGCGGGGTCCGCGCGCCGCCCGGCCGGGGCGGGCCATGGTCACGGTCCTCGGGCGGGCGTACCTGCCCGCCGCCGGCCCGGTAGCCGCCGGGCGGCGGGTAACGGCCGGGATCCGGATCGTCGGGGAAGCTGCCGTCGCCGTAGCGGCGGCCGTCGGCGGCGTCCGCGTCGTGGGGCTCACCGTTATATGAGTCGTGGGGCTCACCGTTAAATGAACGGCCATCCCGGCGACGTCCGGGCCGGAACCGGCTCACCGCGGGGCCGCCGGGCGCACGCGTGCCGTGGCCCCCGCGACCGCCGGGGCCACGAGGACCCGTACCCTCCAGGCGGAGACGGAGCCACAACGCACCCAACCACGATCGCATTGCCACGATTGCACCCGCAAGCAAAATCCGCAGGTCCGCCCGGCGGGCCCGGCGGCCAGGGGCGCCCGGGAGGGCCGCCGGGGTGCCAGGGGCAGCCGATACATTGGCCCCGTGACAGAACAGGCGGCCAGGACAGAACATTTCCTGGCACTTCACCATGGCCCGGAACCGCTCCTGCTGCCGAACGCCTGGGATCGGGGCTCCGCGGTCCTGCTCGCGTCGCTCGGCTTCGCCGCGATCGCAACGACCAGGTCGGGGTTCGCGGCGACGCTGGGACGCCTGGACGGCTGCGTGACGCGCGATGAGGCCCTCGGGCATGCGGCGTACATCGCAGAGTCAACGAGCGTCCCGGTATCAGCCGACCTGGAAAACTGTTTCGCCGACGACCCGGCGGGCGTGGCCGAGACGGTCCGGCTCACGACCGCGACCGGGCTGGCCGGGTGCTCGGTCGAAGACGCTACCGGGCGGCGGGACGATCCGGTTGACGAGATCGGGCTGGCCGCCGAGCGGGTCACCGCCGCGGCCGAGGCCGCACACCGATCCGGCGGCCCGGGTGGGCGCCTGGTGCTGACCGCCCGCGCGGAGAACTATCTGCACGGCCGGGCCGACCTCGCGGACACGATCAGCCGCTTGCAGGCCTATCAAGCGGCGGGCGCCGACGTGCTCTACGCGCCCGGCCTGACCCGCCTGGCGGACATCCACGATGTCGTCGCGTCGGTCGACCGGCCGGTCAACGTCCTCGCGCTGGCCGGGACGCCCGCCGTCGGTGATCTGGCCGGCGCGGGAGTCAGCCGGATCTCGGTCGGCGGCGCGTTCGCGATGGCCGCGTTCGGCACCCTGGCCGCGGCGGCGCGGGAGTTCCGCGAGCAGGGCACCTACGGGTTCCAGGCGGCCGCGCACACCGGGCGCGACGCCGTGCAGGCCGCGTTCGGCGGCTAGCTAGCTGGCGTATCAGGGCGCGCGGCTTGTGGTGGTGCTAGGGAGGGGGCTACCGAGGGTGGGCTGGCCATTGGGATGGGTGAAGTGCAAGGTGGCGTTGGGGTTGCCGGTGATGGTCCAGCCGTGAGTGTGGATGAAGACGTGGTGGTGGGCATGGCAGAGCAGGACAGTGTTGGCCAGGCTGGTGTTCCCGCCCTGGCGCCAGGGTTTGAGGTGGTGGGCCGTGGTCCAGGGGGCGGGCATGCCGCAGCCCGGCGCCCGGCAGCCTTGGTCGCGTGCTTCCAGGGCGCGGCGCAGCGCAGGGGTTTCTGTGCGGTAGCGGCGGCCCACGTCCAGCGGGATGCCGTCGCGGCAGCGGATCAGGCTGATCTCCGCGCGGCAGGCCAGGGCGAGGATCTGCCCGGCGGTCAGCAGCGTGCCGAAGCCGGTCCGGCCCGGCGGCGGCCCGGCCGGCCCGGCCGGGCCGGGACCGCCGGCGACCGCCGGGCCGTCCGGCCCCGCCCCACCAGCTGGGCCCGCCCCACCGGCTAGGCCCGCCCCACCGGCGGAGCACGTGTCGGCGGTTCCGGCCCCCTGCGGGGCTGCGGTGCCGTCCGGGGCTGCGGTGGCGCCGGAGGGTACCGCGCCGGAGCCCGCCGGGCCGGGATGGGCGGGGCCGGGCGTTGCGGCCCCCGCCCCTGCCCCGGCTGCGGCTCCGGCCACGGTGAGGGTGGCGTCGTCGAGCAGGATGGTCAGGTGCGGGGCAGCGCCGTGCCGGGTGCCGGCCTTCCCGGAATCGAGGGCGGCCTGGCACGCGGCGGTCAGCCCGTCCATCCGCCGCTGCCCGGCGGTGCGGGTGTCTTCGATACCCAGCGGCGGCCCGAACGCGTGCACCGCGGTCTTGATGATCTCCATCGACAGCCGGTCCCCGCACGCCGCATGGATCGTGCCGGTGTCGTCCAGGGTGAACCCGAACGACAGATGCCGGCGCTCAAACCGTTTCCGCTCCCGGTCCTCGGCCCCGTCCGGGTCGGCCCGGTACACCAGCTCCTCGCCCAGCCGGCGCAGCTCGGCCGGGCCCAGCCCGGGCGAGATGCGCCACCTGCCCGGGCCGTCGCCCGCCCCGGTTTGACCGTTGCTGCCGGGCCCGGCCGGCCGGTCCGGGCCCGCCGGGCTGCCGCCGGGAGCGGGGGCGGGGGAAAGCTGCGGGCGGGCCAGGGCGAGCATCTGCTCCGCGGCCGCGGCGGCCAGCTCGCCGTCGCCGATCTGGGCG
>Ga0335078_10001104_pt1 | contig 40940 bp, 30 predicted proteins | sample Lox_Sample_32_FD_206711 | JGI IMG/M metagenome (GOLD analysis project Ga0335078, IMG submission 206711) | Soil microbial communities from Loxahatchee National Wildlife Refuge, Florida, United States - Lox_Sample_3.2 | ecosystem: Environmental > Terrestrial > Soil > Wetlands | place: USA...
GACCGCTCACAGTGCCGGCCACGGTGGCAGGTTCGGCGCCGAGCGCTCCCTCGACTTCCGCACTTTCCGCCGCAGAAAGCGTTGCCGCAGAGCTGCAAGTCCCGGAAACCATGGCCGCCGTTCAGGCTACGCGCTTTTAGTCACCGTGATTACCTGCGCCGCGCTTTGCGGCGCCCTCGGAGTGCTCAGCCTTTGGGGGCCTCCGGATACATAGGCCGTGTGCCGTTATAATTGATCTTTGGCCGCGGTGTTCCCACCCCCATGATTCAGACTCTGTTTGGCAGCCTGGACGAACAGCAGAAGCCCAGTTTCCTGGAGCGCATGAAGGAAGCGGTTACGCGTACCCGGGAGAACCTGAGCGAGCGTATTGAAGAGGCTGTGTCGTTCAGCAAGGAAATTGACCGCAACACTTTGGATGAGCTGGAAGCTACTCTAATTAGCGCCGATCTGGGCAGCACAACTACCCGCGAAGTGCTGGGGAAACTCCGGGATAAGGCTGATCGCAAACAGATCAAAAGTGTCGATGAACTGAAGCGCCTGCTGAAGGAGGAGCTCTTAGCCATCTTGAACACGGCGAATACGCGGCCGGTCGAGAAGGTTGACGGTTCTCCGGAAGTCATTCTGGTCGTCGGTGTCAACGGTACGGGAAAAACCACGACCATTGGAAAACTGGCGCAGGTTTTTCGCGCCCATGGGAAAACGGTGCTATTGTGTGCTGCCGATACTTTCCGGGCGGCCGCCATCGAGCAGTTGGAGATCTGGGGCCAACGCACCGGAACCGAGGTTATTCGAACCAAAGCAGGAGGAGATCCGTCGGCTGTCCTGTATGACGCCTTGCAGGCCGCTTCCGCCCGCCATACGGATTACGTCGTCGTCGACACCGCGGGCAGGTTGCATACCAAGACCAACTTAATGGCGGAGCTGGAAAAGATGCGGCGCACGGCGCAGCGCCTCATCCCCGGAGCTCCGCATGAGACCTTGCTGGTGATGGATGCCACCACCGGACAGAACGGCTTACAACAGGCACGACAGTTTACGGGGTCAGCGGGTGTGACTGGGATTGTGCTGACTAAGCTCGACGGCACGGCCAAGGGCGGAGTCGTGGTGGCCATCTCGCGCGAGTTGGGGTTGCCGGTGCGTTACGTGGGCGTGGGGGAGAAAGCAGGAGACCTGTTGCCCTTCGATCCCAAGGACTTTGTGGATTCGCTTTTCTCCTGAGTGTCGCTGCAGTGCACGCGAGGCTTTTGCTAATGAGCAACAAAAAGATTTCAGGTAGTTTACTGCAAGCGTTGAAGGATCTCTTGCGCCGCCTCCGCCGAAAGACGCAACCGCCAGGAGATCCATACGCCGATAGGCTGGTGCCGGTTGTCCGCTGGCCCAGAGGTCGCAGTGGTGCCGCGGTAGCGGAACCCGAAGAAGAGTCGTACGGATTCTTCTCGCCGCGAAGGCAATAGCGAGCGCTTCTATCGACGACAATAACCTCTTGACTGCTTTTACCCAAACTGACGAACGCTTTCTTTGCCAGGCGCTCGAACTGGCACGACAAGGAATCGGTCTGGCTTCGCCCAATCCATGCGTCGGGGCCGTTTTGATAGACGCACATAACAACGTCGTTGGCGCCGGGAGTCACACCTACGATGGCATTTACCATGCCGAGGTTTTGGCGATCGAGCAAGCTGCAGAGAAGGCCCGCGGCGCGACGCTGTACGTCAATCTGGAACCGTGCTCGCATCAAGGACGTACTGGACCGTGCGCGGATGCTGTGATCGCTGCCGGCATCAGGCGGGTAGTCGCATGCATGCAGGATCCCAATCCACAAGTCAGCGGGAAAGGGTTTGCGCGGCTGCGCGGGGCTGGAATCGAAGTCGTCGCAGGACTATTCCAGGACGAAGCCAAAGCTCTGAACGAAGCGTTCGCCAAATACATTCGGCACAAGACACCGTTGGTGACCCTGAAAGCAGCCATGACCCTGGACGGAAAAATTGCTCCGCCGCCCGGAAACTCGCGCTCCGATGTCCCTGAGATGTCCACTTCGCGCACATCGTGGATCACCGGCGAGGCAGCCCGCGCCCACGTTCAGGCACTCCGTCACCAAAATGATGCCATTATGGTTGGCGTAGGAACGGTCATTCAGGATGATCCGCTATTGACCGATCGAAGTGGCCTTCCACGCCGCCGGCCCCTGTTGCGTATCGTTCTCGACTCTCGCTTGCGACTGCCACCGGAATCGCGGCTGGTCCAGACAGCGCAGGACGACCTGCTGGTTTTGTGTTCTTTCGCCGAGGAAAAACGCAAGAAGCAGTTGCTGCGCCGAGGTGTCAGGGTCGAGCAAATTCCAAAGCCAACGCCTGAAGGACATCCCGACTTGGCTGCCGTGGCCGACCATCTGGGCAAGATGGAAATCACGAGTGTGATGATCGAAGGCGGGGCGATGGTCAATTGGGCCGCTCTGGCTTCCGGAATTGTCGACAAACTCTTTCTGTATTACACCCCAAGGATCTTGGGCGGCACTACTTCGGTTCCGTTTGCAGCGGGTACCGGATTTCCACGGATCGCGGACGCGACGCGGGCGAAGTCCATCCGCGTGCATCGTTTTGGAGAGGACTTTGCGGTGGAAGGTTATGTGAAGGATCCATACGATGGCAGTTAGGAATTAACAAAACACTGATGACTGAGGTTCTCCTATGTTCACCGGCATCATCGAAGAAGTCGGACGTGTCCTCCGCATTGCGCAGGAGAAAGACAATCGACGTTTAACCGTTTCGTCTTCCCATCTGGTAAAGGAACTCCACAAAGGGGACAGTATTGCGGTAAGCGGTGTTTGTCTTACCGCAGTCGGCATCCAGCCCAGGTCAGTTAGCTTCGACCTTGCCGCGGAAACCTGGAATCTCACCTCATTTTCTCGAATTAAGGAAGGCGCGCTGGTCAATCTCGAGCTTCCCATGCGGGCAGATGGACGATTCGGCGGCCATATCGTCCAGGGGCACGTGGATGGCACCGGCAAGTTCCTCGCCCTCGACCCCATCCTCAACGCGGATGACTGCTGGCTACGGATCGAGATCCCCGCTGAGCTGGCCCGCTATGTCATTCACAAAGGATCGTTGTCGATTGAAGGCATCAGCCTTACGGTGGCTAAGATCGAAGCCACGCAAGTGACGGTGGCGATCATTCCCCATACCGTAGAAATGACAAATCTGAAATCGCTGAAACCGGGCGATCCGGTGAATCTCGAGGTGGATATGATCGCCAAATATGTCGAGAAGATGATGCGTGGAGAATCGAGCAGCAACGGGATCACCCTGGAGAAACTGGTAGGCGCCGGATTTTAGAACCAGTGGTCCGTGGACAGAAGCCGGTCAACAGATTACTGAGCATTCTTCCTACACCCCCAACTCCACCTCGTCCAGTGTCAAGAATTCCTGGATGATGGGCTCTGCGCACTTCTCCATCTCTGGATAAGTCCCAAAAAACAATGCTTTGGCCTCATGCAGAAATACGATCCGGTCCGCCAGCTTTTTGGCCAACCGCATATCGTGCGTAACCACCACGCTGGTCAGGTGCAGCTGTGCCTTGAGTCGCTTGATGAGATCACCCAGCAGTTGCGCCATCAGCGGATCCACCATGGTGGTGGGCTCATCATAGAGGACACACTCGGGACGCGCCGCCAGCGCACGGGCGATCGCCACCGACCGTTTCATGCCGGTGGACAAATCGGAGGGCAGCAGATCCTTCATCTCTTTGACTCCCACCATGTCGAGCAAACCATCGACCACCTGAAAAATCTGGTCTTCGCTCAAGTCCTTATGCTCGCGTAATGGGAAGGCCACATTCTCGCCCACGGTGAGTGAATCGAACAGCGCACCGTTCTGGAACACCATGGTGACTTTCTTGCGAATGCGTTCCAGATCGACCTCTCCATAGTCTGTGATGTCCTCAAAGGCAACGATCACCCGGCCAGAGTCCGGCTTGAGGAACCCCATGATGTGATGGAGCGATACCGACTTGCCGACGCCGCTTCGTCCCAGGATGCAAACCGTCTCACCTGGCATGACGCTGAAGCTGACGTGATCCAGAACGGACTTCGTCCCGAATGACTTCGACACGTCCTTGAACTCGATATACGGTCCGGTTTGTTCAGGGCTGCCCATAGGTGGATGGTTCGTCCCAAGCTGAAGTTCTTTGATGATAAATGATAAGCGGGGGTAGCTATAACTGCCGATCGTTGGGGCCATGGGCGATCTCCCGCCGGGCCGCTTCCGCCTCTTCGGGCGTGTTCAAATTGCGGAACATCGCAGACGAGAATCCGCGTTCGACCAGCTCCTGATCGAGTAGGACGCGAGTTTTCACGGCGGCAAATAAAGGATCGATCCTGTTTTTCCCATGGCGAAGGGATTCGTCGGCAATTCCAGCAAATTCGCGCCGATACACCGCGCAGAGTGGCTGCCAGTGATTGCCGGCTCGAGGAATCGTGACCGTCGCACCGGTTTCATCGGCCAGCGAGACCAAGCATTGCAGGAGCTGAAGTTGAATTAGAGGAAGATCAAGGGCCAGAATCAGGTTGAGTTCGGATGCGCTGCCGGCCAGCGCTGCATGAATTCCGCCGAGCGGTCCCCGGTCGCGATACACATCTTCGACGACCGAACCGTAGCTGGCATACTTCTTCGGATCCCCAACAATAGAGACGCTGGCCGCCACACCACTTGCCAGTTTCAAGGCTTTCGCAAGCAGCGTTTCGTTTCCCCACGGAAGAAACGCCTTGTCGCGTCCCATGCGGCTGCTCTTGCCGCCGGCCAGCACAAATGCGCTAACGGGATTCACGCGGTGATCATACACGGAGCAGGCCTGCAGCCAGGAATGCGCGTTGTCTTCCCCAACTGCTTATTTTCGGCTTTCTTTTCGGGAGAGCCCCTGGAACAGGTCCAGGATCTCGTAGCGTAGTTGCTTCACCTTGAGAGCTTTTTCCCGCAGGCGGTCGACTTCCTGGTCTTTGTTCCGCAAATAGGCGGCATGCTTCTGCAGGAAAACAGCAACCAGTTTTTCTTCTGCTTCCAGGATGGTTCCGTTCCCTGTTCGAACCTTCGCGGCTTGCGCGGTCGGTGGATCCGGCCGGCTCTCCGCCGGGGCCGGCTTGAGCTGGGGAGACGCAGCGGGATCACTCATCACCACGGAAAGGAATTCCAGACCGAAACAAAATCCGCTGCGATTGCGCACGATACCGGCGACACAGACTGGGCTGGAGGTGGGAAATTCAACCGCCATGAGGTCTCCGGGTTGCAGCGGAACACCTCCGTAGATGGCCATTCCGCCACGGCTGATCTCGGTGGCCAGACCGTCGATGGTGGAAGCGCTCTCTCCGGTGGCGATGCGAACCGGCAGGGACACCTGATGTCGCGCCCAGCGCCGAGTGCTGGCTGAGTTCGAGGGGTTTTCGTTGCCTGGGGCCATGCCTCCCTACTTGAGCACGTGAAAGTACATCGCACCGGCTAAGCCGAGGGTGAGGATGCCGGCCGCACCCATCATCATCTTGAACAGCCGTCCCCGCTGCGGTGTCGCATTGGCGGCCGCCCGCAGCTTTTCAATCCACTCCTGTTCGGTCGTGGTTCCCAGGGTTAGGCGGATGATGTCACCGAGACGTCGCTGATCTTGCACTGGCAAGGAGACGAATCGGAACGGCTGCAGACCCCCGGAGAGCGGGTCCAGCATCTCGGCCGCGCCCAGCACTGAACCGGTACGCGTCAGGAACATCAGTTTGACTTGGGATCCCTGCACAAGAGGGTCGGGCAGAGTCAACAATCCGCCCGTAAGAGATACCGTTTGCAGCTGGCCCGAGGTGCGATGGCCATCCTGGAATCTGAGCACGGCAGGAGTGGCATCGGCCAGCTGCACTCGTGGTGAGCGCTGTCGAGAATACAGTTGGGGAAGGCCATTCATCACCAGCGAGTATGAAGTGCGATCCACGACAGGAGGAGATTACGGAAGGTCTTGTCCGGGGGCAGCCGCTAAACGCCTTTCTGGCGGGCGGTTACGGCCGACAGCAAAAAACCTCAGTATTTGCGCGGGTATTTGCATTCATCGGAGAAGAGTCACCACGAAGCCGCACCGATAGACCATGATTCTCCGTCATCTCCTCGCGCAAATTGCCACGGCCGCAATCGTCCATTGTGCGCAGTCGCGACTCGTGGTCCGTAATTTCGATTACTGCTGATCACGAAACCGGACCAGCGCGGTGTGGAATATGGACAGAGCCTTCGGTAATCTCCCTGCATCCAAGGCCCGCATCCATACTCCGACTTGCAACATGAATGGTTTTTCCTCACAGCGCGCGCAGCGCGCTTCCCGAGCACACTTCACGGATGTCATTCCGATCGTGCTGCGTTTTCTCGATGGGAAACGTATATGGGGAAAGTTGCGGGTAGTCTCGGTAACTGGAGGACTACTCTCCCTGTCCACGCCTGTAGCGCGAGGTGAAGTGGTCCGGTTAATGTTTCTCACTGCTGCGGGATCGGTATTAGGAACAGCGGAAATGTTAACCCCGGCTTTCGCCGGCATGCAGCCTTTCCGCTTTATCGCCCTCTATGATGACGATCAAAATCGGCTGCATGCTGCTATTGAGTCGGCGTTGCAGTCAAAGAAGAGTGATCAGCAAAGGATAGAAAAGCACCGCACCTGGTAATCGCCAGTCCGCTATAGGCCCGGCGGCGGGGGTCACAGGTTGTTCTCAATCAACTGCTGCAACCCGGCGCGAAACCCGCGGCTACACGACAGTTCCTTGCCATCCTTTAAAACCACAATGTATTCCCCGCTATTCACCGGCTGTAGTTCCTTGATTTTGTCGACATTGACGATGGTCGAGCGATGAATGCGGATGAACTGGTTGGGATCAAGCCGCTCCGCGACATGGCCAATGCCTTCGCGCAACAGATAGGATTGCTTGCCCACATTGAGGCGGACATAATTCGCCGCGGCTTCCAGCCAGTCGATTTCATCGAAATCCAAAAACACGACCCGACCGCCGGCCTTGATCACGAAGCGATGGTCGGTGTGGGAATCTTTAGTGGCGCCTCCGGCGAGATAGTCCAGGATGCGGTGAGTCGTCTCCCGATCATTCGCTTTGAGCAGTTCGGCGCGAGCCCGCTTGATGGCCTCATGCAAGCGGTCCTGGTCAAATGGCTTCAGCAGATAGTCCAGGGCATGGGCTTCGAAGGCACGGACGGCGAAGCGGTCATAGGCCGTAGTGAATATCACGACCGGCATCTGTTCCGGAGGGATCCTACTCAAGACTTCAAAACCATCCATGTCGGGCATGTGGATGTCGAGCATCAGCAGATCCGGCCGAAGGGCAGCCAGCGCCTTGACGGCCTGGGCGCCGTCCGCGCATTCCGCTACGATCTGAATTCCGGGTTCCGCACTCAGCAGCAACCGCAATTTCTTCAGGGCCAAAGGTTCGTCATCAGCGAGGATTGTGCGCATTAGTTGGAGTTCCTCCCATAATCGTCCTGGACTAAGTGAAACGGTATTCGCACCGAAGCCTCCACGCCGCCTTCCGGCAGGTTCCGCACATCCAGGCTTTGGTCGCTTCCGTAGAGGGTTTGCAAACGTTCCCGGGTGGCCCTGAGGCCCACGCCTGGCTTGAGGCCGGGACCTTGCGACTCGCGCAGACCGGGACCGTTGTCGTGAATGATCAAATTCAGGGTCTCCCTATCGTGTCTGGCGACGATATCGAGTTTGCCCTTGGCCGAGAGCCTGGAGATGCCATGACGCACGGCGTTCTCTACCAACGGCTGCAAGAGCAGGTGGGGAACCTGTGCATCTAGTGTCTCGGGAGCAATGTCAAAGGTAAAATCCAGACGCTCGCCGAATCTGACTTTCTCGATCTCCAAGTAGCCGGTGACAAACTCGAGTTCCCGGCTGAGCCGAGTAACCTGCACTCCGTCATTCTCCAGGCTCATGCGCAGCAGGTCGCTTAAACGGGTCATCATGCGGTCCGCGGCAGCCACATCGGTGAGCATGAGCGCGGAGATGGAGTGCATTGTGTTGAACAGAAAGTGAGGCTGAAGTTGGCTCTTCAGGGCCCGCAGATGCGCCTTGGTGAGCTGAGTTTCGAGTTGCGACGTCCGGCGCTCACGCTCCCGGAGTTTCTGGTAATAGGAGATGGCATGCGCGATGAGCATGATGGGTAGAAAGGTTCCGGTAATATCGTCGACCAGGTTGTTCCAGAACAGATCACGAAACACTGGCCATTGGATATCGAACGTGTGAGACTGGGAATTCCAGATCGCCGAAACCCACCCGTGAATCTTCGGGCTCCAGACGCCGTAGGGCGACAGCCCCCTCATAATGACGTGAGCAATACTGAAAAGTAACCCTCCGGCCAGATAAAACGACCCGTCCCGTAGCCATCGTTTCCGGCGGAAGGGATAGCGCGTAGCCAGGGCAAATACCAGGGGAGTGAGGGGAGCGTAGGGAAGAATCTGACAGAGTTCCAGGCCCAGAATCTGAAGGAATGTGAACTTCTCGCCCATGGGGCGATAGAGCTGATAAACACTGACACCGGCGGCAAGAGAGATCAACGTCCAGACCGCGAAGCTGACCACCCAGATCAGCCACGGACGCCGGCGTTTACCCTGCAGATTTTCCTCTGCCGGCGCGCTGGCAACCACCGTCCGGCGGGGCCGGCGAATCAGTTCCCCACCGCAGTGCGAGCACACTCCGAGCACGTCTGAGGCGCACTGCGGACAGAATGTGCATTCGTATGAGCATATATAGGCGTCTCCCTCCGGCAACAGCCCGACACCGCACTTCTCACATCGGGTTTTCATATCAAGTTGCATGGGGTAAAAGCATGCGGGCTGCACCCGCGTAACACATCCACGGCACGGGGTTATTCAATCATGGTAGACAGCCGGATCAACGCCTATTTCGTCACTTCCAGCTATGCATTTGTACCTCATTAATAGCGTTTCGTCACAGGTCAGCTGTACTTGCGGACCCCCTCTCGTCAGAAACTGGACAGCGCGCGGTAGCGGCCAAGGGCCGGTTGCGGAAACAAATTCAAGGACTTTTTCGTATAAGATTACAGCGATGCAGGGGAGGCAGGCCGCATTGAACCACGGGGACGCCGTAACCCTCAGTTCCGAGGCTGTGCCGGGGACTCAACCCCTTACTTCTGCTCGCGTTGGATCCCGAATCCGGCGTCACGCAACCGCTTTTCGCGATCCGACGCTTGAGGCTCTCGCCGCTTTGCGCGCCCATAAACTACGCTCTGCCCTGACCCTGCTGGGCGTCACCCTGTCGGTGGCAGTACTGATCTTCGTGGTTTCGGTTATCTCCGGGGCCAATTTGTATATTCAAAATCGAGTCGCAAATCTTGGCTCCAATGTCTTTCTAGTAGTCCGTTTCCCGATCATCACCAACCAGCAGGACTTTTTCAAGGCCATGCACCGCAACCGCATCATCACCTGGGACGACTTCGAGGCTCTGCGCGACAACATGAAACTGCCTCGAGCCGTGGGCCTGGAATCCCGCACCAACGGAAAAGTCCGCCTGGGAACGGAGACCATGGAGGACATCAATGTTAGGGGTGTTACGGCTAACATCGCGGACATGGATGTCGAGGAGCCTGAGGCTGGACGCTATATCACCGATGCCGACAATGAAGGGCGAAGCGACGTTACCTTCATCGGACAAGAAGTTTCCCGGAGGTTTTTTCCCACCGTAGATCCCCTCGGCAAGACGCTCTACATCGATGGGCGCGGCTTTGAAGTGGTGGGGATTGCCAAGCCTATTGGAACAGTATTCGGGCAATCTCAAGACAACTTCGTATACATTCCGATCCGCACATATCTGAAGATCTATGGAGAGCACATCGAGGATATGGCGATCAATATTCAGGCGCGAGGCCCGGAATGGATGCGGCAGACACAGGACGAAGCGCGCACGCTGATGCGCGGACGCCGGCATCTGGACCCCGATGCGGACGACAATTTTGCCCTGCTGGCCTCGGACACCATCATGAGCTTGTGGAGAAGCCTGACAGGGGCAATCGCCAAAACCATGGTCGGCGTGGTTTCGGTGTTCTTGGTGATTGGCGGGGTGGTCATCATGAATGTGATGCTCGCCAGCGTCACCGAGCGGACGCGCGAGATTGGCGTGCGCAAATCGCTAGGGGCGCGAAGAACAGACATTCTGATGCAATTCCTGGTTGAGTCTGCGGTGATGGCGGCAGTCGGCGGTGCGGCCGGGATCGCCATAGCCTACATTCTTTCGACCCTGGTCAGAGTATTCACCTCAGTACCATCGCAAGTGCCCATTGGTGCCGTGATCCTCTCGCTGGCAGTTTCTGCGGGTGTGGGAGTTTTCTTTGGGTTGTATCCGGCAAACCGGGCCGCCAAGCTGGATCCCATCGAGGCCCTGCGCTTTGAAACTTAGATCCGATGTTTATGGGAGTCCTGGCCGCTCGAGGTAGCGATCATGCGAATTGAGCTCAGCGAGAATACGCGGATGGCGTTCGATTCTCTGCGCCAGCATAAAATGCGTTCTCTCCTCACCGTCCTGGGCGTGGTCATCGGCATCATGGCCATCGTCGCCGTGGCTTCCATTATGGTGGGCCTGGACCGTGACATTCGCGGCTTCCTCGATCAGTATGGCACAGACACCCTGTTTGTTTTCCGCTGGGATTTCGGTTTCCGCGGGCGGCTCACGCCGGAGGAGCGCAATCGTAAGCCGCTTACCTTCGACGACGCTATGGCCATGCGCGAGGAATGCGCGGATGTGAAGGATGTAACCGTCGAGGTCTCGCCGCGCCTGGAACCGGGCCAGCCGATTACCGCGATTCCGGCTCGCTACAAGGGCCGGGAAGTTTACGGAATTCAGTTCACTGGCACTACCCCATCCTACGAATGGGTTTACAACGCCCGACCCGAGAAAGGCCGATTCTTCAGCGAGGCCGAAAGCCTGCATCATATGGATGTGGCGGTGATCGGATATGACCTCGGAACCGCTCTCTACAAAGATGAGGACCCAATCGGCAAGCCTATCGAGGTTGGCGGCGTCAACTACACCGTTGTCGGCGTGCTGGAGAAACGCAAGGGACAATTCTTCAAGGACGAGTCCGCCGACAAGGTGGTGGTCGTACCTTACGGCGCATATCACAAGAACAATCCGCAGGATGATGAGAATTTTATTGGGGCGCAAGCATACCCGGGCAGGAAAGCTGCCGCGGAAGATGAGATCATCGGCTTGTTACGGCGCCGCCGTAATGTTCCGTTCGACAAGCCCAACAGTTTCGCTATTTCCAGCTCCGAGGAACTGGCCCGCCAGTTCCGGCAGATCACGGGCGCAATCGCCATCGCAGTGGTTGTCATCAGTTCCGTTGGCTTGCTGGTCGGCGGAGTCGGCGTGATGAACATCATGCTGATGTCGGTGAAGGAGCGGACCCGCGAAATCGGCGTGCGCAAGGCGATCGGCGCCCGGCGACGGGATGTAATTCTTCAGTTCCTGACCGAGGCTATGACTCTGACCGGCTCCGGGGGGATCATCGGCGTCGCCATGGGCGGGCTAATCAGCTTTTTGATCAATAAGCTTTTACCCAGCCTGCCTTCGGCGGTGCCACTCTGGTCGGTGGTTCTGGCGGTGGCCAGTTCCATGGGTGTGGGTTTGTTCTTTGGCATTTATCCCGCACTCAAGGCGGCGCATTTGGATCCCGTCGAAGCGTTGCGCTACGAGTAGTCCGGCTCGCTCCCCTGCGCCATCCGTCGGTCATTCTCCCCTCATTTTTGATAAGCTGACTAATCGTACGAGGAGAACCCGATGACCCCAACCCTGTCTTCAACCCAAGTCAGTGAACTCACCGCGCACTATACCTATGGCACCTGGCGGCGGCAGAAAGGCTGGGCGCCGCTGCACGTGGTCGATGCGGAAGATTGCCACTTTGTCGATGCCAACGGCAAGAAGTATCTCGACTTCTCCTCGCAACTCATGTGCGTGACTCTCGGGCATAAGAATCGCGCGGTGATAAAGGCGATTCAGGACCAGGCGGAAAAGCTGGCTTACGTCGGCCCGGGCTGGGCGACCGACGTTCGCGCCGAGTTGAGCGAGCAGCTGCTGGATGTCCTTCCCAAAGGGTTGGAGAAGTTTTTCTTCACTACCTCCGGCACCGAGGCCAACGAAGCCGCCTTCAAGATCGCGCGCATGGTCACTGGGAAGACCAAGATCATTTCGCGCTACCGTTCCTACCATGGCTCGACCATGGGCTCCATTGCCGCAACCGGCGACCCGCGCCGCTGGGCCATGGAACCGGCGGGCAAGATTCCCGGGGTGATTTTCGCCCCCGAGGTGAATTGCTACAAGTGTCCGATTGGCCATACTTATCCCGGCTGCGCCATCGCCTGCGTGGAATATATCGACCACATGGTCGAGAATGAAAGCGACGTGGCGGCCGTGATTGTCGAGCCGGTCGTGGGGACCAATGGCGTGCTCGTCCCGCCGAAGGAGTACTTGCCCCGCCTGCGCCAGATTTGCGATGCGCACGGCGTGTTGCTCATCGCCGACGAAGTCATGACCGGCTGGTGCCGCACCGGCAAGTGGTTTGCCGTCGACAACTGGAAGGTGATTCCCGACATTCTCACTACTGCCAAAGGCATTACCAATGCGGCGATTCCACTCGGATTGTGCGCCACCAGCAGCAAAGTCGCGTCTTACTTTGACGATCACTTTTTTTCCCACGGGCATACTTACGAAGCACATCCCCTCACGCTGGCGCCGGCCGTGGCCTCCATCCACGAGATGAAGCGCCTGAAGTTAAACGACCGGGCCAACGAGATGGGGGCTTACCTGGGAGAGAAGCTGCATACGCTTGAGTCGCGCCATCCTTCGATCGGCGAAGTGCGCGGTCTGGGCATGTTCTGGGCGGTCGAACTGGTGAAGAACCGGGAAAAGAAAGTTCCGTTCAATACTTATGCGGATAAGGTGAACAGCAAGCCGCTGCTGGTCGACAAGGTTGCTGCGCGGGCAATGGGGAACGGCGTTTTCATTCAGGCCTGGATGAGCCACTTCGTGATCGCTCCGCCGCTGATCATCTCCAAACAAGACATTGATTATGGCGTAGCCGTGTTGGATGAGGCGCTGGGCCTCGCCGATGCCGAGGTCGAGAAGACAGCCTGAAGATCTAACTTTCTTGTCATCCCGAGCGCAATCGTTCGGCTCGCCTGCGGACCGAACGGTAAAGCCGAGGGATCTGCCGTTTCATGGCTGCGAATACAGGGCCCGCTTCACGAATTCGCCCGCGCCGGCGCGTCCCAGAAACTTGTCGCCTTCCACGACGACACGCCCGCGAGACAGAACCGCGTCGGGCATGCCCGTAACTTCGATTCCTTCAAACATCGAATAATCCACGCGCATGTGGTGAGTCTTGGCGCTGATGGTGTGCTTGCGCTGCGGATCGAAAATCACCAGATCGGCATCGCTGCCTACGGCAATAGTTCCCTTGCGCGGATACAAGCCGAACAATTTCGCCGGAGTCGTCGACACCAACTCCACAAAGCGGTTCACGCTGAACCTGCCCGCTGCCACGCCGCCCGAGTAGATCAAGCTCATGCGGTGCTCGATCCCTGGTCCACCGTTGGGAATTTTCGTGAAGTCACCGCGTCCCAGCTCTTTTTGCTCCTTGAAGCAGAACGGGCAGTGATCGGTCGAAACCACCTGCAGGTGATCGCGCTTCAGCCCGTTCCACAGTTTTTCCTGGTGCCATTTTTCACGGAGCGGCGGAGTGAAAACGTACTTCGCGCCATCGAACTCCTGGGGAGTGTCGAAGTTCTCAATCGACAAGTACAAATACTGCGGGCAGGTTTCAGCGTAGACCGGCAGCCCGCGATCGCGTGCCTCGCGCACCTTTTCGAGGGCGTCGTTACAGCTCAGGTGAACGATGTAAACCGGGGCGCCCGCCATTTCCGCAAGAGCAATGGCTCGAGCGGTGGCTTCAGCTTCCGCCGTGGTAGGGCGCGTAAGCGCGTGGTACTTCGGAGCGGTCTTCCCTTCCGCCAACGCCTGCTGCACAATCACGTCGATGGCATTGCCGTTCTCCGCGTGCATGCAGACCAGTCCGCCATTCTTCGCCGTGGTGCACAGCGCCTTGAAAATACTCGCGTCGTCGAGCATGAAGACGCCGGGATAGGCCATAAACAGCTTGAAGCTGGTGACGCCCTCGCGCACCAGCGCGTTCATCTCTGCGAGTTGCGAATCGGCCAGCTCTGTAATAATGCAGTGAAACGCGTAATCGCACACGGCCTTATTCGAAGCCTTCTGCATCCAGGTATCGAAGGCGGTGCGCAGCGACTGGCCTTTGTACTGGATGGCAAAGTCGATCAGCGTAGTCGTTCCGCCGAAAGCTGCGGCTCGCGTTCCGGTTTCAAAGTCATCGGCGCTCATCGTCCCGCCGAAAGGCATGTCGAGATGAGTGTGCACATCGATTCCGCCCGGTAGAACATACTTGCCGGCAGCGTCGATTACGCGCCCTGCATTTTCCGTCGGCAGGCTCTGGCCCATGGCAGCAACCTTGCCATTGCTGATGGCGACATCGCCGGAGTACGTATCCGTCGCAGTGACCACGCGCCCGTTGCTGATGATGGTGTCAAAGCCCATGCCGTCGTCCTCCTGCTGACCAGGAACACGCATTTTATGCTATTTTCGTTGTCATTCCGAGCCAGACCGGATTGAGTTCGATCACAAAAAGAAAATCGAATTAGGAACGGGAGTCCGCAATGCACTTCGGCATCACCATCAAACCCGATATGACGGTCGAACGCATCGTCGCCCTCACCTGCCACGCGGAAGCCGCGGGATTCGACTACGGCTGGATCTTTGACTCGCACGTCTTGTGGCTCGAGCCGTATCCGCTGCTTACGCTGATGGCGGCAAACACAACGAACATGCGCCTGGGCACGTGCGTCACCAACCCGGCAGTTCGCGACCTCACCGTGACTTCCAGCCTTTTCGCCACGCTGAACCTGATTTCTCATGGACGCATGCAGCTGGGCATCGGTCGCGGTGACAGCTCGCGGCGCGTGCTGGGCAAGAAGCCGGTTGGCGCGGGCGATCTGGAGAGAGCCATCCAGACCTTCCGCGAGCTGACCTCCGGTAAGGAAATCGATTACGAAGGCCAGCCCACGCGGCTCTCCTGGGCCGAGGGAGCGCCGCCGGTATGGGTCGCTGGATACGGGCCGAAGGTTCTCGATATGGCCGGCCGCGTCGGCGATGGTGTGATCCTGCAATTCGCCGATACGGATTTGATCGAATGGTGCCTGAGCTTTGTGAAGAAAGGCGCAGAATCCGCGGGACGCGACTGGCGGAAGATCGAGATCATGTCAGCCGCCCCGGTCTGGGTCTCCGATGATCTCAAGCTGGCCCGAGAACACGTTCGCTGGTTTCCGGCGCTGGTCTCAAACCACGTCGTGGATCTGCTCTCGCGCTACAAGCCGCAGGACCTGCCTCCGGCGCTGACGCAGTATGTGAGCCAGCGCGGAAGCTACGATTATCAGCAGCATTGCGAGGTCGACAGCAGTAATTCGAAGTTCGTTTCCGATGAAGTGGTCGACCGGTTTTGTGTCGTTGGCCCAGCGGAAGCCCATCGGCAAAAGCTGCGCAAGCTGGCCAGCATTGGAGTTACCCAGTTCAACGTCTACCTGATGTGCGGAGAAGAAGAAGACACGCTGGAAAAGTATAAGAAAGAAGTTTTGCCGGCGTTCGCCGGAAAAATGTAGGCGCGGGCGTCCCCGCCCGTGCAAGCGTAGGAAGTTCGTGACCCAACGTAAGTCGGTTGGATCTCCGAAACACCAGGCCCCTCCACTGCGCTTCGTTCCGGCCGCGATGGCAGAGTTTTGTTAGGCCTTTTCCGGCACCGGCACGTGCGGCGCGCCGGCAAACTTCATCAGCCCGTAGTGGCACCCAAACGACACCGCAAATCCCACGAACCAGGAATAGTCGTACAAAGTGCGCAGCGATGGAAGCACCAACCCCACCAGTGCTGTTCCTGCCCCGGCGGCCAAAGCAACCAACGCCATCCAGTTGAATCCGCGGGAATATTCGTACACCCCTCCACGCAGGTACAGATCGTCGACCAGCAACACCCGCCGCCGCACCACGAAATAGTCGCAGATCATGATCCCCGCCACCGGCCCGAGGAATGCCGCATAGCCGCCGAGCCATCCGAGAATGAAAGTCTTGTAGTTGGCCAGCAGTTTCCACGGCATCAGCGCGATTCCCATGAAGCAGGTGATCACGCCGCCAGTCCGAAAGCTGATTTTCCTCGGCCATAAGTTGGAGAAGTCATTGGCCGGCGAGACCACATTGGCGCCGATGTTCACGTTCAGCGTCGCCAGCAGGATGGCCAGCAACGAGATGATCACCGCGACTGGCGAATGAAAGCGGCTGAGCAGTTGCACCGGGTCCCAGATCGCCGTTCCATAGATCACCACGGTCGCCGAAGTCACCAGAATGCCAATCAGCGAATAAAGCGTCATCGTCGTCGGCAAGCCGAGGGCCTGTCCGATCATCTGCTGGCGCTGGCTGCGGGCAAAACGGGTGAAGTCGGGAATATTCAGCGACACGGTCGCCCAGAAACCAACGGTGCCGTTCAGGGCGGGGATCAGGAACTTGAGGAAGTCAGAAAAGCTTGCAAACCGCGAGGGCGCGGCCAGAATCGGACCAAACCCGCCGGCCGCGTGATAGGCCCAGACCAGCAGCAACACGCCGGCAGCCAGCAGAATGGGAGCGCTTATGCCTTCAAGAACACGAATATATTCGATGCCCTTCAGAATGACGGCCAGGTTGATCAGCCAGAAGGCCAGGAAGCAGATCGCGGTACTGTGCGGAAAATGCGCCCATCCCGGGGCCAGCACTGCAATCAGCGTGTTGATGGCTTCCCCGCCAATCCAGGTCTGGATGCCGAACCATCCGCACGCCACCAGCGCCCGCAACACGGCAGCTACATTCGCTCCCAGCACGCCGAATGACGACCGCGCCAGCACCGGAAACGGAATCCCATAACGTGCACCGGGGTGCGAGTTCAAAAGCATCGGGATGAGCACGATGCTGTTGCCCAGGAACACCGTCGCGACTGCCTGCTTCCAGTTCATCCCTCCCTGAATGAGACTCGCCGCCAGCATGTAGGTGAGGATGTTTACAGACATCGATACCCAGAGCGCAGCAAAGTTGTAAGTGCCCCAGTGACGGCGTTCAGCCGAGGCGGGAGCAAGATCAGGGTTGTAAAGCGGGCTGGATTCGATGCGAGAGGTCATGGAACGGTTCAGTCTGCCGCTGCCGATCTCCCGGTTTGCGTTGTCAACGGGCCATAGGTTTCGGGGCGTCGATCGCGATAGAATTGCCAGGTTTTGCGCACTTCTTCGATCATGTCGAGTTCAAGGTCGGCGACGACCAACTCGTCCTTGTCGCGGCTGGCCTGGGCGATGATCTTGCCTCGTGGATTGCAGAAGTAACTCTTGCCGTAAAACTCGCCAATATTCCAGGGCTTTTCCCTGCCCACGCGGTTGATGGCGCCTACAAAATATCCGTTGGCTACGGCATGTGCCGGCTGCTCGAGTTCCCACAGATACTCGGAAAGCCCGGCCACGGTGGCGGAGGGATTGAAGACAATCTCCGCGCCATTCAGTCCCAGAATGCGTGCGCCTTCCGGAAAATGCCGGTCATAGCAGATGTACACGCCGACGCGGGCGTATTTGGTTTGAAAAACCGAGTAGCCGAGATCGCCGGGCGTGAAGTAAAACTTTTCCCAGAATCCCGGATGCACGTGCGGGATATGGTGCTTGCGGTACTTGCCCAGATATTTTCCATCGGCATCGATGACGGCGGCAGTATTGAAATACAAGCCGGACATTTCTTCTTCGTAGACAGGAACCACGATTACCATGCGGTGTTTGGCCGCGATTTTCTGCATCAGCTTGACGGTTGGCCCATCCGGCACACGTTCGGTCAGTTCATACCAGCGGATGTCCTGCTCGGCGCAGAAATACGGGCCATAAAACAATTCCTGCAGGCAGAGAATTTTCACTTTCTTTCGCGCCGCCTGCTGGATCATCTTGAGGTGCTTGTCGATCATGGCCTGTTTGATTTTGGATAAAGAATGGCTGCCGGAGAGCGCGTTACTTGCCTGGATGAGGCCACAACGCACGGTGCGGGGCATGAGGAACCTCCAAGAGTGGTCAATATATCAGAAGCCTTCTCTGTAGGGGCGAACTCCACCAATCGCGATGGAAGAAGCTTGTCTCAGGTGCAAATTGGCGCGATCAGGCGGCTACGCGCCTTGACGGCCTCCAGCATGGCTGTTAGATTTCGGGTCTACACGTGAGTATCCAGAGGTCATCGCTCTGAGTCGGCCCGAGAAGACGGACTATCCCATCAATCTTCCCCGTCGCGCTTTTCTGGTCGGCTGCTGTCAAGGGGCGGGAGCGGCCTTGATCCCGTCGAGCCTTCAACTCCTTGGCCTATCGCCTGAGGTTTTCAGTTCTCAGTCAATGGCAGTTCCCGAGTTCCACCTTCATCCCCACTATCGCGTCCAAAGACCGCTCGACGCCACACTGCTCAAGACGCAAGCGGGCCTCGACGACTTTATTTCCGAGAAGTATGCCGATCAGATTGGAGGAGTGTTCGCCGAGTGGCGTGCGGAGCTGCTGCGTGCTCCGCACGAAGTCCGGTCCATCGCAAAGGCTCTGTCCGAGGACTTCATGGGAACATCATTCACTCCGGAATCCTCGCGGCTAGTACCTGCCGGGATGCTGGAGGTGAAACACAATAAATTTGCCTCGCAACTTGAACGCGGACGCGATGCCTTTCTCGAGCAGCTTCGCTCGATGTTGGCGCCATTCAACCAAGTCGTGACAGCAGAATTTCAGATCACGAGTATCCAATCCGCAACCGGTAATGTGCGGACGCGTGTGCGCTATGACCTTGTGGGTTGCGGAAATGGCTTCTACCGGGAGCAACGTTCCGGTTCCTGGGAACTAGACTGGGATCCGGTTCCTTCTGGAGAATGGCGGCTGCGACGATGGGCAGCGCTGGATGAGACGCAAAGCCGTTCCGAGGCACCTATCTTCGCGGATGTGACGGCGCAGGCACTTGGCAGTAATTCCTCGTACTCCGCCCAGCTGCTTCATGGCTCGGATTACTGGCGAACGGTTCTCGATGGTGCTTCCGGTATCGATATCTATGGCCACAACGGAGTCTCTGTTGGAGATTTCGATAACGATGGCTTTGACGATCTGTACGTTTGCCAACCTGCAGGCCTTCCTAACCGGCTCTATAGAAACCGCGGCGACGGAACGTTCGAAGACATTACCGAATCGTCGGGCGTCGGCGTTCTGGAAAACACAGCGTGCGCGCTTTTCGCCGACATCGACAATGATGGCTGGCAGGACTTGATCGTGGTGCGCACCACGGGCCCCCTTTTGTTCCTCAATGACGGGGGCAAGTTTCGCCAAAAGCCTGACGCCTTCAAGTTTACGAACCCTCCCCAAGGAACGTTCACGGGCGCCGCCATCGCCGATTACGATCGCGATGGCTGGCTGGATATCTACTTCTGCCTCTATGTCTATTACCAGGGCACCGACCAGTACAAGTATCCTTCACCCTTTTACGCGGCCGAGAATGGCCCGCCTAATTTCTTGATGCGCAACCAACGTGATGGAACATTCCGGGATGTTACGGCGGAGTCCGGTCTGAATCAGAACAACACCCGCTACAGCTTTTGCTGCGGCTGGAACGACTACAACCACGATGGCTGGCCTGATCTTTATATCGTCAACGATTTCGGTCGCAAGAATCTCTACCGCAACAATGCCAACGGAACCTTCACGGACGTCGCGGCGGAAACCGGGGTAGTAGATGTCGGCTCCGGAATGAGCGTTTGCTGGTTCGACTATGACAATGATGGCGCCCAGGATCTTTACGTCGCTGACATGTGGACGGCTGCCGGCGAACGCGTGTCCTCGCAGGGAGTGTTCCAGAAGGACGCTCCCCCCTCAGTCCGGGCGCTTTACCAGAAGCACGCGATGGGTAATTCGCTATTTCGAAACGAGGGCGTTGGTTTTCAGGATACGACTATCGCGGCTGGAGTTGGCATGGGACGCTGGTCCTGGGCGAGCGACGCCTGGGATTTTGATCACGACGGTTTTGCCGATCTCTACGTGACCAACGGCATGATTTCTGGTCTCTCGCGTCCGGATCCAAGTCAGGACTTGAACAGTTTCTTCTGGCGGCAAGTAGTCGCCAATTCACCCACGGAGGCCAAACCTTCCCCTTCCTATGAACAAGGGTGGAACGCGATCAACGAACTGATTCGCGCCGACAGGACCTGGAGCGGATATGAGCGGAATGTATTTTACTTCAACAATCGTGATGGAACGTTCTCGGATGTTTCAGGAACTGTAGGACTGGATTTTCTCGAAGACGGCAGATCGTTTGCGCTGGCCGACTTCGATCATGACGGTCGGCAGGAACTCTTTCTGAAGAATCGCAATGCTCCGCAGCTGCGAATATTAAGGACCATAGTGGAGAACCTGCCTCCTTCAATCGCATTTCGGCTGCGTGGCGTGAAATCGAATCGGGATGCCATTGGTGCCGTAGTCACGGTAGAAACGGAAAAAGGTCGTCTGACACGTCCCCTCCAAGCGGGCTCGGGATTTCTTGCGCAGCACAGCAAGGAAATCTTTTTCGGCCTGGGTGATGCCACGGGTCCGGTGCGCGCCTCGATCTGCTGGCCATGCGGTCTGGTGCAGGAACTGCATGAACTTCCGGTCAATCACAGGATTTGGGTGGAGGAGGGGTCGGCGGCTGTGCGATTGGAGCCGTTTAGACCACAGCCTCAGGGCCTAAAGCCCTCATCATTCATGGACCGGGGCGGTACGGCTAGAGTCGTTTCGTACCAAGAAGATGCTCTGGCAAGCGAGTCGCTGCCCGCAGGTATTGAAACCTGGCTCCTGGCGCCCGTTACAGCGCCGGATTTTTCTCTGCCGGACCTGCAAGGAGAAACTCAGACCCTCGCAGCTTTGCGCGGCAAACTTGTGCTGCTCAACTTCTGGACTTCTGCATCGCCCCAGTGTCGGAAAGATCTCGAGATTTTCAGGCGTCTCTACACGATTTGGGCAAATGACGGTCTTCACCTGCTCACTGTGAACACTGACGACTCGGTTGAGGTAGGGCGCGGATTTTCTTTCCCCGTTCTTCGCGCCTCTGATGAGGTGACCGGGGTTTACAACATCCTCTATCGCTACTTGTTTGACCGGCACCGTGACCTCGGCCTCCCGACTTCGTTCCTGATCGACGCGAGTGGTGAAATCGTCAAGATTTACCAGGGGCCAGTCGACCCAGACCGGATCGAACAGGATTTTCGCAATATTCCCCGAACCATGGCCGAGCGTCTCGCCAAGGCCCTGCCCTTCCCCGGCCTGACTGAGGCAACCGAATTTAGTCGCAATTACCTTTCCTACGGCTCGGTGTTTTTTCAGCTTGGTTTCTATGACCAAGCCCGGGCATCCTTTGAACGCGCCTTTCGTGACGATCCCTCCAGTGCCGAGGCGTTGTATGGGCTGGGCAGCGTCTACCTGCAACAACAGAACAACGCTAAGGCGCGCGAGTGTTTTGAGCGCACCGTCAAGCTGGCCGCGAGCTATCCCGATACGTTGCCCAACGCGTGGAACAACCTCGGACTTCTTGCCACCCGTGAGGGACGAACTTCGGAAGCCATTCCATACTTTCAGCAAGCGCTCAAGCTGAGCCCGGACCACTTGATCGCTCTCGACAACCTGGGAAATGCATACCGTCAGCAGAAGCAATGGAATGAAGCCCGCAGGACACTGGAACACGCAGTGGCCGTCGGTCCGCAGGACCCGGAAGCAAACTATAGCCTGGGTATGGTCTTTGCACAGCTCGACGATGCCGACCGTGCCTACGAATTGCTGGAGCGGGCATTGGCTCTTCGGCCTGTATATCCGGAGGCATTGAACAACCTGGGCATACTTTATCTGCGTACTCAGCGGCGGGATCAAGCGGTTGCGACTTTCGAGCAGTGTATTCGGCTGGCACCGACGTTTGATCAGTCCTACCTCAACCTGGCTCGCGTCTACGCAGTGGAAGGCACGCCAGATAAGGCCCGCGCCGTCCTGCTTGATCTTCTCAAACAACATCCAAACCACCCGCAGGCGCAGAAGATGCTGGAAGAACTGGGCCGATAGTGTAGGCGCCGGGAGCTCCGCCCACATAGAAATGAACAGATGTTGCGTGTTCTGCTGCGGCACGACCACGAGATTTTGTTGACCTGATAATGCAGGCCTCCATCAGTCACTCAGTTACAATGCCCAGCGGAGGATTCATGTCGCAATCGCGCAGGCAGTTTCTGGCCAGCACTTCCCTCAGCTTTTTGACCGCGGCCGCCGCATCCCTCAGCAAGGCACAGATCTCAGCCGACCTGCCCCCGGGATCTCCCTCCGCCTTTGGCACCGGAACTCCAGTCGGGCCGGAGGTCACCGTTACCACCTTCGCCGAAGCCGAGAAATTGATGCAGGTTCCGCTAAACGACGCCGAACGGCTGATGGCCGCAACTAGTTGGCGCAAGACGATGGCATCCCTGTACGAACGACGTACGGGCCCGCGCCACATGGTTCTGGAGCCAAGGCTCGCCCCCGCATCCCGCTGGGAGCCCGCCCTTGCCGCTCACGCCACGGTCCCCCAGCGCGAGCGCTTCATCCGCAGCCAAAACGATCCTGGCCCCGTGCCGGTCAGTGAAGAGGACATCGCTTTTGCCCCGGTTACTCAGCTTGCTCGCTGGATTGAGCTGCGTAAGCTGACCTCGGACCGTCTCACACGGACCTATCTGAAGCGCTTGCAGCAATTCGACCCCAAGCTGCGCTGCGTGATCACCCTGACCGCTGAGCACGCGCTCGCTCAGGCCCGGAAAGCCGACGAGGACATTGCGGCGGGACACTATCGCGGGCCGCTGCATGGCATCCCATTCGGCGTGAAGGATCTGCTCGACACGGCGGGAATTCCCACCACCTACGGCGCCGAGCCGTTCCGGAATCGCGTGCCTCAAGAAGACAGTGCGGTGGTGAAGCGGCTGTACGATGCGGGGGCTGTGCTGGTAGCGAAATTGAGCCTGGGCGCGCTGGCGCTGAACGATATTTGGTTTGGCGGACAAACGATGAATCCCTGGCTGCCGGAGGAGGGCGCGTCGGGATCGAGTGCCGGACCGGGTGCGGCCACCGCCGCAGGATTGGTTGGTTTCTCCATTGGGAGCGAGACCGGCGGCAGTATCGTGAGCCCATCCATGCGCTGCGGGATTACCGGGCTGCGTCCGACGTACGGTCGCGTACCGCGTACCGGAGCCATGACTCTCTGCTGGTCGCTCGACAAACTCGGGCCCATGACTCGCAGCGTGGAGGACGCAATGCTGGTGCTCGAAGTCATTTCCGGGCCGGATTCGGGCGATGTGGCCAGCGTACCCAGCAACTTGGATTTCGACTCCGGCGCAAGCATTCAAGGCTTGCGGGTCGGCTACATCCCCGGCTGGATGAAGGAGAGGCCTGCCACCGAAGTGGACCGGTCCGCGCTGGACGTGGTTCGAAAAGTCGGCATGGTTCCGGTGGAAATAGGCATTCCGGACTGGCCCTATGGATGCCTCAACCTGATTCTGTTTGCCGAAGGCGCTGCCGCCTTCGAGGAGCTGAGCATCACTGGCCAGGTGAATGAGCTCCGAATGCAGACTCCCGACGCCTGGCCAAACATTTTTCGCGAAGCGCGTTTTCTGTCGGCCGTCGATCTTGTACAAGCCGACCGGATGCGCCGCAGGGTCGCAGAAGAAATGGCACGTATTTTTTCGCAGGTGGATCTGTTGCTTGTGCCTTCGCTGCGCGACGAAATGCTTACGATCACGAATTGCACGGGGCATCCCTCGCTCACTTTGCGAGCTGGATTCGTCGAAGTGGCGCGGGCGCGCAGCGACTGGGCTCCGAACCCCAACATGCCTTTGCCGACTTTTTCTCCTCCCCGCCGCGTCCCGCACGGAGTCACTTTGATCGGACGTCTGTTCGACGAAGGAACTCTGGCGAGTGCCGGACTGGAGCTGGAGCGCGCCTTTGGCGTGGCAAACGAACGACCACCGGGGTTCTGAGAAGGTGGGCCTCTTCGGCGGGAGTCACTGAGATCGACTTGCGCATCAGCCGTTTCAGTGCCTTGCGGGCGTCGGATCCATTCGTGGGATGGTAGTATTTCGGCGTCCACGCCCCCAGCCATGCAATTGCCCCGTACCGCTCTTCCCAAAGCTCGGTCTCTTGCTTTCGCCGGACGAGGGGATACTCCGCTCCCGGGACCACTGGAATGTCGGTGCGCCCGATCAGTTCGAGCATGCGCAGGGTGTGCGCCACTTCCGCTTTCAGCCACTGATCGCCCGTCACCACTGTCACGCCCAGAACTTCGGTCTGTGGCGATTGGATCAGCATGAGGATGGTCTGCTGATCGGTCCCGCCGGGACCGGCCGCGTCCTCGTCGATGATGATCTTGCGCTTATCCTGGGACCAAGCGGTGATGCAAGCCAGCAGTAGCATGGCCGCTGCAGTCCACAAGCCAACCTGTCGAACCTTCACTGGTCGCCTCACAGTCTTCCCGATAACCGGCCGATCAGCAAGTCAAAGAACCCCGCCGAATCTACATCGACGGCGACCTTGGCGTTGGGAACAAACTTGTCTCTTACAACCGCCGAGGTGTTTGTGCTTGCCAACGTGGGCGCTGATCCGCGAATTTGCATCGCCATCGCCGCCTGCTTCGCCAAGTCAGGGCGCCGCCGATCATCGCCAGCGTTCGGGCTATAGCCAACGGTTTCGCCGGCGGTCAGTTCGCCGGCGGTTTCCACGTCCACGTAATACTCCTTCCATTGCAGGATCGAGGAATTGAGAACGGCAGCCACGGCCAGCGAATCGTGCATGTTCGGTCCCACCACAAAGCCCTGCGCACGCGTGTGATCGATGGCATTGCGAGCAATCCTGGCCGCCGCCTGACTCACCGGATTCTGGGCGGCCTGGAGAACCCGCACATGATCGTCCGTCAGAGACGTCTTGCGCGTCACGTCAAGACCAACCATGGTGATGGGAATCCCCGACTGAAAAATGATGCGTGCCGCCTCCGGGTCCACATAAATGTTGAACTCCGCAGCGGGGGTTATATTGCCGCCGGAGAGCGAGCCTCCCATCATAACCAGGCGCGGAATCATACCTGCAAGCTCAGAGTCAGAACTCAGAGCGGTGGCAATATTGGTTAGCGGCCCGATGGTGATCAGCGTGACTTCACCGGGATTCTTGCGCACAGTATCGCGGATGAATTCCGCCGCAGGCTGCGCAATGGGCTTGGTCGTCGGCTCGGGAAAAACCGCTCCTCCCAAACCGTTCTCGCCATGCACTTGAGCCGCGGTCACAAGGCGCCGAACCAGCGGCCCCTTCGCACCCACCGCCACCGGAATATCTGTGCGTCCGGCGATCTCGACCATACGCAGGGCGTTGGGCAGAGTAAGCTCCAGGGGAACGTTTCCAGCAACTGGGGTGATCCCTTCAATTTTCAGCTCGGGGGAACGCATCGCAAGTAGCAGCGCGAGGGCGTCATCGACGCCCGGATCTGTATCGATAATGACGCGAGAGACGTGAGACGAATTCTGATCTGACGGCGGGGAAATCCCCATTCCGGGCCGAACACCGGAGACCGTACCCGCGACCAGTCCTGCGGCAGAAGAAGCAACAAACTCACGTCGTGTCATGGCAAAGCGTTTTTCGAGGTTCATATCATTCTGTGTCTGGACCAAACCGATCGGATCAGGGAGCCGTCATTGCCGGGGAAACATTATGCGCGCAAAGATGCCACATCCTGTCATTGTGAAAATCCCCGGTCTTTTTGATCGCAGCGCTGGTGCGCGCAAGTATAACTCGACAGAGTGTGAGAATCGATGGCGGCGCCGGCGCTCACAAGAAGGCCCGCATATACGCGTGTTATACTGCGTCGTCGCTTAAGCTCAAGTCTTATCGCCTCCGCTAAGAGCGGAATGTTGAAGTCAATCCCGTGAGTAATCTGCGTACTGCACTCTTGAAATGTGCGTTTTTCCCTGTCCCAATTTTCCTATTTTTCTCGTACGCTGCTCCGGTTCTTGCGCAATGTTCCCCTCTTGCAGGCGGAGACAAACTGCAGGCTTCCTCCGACGCAAAGGCGAAACGGGATATCCCACAATTCTTCGACGTACCTCAATTCACCGTTGCCGGCGTCACTGATGCCTCGACTCCCGGCGGGCATGGCTCCGACACCGTGGTGCGAACCAAAGAAGCACTGGCGAAGGACACGGCCTCACTGGGAACGAGTAACGCCCCACCGGGGAAATCCGATGCCGAAGCGGAAAAATCACTGCGGGAAGCATTAGAAAAAGAGCCAAACCGCGCTGACCTGCACCACTCGCTCGCCGAGGTCGAAGAAACACTGGATAACCCGCTGGAGGCGGTCAAGCAGTACCAGGCGACGGCAAGATTGGACCCGAGCGAATCCAATTTCTTCGACTGGGGTACGGAACTTTTGCTGCATCGCGCTTTCGAGCCGGCCGGCGATGTGTTCAGCGAAGGCAATCACTTGTTCCCCAATTCCGTGAGAATCCTGGTTGGATTAGCGGTCGCGCTGTACGATCGCGGGGTTTACGATCAGGCCGCATGGCGTTTGTGTGAGGCCTCGGACTTGAGCCCCACTGATCCCAGGCCGTATCTGTTCATGGGGAAAATTCAGGCGGTCGAGGGCATCCCGCTTGCCGGCATAGGCGACCGGCTGGCGCGTTTTGCCGATCTTCAACCCGAGAACGCTCTGGCCAACTACTACTACGCCGTTAGCCTCTGGAAACAAAGAAATGGCCCGGAAGACACGGCAACCGCGACGCGGGTGGAAACTGAGTTGATAAAGGCGATCCACCTCGACCCCAGGCTGGCGCCAGCGTACTTGCAATTAGGAATTCTCTATTCCGAACGCAGGGACTGGCCCAAAGCGATCTCCTCCTATCAGCAGGCGACCGCAGTAGACCCGCAACTCGAGGAAGCGCACTATCGGCTGGCGCAGGCCTATCGTCAGACGGGCGAGAAGCTAAAAGCAGAGCAGGAGCTTCAACGGCACGCCGAGATCAAAAAGGAATCGACAGAGAAAGCCGAACGCGAACGGCGTGAAATTCGGGAGTTTATTTATTCGCTGCGGGATCAATCTCCCGCGACCGAACCGCAATCACAGCCTTAGCCGGTTATCCCGGAACAGATTCCTCACGCGGCTGTACTGGGCCGCGTGAGGCATACTGCCCGAAGTGTTGACCGCTTAGCCCATCGACAAGCGGAGACCTAAAAGTTAAACCTCAGGGCAAACTGTATTACGCGCGGATTGTTTACCGTCTGGTTGACGATCCCAAAGCTCGCGGGGGAATCCACGTCCTGCATCTGCGTGGCGGGTGTGCCCGCGAGGAAGAATTGAGGATGGTTAAAGAGATTGAACATCTCAGCCCGGAATTGGAAATACATGCCTTCGCGGAATGACAAGGGAAAATCTTTGATGATCGAAAAGTCCGTGTTCACGAAGCGCGGATTGTAAAGCGGAGTACGGCCCGAATCTCCAAGTTCTCCCGCCGGCGCGTCCATGAAAGCGCAAGGATTGAACCAGTGCGCCAAGGTGTGTACCTCAGCTGGAGCGATACAGCCCGGGTTCGCGGCCACTGGCCCAGGGACGTTGGGATTGCCAACTTCGTCTGGACGGTTGAGGCTGGCGCCGTTCCAGGAGAAATACACTCCAGATCCGCTGAAGGGGCCGTTCGTGCTTGCCGTCATGAAGAGTGGGAAGCCGGAAGTGACCTTCTCAATGACGTTCAGTTTCCAATTGCCGAAAATGGTATTGACGGGACCACTCCAGTTGCTTCCGTAGGCTTTGCCCTTGCCGAACGGCAAGTCATAGAGAATGCTCGCCGTGAAACTGTCGTTGAGGTTGATTTGAGACAGTCCCCAATCGGCCTTGTAGCTCCCCGGCAGTGGCCAGTAGGTCGCTCCGGGCATGGTGCCTGCGCCATCGGGCATTCCTGAGTCGAAGGTGCGAGACCAGGTGTACCCGATCAGGGCGTAAAGACCATGGCGCGCGCTCTTGGTTTCGGCCTTGATCTGCAAAGAATCGTAGCGGGCGCGACCAATATCACTGAACTGGGAGATGTTGGTGAACGGGCCGTCGAACGTGTACGGTTGGGGGATGGGCTTTCCTCCCGGACCGCAGCCGAGGGTGTAGCCGGCGACCACTCCGCATGCGGCGGGAGATCCCACGTTTTCGTTCAGGCCGTCCACCTGAATGTGCGAGCTGCGAGAACCGGCATATCCAACGGTCAGGACCACGCTGCCCGGCAACTGGTGCTCCACGTTCAAATTGAACTGCTGCACCATGCCCTGTTTGAAATTGAAGGGCTGGGTCAGAATAGTTCCGGTGAAACTGGCAGGATCCGGTTGTGCGGTTAAGGGTTTGAGGTTAGGCGGCAAAAGACCAAGTTGAAGGCCACAGTTAATCGGGGCGGCTGAGGTGGCGTTGTTAAATGGACAAGGAACGCCGGCAAAAAAATTAAACTGATCGGTTTCGGCGAAGTAGGGCGGGTTCTGCCAGAGTCCCTGCGCGCCCGTACTCCAGGCTGAATCGTGGTAGATCGCATAACCGGCGCGGATGGCGGTGTTTTGACTTCCGAAGGGTTTCCACGCCAATCCGATGCGCGGTTCCAAAGCGGTCTTGTCGAATTGGACACCGGCGCTTCCGTCGCTGCGAACGCAAACGGCACACCCGGCCTCCGGACTGTTTCCCGCAACGTAATACTTGCCGGTCGCAAAATCGAAGTTGGCCATTCGATCCTGGGCTTCACTCTGGGGCGTGACCAACGCCCAAGCCAGTCCGAGGTTTAGGGTGAGATTGTTGTTTACGCGCCAGTCGTCCTGCACAAACGGACGGAACATTTTCCAGCGGCGGCCCGTGGTGGCCCCGTTGAAGGTCTGGTCGTGGAGGATGCCATTGCTGGACTGGCCCAACAAAAGGTCTGCGGCATCATCTCCGGTGTAGGACCCGGCACCACCAAGCATAAAGAAAGCGCCGTCCTGGAAATTGTTGCTCCGCACGTTCATTTGATTGATGCGAATACCGATGCCAACCCGCACATCGTGTTTGCCCCGGATCATGTCCAGCGTATCGGAGAAGGAATAAACGTTGGTCCCGCCCTGAAAGGGAGCAAACCCGCGATCTCCGATCGGCCAATAATCCGACAGTTGGATCGAACTAAGGCCGCAACTCATGCAGTCCAGCGTGGTCTGGTTCAGGCTCGCCGGATAGCCGGTGATGCTGTCACACTGACTGGATAGATTGGCGCCCTGAATTCCCAGTAGGGCGGACTCACAGGGGTGTGCGTAAACGCCGTAAGGAAGAATATGGTTGAAGATCCGGTTGAAGCCGACACTCGCCTGGTTGATGGTGCGATCGGAAAAGACGTGGGTTTCCGACAGTGCCACATTACGGCCATGATTTGTGAGGTACTCGTTGCTGCCGTAAGGGTTCTGCGAGGCAAATCCTGGCGAACCGCCGGGATCGAACGTCACCGCCTGATCGTAGCTGAAGCGCGCAAACGCCGAATCCTTGCCGGAAAAATTGTGATCCAGCCGGATGTCGAACTTGCCTTCGTTGAGGGATCGCACCGGTACATTGGTGTAGTTGTATCCCAACGCGGCGTTGCTGGCGTTGCTCTGCGGGTAGAGCTTAATGACTTGCGCGCCAGCCTTATCGAACATGGCCTGTGGAATCACATTACAAGTAACTCCCGGGGCCTGGCTTCCATCCGAGTTCACCGGCTCGGAAGTCGGAGTGGGGAGATTCTCTGTGCCCGGCACGCACTGGAAGGTGGTAGGCTCTGCACCGGTGGCGTACGGATTGATCAGATTGCCGAATTGGGCGTTGTTAGGCCCTCGGGGATTGCCGAACGGATCCAATCTGAAGTCGCCGTTCATCATGGCCTGGGTTGGAATCAAGCCTACAAACGGTATCCCGTGGCGCTGCCGCTTTGCTTCATAGTCAAGAAAGAAAAATGTCTTGTCCTTCTGGATCGGGCCTCCGAGAGAGCCGCCGAACTGATTGAGGTTGAATTGCTCCCGCGAGGATGCGAAGTAACTGCGGGCGTCCAGCTTGGTATTGCGGAAATATTCAAACAGAGAGCCGTGGAACTGGTCGGTGCCCGACTTCGTGGTTACAAGCACGGTCGGACCCGCGCGCGTGCCATATTCCGCGGAATAATTGTAGGTAAGAACCTTAAATTCCTGGATGGCATCAATCGAAGGCAAAATGGAGATACCTCCGGCGGTCAGCTCATTGTTGTCATTGCCATCATAGAGCCAATCCGTGCTCTGTACTCGTGACCCACCAACCGAGAGCGAGAAGGTTCCGCGAGCTGATACCTCGCTGCTCGCGCCTCCATTGAAGAAACTTTGTGGGTTGGTCTCCTGGGTTGTGCCGGGAGCGAGCGTTGCCAGTTGGACAAAGTCACGGCCGTTCAAGGGTAGTTCGGCGACTTGCTGGGAGGTAATTACCTGGCCTAGGGTCGGACTGGTCGTCTCCACTGCCACTTCCGCGGCGGTCACCTCCACACTCTGGCTCACGGACGCCGGCGCCATGCTGAAATTGATCTCGCGGCTCTCGTTTACCTGCAGGCGGACGTCCTTCTCTTCGACCGACTGAAAACCTCCAGCCTCGGCCTTCAGGGTGTACTGCGCGACCGGCAGCAGTGGGATCAAGTAATGTCCGGATGTATCCGTCTTGGCCTCGCGGGCGACTCCCGTGCCTTGCGATGTAATGGTCACCGTCGCCCCGGGAATTACCGACCCCGTCTTATCTGAGACCGTGCCAGAAAAACTCCCGTTCGCCTGCCCGTACAGCAGCGGACACAAGGAACAAGCAAATCCACAAGCCAGCACTCGCAGCAACGTCCCTTTGGTCAGCATCAATTGCCCCCTTTAGGCTGTTACTTAACCAATGGCGCCGAACTATTTGTGAAGAGAAAAGATACACCCACTTGTAATCGGGTCATATAAATGGATTTGCATCCCCAATGTCAAGAGAATTTGTGGAGCGCCCTGAGGAAATTCCTGGGTTTTAAAGATGCAATTTCAACGTTCGCGGGGCTCAGACTCTACTATCCGGTCCTGGAGCCTTAGCCGGAGCGACGGTGGCCCCACTCTCGATCGAATCGTTCGCGGTCGTAAAACGACTTCTGCGTGCCCACGCTGGTGGTCGACAAGCCGGCATAAAGATTGGCGCGCTGCACTGCTTCCCGTTCTGGCATCCCTTCGCCAAGGAAGGCGGCGAAGCTTCCGATGAAGGCATCTCCGGCTCCCGTGCTGTCCAGGGTTTTCACTTGGAATGCCGTCACGTGTTCCATGCCGCCAGGTCCAGCGAGCAAAGACCCGTTTGCACCTAGAGTGATAATCACCTGCCGAATGCCCGCAGCGAGCAACTTCTGCGCGCTCAGCTTTGCATCTTCGAGATTTCGCACCGGCAATCCCGTGATCGTCTCCGTCTCGCTCTCGTTGGGCACAAAATAATCAAGGCCGGCGATGGCTTCGACGTCAACCGGTTGCGCGGGTGCCGGGTTCAGAATGCAACGGATACCGTGTCTCCGGGCAAACTGAATCGTGTGGTAAACGGTCTCTAAGGGAATCTCGAATTGCAGAACGATGCAATCGGCCTGCTTCAACACTTCAGAGGCAGCATCCACGTCGGCCGGTTTGAGAGCATCATTAGCGCCCTTGACTACGATGATGCGATTCTGCCCCGAAGAATCAACGAAAATGGGGGCCACTCCACTGGACATCCCCTCCACCTGGCGCACGTTCGAAGTGTCGATTCCCAGCCTCTGAAAGTTCTGGATAGTGGCGGGCCCGAACAGGTCGCTCCCCACGCGAGCCACAATGAGGACTTCTGCGCCACAAAGCTTCGCCGCGACGGCCTGATTGGCGCCTTTGCCGCCAAAACCCAGGTCAAACTTTTGCCCAAAAATGGTTTCGCCGGGTTTGGGGAATCGATCGATGAAGGTTGTGAGGTCGGTGTTGGCGCTTCCCACCACAGCAATGCGCGGACGCTTGGGCATAGATTGTGAAATGACGAGTCTATTGATCGCAGACAAAATGTGTCAACAACCCACGCCATGCCCCGCTCGTCTTTGCCCGGCTTACTCCCAACGGGCATAAAAACACAGGTTGACTTCATCTGCTACAGCAAATAGATTTCACTTCTTCCACACAAGGACAATCCCTTGAATAAGCAAATCGCCCATATCCTTTTCTGGCTCCTCCTCATCTCTGGCTGCGTTGCTGTGGCCGACGAGTGGAAGGCCAATCATGATCTCATTTCTCCGACTGGGATTCTCAATCTTGGCGCCGTTCCCTCGATCGACGATACATTTCTTTCCGGGCCAGCCTTTCCTGCCGATGCCGACGCCTGGCGAGCCGGACTAAAAGCATGGCGGTCTGACCGTCTTATGCACCTGCGTTACGACGGCTCGCAATACAGCCGTCCCGAACTCGAGTGGACCCAGCATGTCTTCTCCCAAGTACAGCTCCTCATCTGGGATCGATCCTTCTACGATCCTGACAAGGGCGAATACACCGTGAACCGGTTTTTGACAGAAGTTGAAAGTCGCATCGGCCCGATCGATGCCGTGCTGATCTGGCACGTCTATCCCAACATAGGCGCCGATGATCGCAATCAGTTCGATCTCTTACGCGACTTGCCCGGCGGCATTCCCGGCCTGCGCAAGATGATCGAGCAGTTTCACGATCAGGGCGTGAAAGTATTCTTTCCCACCCTCGCCTGGGATTCCGGCACACGTGAAGAGGGCGCTTTTGCCTGGACCGCGCTGGTGCAACTGCTGAAAGATATCGGCGCCGATGGCGTCAACTTCGATACTCTCGACAGCGTCCCGCAGCAATTTCGCACCGCCTCTGACGCCAGCCACCACATTCTCGCCCTCGAGCCGCAGTTCGATCCGCGCGATGAGTCGGTGATGTGGAGCAATCTCGCGTGGAACGACTGGGTAACCTGGGACGGCAAACCGTATCCTTTTATCCCTATGGTCAGCCGCAGCAAATATCTTGAGCCGCGCCACACCGTCAACATCACCGACCGTTTTACGCGGGACAAAACCGATAGCCTGCAGCACGCCTTCTTCAACGGACAGGGCTTTGCGACGCTCGAGAACCTCTGGGGATTCTGGTATAGTGACACTCCGCACGACTCCGAAGCCATCCTGCGCTGCTCGCGCATCGAGCGCGCCTTCGCCGACAATCTCCACAGCGCCGACTGGGAGCCGCACACGCCGACCCTCCAGCCGGGTGTGTTCGCCAGCAAATTTCCCGCGAACTCCAGCACGGTCTGGACCTTTGTCAACCGTAACGAAGCCGACGTTTCCGGTGAACAATTGACCGTGCCGCATCGCGCCGGAATGCACTATTACGATCTATGGCAAGGCCAAGAACTCGCCCCAACCCTGCAAAACAATCAAGCAACCCTCAGCTTCGCCATCGAAGGCCGCGGCTTCGGCTCAGTTCTCGCCACTGCTGAACTCAGACCGGAAACCAGGCAACTGCTTTCCTTCATGGCGGACCGTTCCAAGCGCGCGTTGAATAGCTACTCTCGCGAGTGGAAACCCGCGTCACAAAGCATCGTCGAAATTCCAACCACCAAAGCCTCAGCTGACGCGCCTTCCGGCATGGTCCGCATCCCCGAGGCTGATTTCGACTTTCAGGTTCGCGGTATCGAGATCGAGGGTGGGAACGATCCGGGCGTCGATGTGCAATATCCCTGGGAGGACATGCCACGCCGCACCCACCGCCACCGGATCCACATTCGCGGCTTCTACATCGATCGGACTCCGGTAACCAATGGTGACTTCAAGAAGTTTCTCGATGCCAGTCACTATCATCCGAGCGACGACCACAATTTTCTACGCGATTGGCAGAACGGAATGTTTCCCGATGGGTGGGCCAATAAGCCGGTCACCTGGGTTTCGATCGAAGATGCTCGCGCTTACGCCGCATGGGCCGGCAAGCGCCTGCCGCATGAGTGGGAGTGGCAGTACGCGGCGCAATCGCTCGATGGCAGGCTTTATCCGTGGGGCAATGACTGGAATCCTAAAGCGATGCCTCCGACGGATCGCGGGCACAACCGCCGTCCACCGTTCGACGTAGACGCATTCGCGCAAGAAGCAAGCCCGTTCGGAGTCTTGGATCTGGAAGGCAACGTCTCGCAGTGGACGGATGAATATCGCGACGAGCACACCCGCGCCGCCATTATTCGCGGCGCCGCATCCTACCAGCCGCTAGGCTCACTTTGGTATTTCCCGCAAAGCTACCGCCTCGACGAACATCAGAAGTATCTGCTCATGTCTCCCGGCCGCGATCGCGCCGGGACGATTGGGTTTCGATGCGTGGTGGATGCGCAGTAGGGATGTTCTCGTAAACTGAATTTTCACCCGGGTGGGGCTGAGGAACCGGGTGTCTCTCACTCCCCATATGGCACCCAGATGTTCTTCACCTGGGAAGCATGTTCCAGGAACCAGCGACCTTCCGCCTGTTGGGGATTGAACCAGTCGATGACACGGCCTTCGTTGGTCCAGACCTGCTTCAGGTTTCCGATGGAATGCGCCTTGGCCGCGACCGCAGTGGCTTCGTCGGAAAATGTCCAAATGGCATCGACGTTGTCGTGCTCCGCCAGCGTCTTCAGCAGTTGCGATGCCGGGCCGGTGATGATATTAACCGCTCCTCCCGGCATATCGCTGGTGTCGAAAAGCTGGTAGAGATCGCCGGCGATCAGCGGGTATGTTTCTGAAGGCGCCGCGATCACGGTATTCCCGACCGCGAGTGCCGGCATCGCCAGCGACAGGAATCCGAGCAGTGGAACTTCGTTGGGGCAGATGATACCGACCGTTCCGACCGGCTCATTCATGGCGATGGCGATGGTGCGGAACGGCGGGTTGTGAACTGCGCCATCGAACTTGTCGGCCCAGGCTGCATAGGAAAAAATGCGCTCGATACCCAGATCAACTTCCGCCAAGGCCTGTTTCTCTCCGACAGCTACGGCTAAGCGGCGAGCCACCTCGTCGCGGCGCTGCGACAGATTTTCCGCACAGTAATAGAGCACCTGAGCGCGATTGTGAGCCGTGATCTTCCCCCAACTCTCCGCCTTGCGCGCGGCTTCGACGGCATTGCGGATATCCTTGCGGTTCCCCAGCGGCGCTTCGCCCAATAGCCGTCCGTCTGCCGCGCGCACTTCCATGCTGTAGCCAGAATCCGGCCGAGCCTGCTTGCCACCGATGTACAGCTTGACCGTATGATCAATCGTCGGAGCCGCCGACTCTTCGAGCTCTTCTGGCAGGCGCTGCTTCTCAACCGTCAACTTCGGCGCATTCTTGAACCAGACCGGTTCCAGATACTCGCGCAGGCCTTCCCTGCCGCCTTCGCGGCCATATCCGCTCTCGCGATATCCGCCGAATCCACAAGAGGCGTCGAAGAGATTGGTACAGTTCACCCAGACGACGCCGGCTTTGAGTTGCGCCGCTACGTGCAGCGCGACGTTCAAGCTCTCGCTCCAAACGCAAGCCGCGAGGCCGTACGCCGTATTGTTCGCCAGTTCGACTGCCTCGGATGGCGTACGAAAGGTCATCGCCGCCAGCACCGGCCCGAAAATTTCCTGTTGCGCCACCACCGACGTCGGGTGCACATTGCTCAACAGAGTCGGCGGATAGTACAGTCCGCGCGAAGGCAAAGTCATCTGCGGCTGCCAGCAGGTCGCGCCTTCGGCCACCCCCTGATCCACCAGCCGCCGGATGCGTTCCAGCTGTACGGGGGCGACGATCGCGCCAATGTCAATTGCTTTATCGAGCGGCGGCCCGGCGCGGAGGGTGCTCATGCGGTCGCGCACTTTGGCCATCAAAGCTTCGGCGATGCTCTCCTGCATCAGCAATCGTGAACCGGCGCAGCATACCTGCCCCTGATTGAACCAGATTCCGTCCACCAGTCCTTCGACCGCGCCGTCGAGATCCGCATCTTCGAAAACGATGAAAGGCGATTTCCCGCCGAGTTCGAGAGAAAGTCGCTTATGGCTGGACGCGGTGGCCGCGCGAATCGCCCGCCCCACCTCGGTCGAGCCGGTGAAGGCAATCTTGTCGACGTCGGGATGTTTGACCAAAGCCTCGCCCGTTGCCCCGTCGCCAGTGACAATATTTACTACTCCCGCGGGTAACTCAATCTCGGTGCAGATTTCAGCGAACGCTAATGCAGTCAGCGGCGTGAACTCCGCCGGCTTTAACACGACCGTGTTGCCGGTGGCGATTGCGGGTGCAATTTTCCACGCCAGCATGAGCAGAGGGAAATTCCATGGAATGATCTGGCCGACCACTCCACATGCCGTGTACCCGGGAAATTCGGATTCCAGCAGTTGTGCCCAGCCGGCATGATGATAGAAGTGCCGGGCGACCAGTGGAATATCGATGTCGCGGCTCTCGCGAATGGGTTTGCCATTGTCAATGGTTTCCAGAACCGCCAGACGCCGCGAATGGCGCTGGACTGCGCGGGCTATCGCATAGAGATATCGGGCGCGAGTATGAGGAGTAAGCGCTTGCCACTTGGGCAGCGCTCGGCGCGCGGCTTTCACCGCGGCATTGACATCCTCTGCCGATCCCTGAGCGACTGAGGCAATTCTCTCCCCCGTGGCCGGATCGACAGTGTCAAAGTATCCGCCCGCGATCGGCTCCCGCCACCCGCCATCGATGAAGTGGCCGAATCGGCGGCCATGGCGGTCCAACCAGACCAGAACTTCCTTCGGATCCTCTGGCGCCGGTCCGTATTCCATGGCAACGAATTTTTCAGCAATGCTCATAGCTTATGCGCGCGATACCGCTCACAATCATGCGATCGGATGCCGGTAATCCGCCGAGTACCGTCCCGTAGCATGGTGTTCCAACTGACGCTCGATATCATTTAACAGTCCGCTGGCTCCGAAACGGAAAAGTTCAGCTTTCATCCAAGGCGTGCCAAGCTCTTCTTTCATCAACGAAAGCCAGTCCAGGGATTGCTTCGCGGTGCGGATCCCGCCGGCTGGTTTGAAACCCACAGCCATGCCGGTCTGCTGTGCATATTCACGAATGGCGCGCACCATCACCAGCGAGACCGGCAGAGTCGCATTGGTAGGCTCTTTGCCGGTTGAAGTCTTGATGAAGTCCGCCCCTGCCATCATGGCCACCCAGCTCGCGCGCGCCACATTGCGCAGGGTGAGCAGATCGCCTGTGCCCAGGATCACCTTCATGTGAACACTGCCACAGGCCTGGCGAAATTCGGCAACTTCGTCGTAAAGCTCCTGCCATCTTCCGCCGAAGACGAGCGCGCGGGTGATGACGGTGTCGATCTCATCCGCCCCAGCTTCGACCGAGCGACGGATCTCCGCAATCCGCTCCTCCATCGGGTTGAGGCCAGCAGGAAATCCGGTCGAAACCGCAGCCACACGTATACCGCTCCCTGCGAGCGCCCGGCGCGCGGTTTCCACGAAACGGTGATATACGCAAACCGCGGCAACTTTGATGTCGAGTTCTTCAATCTCCAGGCGCTTGACCAGTTCGTGCTGGATGGGCTGGCACGCCTTGGCGCACAACCGGCGAACCCGCTCGTCCGTATCGTCGCCGGAAAGCGTGGTGAGGTCCATGCAGGTAATCGCCCGCAGCAACCATGCGGCCTGCCACTCCTTCTTCACGGTTCGTCGCGCCACGTGGCTCTGTGTGCGACGCTCGGTTGCGCTCGTGTTCACCCGGGCCTGTTTTACCGAATCAAGATTCAGCGGGATGCCGCGATTCGGCAGCAGAGACCGTCCGGCAAGAGTGACGACCGGGGCCTCTGACACGGAAGCTGGTGGGAACTTTTCCGGAGCGCTCTCAGTCGACTGATTCGTGACTCCCAGGCGTCTTATATTTTCACGAGGCATTGTTGTGCATTGTACGGCACCCGGCAGCGAAAATGGGGGAGCATCGAGCCCTGATCAATCAGAAAGTGCGAGCTGAGAGTATTGGCGACGCCATCTGACTTCGCTCTTGACACGCTTTCCGCCGCAACGCTAGGCTCAGTTGCCAATCTATTCTGGAGACGGAAACCTGAAGCTCATCGACTCTCGCCCACGCACTCCGCATGTTCTAGTCCTGATCCTGTTCGCAGCGATAATGACCGCCCCTGCCTCCGCCGCGCCCAAGAAAATCATCTTTGACACCGACCCCGGCACCGACGACGCCATGGCTCTGATGCTGGCCTTGAATTCCCCGGAGTTAGATGTTCGCGCCATCACGGTGGTTCCGGGAAACGTGACAGCGGCCCAAGGCCTGGAGAATGCGCTTCGCATGGTTTCGTTAGCCAACCGCTGCGATATTCCGGTCGCCGCGGGGGCACAACATCCTCTGTTTCAAAAGCTGGTCACCGCCGAGTTCTGGCATGGGAAAAACGGTCTGGCCAACGTCGAGCTTCCGCCCAGCAAATGCAAAGTCGATGGCCGTTTCGGGCCCGATCTCATCATTCAGACGGTGCACGCCTCGCCGCATGAGATAACTCTGGTTCCCGTCGGCCCACTCACTAACATCGCCCTTGCCGTGGAGAAAGATCCATCGATCGTTCCTCTAGTGAAGGAAGTCATTCTCATGGGCGGCTCTATTTCCGGTGGGAATGTAAATGCTGCCGCCGAGGCTAATATCGCCAACGATCCCGAGGCGGCTCAGGTCGTTTTTCAGGCGGGCTGGCCGCTGACCATGGTGGGACTCGACGTGGCCGAGAAGACACTGCTTTCGCAGAGGTATCTTGACCAGCTCGGCCGCACGCCCGGCCGGATCGACGATTTCATTCACGCTGTCGCACAATACCTGGTTGCGCTTTCAGCGAGGTTCGGCTCGCCGGGCACGCCGATGTACGATCCTCTGGCGGTCGGCGTCGCTATCGATGCGACGCTGGTCAAAGCACCGGCGATGCACGTCGACATCGAAACCCGGGGCGAGTTTACGCGGGGTGAGACTGTTGCGAATCGCCGCGGGTACGTCGAGCGAAACGTGCTGCATGGCGATCGCTACATTATTGAGGGTTTGGATCAGGTTGCGCCGAATGCAAATGTGTGCGTCGAGGTAGACGCGGATCGGTTTTTGCGGCTTTTTGTATCGCGAATTCAGGGAAAGTAGTGCGGTTGCCGCAAGCCTTGTTTCGAGGAGAGCCAATGTTTACACCGCAAAGTCTGGGCATTGCGCTGTTGATGATGATCACGAGCGCGGTTTGCTGGGGCTCGTGGGCGAATACGTACAAGGGTGTCAAGGGTTATCGCTTTGAGCTTTTTTATTGGGACTACGCGGTCGGCATCCTTTTGATCTCGCTCATTCTGGCGCTAACCATGGGAAGCTCCGGCCACGACGCCTCCAGTTTCCTGAATAATGTCCGCGCCGCCGACACTTCCAATATTGTGAATGCGCTCATTGGCGGCGCTTTTTTCAACCTCGCCAATCTCTTGCTGGTAGCGGCCATTGATATGGCTGGTCTGGCCGTCGCTTTTCCGGTGTCGATCGGTATTGCGCTGGTGGTGGGTGTGGTGTTGAGTTATGTGCAGCAGCCCAAGGGGAACGCCACATTCCTGGCGATTGGCGTGGCCTGCGCGTTTATAGCCGTCGTCCTTGATGGCAAAGCTTATGGGAGTCTGGCGTCTGCCGGGCGTTCAGTCTCCAAAAAGAGCATGGTCACTTGCGTGGTCTCCGGCGTTTTAATGGGCCTCTGGGCCCCATTCATGACTCACGCCATGACTCGCGGCAATCCCCTGGGCCCCTACAGCGCGGCGGTGTTCTTGACGCTGGGAGCCCTGCTTTCCTGTTTCATCTGGAATATCTACTTCATGAAACACCCGCTCGTAGGAGAACCCGTGAGCTTCGGCGGATTGTTCAGCGGGCCGGCCTCGGGCCATTTGCTGGGTCTGACCGGCGGGTTCATCTGGGGCATTGGGACGGTCTTCAATCTGGTTGCAGCCAGTTTCACCGGAGTGGCGATTTCTTACGCCATTGGCCAGTCGGCTCCGATGGTCGCGGCCCTGTGGGGAATTCTGGTCTGGAAGGAATTCGAAGGATCTGCATCCCGCGCCAAAGCCTATTTGACCTTGATGTTTGTGTTTTACGCTCTGGCGATTCTTCTGGTAGCCCGGGCGAACGGATAGACTGCAGCGAAGAGCTATGGCAGAACAGAAAGTTGCGCAGGCTAGTCACGCCAGACTGGTTATCCGGAACATCGGACTTCTGCTCAGTGGCGATATCGACACTCCGATTCTCGATGCAGATACGGTCGTCGCCGTCGATGGGAAGATCGCGGAAATCGGCAAAGAGAAGGATCTCGATGTCGGCGCTGCAACCACGATCATCAACGCCAACGGGACCACCCTTATTCCCGGGCTGATCGACAGTCATGTTCATCCGGTGGCCGGCGACTGGACGCCGCGGCAGAACCAGTTGGGCTGGATCGACAGCTATCTGCATGGCGGCGTCACCACCATGATTTCGGCGGGTGAGGTACATACTCCCGGGCGTCCCAAAGATGTCGTCGGGCTGAAAGCCATGGCGATCTTCGCTCAACGGGCCTTTTCAGCCTTTCGACCGGGCGGAGTAAGGATCCACGCTGGAGCGCCGGTGCTTGAACACGGCATGGTGGAAGACGATTTCAAAGAACTGGCGGCGGCCGGCGTAACCATGCTTGGCGAGGTAGGCCTAGGCAGCGTGAAAGACGGCGCGACCGCGCATCAAATGGTGGGCTGGGCGCGCAAATATGGGATCCAAA
>Ga0335078_10001105_pt1 | contig 40925 bp, 38 predicted proteins | sample Lox_Sample_32_FD_206711 | JGI IMG/M metagenome (GOLD analysis project Ga0335078, IMG submission 206711) | Soil microbial communities from Loxahatchee National Wildlife Refuge, Florida, United States - Lox_Sample_3.2 | ecosystem: Environmental > Terrestrial > Soil > Wetlands | place: USA...
TTGTCTCCCGCCATGCCTTCGTCCAGCAGCTTGCGGAACATTTCTACGCCCGTCACCACTCTCTTCACCGTCGGACGGAATCCCACGATTTCCATTTCCTCGCCGACCTTCACCTTGCCACGCTCCACGCGTCCTGTGACCACCGTTCCGCGGCCGGAAATTGAAAAGATGTCTTCAATCGGCATCGCAAACGGCTTGTCCACATCGCGCACCGGCAGCGGAATGTATTCATCCACCTTGGCCATCAGGTCATCAATGGACTTTTCCCACTTCGCTTCACCGTTCAGCGCGCCCAGCGCAGAGCCGCGCACCACCGGAATCTCATCGCCCGGAAAGCCGTAGCTCTTCAAAAGCTCGCGAACTTCCAGTTCCACCAGTTCCAAAAGTTCGGGATCTTCCACCGCGTCGCACTTATTCAAGAAAACGACGATGTAAGGAACACCGACCTGACGCGCCAGAAGAATGTGCTCGCGCGTTTGCGGCATCGGTCCATCGGTGGCCGCCACAACCAGAATCGCTCCATCCATCTGCGCAGCCCCGGTGATCATGTTCTTTACATAGTCGGCATGGCCCGGGCAATCGATGTGCGCGTAGTGACGGTTGGCCGTCTCATATTCCACGTGCGCAACCGCAATGGTGATACCGCGCTCGCGCTCTTCCGGAGCGTTATCAATCGAATCAAACGCGCGGAACTGCACCTTCGGGTTGTGCTTGGAGAGCACCTTGGTGATCGCCGCCGTCAGCGTCGTCTTGCCGTGATCGATGTGCCCGATCGTCCCGATATTTACGTGTGGCTTACTGCGCTCAAATTTTTCCTTCGCCATTGCCTCTTTTCCCCTTACGAGACGTTTTGCGAATTCCTCAAATCAGAATCTCTGGAGCGGGGGACCGGATTTGAACCGGCAACCATCGCCTTGGAAGAGCGAGACTCTACCGTTGAGTTACCCCCGCCCGTTACTCAAATCCTGCCGCAACCGCAAATCCCAAAACCAAATTCACTGGAGCCTGGGACCGGGATTGAACCGGTGACCTCGTCCTTACCAAGGACGCGCTCTACCACCTGAGCTACCCAGGCTCGGAACTGCGATTCGTTCCCGGAAACGCCAGCGCGCGCTTCGCGCACGCACAGATGTTAATTGGATCTCCTTCGTCTTAGCTCAGCCCTTACTGCCACGCGAAAACTGGTGGACGGGGGAGGATTCGAACCTCCGTAGCCCGCAAGGAGCGGCAGATTTACAGTCTGCTGGTTTTAGCCACTCACCCACCCGTCCCGCTCGGGGAAAAGTTGCGATGAAGAGTGAACGCGCTTCTCAATCCCTGCAGACAGAAATTCAAAATTGAGAGACACCCGCCCGCTCAATTTTCCGCGAAGAAAACTGGCCTCGCATACACGGGGAAAAATCCCCCTGACGATTTTGAAGCACAAACTCAGCTGGCGGAGGGATTTGAACCCCCGACCCTCTGATTACAAATCAGATGCTCTACCAACTGAGCTACGCCAGCACGGCGCAAACCTGACAAGAATAACAAACCGGGCCATTGAATTGCAAGGGTGTTTCAAGACGTCCTGAGCAAGTATGGTGCCAGCCGCGCAGCGTTCAGAATCCTAGTACCTTAACAGGATAACACCCGCGTCAAGCCCCGCCACGCGCGCAGGAAAATCAAGCGCGGCTTGCGCAAGGTCACTTCTTCCTTGTTCCATCTGGCGTGGCGTCCCGGTTGGATGCGAGAATGTCGCCGAGGATTCAATCCACTTGGACCACCGGCCTGCGCTTAAAATATGCATCGCAATCCTTCTGATACTGGCGATCGCCGCGGGTCTATATTATTACTGGCATAGCTCGCGCAGTCGCGGAAGATCGTTCCTACCGGCGCCCGGCGCCCCGGCGCCGATCCTTTCTCTGCTGCCGCAAGAAGCGCCTTATGTAATTTATGCAAATGTTGCGGCGTTGCGCGATTCTGCTTTTCTGACGCGTCTCACCTCCATCATTCCCGCGCCGGCCGAAGACCCGGAATACACCGACTTTGTCCGCCAAACTGGATTTGACTACACACGTGATTTGGATCGCGTTTCCGCTGCAATTTTTCCCACATCGCCGACGCCTCTGGTATTGATCTTCGCGGAGGGCCGATTCGACCGGCAAAAAATTACGGAGTATGCGATGAAAACGGGGACCGCGCAGCAGCGTGACGGCAAAACCGTTTACGTGATGCCGGCGAGCACGCCCGGAAACACGGTTTCCCTCGAGTTCCTCGCGCCCAGTCGAATCCGGCTGGTGAGCGGACCGGCGAATCTGGACGTTCCGCCGGCTACCGGCAAGCAGGATGCGAACATTACCGACCGCGTGCAGCAGCTGGGCGGCGCGGATCTTTTCGCCATCGTTCGTACGGATTCGATTCCCGCGAATTTGACGATCGGCTCGATTCGCCTAGATGAACTTGCGAGCACGTTAAAAGGTGTGAGATGGATCACACTTTTTGCGGCGCCGGAAAGCGATAATCTCCGCGCGACGCTTGAAGGCGATTGCGATTCCACCGCCGTTGCGCTGCAGCTCGAATTTGCGCTCTCAGGATTTCGCTTGATGGGCCGCGCTGCTCTCAGCGATCCCAGCACACGCAAACAACTCACGCCGCAGGGTGCTGCGGCGCTGGATCAGCTTGTGCGCCAAATCCAGATTTCCCACGACGGCGGCAAGGTGAGTCTTTCCGCGGCGTTCACGCCTGAAATGCTCACCGGCCTTGCCGCACCGCCGCTGCAAAAACACCCCGCTCCCGGCCGCGCGCACTAAGTTCCCAGCGCCATTTGTTGCTCTTTGTTAGGTCATTTGCTCCATTGCGACCGGCATGCGCGGCCGGGCATCACAATTTTGCGGCAAGCAAATTCAATCGGTTTTCATAGGAGGTGTGCAATGGCTGAGACAAAAGCGCCAACGCTGCAGGAAATTCAAAAACGAGCTTACGAATTGTACGTTCTGCGCGGCGGCGGGCATGGCTACGACCTGGCAGATTGGTTCGCCGCTGAACGAGAATTGACGAACGTTGAACGAGAGTCTGCACCTGCAGTGCCTAAAGCCCGGGCGGCGACGGTGGGCACTGAGCGTGTATTTTCAACTGCGAGAGGAGTTCGTAAGTAATCTGTCTGAAGACGCGCGGGCAGCAATTGCGGAAACAAGTTCTAGGGGACGCAGCTGAGGGATACTCCAGGAAAGCGACCGTCAATCACCCAAGGAATTTGAGCGCAAATACCGCCAAGGATTGATCGGGGTTCCATTCAAGCGAATCTCGTAGTGAACGTGTGGGCCGGTGGCGCGTCCGCTGGTCCCGGCGTACCCAATTACGTCGCCACGATGAATCTGCTGACCGGAAACGGAACTGAATCCGGAAAGGTGACCGTACCAGGTCGTCATGCCGAAGCCGTGGTCGATCACCACGAGCCGTCCATAGCCGGGGCGCTCTTCCGCCGTAACCACAACTCCATCAGCCGAGGCATGCACGGCTTCCCCGTAAGCTGCGCTGATGTCGACGCCGGTGTGGAATTCACCTTCACCGCTGAACGGGTCAAGCCGCTCTCCAAAGCTGGCGGTTATCTGGCCCATCACAGGCCAGAGCGACGGCGTGAACGAGGCGTCCCCCATGCCAGGTTGCGGTGGAAGCAGGTGCAGACCTTCTTTCGCCATGGCGATCGACGTGGCATTCTTCTCCAGATAGTTGAATTCGTCTACAGACTGGCCATAGTTCGCTTCTGGGGAGGCAGAAACGTCCGTCAGGGCGAAGGGTGTCTCGCGCACATGCATGAAGCCATAGGTCATAGCTACTTCGGTGGCCAATGATTGCAGGGAGCTCAGCCGCTGGTTGGTGTCCTTTACAGACGTCTGCAGCTGCGTGAACTGCTTCTTCAGCGAATCGCGCTCACTGCGGATGGTATTGTAACTATCCGCCTTCCAGAGCATGCGTGAATACGAACCAACGGCCGCAACGACGGTGATGCCGCCGACGATCGCCAAGGCAGCCAACATGTGTAGGATATAGATTGGAACCCGGAGCTTGAGAATGCGGCTCTGGTCATTTGAGGCAACAAAAAATGTATAAAACCGAGTCTTCATGCGTCCCAGTTTGGAAAAACCCTGTTTTTTCCCGCTGGCGAGGCGCTCCGGCCTCAAAAAGCTGAATCCGAAAATCAGTGGGCCCGTTTTTGGCCCAACACTAGCCGGAACCGAGAGTGCTGGTCCGCAACCGCCGTAAGTTTAGGTTCCCGCCTTCGGCTAAGTCAACCTCTATTTTGACGGCTCGCCGGAGGCAAAGTCTGCCCGCTAGGTCGGGTCATGGGTGTGTATAGTGTCATACAGTTGAGCCGGGCGCAATTTGGACGGTAGGACAGCGTTGGTACAGTGCCGGAGTGGCTCGATTTTCGCTGGCGAGGTCGCCTGAGGCTGCAGTGCGAAGCGAAGCTGAAATCATAGAGCGAATATGGCGCAGATTGCCGTCGCGTCCAACGAAGGCCAGCCAAGAATGGCTGCTGGTCGGCGTGGGAGACGATGCAGCACTGCTTCGTGGCTCGGGACCCGGTGGAATTAGGACGAGAGGAGCCGGCGATTGGGTGCTGAGCTCCGATTCCTTCCTCGAAGGCGTGCACTTTCTAGCGGACGTTCACCCGACGAGGGCGGTCGGATACAAAGCTCTGGCACGAGCCACCAGCGACCTGGCCGCCATGGGAGCTCAGCCCCGGTTCTTCATGCTGAACTTGGCCCTGCCGGCCAGCCGAACTGGAAGATGGATGGATGGTTTGCTTGCGGGAATGGCGAGTGCCGCGCGCCGGTTTGGGATGGTGCTGATTGGCGGAGACACATCGCAATACCCTTCAATCGTCATGAGCATCACGGTCGGCGGAGTTGCGGATGTCGGCCACATACTGACCCGTTCCGGGGCGCGTCCGGGCGACGGCATTTACGTGAGCGGCACTCTGGGCGCGGCGCAATGCGGGCTTGAGCTATTCCTGCGCAGCCGGAGCGCCAAACGCAATGCGACGTTCGTGCGACCGCACCTATATCCGCGGATTCCAATCGAACTGGGCAGGCGGCTCACGGGTACCGATGCCCGGGCACGGATCGCCTCTGCAGCGATAGACACCTCCGACGGTCTGAGCACGGACTTGAGCCACATTTGCCGCGCCAGCGGAGTGTGCGCGCGGATCTTTGCCGAGAAGATTCCATGCGTCAATTTGCCGCCGCGGCTGCAGTACGGCGGTTTCGACCCGCTGAAACTGGCGCTGCACGGCGGCGAGGATTATCAGATTCTATTTACCGCGAAAGGGCCGGTGGAGAGCCGCGACGCTGGTCTAAAAGTGACTCGGATTGGCGAGATTCTGCCGCGCAGGCACGGGGAATGTCGCGGCGCTTTGATCGAAATTGTTCACCGCAGCGGAAGAACGGCTCGGCTTGCGCCGCGCGGATGGGATTCCTTCCGCAAGAAGCAGTAACGCGTTTCATCTCCGAAAAAGTGATTCGAAAGACAGACCTCAGCGATGTCCGCCGGTGGCAGTGCCGCCGTGTTTGATTGGCGGAACGGGCGCGGAGGGCTTTGCGGGATGTGAGTTGGGCGGCTCTGCCGTTTCGCCGCCGGCCGGTGGCAGTCCTTGCTCTGAAGGTTCCGTCGGCGCGAGGTCCGGCGTATCGACGGTAATCACCCTACCTTGCGCCTCCTGATCCAGAGTTGGCACATTCTGAAATTCCAGCACCGGCGTGCCGGCCGTCGCGCCTTGCATGAACTCGAGCCATATCGGCAACGCCGCCAGTGCGCCGGTTTCCTTCTTGCCGAGCGAAATTTGCTTGTCGTCGTTGCCTACCCAAACGCCGGCGGTCAGGGTTGGCGTGAACCCGATGTACCACGCGTCCGTGAAATCGTTCGTGGTTCCCGTTTTTCCGGCGCTGGGCCGGTCGAGCGCCTGCGCGCGGACTCCGGTGCCGTGCAGCACAACATCTTCCAGCATGGAGGTCATCGTACGCGCCACTTCCGGCGAGAGAACGTCCTGCACGTTGGGGTGCGCTTCTTCAAGCAGAGCACCATCGTAAGTGGTCACGCGCCGCACCAAATGCGGTTCGATCCGAATCCCGTCATTCGGGAAAACAGTGAACGCGGAAACGTGCTCGATCAACCGCATGTCCGCGGCACCGAGCGCCAGCGGCAGATACGGCGGTAATGGAGTGGTGATGCCGAACCGACGAGCCATGTCCACTACCTTCTCGATGCCGATCTTTTCCGCGACCTTCACCGCCGGAACGTTTCGCGAGCCATCCAGCGCGCGCCGCAGCGTGATCACGCCCTCAAAATGGCCGTCGTAATTTTGCGGCGAATAGTCCTGGCCGCCGCTTACTGTAGTAAACGGGGCATCGAGGATCGTGTCGAACGGGCCGTAGCCCTGTTCCAGCGCCGCGGAGTAAACGTAAATTTTGAAAGAACTGCCGACTTGCCGGTAGGCCTGTGTGGCGCGATTGAACTTCGATTCATCGAAACTGTATCCGCCGACCATCGCCTTCACTTCGCCGGACGCGTTGTCAATCGCCACGAGAGCACCCTGCGCGTTTACGTGTTGCTCCACGTCCACCTTCAAGGTGCCACCGGAAATTTCCTTGATGTGGAATGTGCCGACGTCGCCGACTTGAAAAAGCTGGTTCGGCAGTTTGCGCTCGGTCCACACAAAATCCGGCGCGCTGACAACTGCACGATAGGGCCCGATTTTCACAATGGCCGCGGTGTTGTCCACGGCCGTCACCAGGCCGGCAACGTAATCGCCTTTTTCGATGGTGTGGTGCCAATCGTCAGTGTCAAAGTTGGCCAAAGTGCCGAGGTGATCGCGAAAAATGTTCGGCAAATGTCCGCGCCAGCCGTGGCGCCGGTCGTAAACATGCAGTCCATCGCGCACCGCTTGATTCGCGGCGTGCTGCATTTGGACGTTGAGCGTCGTGTACACGCGCAATCCGCGTTCGTGGACGGCTTCGGTGCCGTAGCTGCTCTCGAGATATTTGCGGATTTCCTCGAAGAAGTAGGGAGCAAGATCGTTGCGCGGGTATTGCAGATGCAGGCCCAGCGGACGCGCCCGGGCTTTGCGAGATTCCTCAGCGCTAACTTTTCCTTCGCGCTCCATCAGCTCAATCACGTTGTTTCTGCGGGCCAGCGCTCGCGCGGGCTGCAGAATCGGCGAATAGCTTGGACCGCGAATGATTCCCGCCAGTGTAGCTGCTTCCGAAAGCTGCAATTGCGCGACGGGTTTGCCGAAATAAAATTCCGAGGCTGCTTCCATGCCATATTCGCCGTGGCCGAGGTAAATCTGATTGCAGTACATGGCGAAGATTTGCTGCTTGGTGTAGCGTCGCTCAATCTGAATGGCCAGCAACGTTTCTTCCACTTTGCGGTGGAAGCTGCGATCGCTGCGATCCAGGAAAAGCGTGCCGGCAAGTTGCATTGTCAGCGTGCTGGCGCCCTCGGCGATGTGGCCACGAATCAAATCGCGCCACGCGGCCTGCACCACGCGCGGCAGATCCACACCCCAATGCTGGAAAAAATGCTGATCTTCAGCGGCGAGAATCGCGTCGCGCAGAATCGGAGGAATCTGTTCGTAGGTGAGGAGAATACGTCGCTGCAAAGCAAAGCTGCCGACGCTCGTGCCATCGTCGGCGTAGAGCTCGGTGACAATATCGGGGTGGTAGTCTTCCAGCGCGCGCACCTGCGGCAGATCGCTGGAGTACACAAATGCCAGCCCGGCCAAAGAACCAATCAGAATCGAACAGATCAATAGAATTGCGAAGGCCAGACGGCCAATGACTGTGCGGCCGCGAAGACGAAGTTGAACCGGTGGAAGCTTAACCATCGTTGTGCGGAATTAAATTGTAACGCAACTCGCGATGCAGCACGCCGGTAGCACCACGGCAGCGCGTGCATGTATGACAACTGGGGAATGGCAGAATCAAGGCCAATCGACCGAAAAAGCGCCAGTGAGTTGCAAAACTACCGCAACGTTCTTGAAATCTGCGGATTAGAGGCGATTCAGACTCGTTTGCTGAACACATCCCGGCGGCGTCACAGAGATTCAATCGTGGCTGAAGACGAACACTGCGTGGCAGAGCGCCCTCGGCGGCGGCGAATCATTGCGAGGCCTTTTCGAAGGAATCCACGACCCAATCATTTCCTTGCTTGCTGACGTGATAAACGCCGGAATATTCATCGCAAGTGTCGCCGCACTCAAACCTGCCCTCGACGTCTGCTCTGACGTCTGAGATCCACTTCACCTGGCCGAGGTAGAAGATCACTCCCTGTTTTTGATCGTTCTTGTTCACGATCATGCGCAACGGTTTCTTGATGCGTTCGGCCTCTGACAGCGGTCGCACTGGTGGCTCGAAATCGTGAAATCGCTGTAGAAAAGCTTCGGGTGGGTTTTTCCCGTCAATCGCGATGAAGTGATAAGCAAAAATCAATTCCACATGCGCGAACTGATAGCGGAACACGGCTTCGCGAACATTGTCATCTTGCGCGGCGCGTGGAGATTCAGCGGCTTTTTGCGCCGGCGCCGCGGCGGCAATCAAAAAGAAGAACAGCGCGCTCAATCGGGATTTCATGGAAATAGTCACCGAGATATTTTTACCGCCAGATTGTCCTGCCGACAAATGAAAAGTTTAAGAAACCTGCGGCTTACGGCTCACCAAGGCAACACCGATCGCGAGCGCAACGGCCAATGCCAGCAGAGACACATCGCGCGCGATCGTCAGCGGGCCCAGTTTTTCTCCAAAGCCAAAGCAGCCACAATCAATATCCAGGTTCTTCACGTAGCCACGGAACATGGCACTCAGCAAGACAGCAAGCAGCGCCGCGGCTGTCGTCGCGCTCCACTTCAACTTCCATCCAACCAGCAACCATACACCGAGCAGCAATTCAAACCAGGGCAACGTACGCGCCACGAGTTCGGCCGCGTGTTCCGGCAAGATTTGGTAGGAATTTACCGAGATGGCGAAAAGCATCCACGGCGCCTTCAACTTGGTATAAGCGCTGAAAACGAAGACCGCGCCCAGAATCACCCGGCCGATGAGAAGCAGCCAGCGGGTCCACAGTTTCGGCGTTGTCGAGGGAGTGGAATGACCGTCTGAGCCAGACATCTCGATGCCTCAGTTTATTGCTTCAGCAGATAGTCGAGGTATTGCTTCAATAGATGATAGTCGGTCCCCATCGGCGGCAGCGAGACCACCTGGCCGCCCTTGGGAGTCACAAAAACAGACGGCGTGCTGTTCACGCCTCGCTGGTTGCCCAGATCCTTATCGTGCTGAATCGCAGCGGCTATTTCAGGATTGCCCACCAGCGCTCCGGCCCTCTTCATCTCTGCCGGTGAAAGCACGGTTGCAACCGTTTCTTCGACCTTGCCCGTCATTCCCCAGTCGTCCTGCTTGGTATAGAGCACGTTTTCAACTTCCTGAAATTTGCCAATTGCGGCTGCGGCGTTCGCCCATTTTGCGGCTTCTTCGGAGTGCGCGTGCATTGCCAGAGGAAAATCGTGATGAACCAGGTAGACCTTCCCGGTCGAAACGTAATTGTCGATCAGCTCTTTCGTCGTGTTCAGAAAAAAGTTGCGGCAAACGGGACACTGAAAGTCGCTGAAATCTTCGACCATGATTGGCGCGCTCTTCGTGCCCAGGGTTTTTCCGGCTTCGATTTCAGCCACGGTAATTTTCGTTTGCGCCGGACTCGATCCTGCACGAACCGCGCTGCTGGCCGCCGTGATCAGGCTTCCGGCAAGCGCGGCCAGAACCATGGCGATGAAGGCATGAGAATTCCTACGCACAGTTACTTCCTCCTCGAATGAATCCGAAGTATCAGTCTTCATTCTACCTGATTTGGACGCGCCATGTGAGCTTCGTTGAGTCTCCTGACGTGTGAGTTAGGATGCCGAAATGCGAAAGTTGGCGGTCCTGCGCCGCAATGCCGCGCCCAGAATTAGTGGCATGTTCAACAAGCTTAAGCCGCACATCGAACTATCACCTCTCGAGCCTCGCTTACATGCTGACAATCTCGGCTATCAGGCATCAGTGTTGTTCACTAATTCCGGGTCTGGAGAAACTGCACAATAGTGGGGCGAAACTGTCGATTTCATCACTAATCTGTTGTAAGTATATCATTAATATAGCTTTAGTGCATCAAAGACAAGACTTGACAACATTACACTCAAGTCTTATAATGCCCTCGTCTTAATGGGAGAATGACCCAGAGACCCAATTAGCCTGTCACGCCGCAGCAGAGGAGCCGGAACCATGAGCAAGATCATAGGAATTGACCTGGGAACCACGAACTCGGTTGTAGCAGTAATGCAGGGCGGGGAGCCTGTCGTAATCCCAAATCAAGAGGGCGGTCGAACCACGCCGTCCGTCGTCGGGATTACTAAATCGGGCGAACGGCTCGTCGGCCAGGTGGCGAAGCGCCAGGCTGTGACGAACCCTGAGAACACAGTGTATTCCATCAAGCGATTCATGGGACGCCGATACGACGAAGTGAGCGATGAATCCAAGCGTGTGCCGTATAAGGTCGTCCGAGGCGATCATGATGACGCCCGCGTCGAGATTTTGGGCAAGAAGTACAGCCCGCCGGAAATTTCCGCGATGATTCTGCAAAAGTTGAAGTCAGCGGCTGAAGATTTTCTCGGCGAGAAAGTATCGAAGGCCGTGATTACCGTGCCCGCTTACTTCAACGACGCACAGCGTCAGGCGACCAAGCAAGCCGGCGAGATCGCCGGATTGGAAGTGGTGCGCATCATCAACGAGCCGACGGCGGCTGCGCTGGCATATGGATTGGACAAGAAGAAGGACGAGACCATCGCCGTCTACGACCTGGGCGGCGGCACTTTTGATATTTCCGACCTGGAAGTCGGCGAAGGCGTCGTGGAAGTGAAGTCTACCGCCGGTGACACACACCTCGGCGGCGACGACATTGATCAGCGCATCGTTGAGTGGATTATCAGCGAATTCAAGAAAGATGAAGGAATCGACCTGAGCAACGACCGCATGGCGTTGCAGCGCCTCCGTGAAGCGGCGGAAAAAGCGAAGATCGAGCTTTCGCAATTGATGGAAACGGAAATCAATCTGCCTTTCTTGACGGCGAATGCTTCCGGTCCGAAGCACCTTACCAAGAAGCTGACGCGGACGAAGCTCAATCAATTGATGGAAGACCTCCTGCAGCGCACCGTCGGCCCGGTGAAGCAGGCCCTGACCGACGCAGGGATCACCGCCGACAAAATCGACGAAGTCGTGCTGGTCGGTGGCTCAACCCGCATCCCGCGCGTAGTCGACATTGTGAAAGGTCTGTTCAACGGGAAGGAACCGCACAAGGGTGTAAATCCGGATGAGGTCGTTGCTGTGGGCGCGGCGATTCAGGGAGGTGTACTCGGCGGCGAAGTGAAGGACATTCTGCTGCTGGACGTGACGCCGCTTTCGCTGGGCGTCGAAACCTATGGCGGCGTGATGACCACGCTCATCGCTCGGAACACGACGATTCCCACGCGGAAGTCGGAAACATTTTCAACCGCGGCGGATAATCAAACGTCCGTGGAAATTCACGTCATGCAGGGCGAACGTCCGCTGGCGCGCGACAACCGGACGCTCGGCAAATTCCATCTGATCGGAATTCCGCCTGCCCCGCGCGGCGTGCCACAGATTGAAGTGACGTTCGACATCGACGCCAACGGCATCTTGAACGTTTCGGCGAAGGACATGGCGACGAAGAAGGAGCAGAAGATCACCATCACCTCTTCCACCGGCCTCACCAAGGAAGAAGCAGAGCGCATGCGGCACGATGCCGAAGCGCATGCCGAAGAGGACAAGCAGCATTTGGCGGAGATCGAAGCTCGCAATCAGTGCGATGCGCGTGTCTACCAGGCAGAAAAGCTGATCAATGAAAACCGCGATAAGCTGAGCGAATCCGACATCAAGCCGGTGGAAGCCGCCATTGAAGTCTGCCGGAAGGCTCTGGCGGATAACAACGTGGACGGGATGAAGTCCGCGACCGAGCAACTGGAACGCGCCACGCATACTCTGGCCGAAGCGATGTACAAGGCGACCGCGGCATCGGCAGGCCAGGGACCAAGCGGCCCAGCCAGCGATGGTGGCTCGAGCAGTTCTGATGGTGTGTCGTCAACCGGCGGAACGAAGCCGGGGCAGGGCGACGTGATTGACGCCGAATTTGTGGACGTCGACGATCCAAAGAAGACGAACTAATCGCAGGATTGGAACTCAGGAGCGTTGCGTGTCCACGACGGATGGAGTGAAGCGGGCAGGACCGCCTGTCGCCGTGCAGAAACTTCGTGAAAACTTCTACATGGTGCAGGTGCCGCTGAGCGAAATTCCCAGCGCGGACTGGAAGCGGCTGTTCTACGACGCGCAACAAAATCCGCCTCCTGAGTTCCTTCCACGCGCGGTTGAAATCTCCGGAATCTGGCTGCGGTTTCGATCCGATGCGCCCGGTGTGGAGCCGCGCATCGCGTGGATTGACAAATGGATTGAGCGCGCCAACGAGAAGGAAACTTCGATGTCCGGCCGGCTCGACGAAGAGCGAAAGCGCCGGCGCGAAGAATTCGGGCGCGAGCAGCAGGAGCTGAACGATTTGAACGCGCGCTGGTTGAAATTGTAGAGATCCGCTTACGAAATTGCGCGCTCGATGGCCGGGCGCGAAAGGCAAAGCATGGCCACGGCAACAAAACAGGATTATTACGAACTGCTCGGCGTCTCGCGCAAAGCGCCGTTGAAAGAAATCCGGCAGGCCTACCGGAAACTCGCCAGAAAATATCATCCGGATTTGAATCCGGGTGATAAATCCGCGGAAGAAAAATTCAAGCAAGTCCAGGAAGCCTACGACGTTCTTTCCGATACCAAAAAACGCCAGATGTATGACCAGTACGGCTTCGATGCGGATCGCGTGCAGGCGGCCCAGGCTGCCGGATATGGTCCGGGGCAGGGGCAAGGCACGGTCGATTTCAGCGGATTTGATTTCGGCGGCACGGGCGGCACAAGTTTCCGCGATTTATTCAGCCAATTTTTCCGTGGCGGCGGCCGCGGCGAAGAAGTAGTGGAGCACGAACCGGGCTCCGACCTGGAATATCGCGTCGAAATTGGTTTTTGGGATGCGATTCGCGGCGCGGTGAAAAAACTCACGGTCACGCGCCTGGACACCTGTCCGACGTGCCACGGCACCGGCTCAAAGGGAAAAGGCGAGATCATCTGCCCGGAATGCGGCGGCACGGGTCAGCAAACGCGCGCTTCTGGAAACATGCGCTTTAACGTCACCTGTCCGCGATGCGGCGGCACCGGCCGGTTGCGCAACGCTTGCCCGACCTGCGGCGGCGAAGGCCGCGTGCGTCGCACGGAAACGATTGACGTTCGAATTCCGCCGGGAATGCGAAATGGCGCGCGCGTGCGCGTGCCCGGAAAAGGCAATGCCGGAACGATGGGCGCGCCGGCGGGCGACCTTTACATCATTCTCGACGTACAGCCGCATCCGTATTTTGAGCGGCGCGGCGACGACATTTATACGCGCGTGCCGATCACGGTGAGCGAAGCGGCGCTCGGCGCGAAAATCGAAGTGCCCACGATTGACGGCCGCACGATGCTGCGCGTGCCGCCCACATCATCGAGCGGCCGAATGTTGCGATTGCGCGAAAAAGGCGCACCGCACGCGCGAACGCCGGACAAACGCGGCGATCAATACGTGGAATTGCAAATCATCGCGCCAGACGCGGTGGATGAGCGCGTCCGCAATTTACTGAAAGAGCTGGCGACCGCCGCGCCGGAAGATCCGCGCAAGGATCTCTTCGCGAAGGCGGGCGTGTAAGGAGGAGCGATGGCGGCTAGAGCAAAGAAGAGTGCGCGCGCCGGCTACATGATCAGCGCCGTCGCCACGTTGTACAAAATTCATCCGCAGACACTGCGGCTATATGAGCGCGTCGGGTTGCTAAAACCATCGCGTTCGCAGGGCAATACGCGGCTATACACGGACGCGGATTTAGAGCGGCTGGAAGTGATTTTGAATCTGGCGCGCGAAATGGGCGTGAACCTGGCCGGAATCGAAATTATTTTGAATATGCGCGATAAAATGGAAGGGATGCGCACGCAGATGCAGCAATTCATGCAGTTTGTGCAGCACGAGCTGGGGCCGGTGATGCGCTCCGCTCAAATCAAGCCGTCGCGCGAAGCGATTGTACGAGTCCCGCCACCGCGCGTGATTCGCGTTCACAGGTGACACGTTTTCCAGTGCCATCTTGAGCGGAGCGAAGGCTCTGCTTTTGCTTGTTTTTTCCTGTTGTTCTTACAGCCTTGTCTCGATTAATTTCAGCAGAGCCGTCAACGTGTGATTGACCGGCGTCGGCACACCGAATTCCGCGCCACGCCGCACGACATATCCATTTAGATCGTCAGCTTCTGTGCGCTTGCCCTTTGCAATATCTTGCGCCGTAGAAGATCGCACTTCTCCCATTTTTTGTGCGAAAGCGATCAGCTTCGCAATAATCTCATCTTCCGGCAGCTGCACCCCCACCGCGCGCCCGACGGCAATTGTTTCTTTCGCGGCGGCGATGGCGCATTCGCGTCCCCATTGCTCCGTGCCAACCGTGCCGTAACCAACTTGCGCGATGGCGCTGATGGCATTCAGCGCGCAATTGAAAACAAATTTGCTCCAGAGCGCGGTATCGATATTTTGTGAAATTTCGCACGGGACGCCGGCTTGGGTGAAAGTCGCCGCGATGCGCTGCAAATCAGCCAGCCGGTTCGCTTCGCCGCCGATTGCCAGATCGCCACGCGCGTCGTGCTTTATGCGTCCTCGCTCCGGCACAGACGCGGCCACATAAACGACGGCGGGGAATCCGTCAAGCCCGGCGGCGCGAATGCGGTCAGCATTATCGACGCCGTTCTGCAGGCTTACCACGATCGCCTTGGATTTGACGAACGGTTTCAGCGACGCCGCGACGGAGTCCGTGTCCAACGTCTTCACGCAAAAAAGAATTAGCTCGGCATCTTTCACCGCGGCAAGGTCCGCCGTGGCTTTCACGCGCAAAGCTTCGTGAAAATTCGCGCTGTCAATGCGCAGGCCTTTGCGCGTGATGAAATCCGCCGTCGCGGGCCGTGCGATGAACGTCACGTCCAGCCCGGCGCGAGCGAGCATCCCTCCGAAATATCCTCCGACGGCGCCCGTGCCCATCACGGCGATGCGCGTAAACGGCACTGCCGCAGACGTTCCCGTGGTCTCAGGCAAAATGTTCTCCGAGAAAATCCTGTGAGTTAGCGTCGCGACCGGAAGTTAGACAGTCAGCGCCCGAATCAGCCGGTCAACGTCGCGGTCCGTATTATAAAGGTGCGGGGCGATTCGTAGTGCGCCCTCGCGCAGGCTGACGATCACTCCAGCCGCCGTGAGCTTCGCGTAAAGCTCCGGCGTCCGCTCCGGCTTCCGCGCCGCCACGCAAACGTACGGCCCGCGCGCATCGGCGTCAGCGGGGCTGGCGAGCACGCAGCTATCCATCGGCAGCCGCTCGATGATTTGCGCGATCAAAGCGTGATTGTGTTCCCAAACTGTATTAACGCCCGCACGCAGCACGAAATCCAGCGACGCTTCGAGCGGTGCGAGATTGAAGAAGCTTGAAGTTTCCGGCATGTCCCAGCGGCGCGCCTCACGCGTCAGCTTAATTTCGCCGCTCAGCTTATGAAATTCATGCGCGTTTTCCATCGCCGTCCAATACGCCGGCATGGGACGCACTTCAGCCAGAAATTTTGGATTGGCCCAGAAGAATCCCGTGCCGTAAGGCCCCAGCAGCCATTTGTAGCCGGATGCGACGATGAAGTCCGCTCCCAGTTCATGCACTTCCATAGGCATCGCGCCGACGCATTGCGCGGCGTCGAGCAACAACAGCGCTCCTGCATCGTGCGCTGCCTTCGCGAGCCTCGGTGCGTCGCAACGCGCGGCATTGTCAAAACGCACCAGGCTCGCGGAAATCAGCCGCGTCTTCGGTGTGATCGCTGAAATCAAATCGTCGGCCGTGAAAAAGCGATCCTTCGGCGGGATGATGCGCATGCGCAGCCGGCCCGATTCGTGCATCGGCAGCCACGTCGCATAATGCGCGGGGAATTCGCCCTTCGGAATCAGGACTTCATCGTCCGGCCGCCATTCCAGCGAGTTCGCAACGGCGGCCATGCCCGTGCTCGCCCCGGTCGTGAGCGCAATTTCCTCCGGCTGCGCGCCGATCATTTTTGCCAGCAGGCCGCGCACGCGATTCGGCAGGCCGAAGTGCGCATCTTCCGGCATTTTGTGCGGATACTTTTTCCATTCCAACGCGGCCTGTGCGGCGCGAATCGCCACGCGCGGCATGGGTCCCTGGCCGGAGACGTTCATGTACGCGACGTCATCCATCTCGAACCATTCCGCGCGCCAGTCCGTGGCTGCGGCTGTTTGGGTGCTCATCAGCTTGCTCCGAGTGGTGATTGCAGTCTTAGTGCTGTGCGCAAATCACGAGAATCCGCGCTGCTAGTATCTTCGCCACGCGCTCGCCGCTCGCAACTCCCAAATTGGAATCGTCCAATTTGGCTCGCTAAAAATGATCGCGCAACTGGCGGAACTGCGAAAGCACCAACAGCCGGCCCACGCCGCTCTGCAGCGATTCGTGCTCCAGTTCCCACGTTGCGTGATGAGGAATGAACACCGCATTCAAGCCGGCCTGCAGCGCGGGATTGATGTCGCTGCGCGGACTATTGCCGACCATCCAGCCGTGCGTTTTCACGATGTGGTGTTGATCCACCAGCTTCGCGAAAGTCGCTGCGTCTTTTTCGGCCACGATTTCGATCGCCGCGAAGAATCTCTGCAATCCGGAGCGCTCAACCTTCGCGGCCTGCTCCACCGCGTGCCCTTTGGTGAACAAAATCAACCGGTGTCGGCCCGACAGATAATCGAGCGTCTCCGGCACGCCGTCCACCAACTGCGGATGCGTCTTTTCCAGTTCAGCCACCAGCGCGCGAATCTGTTCGATGGTGCTGCGTTGCGCCATGGGCCCGGCAAGTCTGCAGTAGGTGTCCTCCAGCGAGCGGCAAAAGCTCTTCACGCCGTAACCGTGCTGGCGGATGTTGCGTCGCTCTGTTTCGTTCAAAACCCGCCTGGAATATTCGCGCGAAAAACCCAGCGGCTCGGTCAGCGTGAAAAAATCGTCGATCGTTTTCTCAAAGAAGACGTTGTTCTCCCAGAGCGTGTCGTCCGCGTCAATCAGAATGGTTAGCCGGGCCATGGAGTGAAAATCTGCGCCTGCGTGGAATTAAATTCTCTTCACGGGTTTTTCGGTTCGCCGGATACGAGCTTTTGCAAAATCACGCGCGCGATGCGTTGCGTTTCGCCGAACTGCGAAAGATAGGTCTGAAATTCGCGATTGATTTCTGTTGCCTCGTCGGCGGCCAGCCGCGTCCGTAGAATCATGTCCCGCATGCGGACGGGATGCGGCAGCGCAGCGTCTTCCGTTAGCTCTTCGAGCGCAACTTTTGGATTGAAGCGGTCCATCGGGCCCTCCATGAATGATGTGCGCGCCGATCGCTCGACGGCGCGCTCCATCGCCACCATTCTATCGCGAATTGTGCGCGAGGTCAGACGAACTCGGAAGATGCGGAGCCGAGCGTTCTTACACTTGCGGCAGGAATTCGTAACGCTCGATCTGTGCCGCCACGCCCGTCCGGCCTTCGTGAGGTTCCACGCGCAGGATAAGTCCCGTGCAGCGAATGTGCACGTCCGTGGCCAGGGTAATTTTCTTGGGGAGAGTCAAGACAAAATCAATTTGAGAACCGACTTCGAGGCCCGATGAAACCGTGAAATAAAGTCCGCGGAAGCTGACGTCGCGAGTTTCCGCTTGCAGTTCCGCTGTTTTTCCGCCGCGAATGGAAAGCGGCAATGCCATCGTATAACGCAGGGAACTTCTTTTTTCTACCCACGTTTCCAAGTGGCCTCCTGGGCGAGTCCTCTGTTGGCCCACAAGCTAGCATTGAAGGCACAAAACCGCAATTCAAATGCTGTGCAAAGATGCAAAGGTGTATAACGCGAACGGAGCCGATGCGCCCGTTTCCAGCCTCGCCTTTCGAGCCTCTCCAATCGCGAACAGTTGTTTCTGGAATGCCTAGTTTTCCCACAGATTTTTCCGGCGAACGGCGACGCGCGCCGAGGGTCGCGCTGGCGATGCCGTTGAGGATTCGCTCGATGGGACCGTTCGGATTGGAAACCGGATTCGGCAGCACGCTGAATGCCGGACGCGCAGGCATGCTGCTAATTTCTGCGCGGGCGCGTACGATTGGGTCGCGTGTTTGGATCACATTTCCCTGTGAGGCCGGCGCGGTATCCGTGGAGCCGGAAACTCCGGCGCGCGTCGCCCGCTGTTCTGCTGAGGGCGCGACACTTTTTGCGATTGGAGTTGAGTTCGTGGAGCGTGCGCCGGCCGAAATTGAATGCCTCTACCCGGATCGGCGCAGGTTTCAGCGCGCGCCCCTGGCGCTCTATTTGCGGATCGTTCAAACAAAGTCTGCTCGCACAAATTCTGCTTCCGGATCATCGCTCGCTTTGTGGCCCGATGAAGTGATGACCATCGATCTCTCACAGAGCGGCCTGCTCTTCTGCAGCACACGGGTTTATTTCCTCAGGCAGGGGCTTTCCATCACCCTGAGCGATGGCTGCTGGGTAGCCGGCGGAGGCAACGCGCGCGTAGTGCGCATCGCGGAAGAAGATTTCAGCTCGCCATTGCTGCGGGTCGGCGTCGATTTTGTGCACTGAGATTTGCGAGCACGTTACACTATTCCTCCACATGGCCGATTCCTTGCACCAGAATATTTTCCTCGCCGGGCCCGTCGGGCGGCTCGAAGCCATTTACTGGAAATCGGCGGGCGCCGCACCGCTTTCAGCCGTGGTGTGCCATCCGCATCCGCTATTCGGCGGCACGATGCACAACAAGGTTGTCTATCACGTGGCGCGCACGCTTGACCGGCTTGGAATCCCCAGCCTGCGATTCAATTTTCGTGGCGCGGGTCTAAGCGCCGGCGAGCACGACAAGGGTCGCGGCGAACAGGACGACGTTCGCGCGGCAGTGGATTTTCTTGCCGGCGAATACGCCGGCGTGCCGCTGCTCGTCGCGGGATTCAGCTTCGGCTGCTGGGTTGGATTGCGTGTGGGCTGCGGAGATGCCCGCGTGAAGGAGCTAATCGGTCTCGGCGCGCCAGTGGACAATTCCGATTTTTCTTACCTGGCTGGCTGCTCGAAGCCGCGCCTGTTTATTCAGGGAGAGCTCGATCAGTTCGGTGCGCCCGCAAATCTGGAGAAACTGGTCGCGACATTTCCCGGGCAGACACGGTGGGAAACTCGCGTCGAAATTGTGCCCGGTGCGGACCATTTCTTTGCCGGCAAACTGCAAATCGTGGATGCCGCTCTGACGAAATGGCTCACCGGCCGCCATCCCGAACTCGCCTCGAAATAATTCGGCGCAAATTTCAGGCTTTTTCGCCGCGCGAAAATAGGCGACCGAACTGATCCTCCGTCATCAGCGGCTTCTGGAACATCTGCGCGTTCGCTCGGACGTGCTCGACGTTCTTCATGCCCACAAGCGCGGCCGTGATTCCCGGCAGCGACCGCGCGAATTGCAGCGCGCGCTGCGAATCATCGTCCAGCCCAATCGCTTCCGCGACAAATGGAGGCAGCCGGCGGGCAATCTTTCCCTGCAGCAGCGAGGCGCTGCCGATGAGCTGTATTCCCAGGTCGTGAGCGGCTTCCACCATGGTTGTGGTTCTGTCGTGAACGTCCTGATTCGCGAGTGTGAGCGCTTCCGTCATGGCCAGATTGATCGGCAACTGAACAAAGCGGAAGTGATGCGAGTCTCCCGCGATTTCCCGCGCAACGGATTCAATCGCCGCCAGCGAAAGATGCTCTGACGAATCCGGCGGCACACGGAAGCCATTCCAGGTTGCCATGCCGTATGCGCGAATCTTGCCGGCGGCGACCATCGATTCCAGCCACGAAAATGCCGCGCCAAGCCGCGCAAGGAAATCGCCGAGCGGAATTTCGCCGAGTTGCGTTTCCGGGTTATGCAAATAGAAAACGTCCACACACGTCACGCCAAGATTCTGCAGACTGCGCTCCAGCTGATTCGCCAAATAGCGCGGCGCCATCGCGTGGCACCCGGCAGCGATTTCCTGCGGCTGCAGGATGCCCGGTTCAACAAACTCGCGACGAAAATATGCGCCGGGATCGGCGGGCCTGGTGCCATCCGGAGTCAGATAACCGGCCTTCGTGCAAAGCAGAATCTCTTCGCGCGCATAGCCGCGGCGAGACAATTCCTCAAGCGCCGCGCCGATGCTTCGTTCGCTGCGCTGGAATCGGTAATTGATCGCCGTATCCACCACATTGAATCCGGATTCGACCGCCGCGATCACGGCGGCAGCGTAAGCCGCGTCGGTGGCCTCGTCCGGCTCGCCGAGATACGTCCCGATGCCAAGCGTCGAGACCGCTAGTCCAGCGTCGCTTGAGCCGCGCAGAACGCCGGGATCGGGAACCGCGCGAAAGTGGCCGCCGGATGTCCTTCCTGCAAATCGTTGTGCGTAGTTGCGTGTACCTTCCACTGTGGCCCAGCAATTTGTCATAGGAGGCGCAAGTATAGCAGCAGTGTAGCGAGCGGCAGACTACGCGGTGCCCTTGGAGGGATCTTCGGCACGCGGTCCGGCGCTTCCGCTGCCGTCCGGGGCAATTCCCGCCAACAACCGTCCGCACGCGCGAATCAAACGGCGATAGGGCCAGTCCTTTTCGCGGAAGAAAATCTCTCCGGCGCGCGGCTTGGAGTAAAACCATCGCGCGAGCAGCGCCAGATGATCTGCCAGTGGCTCGCTATGCGATTCCGCCGTCGGCAACGCCTGCAGTGCGTTGTCCGCCAGCCGCTCCCGTAGCGATTCTTCCACCGAGCCCGGCCGCGACGTCTGTTCGAATCTCAGTTCGAACGGCTCCGCGATGCGTCCTGCGCGCACGACGAAAACCTGCACCGTCTCCGGCACGGCGGCTCGCTGCAGCACAACTGCATTCAAGTCATCAATTCGCCGAGCCAATTCCGGCAGCGCGCGCAGAACCTCCGCCACCTTTTCGAGGCGTTTGTGCAACGCGGCCGCGCGTTCAAAATCGAGCGCCGTGCTGGCGGCCTCGCGCTCCCGCTCCAGAGCTTCGGAGAGTGATGCGCCCGATGTGGATAGAAAATTCACGACGCGCGTGGTTTCTTGCGCATATTCTTCCGCCGTGCATCCGGCGAAGCACGGCGCAAGGCACATTTTCATCTCCGAATAAATACAGCCGGGATAAGTCGGATCGCGGCGAATTTTGATCTGGCAGCGGCGGATTTTGAAAAGGTTCAGGAATTCGGAAGCGAACGCGTCCGCCGCGCGGCGTGAAGGGAAGGGGCCGAAATAGAATCCGCCCGCGGGCTTGCCGGAATCATCCGTTCGGATTCGGCGCGTCACATAGCAACGCGGATACGCGTTGGCTAAATTCACCTTCAGCAACGCGGGCCAGCGCATCCGCAATCGAGTGTGATATCCGCGCGGATCCACGTCTCGCGCCGCGTGCCACATCACGATGCTCTGCTCGAAGGGCGAGCCAGTCAGCCGATAGCGGATCGCTCCTGCGAATTGCCGCAAATCCAGCCGCCGAGCTTCCGCCGGATCGGCGTCCGGCGCCCTCACACCGAGAAGCCGCTTCAATCTGCCGCGCAAATCGGCGGTGCGGACAAGGTACGGCCGCGCATCCGCCAGTTCCGCGCGCGGTTCAATGCGGACGACGGCGGGGGCTGCCGGTAGCGCAGCGAAAAATTCCGCATCGTGCTGCGGATCGAACGCCGCGCCGCAATCCAGATTCATCATGAGAGAAAAGCAGTGCTGCCGCGTGCAGAGTCAGCGAAGCCGTGAATTAATGCGATTTCAGGACCCACGCCGCAATCACCAGCCGCTGAATTTCGCTCGTGCCTTCGTAAATTTCCGTGATGCGCGCATCGCGATACATCCGTTCGACTGGATATTCGCGGCTGTAGCCGTAGCCGCCGTGCACCTGAATCGCCTTGTGCGTCACGCGCGTGGACATTTCGCTCGCAAAAAGTTTTGCGATGGCCGCTTCCTGCGAAAATCGTCCGCCCGTGTCCTGTTTCCACGCGGCCTTGCGGATCAATAGGCGCGCCGCGTCAATTTCTGTGGCCATATCCGCCAGCATGAATTGAATCGCTTGAAAATTGGAAATGGGATGGCCGAACGCCATGCGCTGCTGTGAATAACTTAGCGCCTGCTCAAACGCCCCCTGCGCGATGCCGCATGCCTGCGCGGCGATTCCGATCCGTCCGCCATCGAGCGTGGAAAGCGCCACTTTGTATCCTTCGCCTTCCGCGCCGATGCGATTCGCCAGCGGCACTACGCAATCCGTAAACGAAAGCTCGACGCAGGCCGTGGCGTTGATGCCAAGCTTCTTTTCTTCCTTGCCGACGGCGAATCCCGGCGTGCCTTTTTCCACCACGAGGGCCGTGATTCCTTTTTCGCCCTTCGCCGGATCCGTGTTCACGTAAACAATCGCCGCATCCGCCGCACCGCCGTTCGTGATCCACGCCTTGGTTCCGTTCAAAACGTACGTTTCGCCCTTGCGCACGGCTTTGGTTTGCAGCGCCGCGGCGTTTGACCCTGCCTGCGGTTCGGTCAGCGCGTAACAGCCGATTTTTTCGCCGCGCAAATACGGCCCGAGAAATTTCGTTTTTTGCTCGTCGGTACCGAACCGGTGGATCGGATCGCAATAGAGTGAATTTTGTACGGACAGGATCACACCCGTGGACGCGCAGACGCGCGAAATTTCCTCGATGACGATGGAGTAGGCGACGTGATCGAACCCCGCGCCACCTTCTTCTTCCGGAAACGCGACGCCGGTGAGCCCCAGTTCGGCCGCTTTGCGAAATGTTTCTCGCGGAAATTTCCCCGTCTCGTCCAGTTCGCGCGCCAATGGTTTCACTTCCGAATTGGCAAATTCGCGCACAGTCTGCTGCAGAAGTTTCTGCTCTTCGCTCAGTTCCAGGTTCACAAACGCTCCGTTTTTCCGGCCGGTGAAATTCGCGGGCGGACGCAGCCCCGCGTGCAACTGTTTGAAGCAACATTCTACAGCCGGGCCGCCGCCGTGTCAGCCACTCGCGCATCAAATAATTTTTTGCATTTTCTTGAGCCTCTCATCCTGATTTTCAGGCATCCTATGTGCAGTCCCCAGACCCTCAGCGCTTCGGAAGGAAACGGAACGTCGTAAACCGGCTGAAAAAATGTCTGTCCCCGCCAATTCGCTTCTTCCTGCATTCGAACATCCCGCGCGCTGCGTTTTGCCCGGCCCGCGGCTCGGCATTCTGTGGCAAAAGCGCCGCGGCAACGCGTGGGACAATTTTTGCGTGTTGTTTACCGGCCCAGCCGCACCGAAGCAGTTCGAGGAAGGCGAAAATTTTCGCGATTGCTGCGTAAAACCGCGCGCGCCTCGCGGCTCGCTCGCTGTTTCCATCATTTGGCACACCATCGCGCTGGTTTTGCTCATCGAGTTCGGCGCCATTATATTCACCGGCGGCCGCGCGGAAGGTATCCACGACCTCGAGCTCACATGGTCTGGGCCTATCAACGATCTGCCGCTGGTTGTACCCGTTCCGCACAAAAAATTGCCCGCCCCTCCCGGCGATCCCGCGAAGCCCTTGCCGCCGCGCGGGGCTGATGCTTTCCATCCGCGCCAGACTTTGATTTCCGCGCCAAAGATTGTCACCCATCCGCGTCAGACGCTCGTTCGGCCGGATTCCCCCGCGCTGGCTCCGAAAATTCTGCCCTCCATGCCGAATATTGCCGTGTGGAATCAATCGCCGGCCGACCCGCGCCGCAAAGTTGACACGGAAAAGATGCTGGAAGCGCCGAGATTGAAGGCGCCTTCGTCCGCCAAGATCGCCGCTCCCGAATTGCCGAACGAAGAAAAGAACATCACGGATTTGAATTTTGCCTCAGTTCCGGATCCCGAGCGGCCAAAATTCACTATTGCTCCGGGACAAGCGCCTGTTTCCGCGCCCAAGGCTGCGGCGCGAACTCAATCGTCGGCCGATCCACCGCCGGACATCGTTTCGAACGCCGGCACTCAGCAGATCGTCGCCCTATCCGCGACGCCCGGCCCTCCGGCTCCGGCCGCGCCGATTCCTGCGGGCAATCTTGCAGCGAACGTCTCCATTTCGCCGGACGGAATGAAGCGCGGCATGCCGGGTGGTACAGAAAACGGCGCGGCCGGCAACGGTGGCAGCGGCGGCGATTCAGCAAGTCTCGGCGGTAAAGGCGAGGGGAGCGGCAAAGGAACCGTCGGCGGCGGCATTAGCATCGCGGGCGGCGACCCGGCTCACTCGCCGGGCGTTTCTGGTGTCGGCAATTCGAATGGCGAGCGCTTCAGGCCGGGCTCCGTTCGAATCGCGCCGGGGATGGTGGGACGATCGAGCGCGAATTCCGTCGATCCGAGCAAGTTGCCGATTTCCCAGCGCATTCAGCCTGGTTCGCCGCCCGAGCACATTTTCGGCGCCCGCACCGTCTACACGATGAACATAAACATGCCGAATATTTCCAGCGTCACTGGAAGCTGGGTGCTAAAGTTCGCCGCGCTGGACGATGGCAACTCCGAGACGGGCCATCCGCCCATTGGAGCGCCGCCAAAACCTGCTCCGCCGCCGCTGGTTGGACTCGAGGCGCTGCACAAGGTGGATCCGAGTTTTCCGCCGGAAGAGGTGCGGTCAAACATTCAAGGTGAAGTTGTTCTTTACGCGATCATTCGTGCGGACGGTTCCGTCGACAGCATTCAGGTGGCGCGCCCGCTCGATCCGATCCTGGATAAGAACGCCGTGGACGCGCTGGCCGGATGGAAATTCAGCCCCGCGCTGCGTAACGGCGTTCCCGTGGCCCTGGAAGCCATCGTACACATTCCGTTTTATTCCGTTCGGCGCGATTATTGATTCGACTCGCGCCATTTTCCTCCGAACGCTTTCCACAAGCCTAAATTCTTTCCACAACTCCAGCGGCTTGCGCGCCGCCACAACTCCGCCTATGCTCCGGTAATGGCACGTCCCGATTGCCCGAAGTGCGGTGGCACCGGTTGGAAAATCATCGAAGGTGACCGCGAAATTTCGCCGGCGGTTGCGCGCGTTCCGGAATTTGCTGTTCGCCAGGCCGCCGCGAGTGGCTCCGGCACTTTTTCTGTGGATAAGCCCGGAGCCGCTGGAATGCAGCCGCGGCTCGCAGTACTGTGCGACTGCGTGCAGGCTGAACGCGCGGCACGCGGATTCGGACGCGCGCGCATTCCGGCTCGCTACGAGCATTGCGATTTTGAAAGCTTTGAGACCGACGTCTACGAAGGCGCGTCGGAAGCCGCCGCGTTCAATCGCAATCTTTCGCAGGCGAAACTTCTGGCGGAAGGCTTCGCGCGCGATTATCCGCTGACGATGGACGCCGGCCTGCTGTTCGTCGGTCCCTGTGGTGTGGGGAAAACGCATCTTGCCGTCGCGGTCGCGAGGCAGCTCATCGCGCGGGGGCATGAGGCGCTCTTCTATGATTACCGCGAACTTCTGAAGGAGATTCAGGGAAGCTACAACCCCTTGAGCCAAACGAGCGAACTCGGCGTACTCGAGCCGGTCTTGACCGCGGAGGTGTTGTTGCTCGATGACCTCGGCGCCGGAAAGCCTTCGGCGTGGGTACTGGAGACGATCGGCCACATCCTGACCAAGCGCTATAACGAAAAGCGCGTCACGCTGCTCACAACGAATTATCTCGATGCGGCGAATTCATCCACGGATCAGAACGGTTCATCGGCCACAGCGGAACCGCCAGACCCGCGGGATACATTTGCCGCGAGGCGCGCTCCGGTGCGCGACGATTCGTTGACCGACCGAATCGGCACCCGCATCCGGTCACGACTGTACGAAATGTGCCGCACGGTGGAAATTCACGCGCCGGACTTCCGCAAGGAAGTGCGCAAAGCGGATCGCGTGGGGTCGTGACGCTCGATGAAGTTCCGATTTTCGCGGCATAATCAGAATACAGTCCACAATCCTTAAAACTTTCACTGAAAGGCTCCCAAGTGGAAAGCCGCGTCGCGCAGGCCGAACAAAAAGAAACGGGTCGCCTGGAAGCTTTCAGCGACGGCGTTTTCGCCATCGCCATCACATTGCTCGCGCTGAATCTGGCCATCCCGCATCTCGGCGGCAATAGTTCAAATAAGGCGCTGGGCGATGCGCTGTCCGCGCAATGGCCCTCTTACGTCGCTTTTTTCACCAGCTTTTTCACGATTCTTGTCATGTGGGTGAATCATCACCGCGTGTTCAGGCTCATCGAAAGAACCAGCGCGCAACTGATGTATGCCAACGGTTTTTTGCTGATGATGACGACCGCGGTGCCATTTTCAACGGGCCTGCTCTCGGAATATTTCCGGTTGCCCGGCGCGCGGTTGGCGGCGGCAGTGTATTCCGGCACTTTCGTGCTTATCGCGCTCGGCTATCAGTTGGTCTGGATGTCCCTGTTGCGGAATCGCTCACTTTTTAAGCGCAGTGTCCCGGAAACCGAGATTGCGACCATCACGAAAAACTATCGCATGGGCGTTCCAATCTATTTGCTCGCGACGATTGCCGCCTTCTTCAGTGTTTATGCCAGCGTTGGAATTTGCACCGCCTTGTGGGTTTTCTGGGCGGCCACGTCGCAGGACTGCGTGGATTTCACCGCCCGTTAGCCGCAGCAAAATACTTGCACTCGTCCGACACTGGACACTCACCGCACTTCGGCCGCGCGCTCTTGCATAGCGTTTCGCCGTGTTTCTTGAAGAGCAAAAACGCGCGCGTTTGCGCCTCGCACGTCTGCGGCAATTCGGCCAGTATCGCTTCCTGAGCGGACTTGTACGTCGCGGCGTAATTTTTGTATTCGTGTCCGAATCCCAGCCGCGGCAGCACGTGAACGCAATTGGAAGGCACCGCGGCCACTGGCGCCGTCATCGTCAACAGCAGAATCTTTTCCGCGCCCGGCTCGCCCAGCGTGGGAAATCCCTTCAAAATTTTCTTCGCTTCCTTCACCGATTTCTTCAGCACTCCGTGCAGGTTGCCGCCGAATTCGCGCTCCACCCGAGCGGCAATCTCCCTCAGCCGCTGCGCTCGCAGCTCCGGCACGATGCCGCCGGCGCGCGCCGCTGCAATCAGCTTTTCTCGGGGAGCTTTCAGAATTTCAGCCGGCGAAAGGCCGATCTGCTCGCGCAACGCCTGAAAGCCGCGGGTGCAATTGACGTCCGATTGGGGATAGCCGGTGTTTCGATACAACACCATCTCATATGGATTGCTCGGACGCGGTTTCTTGGGCGTGCCGTACTGCTTTTCGAGCCGGTCCAGCACACGCTCCATCCGGGTTTTCTTGCCGGCCATTTGAGCGACATGATATGCCAGCCGTCACGGTGAGCGGGCGAAAATTGAAGCTTACGAACTGGAAGTGGATGATCGATTGCTTACGGGCTTCGCGCCTTAGCGCAACGTCGCGAGTTCCGCCCAGGAGTCTTTTTCCGGCAGCATTGCGGACACCACCTGCTCGAGTTCGTGCGCGGTTTCCACCTGCTCGGGGAAGTTTCGAGTGATGATTTCACACTTGAAGTGATTTGAGCCGCCGATGCGCTGCAGCGTTTCTTCCATCTCGAACGAGATACGGCGCACGCTCGCGGAATCTGTGTTCGGCATGATGATGCCGAACAAGCCTTCTCCCAGCTGATACATGGATTGATTCTGCCCCATGCTTCGCGCGATTCCTTTGACGGCTTCGCCCAGCGAATTTACTTTTTCTTTGGCGCCGTTTACCTTTGCGGAAAGATTCACTTTCACGGCCAGCAATGAAAGCGGGCGCTGTGTGCCCGAAGCGCGGCGGAATTCCATCGCCAGCTGATCGTGGAAATGGCTTAGATCGGGCAGACCTCGTAACAGCGCCGCGTTCGCCTGGTCGTGCAATTCACTGTTTCTTTTGATTTCATCGACCAGATGCTGCTTCAGGTTGTGGACGGTTCGCTTTCGGTCAAAAAGATATCCAACAAAAAGCAGTGTGATTACGCAGAACCCGATGAATGCGGCCCGCATCGTAAATCGGCTGGCAGGGTCGGGATGGACAAAGACGACCGGGTACATCAGGAGCGCGACGCCGCCTGCGAGGACAAGCACGACGACAGCAGTCAGCATAAGGAGCTGGAATTCCCGCCGTTCCAGCTGATCCAAACTTGCCTGATCGAATTCCGCCATTTTTGCAACCTCCGCGCCCGCGTGCAGCACCAGAGATGCTGTTCCAGGGATCCGGCCGGGTTGGACAGGCGTGCCTGAAACGCTTCAGTCTTCGATTCTCAAACCGCGAATCGGCCGGCACAATAGAACCGCCCGAAAATGTGACTTTGACGATACCGGGCTGGTGGCATAGATACTGTGCCGCGCCGCTACGGAAGGAATAGAGCTACGCGATTTTGCAGGGGCGCGGTGGCAGCGGGTGGACGTTAGCCGAAATACTGAAAATTCTTCCACAACTCCGGCCAACTCATTTTTAAGTCTCTGCAGACATAGATCTCGGGATAATCCTGAGTTTCCTTGGTCGTCACGCCGTACTGATTCCAGATTTTCGCGGCCAATTGGCAAGAAGCAAAATGGTTTTCCACAAATTCGTGCGAGAAGCCGACGACGATTACCGTTTGCGGGGGCGGGTCACCGTGGCCGTGCGCCCAAAACGAATTCCCGCCGCTGATCACCGACGGCAATCCGTATCGCGGGCCGAACAAGTTCACGGCGCCCGCTTCGCCATAATTTGCGGCTAGCACTGCCACATGAGCGCGCTCATCGGCAGGCAGGGAATCACGGACCTCCGCGATAGCCTGCACCAAATCTGGCCAGCCGATTTCGTCGCGGTAGACGCCGTTGACGTTCGCCGAGTGATTCCACCACGCGGAACCAACCGGCGCGATGGGCAGTGTGAACGCGCCCGTTGCAACGATGTCAACTGCCAGCGCGACGCTGACGAAAATCTTGACGAGGCTCGCCGAGACGCGCTTCAGATTGGCGAGCCACTCCTGGCCCCAAACGGCCCCCGCGGCATACAGCATCGGATATGCCGGAGCGAGGTAGTACGGCCGCGCGCGTGTGATCAGAAACAGGATTACCGGCGTGAGATACATCCAGCCGAGAACCCGATACCGCCGGCCTTGCGAGGACGCGAAGCAAAAGTATAGCCCGGCGATGGCCAGTGGAAACGCCAGCAGTATTGCGCCGAATTGCAGCGGCAAAAAATAATTCGTCCAACCGAGCGCGATGTCGCGCGCGTGGATAGTGCGCAAGAAAGCGAATGAAACAAAGTTGTGCTGGATTTCCCAGATCAGATTCGGCAGAAAAATCAGAAGAGCCAGCGCGACACCAAGCCACAACCACGCGCTCTTCAGGAAACGGCGGGCATCTGTCAGCAAAATCCCGGCAGCCACGCCGGCCGCAAAGAATGCCATCGTGTATTTCGACATCATGCCGAAGCCGATCGCAGATCCGATGCCGATCCACCACTTCGCATTTCCACTCTTCAGCAAACGCACCACAAAGTAAGCCGCGAGCACCCAGAAGAAATAATCGAACGCGCCGTATTGCATCAGCGTCCCGGCCAGGCAATGCGGAACCGCCGCCAAAGCCGCCACGATTTGCGCGCCGCGTCGTGCCCCGAACTCGCGCGCGATCAGGCCTGTAAAAAGCACGGCTGCGGCCTGCGCCAGATAGGCGAAGAAGCGGAATCCGGCCAGCGAAGTTCCGAAAAGCCTCAGCGAGACGCGCCCGAAAAGCGGCGTTATCGGCGGATAGGCGATGTATCCCCAGGCCAAATGCCGAGCATCGTCCAGCGTGGCGAGTTCGTCGCGGTGGAATCCATAGCGGCCGCCGGTCAGTATGTGCGCCAGCAGCGTCGCGAGTGCGATATAGCAGAGAGCCGCGGTGTCGCTCAGCCACGCAGGCCGCGCGTGCTCTGCCTCAAGGTTTTTCGGGGATTCCATGTGCCTTGGCTGCCCGAACGCGTGAATCGGTAATTACGCTGGGAGCAGTGCGCCTAGCCTAAAGATTTGTGGGAAGCGCTGCAACTATTGATGGGAGGGTGCTGTGCCGTGCGGCTAGCTAGCGATGATTCCTGCGGCCCGATTCGTACAGCGAGTTGGGAAGGGAGAGGAAAAGCACAATTGCCAGAATTTCACCAAGTATATAAACCATTGCCTGCCTCCAGTCGATGCTTATCTCTGACCCACGCCACTCAATGCGGTCACTCCTATGTACGCGCGTGCGGCGGTTTTGGATTGCACCGCCATAGAAAGTCGTGGCCTAAGCGCTGGCCTGATCCAGTATCGCCGTCGCCTCGGCGCTTAGCTTCAAATCGGCCGCACCCATCAATTCCTTCAATTGTGATGTGCTAGTGGCGCTCGCAAGCGGCGCAGTAATTCCGGGCCTGGCCATCAGCCACGCGAGCGCAACTTGCGCGCACGTGGCGCCTGCGTCCTTTGCCACGCGATCCAGCGCGCCCAGGATGCGATATCCGCGCTCGTTCAAATATTGCTTCACCCGTCCTTCGCGGCTGCTACCGGGGAGGTCTTTTTCGGAGCGATACTTTCCGGTGAGAAATCCCGCGGCCAGCGAGAAATACGGAATCACGCCCAGATGTTCCTTCAGGCACAGCGTCTGCAGCTTGGCTTCAAAATCTGTGCGCGTGTAAAGGTTGTACTGCGGCTGCAGAGATTCATATCTCGGCAGGCCTTGCTGTTTGCTGACGTCCAACGCCTCCGCGAGCCGTTCCGCCGTGTAATTCGAAGCGCCGATGGCGCGCACCTTTCCCTGTTTGATCAATTCCTCGTGCGCCCGAAGTGTTTCCTCAAGCGGAATTTTTGGATCGTCAATGTGCGACTGATAGAGGTCAATGTAATCGGTCTGCAATCGCGCGAGCGATTCATTCGCCGAGGCGATGATGTGCGCCTTCGAAAGGCCCTCCTTGCCGGACGGCATTTTCATCCCGACCTTCGTGGCAATCACGATTTTTCGCCGATTGCCCGGCCGGACAAGCCATTTGCCGATGACGGTCTCGGATTCGCCGCCCTTGTGACCCGCCACCCATCCGGAATAGGTGTCGGCCGTATCGACCAAATTGAATCCCGCGCCCACAAATGCGTCGAATAGCTGAAAGCTCGTTGCTTCATCGGTGGTCCAGCCAAAAACATTCCCGCCCAATCCCAGTGGTGCGACTTCGAGTCCGGAATTTCCAAGCTTTCGACGCTGCATGCCAATTCGATGAAACCTCGGGGGTAACGGTTACACGGCTAGAAACCCTACTGACTTCGCGCCTGGGAGGCAATGTAGAATGACGTCATGCATCAACACGCTGCACATCACGGCGGGGCACATGCGCACAGCCACAGTCACGCGCACGGCCACCTGGGCGCGCACGTCATGCCTGGCTCCAAGGTGATGGCAGGCTCGGTTGTTGTCTCGATTTTGCTGGTGGCGGCGGAGATGGCCGGTGGCTTGATGGGCCATTCCATCGCACTCATCAGCGACGCCGTGCACAACCTGACGGACGTGCCTTCGCTGCTGATTGCATGGCTGGCGATGCGCTGGGCCGGACGTCCGGCGGACGCCGAAAAAACGTTTGGCTATCACCGTACGGGAATTCTCGCCGCGTTTGTTAACGCGATCATCCTCGTTTTGATTTCCGGATTTCTTTTCTACGAGTCCTGGCAGCGATTTCTGCACCCGGAGCCGGTGAACAGCGGCATCATGATCGTGATTTCTCTGGTGGCGCTGGCCGTCAATGGAGGGATCACGCTGGGCGTCGCGCGGGGCAGGAAGGACCTAAACGTTCGGGCCGTGTTCATTCACAATCTGGGCGACGCGCTGTCGAACGTCGCGATTTTGGGCGGTGCGCTCATCATTCGCCGCACGGCGGCGCACTGGGTGGATCCTGTGCTTGGCGCCGCGATTGGCGCCATGGTTTTGTGGTCAAGCATCGGCATTCTGCGTGAGGCATCGCATATCCTGCTGGAAGGACTGCCGCGCGAGATGACGCTGGAGTCTGTGGCACGCGCGATTCTTGCGGCTCCCGGCGTTCAGGAAGTGCATGACATTCACATTTGGACGCTGGGCACCGATCTCTACGCGCTCTCCTGCCACGTTTGCATTCCGGATATGCACATGGAGCAGAGTGAGGAGCTTCTGCAGACCATTCGGCACGAGCTCAGCGACAAATTCCACATCACGCATACCACGGTCCAGTTTGAGCGAGCGGGCCTTCCTCGCGATGCCGGCCTTTACATGCCGGAATCTCTGCAAAAGCAAAACTAGCCCATCCAGAAGCCGCAAAATACAGGCCATCGCTTCCCAGGTTCGCGCCGATGTGCTATAAACTTCGGCCGTGAGACCGCGGGGCGAAAAGGAGCCGACAGCGACACCTTCGGTTCAGATGCCGGCGCCCGTCATGGAAAACGCCAGTTCGTTTTGCCCGGTCTGCTCGCAACGGCTCACGGCGCGCAAGTGCAAATTGATTTGTGCGGCATGCGGCTATTATATGTCCTGCTCGGATTACTATTGATCCCGGCAAATGCCGCCAGGAACCTTTTCAACGAAGTCGGAGTCCAAAATAGAATTTAATCCAGCTGGCCAAGCGAGGAGGTCGTAAAGTGGCACTGAAGATTACGCAAACGGAATTGGATGGAGTGTCGGTGATGAAGCTCGAAGGGCGCATTGTGCTCGGTGAAGAGAGCAACGCCCTGCGCGAAGCCGTGAAAGGCGCGCTGGCAAAGGGCCAAAAGAAAATTGTGCTGAACATGGACAATGTGACTTATATCGACAGCGCGGGCCTGGGCACCTTGGTGGCGGCGCACCACAGCGCGAAGTCACAGGGAGCTGGATTGCGTCTGAGCAATCTCGGTTCAAAATTTCAGGAAGTGCTTCAGGTCACCAAGCTGCTTACGGTGTTCGACGTGTACGATTCCGAAGCGGCGGCCATTCGAAGCTTCAGCAAGTAACGCGTGCAAAGTGCAGGCGCCTGGCGCTCCGATGTGGTTTCCGGAGCGCGGCGCTGTCGCGCGTGCGCGTCTACGGTTCCAACCGGTAGATCGCAATTCCGCTCAGCATTTTTGGATAAAAATCCGTGGATTTCTGCGGCATAACTTCACCGGCCAGCGCTATTCGAATCACTTGCTCCACGCGCACCGGGTTCAGTAGAAAACTTGCCTGCGCGCGACCCTCGGACACGGCGGAAATTGCCAATGACGCTTCGCGTTCGTAACGGATGTTGGCTTCCTTTCGCACCGATTCCGGCGTGATGCCCAGGCATTTTTCCAGAATAAAGTTGTGAAGCAACACGACGTCCAGTTCGCGCTGCAGGGGAGAGACATTGGATAGCGCGCTCGCAAGATTTTCGTTCGATTTCAGACTGAGAAGCGTCAACTGATCGCCTCCCGCATACATTCCAATCGCACGGCCCGATTCACCTGCGGTTGCTAGCGCTTTCTGCGCTTGCGTGCCGCGCTGCGAAGCTGAGCCGGTGAGCGGCACCTCGCGCACCTCAAAAACTCCCTTCAAACAATTACGCAATTCCGCGGCATCGAAAATCGCCAAGCCGGAAAGCACGCGATGTGTGGGAAGGATCGTAAGCCCTTCGTCATGCGAGTTCACCAGCGTCATCATTGCTCTTTCGTATGGCGCGTCGGGATTTGCGCCGCCGCGCTTCGCGCGCTCTTCGTCGCGATATGCCAGCGCTGTTTCGTAGCGATGATGTCCGTCTGCGATGACGATTTTCTTGTCTGCCATTTCTGATTGGATCGCCGCGATCGTCGCTGGATCAGCGATTCGCCACAGGTAATGGATCACGCCGAATTCGTCGCGCATGTCCATATCGGCCCGAGTTTTCACCACGCCATCCAGAATTGCATCCATGCGGCGGGCCGGATCATCGTACAGCATAAAAAGTTGGCCAGTATTCACGCGAGTGTGCCGCATCAGTTCGAGCCGATCGGCTTTCGGACCGGACAGCGTCTGTTCGTGTCGAAACACTACGCCCGCGGAATAATCCACCAGCTGGCCGAGCGCGATCAGCCCTTTGCGAACGAACTGGTTGGCCGTGCCGGGCGCCTGAAATTCCTGGAAGTAGGCATAAAAGGACGGCTGCGGATCCTGCATCAGCACTTGCTTCGCGATCCAGTCCGTCAGCGCCTGCGCAGCCCGCGTGTAGACGTTGTTCGACGTGGAATCGTTCTCTTGGGCAGGGCCTTTTTCAACGGTCACCAGGTTATACGGGCTCGCAGCGAGGTAGCGCTGCTGCATTGCCGGCGTAATTTTGTCGTAAGGCTGCGTCAATACTCGCGCAGGGTCTGACTTCGATTGGTTGTACCTGTACGCGCGGAATGGGAAAAGTTGTGCCATGAATTTTCGCTCGAGTGCGTAATTCGCTTTGCCATTCTAGCAGGAAGGGCGTGCGGGGGCGTTTGGCATGCCGGCCCGCCGTGCGGGCCGCAAGCGGTTCCGCTACAATGAAGGCTCGCTGCAGCGCTAAACGAAAAAATGGATCGCGACCTGCAAAAGCATTTTGGCGCCGTGCGCGCCCTGATCTTTGACCTCGACGGAACCCTGATCGATTCCGCCCGCGATCTGGCGATCTCTGTGAGCGCGACGCTGGACTGGATGAAGCGCCCGCCGATTCCGGATGAAATCATTTACAGCTACGTCGGCAACGGCGCGAAAACGCTCATCCGCCGCGCCCTCGGCCCGGATTCAACCGAAGCTGAATGCGAGCGCGGCCACGACTATTTCCTCGCTTTCTATCGAGAGCACATGCTCGACAACACTGTCACCTACCCCGGCGTGCGCGAGGGACTTGCCGCGATGGCGCAATTTCCGATGGCCGTCCTGACCAACAAGCCGGTGCGATTCAGCGAGCACATCATCGAAGGCTTGGGTCTCGCGCCGTATTTCAAATTTATTTACGGTGGCAATAGCTTCGAAAAAAAGAAGCCGGACCCGATGGGGATGCAGATCCTGCTGGCAGATTTGGGCGTCCATGCGCGTGAGGCAATGATGGTCGGCGATTCGGAAGTGGATGTGCAGACCGCGCGCAACGCAAATACCTGGGTCTGCGGCGTCACCTACGGTCTCGGCAGCGATCGCCTCGCGGAACACCCGCCGGACGTGCTCGTAGACAGCCTGGTGGAGCTGCCGCCGCTCCTGAATGGCAGGCCGAAGTCCCCCTGAATCTCGCGATCTACTTTTGCGTCGCTGCGGCGGCCGTCGTACCCTTCATCGCCTGCGAAACATCCAGCACGTAAGCCACCTGGGACGTGGTCAGCACGAAGAGCTTTTTGCCGTCGCTGCTGAATTGCTTCATTGAGATGGGGCTTGGAAATTGCAGCTCGTCGCGCTTTTCCATCGTCGTTAAATCAAACAGATTGATCTGCCCGCGCTCGTTATCCGCCGCAAGCAGCGACGACGCCAGCGAAACGGATGGCGCGCGGCCGAACACCTTCGCCACTTGCTTTCCGGACGAAAGAGAATAAAGCGCCACGCGATTCAAATTGTCAGCCGTTACTAATCGATCGCCCATTGCGAACGCACTCTGCGGCACAAACGATCGATTGTTCGTATCCAGTGCCAACGCATTCATCAGCTTGCCCGTCTTTGCATCCAGAACTTCAACTAGAAAGTTGGTGTCCGTCTCCTTGCCTCCTTGATATTGCACTCGTCCGGCGACGGCGGCGTTGTTCTTTAATTCGTTCTTCGCTGCGGTGGTAGAAAAGAGCCAGCGAGCGACAATCGTGCTGTAGTCCGGCGCAACCTGCAGAATCGGGGCTTCGTCTGCGAAGGCTCGCGTCCACAAACTCCTGCCTGTGACGGCGTCGCGTACTTCAATCGTAATGTCTTCACGCAGCGAGTTGTCTTTCCGGTTCGCCTTTGTCACCAGCAGTATCGCGCCGACCTGGCGAACGGTGCGGTCTTCGATTTTGTACTTCGGCGACGCAGAATGCGCCGCAACATTGAACGTGCCCATCGCGCGATCGCCTTCCGCAGACTTCGGAAAATCGGCGTACATCAGCCCGTCCGGCGCGAAGTAGGCGCCCTGAAAGCCGCGGACGTAAAACGGTCTTTGATTCTTGGCAAGATCCCAGATCCCGCCGTGCGATCTTTCCGAAAGCGCAATCCAATTGAAATCATCGGAGACGGCGATGGCCCGCAGCGGCGCCAGCGGCCCGCGCGGCAAAGTGAGCGTGGCGCCGTCTTGTTTGGTGGTCACGTCCTTCAACGACACCTGCCCGCTCAAGTGCGTAACGATCGCGGTCTTATCGTAAATATCGAAGGCCTCTTGCGTGTCGGCCATGAAGATCCTTTTCGAGTCCAGATCCATCACCCCGACTGGGTATTTGTCGATTGGCCTCAGCAAAAGGTAGTTGCCATGGCCCGGTGTGGCCAGATTCTGAATCCCAAGCGTCAAGTCCTCCACCACTTCGCCGCTTGGAAACTTAATGATTCCGGATTCGTTCGCGTGGGCTGCATTAATTCCGGCCACCCGGTCCGAGCCGATAAATACAAATTCCCTGGAGAGGTATTTTTTGGCGTTTCCTGAAAGCGACACCTGCTTTTCGGCGCTCATATCGTAGGCGATCGCTTCTCCATCGATGGAGGAGATTACGAAGTACCGCCCGTCGGGGGAAAAGCGCATCGTGTCCACGCGAGAGCGCAAGTCAAGCCCTTCATCCCGGAACGAAAGCAGAACATAGCCGAGCACGTTCAGATTCGGTTGCGCCACGGTCTTCTTTTCCCAAACCGGTGCGTCGGTGGCCACGTCGAAAACGCTCACGTCGATTGTGGGTTGATAGTTAACCAGCCTCGGATCGAAAACTCCGCCTACCTGCGGAGTACTCACTCTCACGGTCGGCTCCATCTCGTCGCAAGCGAGATATTTTCCATCCGGCGAGAGTTCTGTCTGCAGGCAGACTCGATGCAAGACCACTTCGTGCAATTCGAGCCGGGATTTGTCCGGAACGCTCCACGTTTCGACTCTCAATCCGCGCGTGTAAAACGAAATCGTCTGGGAATCTGCGGAAAATTGTGCGGGGTATGCGTCCGGCGCGTCGATACGAAAATAAAACTGGAAGGGCTGGCGGGAGAGCAGATAAATGCTCGAATCGTCCTGAGCGAACGCGTACTGTCCGTCCGGACTGAAGCGCAAATAGCGAATGTCGCCGCGAAGTGGCGGCGTTAGCTCCGCCTTCGATAACACGCCGTGAAGTGATTCCTTGCGGCCGATTCCGTGATAGTTCAGAACGGCGTTCTGCCAGGCCGTGAAATCAGCCGGATTCGCCGGCGGACGCGTTTCTCCGCACGGGCCAGGCAGGGAAGCCACTTCGTTCCTCATTTCCAGCAGTCGGTGCTGATCGGGCGATGAGAACCCGAAAAAAAACGAAAGCGCGCTGCCTGACTTGCCTTTCGTCCCGGCAAACCGGTCCCAAAACTGCATCAGCGCCTGCGGATCGTAGCCGGCAGCGGAAACCAGATACATGCCGACCCGGTCCGCAACAAGCTGGTTCGGCTCCTCACGGCCATTGGTGTTGGCAAACACGCCCGGTTTCTTTGCCGCGTTGTCCAGAAAATCGTTCAACTTGTCGAAGATGTCTTGCCGGTCTGATACTGACGTCACACCCAGCACTTTTTGAAAATATGCCGTCATGTCGCGAGCGCCTTGATGAACCACCATGTGGCCGATTTCATGGCCCAGTACGCCCGCCAGTTCGTCTTCGCTTTTCATAAACGCGATTAACTTCCGTGAGACGTAAATCCTTCCGCCGCTGGTTCCAAACGCATTCGCTGACGGCTGCTCGTAGATCACAAACTTGTACTTCACCGAATTGTCCGGGAGGTGCGAAACGAGCCGGTCGCCAATTTGTTGCAGGTAAGCGGTGACGGCGGGATCGTCAATTATGCCATATTGTCGCTGCAGCCATTCAGCCTCTACATCTCCTAGGTCCATTTCTTGCTGCGCATTGAAAATGTTGGCGCTCTGTTGAGCGGCAGCCGTAGGCGCAGGAGGACATGCCTTTTGGGCGTGAGAAACAGGCGCCGCAAACATCAACGCTGCGGCGATAACCAGCGATGACAGGACGATGTGAACGCGCACAGGTCCTCCTATGGGAACTGCGGAGTGAAGTGCCGCGTAGACTAACACCTCTTTTTTATCGATTCAATTATTTATTGTAAAACGTCAGGATGGGTGTGAACTGGCGGCCCGATACCATTCCCATGTGCGGCGCAGACCTTCTTTAAAGTCCACCTTAGGGTCATAGCCAAGCATTTTTCGCGCTTCCGTGATATCCGCCTGGGAATGCAGGATGTCTCCGGTCCGCGGTGGATCGTATTTCGCGCCGGCGTGTTTGCCGGAAATTTCTTCGAGCTGTTTCACCGTTTCATTCAGTGTGTACCGGCCGCCTGTGCCGATGTTGAACATGCGTCCGGCGCATCCCGGCGCTTCGCAGGCCAGCAAATTGGCCTGCACCACGTTTTCAACATAGTTGAAATCGCGCGACTGTTCGCCATCACCGAAGATCACCGGTTGGCCGTTCTCCAGCAGCGTCTTGCAAAACTTTGAGAGCACTCCGGAATAAGGCGAATTCGGATCTTGCCGCGGGCCAAAAACATTGAAGTAGCGAAGCGCGACCGTTTCCAGTCCATAACAGCGGCCGAATACGCTGGCGTAAAGTTCGCCAACGTACTTCGAAACTCCGTACGGCGAAATCGGGGCGGGGCACATGTTTTCGCGCTTCGGCTGCGTTGGTGTCTCACCGTATGCCGAACTCGACGCGGCATACACCAGGCGCCGCACCTTGGCGTCGCGAGCTGCGACGAGCACGTTCAGCGTGCCGTCAATGTTGATGTGATTGGTTTCGATGGGATCTTTCACCGAGCGCGGGACGGAAGTGCGCGCGGCAAGATGAATCACAAAATCGGCATTCAAGCACGCATCGCGCACCATTTCGAGATTCGTGATGCTGCCTCGAAGAATCTTAATTTTCTGCGAGATCTGCTTGAGGTTTTCTTCTTTCCCGGCGGAAAAATCATCTAAAACAGTGACGTCCTGCCCGCGACGCACCAGTTCATCCACGGTGTTCGATCCAATGAATCCTGCGCCGCCAGTGACGAGGTAACGCATTCGGCCTTGCCTCCAGACCCAACCAATCAGTACGATTCACTATAACTTGCCGCGCATCTAAACAAACGCGGGGAATGAAATATTGCTTGTCCGAATGCGCAACAACGGCCCAATAATCCGCCACGTGAGTTTCCGCCTGGCAGCATTTACGATTCTTGCTGTCGCTGCGGTATTTACTGTCGCGGCGATTCGGGCCGCCGGACCGCAACAGGCTGTGCGGCCGAGACCGCCAATTCGCAACGTTGCGCAGGATTTGGTCGTTCCGTTTCGCGCCGGTGAGACGCTGAACTATTCCGGGCAATGGCTGGGCATGAGTGATGTAGTATCCGCGCGACTCGCTGTTTTGACTGATTCATCTTTCGATGGTCGGCCCGCATGGCATTTCCAGGCGCAACTTCACACCAAGAACCCTCTGCGTTACATATTCGCGGTTGACGACCAGTTCGATTCGCATTCTGCTTCACTGGATCTTTCCGGCATGCAGTTCGAAAGCGATTTGCACGAATCGAGCAAGCAATCCACTCAAATCGTACGGCTGTCTCCTGTTGCCGCTCCGTCTGGCGGGGGAGTCTCGGTGGTACAGGTCCCGCCCGGAACGCGCGACGCAGTGGGGTTCCTGTATTATTTGCGCGCGGTCGACTGGCAGAAAACGCCGGAAGTCCACGGCTTCGTTTTTGACGGTCGAAAAATTTACGACGTCAGGGCAAACGTTGCGACCGCGGCCTCTTCGGTGACCGTGCAGGCAGGAAAGTTTACTGCCACGGGAATCTCTCTGCGCATCTTCGATCACTCAACGGAATTAACTGGAATCAAACTCATGCTTTGGTTGGCTCAAGATGCCGCGCACACCCCTGTCTTGATCGAGGCGGAACTGCCGTTTGGAACCGGGAGAGTTGATTTGACGCCGGGAACCTAGGCTTTGACTTCCGGTCGTGAGGATTTTGCCGAGGAACCCCAATCTTCCGGGGGAAATGCCACCTGCCAAAATTGCGGGGAGGGATCCGTGAATTCGATGCCTACTTGCAACCTGCCGCTCTCGATCAATCCAAGATAAACGACGTTGCACATGCGTTCTTCGCCCGTCATCGTGTTTTTGACGGACACACGTTCGCCCTCTTCTACCGGCGGCGCCAGAAGGATTAACGCACCGTGGGCATTCACGGCCAGCGTCTCAGTGGTCTCTGCGGCAGGAGTGCTTTCCGACTGCCGGTGCGCGACCACTGGGACGCGCAGCAGTAGCCGCTGGCTCCTGCGATGCGGAGGTCGTTTGCCGGTTGCTGGTTCACTTTGCGACATCATGATTTAGGTTAAGAAACCAAAACTCGACGGGCAATAGCCCATCTCAGGCCATTCTCACAATTAGTTATCGGTTTCGGTTCCGGCAAGATTGCGAATGTTCGCGGCGAGCGAAAGAACACTGCGGCAATACTCAGCGCGGACCTTCAGCAGAGAACAATCCTGTCTCTGTGGCGCAACAGACGTCGAGTGGCGTTGCGTGTATCGACTATCAATTGAGCCGACTCGACAATGGCGGCATAGTCGTAACTCGTGTGATCTGTTGCGATCACGACGCAATCGTAGTTCGCCACCGTTTTCGGATCGAGCGGAATCGATTGCTTGGTCGAAAAATCGTAATGG